>Ga0194128_10002418_pt1 | contig 30280 bp, 17 predicted proteins | sample TA2KigCa65mmetaG_FD_148650 | JGI IMG/M metagenome (GOLD analysis project Ga0194128, IMG submission 148650) | Freshwater microbial communities from Lake Tanganyika, Tanzania - TA2015037 Kigoma Deep Cast 65m | ecosystem: Environmental > Aquatic > Freshwater > Lake | place: Tanzania: Lake...
CACAGCGGTTGCGTGAGCGTGATGAGCGTCGGTTTCTTTTCGTCGCCGCGGTAGTACTTGCCCGGCGGCAGCAGGACCATGTCGATGGTCGTCTTGCCTGCCTTGTCGAGCGGGAATGTCTTCTCATGACTTGTCTCGCCCAAGTATTTCGCCCACGCCTTCTGCGCAGACACAACCGCTCTGGCATCGGCCCCGCTTGGTCCGCTGCAATCAAGCGGCGTCGGCGCAGATCGACGCGAAGGTATCCAGGCGATGCGGAATCCCAGATGGCTGCCGCCGTAGGTCTCTGCATCGCGCCCACGGTTGAACGAACGACAATTCTCGATCGCACTGGCCCACGATCCGCCGCGCGTCACGCAACCTTGACCAGCGTCGGGTCCAATCGGATCCGTCGTCGTCCGCATGTCGTAGCCGGGCGTCCAGTAATCCACGCACCATTCCCAGACGTTGCCGGACATGTCGAACAATCCGAACGCGTTCGGCGCCTTGCTGCCGATTTTCTCGGTGGATTTGCGGTTGTTTCCTGCGAAATGAGCGATGTCGCCAAGCTTGTCGTCGGAGTCGCCGTTGTGAAATTTGGTTCGCGTTCCCGCTCGGTAGGCGTATTCCCATTCCGCTTCGGTCAGCAGGCGAAACTCCCCGTCCGAGTTCGCCGAAGCGATGTCGCAGAACTTGAGCGCGTCCACGTGACTGACACACTCCACCGGATAGAAAGCGGCTTCTTGGTCCGGCCGCGCGAAGTGGCTGGGGTTGTTGCCCATAAGCGCCGCGTACTGGTGCTGGGTCACCTCGTACTTGCCCACCCACAGGGGCCGAGTCAGGGTGATGAGCGTGGCCGACTTCCCCTCGCCGCGGTGATACTTGCCCGGCGGAAGAAGCACCACCTCGACGGTCACCTTGCCCGCCTTGTCCAGCGGTAGCGTCTTCTCGTGCGCCTTTTCGCCAAGGTGCTTCGCCCAGGCTTCCTGTGCCGAGACGATAGCCTTGGCATCGACGCCGTCCGGCCCGGTGCAGTCCAGGGCCGCAGGTTTGTCATCTGCCCACACGCTCGGGATGAAGGCAAGGAGGAGAAGGAGTACGAGTTGTCGCATGGGATAAGTTCCTGTCTTCGCGCGATCGGTCACTTCTTCCGTTCGCGGACATGCTCGAACACCGCGAACGTGTCCAGCTTGCGGGGATCCCGCAAGCGATAGTCATCCGGCAGTTCGAGCGCATCGGCCCTGGCGTCCCCCACGGTGGACCTCCCGTCGCGCGTCTCCTGCCCCGTGGCGGCTCGCCAATCGGCCAGGCTGGAATAACGTTTGTCGCCGAACAACAACAGCGGCTCGCCCCTGGCCGTCAGGTAGGAATTGCCCTCGTATCGCACGTCTTCCACGGTCGCCCTGGGGAGGTTGTTCGAGACCAGCGGGACGCCAGCCCCGGCTGCCAGCGCGATGTTGTCGCGGAAGACGCACCCCCGGACGTGCGTCTTGTCGGCCTTGTCGGCAAAGCCGGTGATGAGGTTGACGAAGAGCAGCCCTTCGGCCCCCTTGGGCGCGGCCGTGGTGACGGTCGCCAGGCATTTCTCGACCCGGCATTCGTCCAGGCCGGCTCCCCAGGCCACCAATCCGAAGCCGAACGCCGACCCCTTCTTCTTGCGGCCGTCGTTGATGCTGATCGAGGAGCGGATGACGTTGCCCTTGGTCAGGCCGGCCTTGGGGTAGTCGCAGTGCATGTAGCCGGGGCCGTGGTTGTCGTAGGACAGGCACCGTTCGACGACGCAGTCCAGGCAGCCGCCGTCGAGGTCGAAGCCGCCGCCGTCCTTGCCCTCGGTGTTCGTGCCGCAGGCGATACAGCGACGGAAGGTGACCTTCTTCGAGTCGTAGGCCCACAGGCCCACGCCGCCGCCCTTGCCGGTGTTCTCCGCAGCGAGGCAATACTCGACGGTGCCGTCCTCCACGCCGCCCAGGACGATGCCCGACCCGGACTTGTTCTTCGACGCCACACAATCGCGGATCACGACCTTGCGGTGCGGGTAGGTCTTCTGCTCCGGGTCGCGCTTGCCGAACAGGCTAATGCCGGTACCGCCGTTGTCGTGCGCGTTGACCTCGCTGACGAGGATGTCGTCGTAGCCGGGCTGCTTGTCGTGCCAGGAGCCGATGCTCACCCCCTCGCCGCTGAAGTTGCTGATCTCCACCCGCTCGATCCGAATGTGGGAGTGCCGCTTCCCCAAGGCGTCATCGGTGTAGAATCGGATGCCGGCCACGGGCTTCTTGCCGTCGGCGACGACGGGGTTGCCTTGCAGGATCAGGTCGCGGATCTCGACGCCGCCGGCGGTCGCCTCGATGGCCGGCGTCTCCTCGGCGATGAGTGTCGCCCGCCGCTTGCCGCCGCCGCGGATGACGATCGGGTTCTTCGCCGTGCCGCCGACGTCGGGAAGCAGGGCGAGGCCGCCTTTGAACTCGTCGCCCTCTGCCAGGACGATTTCGTCACCAGCAACCAGATCGACGCCGCGCAACTTGTCGAACGACCGCCAGGCACGATTGGGGGTCGAGCCGTCGGCCTCGTCGTCGCCGTTCGCACTGAAGTAAAAGGTTCGAGCGGCGCGGTGCTGCCCGACTTTCTTCGGCGGGGTATCCTTGCTGTGCAGATTCAAGAACGCCTCGGCCATCCTCTTGCCGATGGTGCGGATGCCGTCGGCGTCGAAGTGGACGGGGGCCAGGAATTTGTCCTTGTCCATCAGGTCGAGCAGGACGCCGTCGTTGAACGTCTTGCGATCCTTGCCCTTCTTCTGATACCACTCCTTGGTCAGCAATTTCAGATCGTTCGTCTCCACAATGTCGGCGTTGCCGACGGACGCCGCCACCTTCGCCTGGGCGGCGCGGACGGTGTCGATGCCCTTCTTGCCGCCGCCCCAGACGACGCCGTAGTTCCGGTCGGAGTGGCCGGGGTGGATCTTGGCGATCACCACCGGCAGCTTCGGGGCATCGAAGTCCTTGCGTACCTTCTTCACCAGTTCGGTCAGGTTGGCCTCGTAGTCCTTGGCGTGGTCGCCCTTGACGGCGTCGGATTCGCCTTGCAGCCAGAAGAAGCCGCCCACCTTCAGCCCCGGTTTGGCTGCGATGGCGCAGTCCACCCACTGCTTCATGGCGGCGTAAGCTCCGTAGCCCTTCCAGGAGTCGGTCAGGTCCCACTGATCCGCCAGGGCCGTGCCGCCCGGCGCGTACTTGACGATGTAGATCGAGTCCTTGGGGCGCGCCGCCGCGACGGCGCGGGCAACCTCGAACTCGGGGCCGTACTCCTTGACGTCCTCACCGGAGGTGAACTTGGCCGCGTTGGACCACGGCTCACCGGGGTTCAGCCCCAGATACCAGAACTCGCCTTTGTCGCCGTGGTCGTAATCGGCCGCGCCCTTCCAGGCGTTCTTCCAGTAGGCGTAGTCCTGCCAGGTGCCGCCGACGAGCGGCTCCTTCGCGCCCTTGTCCTTCCAACTGGCCCAGTTGTACCAGAGTTGTCCCTTGTCGTTGTACAGCTTCAGGCCCCACGGATCGGGCTTGCCCTTGTCGAGCAGGGCGTTGCTGTAGAAGCCCTTCACGTTGGGGATCGCGGCCTTCTCCTTCTCGGTGAGTTTCGACGCGGTGTTGGTCGTCCCCTTGCCCTCCATGTTCGACTGGCCGGCGAAGACGAGCAGGACGTCCTCTGCCCGCCCTTGCTGCTCGCTGGCGAGAAGAACCGCGATGGGGAGGACGGCGATCCATCGCCAAGAAGGGAGTTTCAAGATTGGCATTTGCCTGATTCCTGTCGCTGAGATTCGAGACGGAAAGAAGCACCGGCGCAGAGCATAGCAACTACACTTCGACGGGGCCATCCCCGTTCTCCTGGGCAGCCAGTGAGCGAAGGCATGCCCCAATGTCCGCCTCGTCGTTGCGGGCAGGCACAATCACCGTGATGGGGTAGTTTCGCGCAGCCGCGAGTCGTTGATTCGGCGGCCAGCCCGCCTTGTCGAGGGGCAACGTCTTCTCATGCGACTTTTCGCCAAGGTGCTTCGCCCACGCCCGTTGCGATTCCACGACGGTCCTGGCGTCGGCCCCTTCCGGTTTGGTGCAGTCCAAGATTGGAGGTTTGTCCTGTGCAGCGGCATAAGAACCGAGCGCGAAGAAAAGTAGGAGCGCCCATCGCCATTGCATGGCCATTCCTTCGTGGTTCAATTCAACTTGACCGATCGATCCCTACCCGACCAGTTCCGGGATCGGCTCGCGGTCTTCGGTGATGTACATAGGACGGCCGGCTCGGCTGAGGAACGTTTGCGATGGATCGATGCCGATGCGGCTATAAAGCGTGCTCAGCACCCGCTGAACGGAGTACGGCTTCTCCAGGGGATATCCGCCACGGCTGTCGGTGCGGCCGATCACCTGTCCCATCCGCATGCCGCCGCCCATGATCAGAGTGGACATGACCGGCGCCCAGTGGTCGCGGCCCGCATTGTCGGGGCCGTGGTTGATCCGCGGCGTGCGGCCGAATTCGCCCCAGACGACCACCGAAATGTCCTCGTCCAAACCACGCTGGCTGAGGTCTTCTGCCAGGGCGGCGACTCCGCGATCGAGCGTGGGCAGCGCTCTCGGCAAGGAATTAAAGATGCCGTAGTGGTGATCCCAGTAGCCGCCGATCGACAAGGTGACGCAGCCGACGCCCGCCTCCACTAGCCGGCGCGCCAGCAGCACCGACTCGGCGCCGCGGAACCGCTCCCGAACGCGCTGCGGTTCCTGGCTGACATCGAGGGCTCGGCGCACGGCGCCGGAAGCGATCATGTCAAAAGCCTGCCCGGTGTACGCGTCGAGGGCCTCCGCCGTGCCGGTCGCATCGATCTCGCGACGAAGGCCGTCGAAGCTGGCAAGAAGCGTCCGGCGATCGGAAACGCGCGACTCGGTGAGCCCATTGGGCAGGGTCAAATTCTCACGGGCCGGCCCCTCCGCAAGGAACGGCCGATGCGCTAACCCCAGGCTTGCCGGCTCCGCGCCGTACCGCGTCATGCCACGCAAACTCACAAACCCCGGCATGCCGTTCACATGAGGACGATATCGCGACACCACGGAGCCGAAGCACGGATGGGGATCGACATTGTTCACAACTTCGGAGTAGCCGGTCATCACATTGGAGTCCGTGTGCTCGTCGATGGCGGGAACGACCGTCCGCAGGAGGGCGATCTTGTCCATCGCGCGGGCCGTTTCGGGCAGCCATTCGCAAATATCGATTCCGGGCACATTGGTCCGAATCGGGTCATAGGGGCCGCGGATTTCCCTCGGGGCGTTCGGCTTGAGATCGTAGGTGTCCAGCTGCGAGGCCCCGCCGCTCAGGAAGATCATGATCACGCCCTTGCTGCGGCTCGGGCGGGGTGTCGCATCCGAACCTTGAGCGCGGGCCCGAAGCATATCGGCGAGGGTCAACGTGCCGCCAAGGGCGCCGATTTTGAGGAAGTCACGCCGCGAATATCCGTCGCAAAAGCGGGAAGATTTGGAACCGGTGATCGTTAGCATCGAAACTCCTCGAAGGCGGGACGGTGACGGCAAATATCGGCAGGAAAGCAAGTTATGGCGGACAGGTCTTCGAAAAGCCGCCCTCCACTATCTATTCTTAGCCGACGGGGAAGAATTCCCGCAAGAAAAACTTAAAAATTTTTGCTCACGCCGTTGGGAGGGCGTCAAACCGATCGCGGCGGCGGCATAGCGGACATTCGCCGCGACATCCACAGGACCGATTCAGGCCGCATCACTTTTTTAGCTTTTCCAGGTCCTGTAGCTCAATCGCGTTTGCCTTCTCTCGTTTGAGGGCAGGCTGACGCCGTGGTTCAACGCTGGTGCGAACCTCTTTCGGCCGACGGCGAACCAGATCGGCCGCGAGGCCGGGTCCTTGAAAAGGCGGACTTCTCGCCCCTCGCCCCTCGCCCCTCGCCCCTCCCCTCTCGCCCGCACCGGGTTGCGTTCGATACACCGTAGCGCCGTGAGCAGATGCTCCCCTTGCTGAATGGGAAACGCCTTGAATGGCTCTTGCCAGATGGTCCCGCTGCTCTGATAGTGCTTGTGATACCGGCGGACGTGGGCGGTGAACAGCCACTGCATCCACCGACTGAGATCGCCATCCTCCCTGGGCCGTACGACAAGGTGGAAGTGATTCGGCATCAGGCAATAGCCGAAGACCGGCATCTCGATCTCGACGCAGGCGAAGGCGATCGAAACGATGATCCACACGGGGTCGCCGACCTACCCGGCGGAGCGGACGCTGCTGAGCGGCGACATCCTCGACCGGGCTGACGTCGAAGTTCCAGAAGGGCAAGAAGCTGGAAATACCCGAGTTGGACATCGGGTACACTCCCGTAGAATACCCGCATGCCCCGAAGCCCGACCTGATGATGGCGCCGCCAGCGGGCGAGAAGTTACCACTTCCCGAAGGAGTCACCAAAAATGAACGTCTCTCCCGTGCGTTTCTCGGCTGCTTTAGCATTGGGTACGAGCCTCATCGGGCTGTCGTTTGCTTGGTTCAGCTCCGCTCAGGATCAACCACTTACACGACCCCGCGCTCCGCTCGCGGTCGGGCACCCTTCGATGGAAAGCCCGCAGTTCAACCCGATCGCCGTGAGCGGCGGGCGGGTGTTCGTGGCCAACACGCCCGCGGGCACGGTGGATGTGATCGACGCGAAAACACGGAAGGTGGTCACGCGAATCCCCGTCGGCGTCGATCCGGTGTGCGTGGCGGTGCGGCCCGACGGCAAGGAGGCGTGGGTGGCGAATCACGTCTCTGATTCCATCAGCGTCATCGATACCGACCCCGCCAGTCCGACGCACCTTCATGTCATTGCGACCGTGCAAGAGTTCGACCCGAAGACGAAAGCGACGAAGTTCGACGAGCCGGTCGGCATCGCCTTCGCGAGCAACGAGAAAGCCTACGTTGCGCTTTCCTCCGAAAACCAGATCGCGGTTATCGATGTGTCTAGCCGCAAGGTCACGAAGCGGCTGACGATCCCAGCCCAGGAGCCTCGGGCCATCGCGGTGCGGAACGGCAAACTTTATGTCGTCCCCTTCGAGTCGCACAACCAGACGCAACTGTCTGGCGGGGCGAAAAACAAGATCGACGGCAACTTGGTCACTTTCGACGCATATAACCACTCGATCCAGAACAACAACGTGCTGTCCATCGGCCACGTCGTGGACATCGTCAAGCACCCGAAGGTGCCCGACCGCGACCTGTTCGTGTTCGACACCGCGACCGACAAACTCGTCGCCACCGTGAACGGCCTTGGCACGCTTCTGTACGGCCTCGCCGTGGACTCCAAGGGGACGGCGTTCATCGCTCAGACCGACGCCCGCAACGAAGTGAACGGTCGCAGCGGGACGAAGAAGCACGGGCTGAAGGAGATGGAGAACCGGGCGTTCCTCAACCGCATCACCAAAGTCGCGAACGGGAAAGACGAGAAGCCGACGTTCTTCGATCTGGAACCGCTGCCGCCGAAGCAACCCGAGAAGGGGCAGGCCCTGGCGACGCCGTTCGCCATCGAAGTGAGCGCAGATGATTCGACGCTCATCGCTACTGCTGCATCTTCGGACAAGCTGTTCACGGTCGATGCCAGGAGCGGCGACGTGCTCGGCCGCGTCGAGGTCGGAGCCGGCCCGCGCGGCGTGGCGATCGATGGCAAAAACGTGTGGGTGCTGAACGCGCTCGCCAACACGGTCACCCTGGTAGACCTCGCGGATCGCACGAAGCCGACCACGGTCACGACCATCACTCTCGAAGACCCGACGCACCCGGTGTTCAAGCGCGGGCGGATCGCGTTCAACACGGCGAAGGCGTCCACCACCGGTACGTTCTCGTGCGCCAGCTGCCACCCCGACGGGCACACGGATCAGTTACTCTGGGTGCTCGACACGCCCATCGTCACGGGCGGCAATCAGATTCAACCCCGCAGCACCATGCCGGTTCGCGGCCTGCGCGACACCGCCCCGTTCCACTGGGACGGCATCCCCGGCGACCCCTACGGCGGCATCCACTCGGCCAGCGTTCGCAAGTCCGCCCTCCCCAACAGCAAGGCCGACGTGCCGACGAGTAGCACCCGTCATCTGATCGACGGCGGGTTGGCCTCCACGATGCAACTCGTCGGCGACAAGACCACCAATGACGAAGGCAAGGCCGGTCAGCTAAGCAAACAAGAGCGCGACGATATGGCCGTGTACCTGCTCGGGGTGCCGTACCCCCCGGCCCCGAAACGGGCTTACACGGACGAGTTGTCCGACCGGGCGAAGAAGGGGTTCCGGCTGTTCCACGTTGATGGCGACCACGACCCGAAACAACTCACACCGAACGTATGCGGCAACTGCCACCGCATGCCGTTCCTGGTCAGCACCAACACCCCCGGCACCGGCATGGATGCGCCGACCTGGCGCGGCGCACAAGACCGCTGGCTAATCCTCCCGCAGGGCCGACTGAACATCATCGAGTTTCCTTTCTACCGGGCGATGGCCGAGCAGGGCGCCCCAGAACGGGACGTGTGGCGGATGTCGTGGGGCGGGCGGCCCCGGTTCGACCCCATCTGGGACATGGTGCTCCAGATGGGCACCGGCGTGTCGGGCGCGTTCGCCCGGCAGGTGACGTTGAACAAGGACACCGCAAGTGACGAACAGACCGCCGACTTGCTGACCGCGCTGGAGAAGGCAGCGAGCGACGGAGCGGTGGTGTTGGAATGTGATGGCGTGCTGTTGAAACAGAAGACCGAGCCAGTGGCGTTGCAGTTCGCGGCCGGAAAGTACGTGCGTAAGACTGGCGACCGGGCCGCGTTCACGTGCAAGGAGTTGCTCACCCTCGCTGGCGACGGAAAGTTTGTGGGCGCCGTCACCGCCCGACACGGCGCGAAGGCCAGCGTAGATCATCCGCAGCCAGCGATCTGGACCCTTGGCCCGATTGAGAAGCAGCGCGGGCGGCAGGACTTCCCCATCTTGCACCCGGACCAGAAGAGCATGTCCGTGAGCGGCCGACACTTCGGCGACGACGCGCGGTTGTTCGTGAACGGTCGCCGGGTCGAGGGCACGGTGAGCGTGAAGAAGGGAGAGAAGGACGAGAAGGTCGTCATCACACTCGCCGCGCTGCCGCCGGAAGGGATGCACCTGCTGCAGGTGCAGGTGCCGGATGGACCTTTCAGCAACGAGTTCATCGTGCACGTGGCGAAGGACACGAAGACGGCGGACGAGTTGAAGCGGGAGTTGATCCGCGTTAGTAAGGCTCCGTGGGACGGCATCCCTGCGGCGCTGACGAGGGGCGACTTGACCGCTGCAAAGAAGTTGATCCGCGACAAAACCACAGCCAATCGTCGGTTGTCCGACGGTTCGACACCGCTTTCGACCGCTGCCCTAAGGGGCCACCTCGACATTGTGACGTATCTGCTCGATCTCGGGGCGGATCCGTCCGGCAGTAACGTCGATGGGAACACACCACTTCACGTTGCAGCGTTCCTGTGCCGCGAAGAGGTGGTGAAACGGCTGCTCGACAAAGGGGCTTCTCTGACGGTGAAGAATAACAAGAAAGAAACGCCGATCGACGTGGTGTCCGGGGAATGGAATCAGGGACTGGCCGACTTCTACACCGCCATCGGCGCCGGCATCAATCAGAGGCTCGACCTGAAACAGATCGAGAAGGACCGACCGAAGATGGCCGAGCGACTGCGCAAATACTCCACGCAGGAGAAATAGCCTGTCACAAGCGGGATTTTGTGATACCCCTGCAAGACTGCCGTCTAGGCCGAGCCAAAACGGGGACATTCGTCGATTCTACGCCTGCTTCCGCGGGCGGCTGCGGGGCGTGAGGGTGGAATCCAGGCCGAGGCGGTCGGCCGTCTATGACCGTGACACGCCCTTTCGGGATGATCGATGGTACGAGCCATTCCGTTTTCTCGACCTTAACGTCAGACGCCCAGCGTGCCATACAACACCCGCTTGCCTTCCTTCCTTCCCGCAGATCACGAGTATCGGTCATACCATATCGCCGTCGGCCATCACGGTACGGCCCTTTGCCGCCGGGTCGATCCGCAGCCCGTGCCCGAAGAACATCCCCTCCGAACCGCCGCCCCAGACCAGAACCTCTTTGCCGGTGCAAACCATGGAGTGGAGAATGCGCCCGATCGACTTGGGGTCGTTCGTTTGGTCTTGGGCCGACGCGACGGGTGAGATCCCGAGGATCACGGCGACGACGATTGGGACACTGGCCTTCATGTGAACTGCCCTCATTCGGGGTGTGACACCCCTGTAACGAATCGATTTGATGGTACCCGATCGCTGACCCCACACGAGTATCAATTCTGTAACGAGGGCGAGCGGTGGGTGAGGGGTTAGGGCGGCGAGTTGGTTGAAGGCGGGTTCCCGCACAACCATGGTAGTGGTGAGTGACGAGTGGTGAGTGGCGAGAGAAGAAGTCCAATCTTATTCTCACCACTCGCACTCACCACTCGTCACTCACACGGCGTCTACTCCTCGGAAGTCAACACACCTTGATCAGCAGACCGCCGCTGGCGATCGTGACGATCGAAATCCACCGCAACACCTTCACGGATTCTTTCAGAACGAGCCATGCGAGCATCACCCCAAAGATGATCGACGTCTCCCGCAGGGCGGCGACCAACCCGATGGGGGCGTACGTCATTGCCCAGAGAGCGAGTGCGTAAGAGGCGACCATGCACGCGCCGCCCAGAAGTCCGATGCGGCATCGCCCTCGCAGGTGGGTTAGAAACCCGGATCGGTCGGTGACGAACGCGTACACGACTACCACAAAGCCGGTGAGCAGCAACATCCACCCCGTGTACGCCAGAGCGTGTCCGGACAACCTCGCACCAAGACCATCGACCAGCGTGTACAACACAACAACGGCCGCGTTCCCGAGCGATAACGCGATGGCGGAGCCGGAGGTCTTTCGGGCTTCCACGACGAGCAACAACGCCCCGCCGCAGACCAGCAACAAGCCCGCCCATCCGAGTGGCGGCAGCGACTCCTGCAAGACGGTCGTCGCGACCAGCGCAGTCATCGCGGGGGCGGTGCCCCGCATGAGAGGGTATACCAGGCTCAGATCCCCGACGCGATACGCTGATGCAACGAGAAGGAAATAGCCGACGTGGATCACCACAGAGGTGACGAGATACGGGATGCAGGGGTACGCCAGGCGGGGGAGGAACGGAAGAACTCCGGCCGCGATGACCGCGGCCCCCGTGAGGATGGTCACGGTGTCGCGTTGCCGATCCGTCCCGGCCTTCACCAGCACGTTCCAGCACGCGTGAAGCAACGCACCAACCAGAACCGCCAACGCGACACTCCACGACATTACGACACGTCTCACATTCAGTGCTGATTCTCAGCCGGCTTCACTTCTTCAGCTTTTCCAGCTCCTGCAGTTCAATGGCGTTTGCCTTCTCTCGTTTGAGGGCAGCCTGACGCCGTTGTTCAACTCCGGTGCGAACCTCTTTCGACCGGGTGGCGATGTAGATCGCGTCTCGGCTCCGCCGGTCCTCGATCACGACCGCGTCGCCGTCCGCCTTCCACTTCACCTCGTGCATGCCGTCCGCGTCCACCCGGAAAACATCGTCTGCTTTTCGGAGCCACGGCGGGAGCACGAACCGGAACGACACCGCTCGCGGGTCGCCGAAGACAAACGTGCTCTGCTTCGGGTCGGGGGTGTAGGAGAGGTCGTTGGCGAACAGCACGACCGCTTCCGGAGCCGCGACGGACGCAAGGTCCCAGTCGGGCTTTCCATCCTTCTTCAAACGCTCGAATCGGTACGCGTCCCCCTCCAGAAAAAACGGCTCCAGCATGCGGATTTCACGGCCCACGCGGGCGATTGGCTCCCAGGTGTCGGGGAACTTTCGCAGTGCCTTCAGGCTCAGGTTGAACCAGTAGAGTGAAGTAATCCGAGTTGAAAGTGCGTGGATGGCCTGAGACCGAAGTTCGTCGGGGGTTGGGCTCCGCCGCGCCCGGCCGGTCAGGAAGCCCCCGCCCCAGCCGTCGTGCGGCCCCTGCGACCAGTAGGCACAGGGCATCGGCCGGTTGAGTTCCCGGAGTGACCGACACATGTCTCCGATCGTTTCCAGCGGCGCTCCCCAGGAAATCCGTTTGCCACCCCAACGGTCGTACTGGCGCCAGGCATCGGCGGCCGGAGCGACGACGCGATACGCATCGTAATGCGGGTAGTCGGACAGCCCGGCGTAGAACCGCCACACCCGCTCCTCCGAGTGAGTGACGCTGGTGGGCAGACGGCTGGCGCGGTACGGCAGAAACTTGTCGAACACCTCCTGCGGGGGCATCGGCCGCCCGCCGCCGTACTGAGGTTCACCCAGGAACTCGACGGCGTGGATCTTCGGCAGCCAGGCGTCCGTGTCCCACTCTTCGAGGGGCCAGAGCCGGTTGCACAGCTTGATCGGGTAGCGGTCGTACAGTTTCGGTTGGTCGGTGTACCCAGGGACGCCCTGGATCTGCCCCATGTTGATGTGCAGCCGGGAGAGCAACTTCAGGTACGGTTCGTGCTTCAGGTTGTCCGCTACCCAGCCCCCGCCGATGTCGAAGGCCTCCCGTTTGACGCGGAGGTGCTCCCACAGCGGCCCCTGATCGGTCGTCACCTCGACCGCGGCGTAGGTCAGGGGGAACGGCTTGTCGGCCTGGATTTTCACAAAGCCCCGATCCCGGGGAGGGATGACGCCTTCCACTGCTTTCGCTGGTTGCGGCCACAGTACTTGCCAGTCCTTGCGCTCTTTCGGGAGCCACCACCGCAGGGAAGTGACGCGGAGTGGTTTGTCGGAGTCATTGGCCAGGTGAATGACGACGGTGTCGGGCTCCACCTTACCCAAGGGCGCCAGGAAGTTGATCGTTGAGATCCAGCGGGTGGGGGCCTCGATCGGGACCGTCAATTTGCCCAGCCCTTCGGAGTCGAGTCCGAACTTCTTGCCGACGCCCCATTGTTTTGACTTGCCGTTGAAGGTCCACACCGCCAGCGCCCCGTCCGGCGGCTTCTGGGCCGTGGCCAGGTCGTGCCAGGCCCACTTGCCGGCCTTCAGTAGTTCTGCTGGCGTTTTCCCTTCGAACGTGCCTGGCACCGCCGGGCCCTTGACGAACAGTTGCACCTTGGCCGCGAGGTCGGGGTCGCGAGGTCGGCGGTACTGCATCGACTCGGCAATCACGTGCGGTGTGACCGTCACGCCCACGATTTCCGCGCCCGGTGCCGCCACCGCGGAAGCGAACAGACAAAACCCGACGAGGAGCGGGCGTGTTGTCAACATGGGTGGGTTCTCGGATAGGTTCGGGCGAATCTCAAGCGGATCGCATGGTCCTCGATGACGCCGATCCGCTGACTTCTCTCAATCACTTCGACTCCCCTTTGATGCTCTCCAAAAAGTGTTTATACTCGCTGGCCGGGTCGTAGTCTTTGCCGTCGTGTAGCATCGCGCCGTAGAGGATCCGTAGCGACTCGCCTTGCTTGACCGGCACGGTGCTCGCCGCGCCCTGTTTCATCGAGGCTCGGCCGAAAGCGTTGGCGACGAAGACGCCGTAATCGCGGTTGTGCCACCACGATTCGCGGAAGTTCTTCGGGCTCGGCATCAGCGTGATGCCGATAGGTTGGCCGTCCTTGGTGCCGAAATAATCGCACCACGCCGCTGGCTTGCCCCAGGTCGCCTTGGCCGTCTTCACGCCATGGCTGCTGACCAAGGTGCCGCCTTTCATTTCCGTACATTCCGAAGCGATGCGGGCGCCGAAGCCCATTTCTTCCTGGTCGCCGAAGACGAGAGCTTGCTCCGTCGCGGTGAAGGTCGCGTCCCACACCAGCAGCCAACCCGCCGGCCGCCGGGTGAGCGTGTAGCGGTTGACCATGATTCCCATGCGTTTGCCGTCGGCCTTCAGCAGATCGGAATCCGTGGCGAACGTGATCCGGTCCTCCGTGGCCGTCGGCGGCGTGAGGAACTTCACGTGCTGAATGCGACCCTGATTGCGCCAGAAATCGACACCACTGATTTGGCCGAAGCCGAGCCAAATGCCGGGGTGCATCGTGTCGTGGTCGGTCGCGTCCTTGCCCTTGATCGGCGGATGATTGCGCGTGATTTTCGTGCCGGTCGGCCCGTGCACATTCGCGAAGTACGGACGACGAATGGCCGTGTCACCCCAGACATACTCGCCCAGCGGCTTTTCGGCGTACGTCATGATCAGACGGTCCTTTTTGACCTCGAAGCCGAACTTCGACTTCGCGTCCACGTTCGGCTTGACCGCGTTCGCTTCGGGCTGCCTGCCATTGGGCGATGGCTCCGACTTCGGTGTTTCCGACTTCGGCGTCCCCTTCAACTCGGCCGGCTTCGCCTTCTGGGTCATCAGAAACGCGGCGACATCCGCTACCTGACCGGGCGTCAGCGTGCGGTCGAACGAGGGCATCGCCGATGTCTTCGACGTCGTGCGTGACTCGATCTTCTCCCTCGGAATCACCAGTCGCTCCGCCGTTGACAACCCCAACGTCACAGCCAGACCGCTTTCCTCGATGAGCACGCCGGAATGGACCTTTCCGTCTTTGGTTTCGATGACCATCTGCGAAAAACCCTCGACGATGTGGGCGTCCGGATCGACGATCGATTGCACGATGTGCCGCGGTTCGGCACGTGCGCCGATGTCGCTGAGTTGCGGTCCGAATGAGTTCTTCTGCTGCGACAGACTGTGGCACTTCGCACAGCCTGCGACTTGCTTGAAGAACAGTTCGCCGCGGCGAATATCGCCCTTGGGCAGATGTTCGAGCCCCTGCGCCAACGTCGTCGCCTGCTTCAGTTGGGGGAGCGGCAGCGGTTCGAGGATGACCATGTAGTTGGAGATGCCTCCGCCTCCCTTCTCGGTGTTGCCGCCGAGCTCCACGCGTCCAGGCTCGGGAACCTCGCGTGTGAAGATCTTGTAAGTGGTGTTGGTGCTGATGATCTTCTGTTCGGTCGGGCGAAAACGTTCGCTCAGCCACTTGGGAATTGGAATCCGTGCGTCGAGTCCGATATGCACTCGCAGAGGTACGAGCGTATCGAACGCGAGGAACTTGTCGCCGCGCGAGCCGTCATCGTCTTGAGACGTTTGCAGCAGTTCGGCCAGAGCCAAGGGCGGAGGAAACTCTTTGAGCGCGTACGCCCGATCCGTGTAGATCAGGCCTCCCTCGCGCACGCCGCCTGGGAGGGAGCGGTAGTACTTGGGGCTTTGCGCCTTCACGTTGGTAATCAACGACACGCCGACGCCTGATGCAGGGACCGCCGTCGGCACCTCGGGCGAAGTGGCGAGCGCCGACCTGCCGATCAAGCGCAACTTGGCGACTCGGACCACCTCGCCGTCCGGATCGCCGTCGGCCAGCGCCCCGACTTCTGTCACCGACAAGGAGTGCGTCTCCAATAGCGCGAGCAAGGCCGCCTTGCGGACGCCCGCTCGCTTGTCCGCGAGCAAAATTTTCAGTTCGGCCACAGGCAGCATTTCACGCAGACCCTGCCAGGCTGCGTAGTAGGTGACGCGATCGGATTCCTTTTCCAGCATGTCGACCATGGCAGTTACAAGCGACTTCTGTCGGGCTTGCACGATCGCATCGACGGCGGCGAACCGCAACCGCGGCTCGTCGCTTTGCAGCAGCTTCCCCACCGCCGCCGGCAAAGTCTTCACCTTTTGTTGCTGGCGAACACGAAACGCGAGAATGCGAGCCGCCTGAATGCGCAAGTTGAGACTTGCGGCGGAACCAGGGTCGAGCAGCGACGTGAAATATTCCTCGATGGCGGCATCGCCAGGCAGCATTCGGCCCAGCGTCCAGGCGGTCCAGGTCTCCTGCATGGTCGAGAGCTTGCCGCCTCGCAGCGACGCGATGAGATCGGCCTTGACCGCGCCGCCGCGACGGACCAACTCGTCGGCGGCATCGATCCGCCACACCGGCAGCGGGCCTTCGAAATCCTCGATCAAATCCGCGACCGACCATTTCGCGAGCGGCTGTTTGCGTTTTGGCGCCAATCCGTTCGCCGGCTTGGCGTCCTTCCAGCGGATGTGAAAGACACGGCCTTCGTTGATCATCTTGCCGTCCTTGTAGGCCGAGGGAGGCTCCGCCCCGTAGTATCGGCTCCAGCCGAGAACCCACAGCGCGCCGTCCGGCCCCACTTCGATGTCCGTCGGTCGAAACAGCGACTTGCCTCCCTCGATGAACGGCTTCCAGGTTCCGCCATCGCAATTCATGAGTGCCCCTTCCCATTTCGGCTTCCATGCGAAGGTGGTCTTGCGCAACCAATCGTTGATGAAGAAGAGCTTGCGATATTCCGGCGGAAACTGCGGCGAATCGCAAAAGATGATCCCGGTGCCAGATCCGTCAAAATTCGGGAGGCTGACCGGAGCACTCGGCGGATGCGGTTTATGGGTCCAGTGCGCACTCCACGGATGATTCCAGCCAAAATGAGCGTTCCAGAACGGCATGAAGACGCGATCGCCTTCGTTCGCATCGTTGTCGGTGCCGAGCCAGTTGAAACCGTCGTCGAGGGTGATGTCCCAGGGATTGCGCATGCCGCGCGAAACGATTTCGAGGTTCTTGCCGCCGTCGTCGCAGCGCAGCACGCCTCCCTCGCGGCCTTGATCATCGGGAGGAGTGTGGTAGGCCCTCTTGTAATTCTGTTTGGTGAACTTCACCGGGTCGGGAAAGGCGGGCCAATCGGGATGCACCTTGCCATGCGCCAATTCCATGAACGCTCGCGGCGTGAGACCCGACGGTTTTCTCGGATCGGAGTACCCCTTGGAATTCCCTTTGCTCATGTAGAGCTTGCCGTCGGGCGCCCAGTTGAGGCCGTGCAGGGCGTGTTCGAGGTTGCCGAGATCGGTGTAGACGCGGATGTACTCGTCAGCTTCGTCGTCGCCATCGAGATCGCGAACGATGGTGAGATCGGGGCTATTCGCAATCCAGAGATCGCGGCCGTGCCAGGCCAACGACTGGATGCAGTTGAAGCCGGTTGCGAAGACTTTGATCTTGTCCGCGACGCCATCGCCATCGGTGTCCTCGACGATCACGACGGAGTCGCCGGGCGTGCCTGGCTTGGGATTGCGATACTGCGGCCCCATGCCGACGAAGAGCCGCCCCTTGGCGTCGAAGGCCATGGAACAGGGCTGCCGGACGAGCGGTTCCTTGGCGAAGAATTTCACCTCGAACCCCGGCGGCACCTTCGGCAGGGCCTTGGCGTCAGCGCCGGGATCGGATTGCGCGAATGCCCCGACGGGAAGCAGGAAAGCAAGAGCCAGGGCTCCAAGCATCAGCGGATTTCTCATGACAAGTGCGTCCTTTTCGGCTTCTAAAACTAATGTTGCGCCTGCAACCGACGCATGTCGGCAAGGGTCAATGCGCCGCCGAGGGCGCCGATTCGCAGCAAATTCCGGTGCGAAAGGCCGTCGCAGAAGCGTGGGGAGTTGGACCCCGTGATCGTCAGCAAGGGAGATTCCTTGCAGGTAAGATTCGGGTCACAAATCATCGGCGGGATCATAGTAAGGTCGTCGTTGGCGATGGGTAGCGGCACGTAGCGGCTACGCTGCAATTCACTCGCCACATTCTCTTAGCACTGAGCGACAAGATCCCGCACGAGAATTTTTGGAAAGATCGAATTGCGAACAAATGTATGTTTCTGAGCCTTGCCTATAGGCGCACTGAACAAACGATCCGGTCGCGAGTGTTTTTCAAGGCCTGTCAATGATTGAAGCTGAACTCCTTGGTATTCAACAGCGACCAAATCACGTCTTCGTATGCGCGTTGCACATTTGCCGAGCGTTCTAGATACGCTTGCAGCTTCTGCGACTCCTCGGCGCGGATCGGACGCGAGTAAGCCAAGAGATACAACTCATTCAGCTTTTCCTGGTGGCTGCGTTTGTCCTTGACGAGCTGTGCGGCGCGGCCCTTGCTTATCTTCGCCTGCAGGTCGGGCGAATTCAAAAGGTGCAACCACTGTACAAGCGAGGAATCGTTTGATCGTTCGCACTCGCACGCGCTCGACGAATCCGGGCGGCCGAACACGTTGAGGAAATAGTTGTCGAACTGATTGTCCGGCAATTGGATCGCGCGCGTCCCGGCAGGCAATCCCTTGAATGCCGTGCGCGAACCGGTGACGTCGTCAACCGAATCGAGCAACACCTCGGCGAACAACCGGCGCGGCAGAAAACGCGAGTAGTTCTGGCGATCGTCCTCGTTGTGGGCATTGGGGATCGCACTGAGCCGATACGTCGTCGACGTACAGATCGTGCGGATCAACTGCTTCAGATCGAACTTGGTGTCGACGATGTGTTTGGCCAGGGCATCGAGAAGCTCGGGGTTTGTCGGCGGATTGGTGATACGCATGTCATCTTCGGGCTCGACCAGACCGCGGCCGAGGAAGTGTTTCCAGTAGCGGTTGGCAAGAGTGCGGGCGAAATAGGGATTGTCGGGACGCGTCATCCAGTCCACGAACTTCACACGTGGATCGTCCTCAGCAGCGATCTTGAGTACAGCGCCTCCCAGGCCGGTCGGCGCGACGTTCAGCTTGGTGCGCGGGTTTTGCGCCTGCGCCTGCCCAGGCTTGTGCAGCACTTCCAGCATTTGCTTCGCCGGAGCATCCTTCGCTCCTTTTGCCTTTTTGGGCGGCGGCGGGTTCTTGACCTCCAAACGGGTGAAGAACGCCGCCAGGCCATAGTAATCCTCCTGGCTCCACTTTTCGTACGGATGATGATGGCAGCGGGCACACACCATGCGCTGTCCCAGGAAAAGCTGGGCGGAATCCTCGACCAGGGCCGACACTTCGCGCACCTCGCGATACCAAACCGCGGGCGGCGTGTCGGTGTACTTCCCGGTCGCCGTCAGGATCTCGCGCGCGAAATGATCGAACGGCTTGTTCATTTCGAGGCTCGTCTTGATCCATTTGTGAAAGGCAAACGTCGGCGCGGTTTCGTCCTTGGGATCCTTGCGGCGATTGCGCAGCACCGCCCCCCACTTGCCGGCGAAGTAATAGGCGTATTCCGGGCTCGCCAGCAAGCGATCGACCAGCTTTTCATGGCGATGAGCGTCCTTGTCCGCCAAGAAAGTCTTTGTCTCCTCTAGCGTCGGCAGTCGGCCAGCAATGTCGATGGTCACACGCCGCAAGTAGGTCGCATCGTCGGCCAGTTCAGAGGGTGGCAATCCCAGTTGCTTGAGCTTCTTGAATACGAGGTCATCAACAAAGTTGGTGGCGGCAGGAAGCTTGGCGATCGTCTTGCCCAAGGGAACAATAATCTCGACGACATCGACATGCGTTTGATAGCGGACCATCACTGCCGCCGCGCCCGCGCGTCGGCCCGCCGAAACGATCCCGGTCGTCGCCACTTCACACACATCGCGATCGTTGACCTCGAATTGGGCCAGACCGGTGACGTCCATGGTCGAACCATCGCTGAGGTGGGCGACCACCAGAAGCTGCTGTTCTTCGGCAAAATCGAGGGTTCGGCTGCGCGGAGATGCTTCGATCCGGGTCACGGTCGGCGCTTTTGTCGAATCGCCAGGCGTCCCCTGCGCGATCCAGCCGCGCAAGAGGCGATAGTGCGGCGAGTTTGCATCGATGCGAGCGCCGCCGCTATGGGCCATGGCGCCGGTCGCCTTGAGCAGCAGCAGACTCGAATCGGGGGCCGAGTACAGGATGCGCCGGCCGCCGCGTGCCTCCTTGACGAGGTATTCGAAATCTTCGCCAGGCTCGAAGCCGAACAGGGACAGCGCGAAGTGCTTCTGTCCGCCGGACTTGCCGTGGCAGCCGCCGCCGTTGCAACCGAACTTGGTCAACGTCGGCACAACCTGGTTGGTGAAGCTCACCGCGGGGGGCTCGGCCATTTGCGTGACGTGAATCTTGATCGACGTCGTCTTTCCGGCGATGGTGGCGGTGAGGGTCGTTTGGCCGTCGCCGCGTGGAATGATCCAACCGCCGCTCTTGATGTCGACCATGTTCTCGGGGCTTGCCGACAGTTTAGCTGTCCGAGTAAGGTCGCGCTGTTTGCCGTCGGCCGTCTCTCCCATTACGACGATCTGCTGCCAGCTATTGGGGCCGACGAGTTGGAGCGAGCCGTCCTTGGCTCGACCGGTGTCGATGCGCAGCGAGCGCAATGCCGGGTCTCCGGCGAGTGTCGGCGCGACGACAACGAAGGACATCAGAGCAGCCAGAATCGAGCGTGACATCGCGTGATCTCGCGTGATATCGGAAAGTGGGAGAACGAATGGGGAGCTGGCCGCGCGGCGCGATGACCGCGCCGCGCGGCGAAGGAACGCTCAACCAATCGGGATCGGATTCACTTCCGCCAAACGATAGACGCTGGCGAAGGCGGGCTGCAGACGAACCTGAGGAACGTCCCACAGGTGATGCAGGATGGTGGAGATCAGATGTCGGCCGTTGTACGGGGTGCCCGAAGGTTCGCCGCCGTCGCGCGTCGACTGGCCGACGACACGGCCGCGCGCCGCATTGCCGCCGTAGATGAGCAGCGGCGCCAGCTTGCCCCAGTGATCGCGGCCGCCGCGCGGATTGATGCGCGGCGTGCGCCCCATTTCGCCGCAGGCCACAAGCATGATGCGATCCTGCAGGCCGCGCGCTTCGATGTCGTCGATAAAGGCGGCGACGGCATGATCGAACGATCGCCCCACCGCTTCCATGCCGTCCGCGACGTTGAGGTTGTTGCCGTCGGCGTGGAAATCCCACACGCCGGCGTAATCGGCATGGACGGTGACGAACGCACAGCCTGCTTCGCACAGCCGCCGGGCCAGGAGCAGACTCTTGCCCAGCGACTTTGCCTGACCTGTGTACATGCCCTGGCGGCCCCGCGCAACCTGGCTCCAGTTGTGCGACGCGACATAGCGGGCGGTATCATAGGCCGACACCAGCCGCGGATCCTCACGCGACAGGTCGAGCGCCTCGGCGACCCGGCCGCTGAGCAGCACCTCTGCCGCCTGGCGCTGATACTGGTCGGCGCTTTGCACCTGGGTATCGCGTCCCAGCTGCCGACTCAACGCATCCATCTGTTCCAGTAATGCGCGCCGATCGGCAAAGTGATCCGGCGCCAGGTTGAGGCGAAGATCACGCATCAAAGGGCCCGGGCCACCTGGGGTGAAAGGGGCATAGTTCGAACCGACCGCCGGCGTCGCCGACAGATCGCCACGACCTTGCCCGGCCGCCACATCGCTGCACACCGACTGCGGCAGCAGCAGGGCGTTACGTGGCATGCCGGTCGTCGGATGCGTCGAACCGAGCACGCGCGCCGCGATGGCCCCGATGTTCGTGTTCAGTGACTCGGGCCCCACGAGCGGACGAATGTTGTGCCCGCCGTTGTCCGTCTGGAACGAACGCACGATCGTCAGCTTGTCGGCATGGCGTGCCAACCGCCCGAGCGTATCGCCGAACTGGACACCAGGAATCGTCGTCTGCGTAATGCCGGTGACCGTGCGGATATCGGAGGGAGCATTGGGTTTTGGGTCATACGTCTCGAACTGGGGCGGCCCACCTTGCTGGAAAATGAAGATGACCGACTTGTCGTTAGCGGAACCTGTTGCGCCACTTGCTTTTGCTGCAAGCAACGACGACAGCGACAAACCGCCCAGTGCCAGGCTGCCGATGCTGAGGAGCTGGCGACGGCTGATCCGAGCATTTTCGTGCAGCGTGAGCATGGGGAACTACTCCAAAAACCAAGGTACGTCCTTAAACACTATTAAACGCTGTTGGCTAAAACAAGTTCCGGGATTTTTTCAGCCATCAGCCATAGCCAGCTGACGCCTGCGGCGACGCTGTCAGTTGGCCGCGCGGACCAAGCGGAAGCCGCGGTCGTCGTTTCGGTCCGAGGGGCCGTGTCTGCTGCGGAGTCCGGCCCGGCACGCGGTGCCGTCGTTGCACCAACTGCCGCCTCGAAGTCCTTTGCTCGACGGCTCCGATGTGTCGGTCCATTGCCAGACGTTGCCGTGCATGTCATACAGGCCCAGTTTGTTCGGCGGATAGGAGCCAACCTTGACGGTTCGACCCAGACTTGGCCCCTTCACGGCCTTGCCGACCGGGTTATTACCGTCGAAGTTCGCCTGCTTCGACGATAGGTCATTCGTCGGCTTCTCGAAGTAGTAGTGATAGGAGCACTCCTCCTCCGTCGCCGCTCCACCGCGACACGCATACTCCCATTCCTCGTCCGTGGGCAGTCGATACAGGTATCCCTTCCCCTGCTCCTTTTCGTTCAGCTTCTTGATGAATTCTTGTGTGTCATTCCACGACACGTTTTCGACCGGAAACTGCTTCAAATCGTCGTCCGAGATCTTTTTGACCTGTCCGTCTCCGCCCGCCTTGCGAGTAAAGTGGCTGGGGTTCTTGGTCATCAATTCTTGCCACTGTCCTTGCGTCACCGTGTGGATGGCGATTTCGAAATCCTGCTTGATCTCCACCTTCTTCACTTTGCCCGTGTCGCCGTTCCAACCCATGTAGAACGTCCCCTTCGGCAGCGGCACGAACTTCACGCCGAGCGGACCGTCCTTCGGCTTCGGCGCACCTGCTTGGGCATTTCCCAACACAGACACCAGCAACAAGAACAGGATCATCGCAACCCGCCACCCCAGCATCGTCAGGCTCCTTTTTTGGATGCACGTCACAAGTTTCTCTATGAGAACAGTTCCGTAATCGGCGGCGCGCCGTTGTTCATCAAGGTCGCGATTTCGGCCGGGAGCAGCGCCGGGTTGATGCGAACCTCGCTTGCATCAAAGAGGGTGTGGAGCACCGTGGTCAACAAGTTTACCGGCCAATAGGGACGGCTGATCGCTCGGCCTCCCGGGCGATCCGACTCGCCAATGACCTGGCCCATCCGCAGACCGCCGCCCGCGATGAGTAACGGCGTCAGGTCTCCCCAGTGATCGGTGCCGCCGCGGTTGCCGCCCTTGTTCGTCGTGCGGCCCATTTCGCCGGTCACGATCAGAAGGATCTTGTCGCTCAATCCTCGCTGTTGCACATCCTCGAGAAAGGCCGCGATCGCGTGATCGGCTTGCGGCCCGAGAAACGACATGCCAGCCGGCACGCCCGGGTTGTTGCCGTCGGCGTGGAAGTCCCAGCAGGAGTCGATGACCGTGACGAAGCCGGCGCCGGCCTCGCAGAGCCGACGTGCCAGGAGCATCTGCTTGCCGAGCAAATTCGTGGCACGCGACTGGTTGACGAGATTGTTGAAATTCGGGCCGCCGCGATGATAATCCTCCATCACGAAGTATCGGCTCGTGTCATAACGTTCGATGACGCGCGGATCTTCGCGGCTGATGTCGAAGGCCGAAGCGACGCTTTGCAGCAAAACTTCGTGAGCCTGTCGTTGAAAAGCGTCAAGACTGCCAAGATCGCCGGGCGCCGAATCGAGACGACGGCGCAGGCCGTCGACCTGCGACAAAAGCTGACGACGGTCCTCGAATCGGTTGCGATCCATGCGCAACTGCAAGTTGCGCATGAGGGTGCCGCCCCCCGCGGGAAGAAAGGCCTCGAAGTTGCTTCCCAGCGAGCCGGCCGGGATGTATTGACCCAGGACGTCTTGAATCGTGAAGCCGCCCGTCGGCTGGCCGAGTTGCAACTCGGGCCGAATCGCTTCGGGAATGACGACGATGTTGGTGGGGACTCCGGTGCGCGGATTGACGTTGCCGCCGAGGGCACGCGCCATCAATGCCCCCATCGGAGCACGCATGCGATTATTGCCGGTGAGGACGGGCACCTGATTGTGGCTGGCATCGCCGCTGCCGAAGGAACGGACGATGGCAAGGCGGTCCGCCATCTGCGCGAGCCGAGGGAACGTCCCGCCAAACTGAACGCCGGGCAGTCGCGTCTGGACGAAACCAGTGCAACTGCGATTGTTGGCCGGCTGATTCGGCTTGGGATCGAACGTCTCGATCTGCGGCGGCCCTCCTTGCAGAAAAAGCAGGACCACCGACTTGTCCTTGAAAGCGGATGAACCCGTGGAAGCGGAGGCTTGCCCGGCCAGCATACTCGCGGCCGATAATCCGCCGAGCGCCAGGCCGCCCACGCGCAGAAACTCGCGGCGATTGATGCCGGAGCAGGTTTTGGTTGATTCATTTCCGAATATAGAGATCATGTAGATTACCTCCCGGTATTTGTTGCCTACATTACGCAAACAATTCCGCAATCGGCGGCGCGCCGTTGTTCATCACGTTCGCAATTTCCGCCGGCACCAGCGACGGGTTGACGCGAACTTCGCTTGTATCAAACATGGTTTGCAATACCGTGGTCAGGAGATTTTCCGGACGGTAGCGGCGGGTCACGGGTCTTTGTCCGGCGCGATCGGATTCGCCGATGACCTGGCCCATCCTCAGGCCGCCGCCTGCGATCAAGAGCGGCGTCAAATCGCCCCAGTGTTCGGAGCCTCCTGTGGTGTTGTTCCTTTGCCCCCGGCCCATTTCGCTGGTCACGATCAGGACGATCTTGTCACTCAGGCCGCGTTGATGGACGTCTTCGAGAAAAGCCGCTACCGCGTGATCGACCTGGGGGCCGAGGATCTGCATGCCCGCCGGCACCCCCATGGAGTTGGCGTTCCCGTGCATGTCCCAGCCGGAATCGACCACGGTGACAAACCGCGATCCCGCCTCGCACAGCCGGCGCGCCAGCAGCATCTGTTTGCCGAGCAGATTTGTCCAAATCGATTGGCAGATTCGGCCATTGAAGAGCGGGCCGCCGCGCTGATAGTTTTCCATCACAAAATAACGGCTGGTGTCGTAACGGTCGATGAGACGTTGATCTTCACGATTGAGGTCGAACGCGGCGGCGATGTCGCGCAGAAGAACGTCGTGTGCTTGCCGCTGATAGGCGTCGAGACCGGCGAGGTCACCGGTCGCGTCGAGTCGGCGACGAAACGTATCGACCTGGGCGAGAAGCCGGCGGCGATCCTCGAATCGATTCCGTTCCAGCCGAAGTTGCAGGCTCCCTATCAGGGCGCGGCCGCCTGTGGGCAAGAACGCTTCGTCGTTGCTTCCCAGGTTTCCTGCGGGGACATACTGGGTGCGAACGTCATTCAGCTGCCCCACTCCTTCCTGGGCACGAACCAGCTCGGGGCGGACCGATTCCGGGACCACCACGATATTGCTCGGCAGCCCGGTCTGGGGATTCACATTGCCAAGCGTCCGTGAAACGAGTGAGCCGATCGGAGCGCGCAATCGATTTCCGCCGGTCAGGACCGGCCGCGGATCGTGGTCCCCAAAGCCGCTGCCGAACGAGCGCACAATGGTGAACCAGTCCGCCATGGCGGCGAGCTTCGGAAACGTCCCGCCGATCCGAACCCCCGGAAGATTCGTCTGAACGTGCCCCGTGCTGCTGCGGATGTTTTCTCGCTGCTCGGGCTTGGGGTCGAACGTCTCGACCTGCGGCGCTCCGCCGTGCAAGAAGAGCAGGACCACCGACTTGTCCTTGAAGACCGAGGCACCGGTGGAAGCGGCGGCGTGCGAGGAGAGAAGATTGGACAAAGTCAATCCGCCCAGGGTCAGACCGCCCACGCGCAGAAACTCGCGCCGATTGACGCCGAAGCAAGTGCGGGTCGATTCATTTCCGAAAATAGAGATCATGAGACTCTCCCGGCCGCTTGCGGCTTAGCGTGATATTCCCAATGGATCAATTAATGGTTGTACATGAATTCGCTGCTGTTCAAGAGCGCCCACAAGATGTCCGCATAGGCGGCCCGAACGTCGCCGCGTTGCTGGATGTGAGCCTCCAGGTTGGCGACTTCCTCGGTACTCGGTTCCCGAGCGAAAGCGGCCAAATACAGTTCGCGGATTCGCTCGGCATGAGCCCGCTTGTCGGTTGCCAACTTCAGGATGCGTGCCCCTGCTGTCACTTTGGGAGCTGGTTTGGCTATCGATTGTTTTCCAACCTTGGGCGGCGGCGGTTCGTCCTTCAGAACGTCGCCGATCTGACCCAGAATCTCCGTCGAGTTGAACAGGTGCAACATCTGCGCGAGATTATGGGTGCTGCTCCGATCGCATTCGCAAGCGCTTGCCGCTTCGGGTCGGCCGAAAGCCTTGAGAAAATACGACGCTGATTGATTGTCCGGCAATCGCACCGTCCGCGATTGCGGCGTCATCGGCTTGGCCAACGTGACCTGGTTGATCGCATCGAGCAGCACCTCGGCCGGCAGACGACGAATCGTGAAGCGAGCATAGTTCTGCCGATCCTGAGCATTGTCTTTGTTCGGCTCGCAACTCAGACGATAGGTCGAAGACAGGCAAATGACGCGCACCAGGGCCTTGAGGTCGTACTTGCTGTCGATGAAGTGTTTGGCGAGCGCGTCGAGCAATTCGGGATTGGTCGGCGGATTGGTTGCTCGCATGTCGTCCTCCGGCTCCACCAGGCCACGTCCCATGAAGTGCTTCCAGTAACGATTCGCCAGCGTCCGGGCAAAATACGGATTCTTCGGATCGGTGATCCAGTCCGCCAGAACAGCACGCGAATCCCCTTCCTCGGCCGACTTGAGCGCCTTGGCTCCAAGCCCGGCCGGCGCCAGCGTTTCGCCCGTGCGCGGATGAGTGATCGGATCCGCTTCGAATTTCAAGACCACCGTCGGCCGTTTCGGAGCTTTCGGCATTCCCTTGTTCGACTTGGGATTGGGCAGTTGCACATCGGTTCGCGCGAAAAACGCGGTCAGCGACCAATAATCGCGTTGGCTCCAACGCTCCGTGGGATGGTGGTGGCACTTGGCACATTGCACCCGCTGGCCGAGAAAGAGCTGCGCGGTGTCTTCCGCCAGTCCGCTCGACTCGCGCAGCTCGCGATACCAGACTACTTGCGGCGTTTCCCCCTCCTCGCCCGTGGCCGTCAGGATTTCACGGACGAACGCGTTGAAGGGAACGTTCTCGTGCAGGCTCTTCACGATCCATTTGTGAAACAGAGTAGTCCCCTTTGCATCCTCGTTGGAACTATTTCGGCGATTGCGCAGCACAGCGGCCCACTTGTTCGCGAAGTAATAAGCATAGTCCTCGCTCGCCAGCAGCCGATCGACGAGTTTCTCGTGGCGATCTTCCGCCTTGGCTTTTGCGAACGCTTCGACTTCTTCCGGCGTCGGCGTACGCCCGGCGATGTCGATCGTGACGCGCCTGAGAAAAGTCACATCGTCGCACAGTGGCGAGGGCGGCAAGCCGATGGCTTTCCATTGTTTGAAGATCAGCTCGTCGATGAAATTTCGGGCCGGCGGAAGATTCGCCACCTTGGCGCCAAGCGGAACCACGATGCGCGATACCGCCACCTGATCCTGGTAACGAGCCATGACGGAACCGCTGACCGATTGTTGTCCGACACTCGCGAGTCCGGTGTCATCAACGCTGATCGCTTCCGGGGGATCGGCCTTGAATTGCGCCAGATGAGTCACGTCGCGCTGGGTGCCGTCCGCGAAATACGCCATTACGGCCAGCTTTTGCGAGCCGCCGCGCTGGATGGTACTTGCGGCGGGCTGAACCTCGATGCGTGCCAGACCCGCGTCTTTGTCGCCTTTCCATAACGCTCCCGCGCTGATCCAGCGATGGAGAATCGCGTAATAGGTGGAGTTCTTGTGGGTCAAGGCTCCACCGCCGTGCGGCACGCTGCCGGTCGCTTTCAACAAGAGCAGACTTTGATCCGGATCCGTGAGATTGAGCCGCCGTCCCAGAGCGTCGCGCTTGAGGTGCTCGTAGTCCTCCTCCGGTTCGAAGCCAAACAGCGAGAGTTTGAAGCCGTTCTGCCCCGCCGCCTTGCCGTGACAGCCCCCCGAATTGCAGCCAAGGCGCGTCAGCGTGGGAACCACATCGTTGGTGAATCCGGAGCCCTGGGCGAACACCCCAACAGGGAAAAGAAGAGCAAGCGCCAGGGACGGAAGGGTCAGACGGATAATCATGGAAGAGTCCTGTCGGCGGGAAGGCGGCGTTAACGCAAGTCGTTTCGAGGCAATGGGAAGCAGAACTCCCCATTATTCGTCATCAGGCGGGATCCCTCATTAGATTAGCCGTTAGCGGCGAGATTCCGCGTTCGATTTTCGAGTTTTTCTGGAAAATCGGTCACGGCTTGCGAAACTTCGGCGAAAGCGTGATCTTGTCGTTGGTCCGCAAGGCGGCCGCGGCCGATTCGGAGATCGTCGTCAGACCCGTTAGGACGACTACGCCTTCGTGTTTGGCCAACGCCTTTGCGGCTTCCTCGGAGAGCGATTTCAACCCGGAAAGATCGAGCTTACCCTTGTGCGTCGCGAGTGCTTTGGCGACGTCGTCGGAGATCGTCGTCAGCTTCGGAAACTTCAACTCGCCCGGCTGTGAGGCGTACTTGGCGGCGAGCGGCGCTGACTTCAGCGACGTCAACGAGGGAAGGCCGTTGAGGTTGCCCTTGTACTCGGCGAGCGCCTTGGCCACGTCGTCGGTGATCTCGGCGACACCGTTGAGCGTGCTGTGCGGCCCCTGTTGGTACCTCCGCAGCACCGCAACTGCAAATGGTGGTGAACTCAGCTTTTTCAGGCCGTTGAAGTCGATCATTCGATGCGGTCCCGCCGTCATCTGCTTGGCGATGGCTGCGGCTGTTTCGTCGGAAAGCTCGGGACCGAAGCCGCGGATGTCGAAGATGCCGCTCCCCTTCGCCAACGAGGCGCCGGCAGCGGGAGAGAGCCTCTTGAGACCGAACAGGCGAATGTTGGCGAAGGGGCCGGACCAGGCGGCAGCCGCCTCGTCGGAAATCGTTTCGAGCGAATTTGCCGAGACGTGGCCGCGTCCCGCCATGATCGCCGTCGCCACGTCGGCGGGCAGTTCGGTCAATCCGATGTAGAGTTGCACGTGGTTCTTGAATTTCACTCGATTGCTCGGCGGACAGATCGCCCGAGCAATTTCCGGCGTGATCTTGGTGACCCCGTTCAGAAAGAGCCACTCCTGTTGACCGAGTCGTTCCGCCAGCACCAGCGAGGTGAGGCTCTTGAGTTGATCCAGCCGAAGATTGCCGCCGTGCTTCGCCAACGTGGCCGCGGTTTCGTCCGAAAGTTCCGTCACGCCTAGCGCAAGTTGGCCGCTGTGCGCGGCGAGCTCCACGGCGACGTCGGTGGACAATACCGTGATGCCCGGCAGACTCAGCGATCCCTTTGTCGTCGCCAGCGCCTTGGCCACGGTGGGCGTTAGCGTCGAGACTTTGGGCAGATCGATCGTACTGGTACGCGTCGCGAGTGCGGCGGCCGTTCCCGGCGAAAGCGCGGTGAGGGCCTCGAATCGCAGCTCACCCTTGTAGGTTGCCAGCACCGCCGCCGCTTCGGGCGACAACTCGGTGGCACCCACTCGTAACGAGTTGGGCGTCTTAAGCAGTTCGGTCGCCTGTTCGACAGTCAGTTTCTTCGCACGAGTCGGATCGCCCGCAACGAGCCAGTCTGGCGTGAGTGTCAGGGCAATCGTCAGGCAAATCGCCTTGTTCCAGGTATTCATGAACAGCTCCACCAATCACTCACGATCTACTTTGCCAGGTTTTGCGCTTGCGCCTTGGCATGGGACTTCACAAAATCCACGAGTTCCTGGCACTGGAAAAAGCCCTTCCACATGTTGTGGCCTTGGCCGGGCGGCACAACGAGCTGCATGGTTCCGCCAAGTTTGGTGTAGCGTTCCTTGAGCAGTCCGGAATTCGTTTCGAGCGGCACCACTGTGTCCTTGTCACCGTGGATCGCGAACAGGGGCACCTTCGCCTGAGCGAGTTTCTCGAGACGTTCGACGGGGCTGAATTCCTTCAGCCTTGCGGCGAGTTCGTCTCTCTTGATTCCGTAATTGCCAAGGTTGACGCCGTTCCAGCCCGCGAGGTTGCAGACGGGGTAAATTCCTGCGAACGCCGCCACCTTCTCGGGATTCTCGACGGCCCAGCCCAACGTCGTCAAGCCGCCCTGGCTGCGGCCAATCAGGATCGGTTTCTTCGCGTAGCCTCGCTTTTCCGTCATTTCCACGTAGAAAGCGGTCTGGCTCTTGATGGCCGCCGGACCTCCGTACGCGGCGCCGCCTGCCGCGACGGAAATCCCGGCTTCGAGAAACTGTTCGACCATCCAAGCCTCAGCATCCCCCAAAGCCCAGTCGGGAGCATACCAGACCCAGGCCTTCGTCTTTCCCGCCAACTCCGCTTTTGCGGCAATGAGACGCCCGCCCGGAATTCGCTCCGCTTCAAACGCCTTCTTTTTCGGAGCCGGCTGGGCTCGGGCAGGCTCAATGAGCAGAACAAGGACGAACAGTACGGATAGATAAGTAAGTGTTTTCATGGAACAATTGGCCTCAATGCTTGAATCATCATTTGCTGGAGACGAACTTCTTC
>Ga0194128_10002425_pt1 | contig 30258 bp, 30 predicted proteins | sample TA2KigCa65mmetaG_FD_148650 | JGI IMG/M metagenome (GOLD analysis project Ga0194128, IMG submission 148650) | Freshwater microbial communities from Lake Tanganyika, Tanzania - TA2015037 Kigoma Deep Cast 65m | ecosystem: Environmental > Aquatic > Freshwater > Lake | place: Tanzania: Lake...
GCCCCATCTCCAGCATCACCGCGTCCAGCGCCTGCTTGCCGGCGCCGATGACGCGGACCATCATCCCCAACATCTGCTCCGTGCCCGAGATCGCCCTCAACCCTGCCAGTGCGTTCTTCCGTTGCCTCGTGTCTCGTCTCATCGGTGGCTCCTTTCTTCTCGCAACCGTGGATTATTCCACATGGGAGCCACTCTTCAAAATTCAACGGACTTCAGTATAACCTCCCATAAGTGAATGCTCCTCATTATTCAAGCGGCCTCCTCTTGCCCATAGTCAGAAGGCAAGTATGCTGGACACTCTCCTTCGAGGTGGCATCAACGGTACGGAGTCAACCAAGACAAGGATTCAAGCGTTTACGGAGCTCAGGGAGTCTTTGCGCACCGGAATCCGCCACTGTAGTTGCTATGCGAGGGAGTGAGAAAGTTCCGATACGAAGATCGGAGACGCCACGCAATATAATTCCACGACCCGCCGCGCAAAACCTTCGTGCTGCCATCATAGTCTGAACTCGTCCATTCCCATGCATTGCCTGCCAAGTCATAGATACCGTAGGGGCTGGCTCCTGCCTCAGAGGTACCGACTGGGTGTAGTGACTCACGATAGGGGTCACAGGGCGAGAAGAGCCCCCCACAGGATTTGCTTTGGTTAAAATTCGCATGCCGGCTCGTCGGTTCGTCATTGCCCCAGGGGTATTTCCGCCCATCAGTCCCCCGCGCCGCTTTTTCCCATTCCTGCTCGGTCGGCAATCGTTTGCTGTAGTGCCGGCAATAGGCATCCGCATCATGCCAGGTTACTCCAACCACCGGCTTCTGGCCGTTGCCGACAGGAACGGACACCCGCCAATACTTCGGCGCCTGCCTGCCGGTGGTGGTCATGAATTTCGCATAGAGTACTGTTGTCACTTCAAACTGATCTATATAGAAGGCATTAAGGGTAACGCGGCGCTCCGGTTTCTCATCCGAATTACTGTCGTTGCTACCCATTAAAAACTCTCCTGCTGGCACCAGGATCATCGGCGCCCCATCTTGCCCCATGATTTTGCGGCTCGTCTGCTGCAAAACCGTATGGGGCGAAACCTTCGCCACTGTCGTCTGACTGGAAAAGGCTTGTACCTTCATCGGTGCAGAAGGCTTGATCTGGGCAGGTCCGCCAGCTATGGCCGAGACCGCCTGCAAGCCCCTTTTGCTAGCCAGGATGTTTTCGCCGGGTAACAGCACCGGCGTCTGTTCGCGGTTGAGTTCCTCGACGGCCGTCTCCGAGACCTGTTTTTTCACATAGGGATAGAGATCCTTGAGTGTCACGAGGCCGTTCTTGTCAGTACCGGCTCCGTCTTGGAGTCCGGTCAGCACCGCATGGGTAAACAAGCCGTGTCCAGCCTTCTCGTAGTCAGAGCTGATCTGTTTACCCCTGGCGGCAGCCAACACGATCAGCTTGCTATCGGTGGTTAGAAACAGATTCTCCATCGACAGGACCATGGGTCGAGCGCCTTTGGCCAAGACGGAGCGACCTTCCGCCCCTGAGAAGTAGGCATCTAAGAAGACCGGGACATCCTTGGCCGGGAGCTTCTCGAGGGTCGTGTAGAGGTCCTGGAGCGGATAGAGGCTGTCGAGATAATCAGGGTGACCATCCCAGGGAACTAGATAGGCTGCACCTGCCGTGCTCCCCGTGGCGGCGTGGGCGACGAAGGGGATGCCGAGACCAACAAGGAGGCCCATGAGGAGTCGGAGGGGATGGCACATAGGATTCAGGTCGCTTTTGACGTCTCCCCCGAAAACGACGGCAGGTCAAAACGAGAGTAGAATGGCGGCTTCGGCGACCGAGACCTCGCCTTTTAAGATGCTCAAGACCAGGGTGGCCCGGCGCTTGGCCGTCCACCGTTCAATGGGTTCTGCTGACGCGTCGTCGGGCATGGCCACCTCCTCGGTCCGCTATTGGACCATGTCGTGAAGGTGGTCTCAACTCAGAGGGGAGCAGATACGGGGGAGCTTACACTTGACTCATGGGGAGCACTACACCTCAACAGCCGGCGGCATGAGGCTGCATCATATGGCGTCCACTATTGACGAGAGGGGTCAACCGGCAGTCGGTTATCCCCAGCGTACGACATATCTGATCATCGGTTACCGTTTCCTCAACGCTACAACCATTTACCTCATTGCCCGAAGCGCATCCGAATCCACCTCTACTACTCGACCATGATCTAGTTTTATGATGACGTCGCAGCGATCCACACTACTACGGCGATGGGCAATGAGCAGAACGGTCAGGTCAGGATTAGTCCCTGCAATAGCGTCCAATACCGACTTTTCCGTGGCATCATCGAGAGCGCTGGTGGCTTCATCGAGTACCAGCACACTGGCCTGCTTGTAGAGCGCGCGGGCAATTCCTATACGTTGGCGCTGGCCACCCGAAAGACAGACGCCCCGTTCACCCACTAACGAGTTGTAGCCGCCTGGTCGGCTTTCGATGAAGCTGGCAATCTGCGCTAGACGAGCAACCTGTTTCACCCTTTCCATATCGATCATTTTCCGCTCCACACCAAAGGCAATGTTCTCAGCCAAGGTACTATCGGCCAGATAGATACTCTGAGGCACATGTGCGATGTTTCGCTGCCAGGCCCTGACATGGACACCACTGATGGGCTGACCATCCACTAAAATCTCGCCCGCTTTAGGTAGCAGGAGTCCCATGAGTAGATCGAGCAGAGTACTCTTGCCACTACCGGTGCTACCGATAAAACCAACCCATGTACCCTTTAAGATGGTAAAATTGATGCCATCCAGCGCCCAGGGGGCAGTTTTGGTGTAAGAAAACCGCACAGCCTTGAAGCATATCGCATTCTGAAAGGACAATGGCGCGGGAACGGGCTGCAGCGCATCCTCTGGTAGAGGCTGTTCGAGCAGTTCGATAGTGTCAGCCAGCGAAGCATAACTTCCAGCAATGCTTGCCCATGCACTATAGCTCTGCTGCAGGGCCGGCAGCAGACGTTGCGCGCCGATGACCAACACACCAAGCATCGGCAGAGCTACGGCGATGCCACCATCCTCACGGCTTAGGCTATAGGCTAAGCAGGCAATCAGCACCATCCCTATCACCTCCACGGCGTAACGGGGACTTTGGGCAATAAAAACATTGCTCGACTGCGCCCGCCGCAATGGGTAGTCAGCCTGGCAGTAGATGTGGCAGTATACCGGCTGCAACCCATCTATCAACACATCACGCATACCACTTAATCCTTCTTGCAGAGCTTTAACCAATTGGATCTGCTCGGAGGCAATGCGCTGACTATTGTGATGCAACCGTCGGCTTGCCATCCAGGTGATCAACCCATAGCAGCCGCCAAACCCGATACTTGCCACCAAGGCTATTATCGGATTCAAAAAGATTAAGGTTGATATTATGGCCACCAGCAGCACGATTGAGCTAACCAATGTCAGTAACGGCAGCAGTACCCCAAATACTACGCCATTAACCTTATTGGAGATACCGCTGATCACCTCACTGCTATTTCGAGCCACATACGTTTGGTAGGGTTGGTAGAGTGTACGACGATAAACATCAATACTGAGGTCTGCGCCGCAGGAAAACGCGAGCCGGGTACTGACCCATATCAAAAGAATGCGGATTGCCCCTGCGAACAGCGCGGCTAAGGCAAACAGACCTGTAAGGAGCACCACCAATTGTTCATTCGAGGAGATGGCTAAGACACGCGCCGCATCCGCCATGGCAGGATGGCCTAGCACTACATTAGGCGCAACAAGTATACCAAGGAAGGGCAAAACAGCGCCTAAGCTGACTACCTCCGCAATCGCACTGATCAACATCAAGCATACCACCATCCCCAATAGTACCCGACGGCGTCGGCTGAGGTGATACCAAAGACGCGCAAGTAAACTGACAAGATTTGCAATGAACGCAATACTTTTCATTGGATTTATGGGAACTTACGATAGGCCACCTCCTTTTGGCCCATCACAGCACAGTCGGATCTCCTAGCAAGTGGTGTAATTTTCAGGAAGATGGTCAATTTATTCTATACTGATGAAAATATCTAACAACCCTAAACCAAGAAGGGCTTCCGAATCTTAAAAAGAGATACAGACTTAGAGCTAGCTTTTTCACTCTGACTGCTTTTCTTAGACCGTAAAAAAATAGGCCTTTAAGGGGACCTAGCCTTCTATTATTATTTTTCCATTTATCAATTTGGCCCCTCTCCAACCGGTCCTTCCTGGCCAATTCTCCCACCATATAAGAATAACGAGTTCTTCGCTTGAAATATTTCACAAAAGAACTGGGGAATCTTTCTGAATAAGTTACTTCCATAGCTTTTATAGAATTGTCCGTTAAATTCCTCATTTTAGTTATGTCTTCTCGATATATTGCGGAGAAACTTCCAGGGACAATCCTATAGTAGCAAAGAGGTTCGGGTATAAAGCATGCCCCATAATTCAAGCCAAGCATTTGGGTGGTAAATTCGTCTTGCAAGTTCAAAAGCTCTTTAGGGAAGCCATTTACATCTCTCGCGGCCTTAGTTCTCCATATAACCGTATTACCCGCTATTGGCCAATCTCTTTCAATAAAAGCATTAAGAACTTGCTCTTGATTTAAATACGTACACTTTGCTGCGATACCGTTATAGGCCTGAGGAAATAGATATTTTTTTTCACCATCTTCTACGATGGTGAGTCCTGAGCAGAATCCGGCTTCGGGATATTGTTCCATCATATTTATCGATTTTTCAAAGAACCCTGGAAGGATGTAGTCATCAGCTGATGCTGCATACAGATACTCTCCAGTAACTTGCCTCCATTGACTTTGAAAAATTGAGATGGAGCCTTCATTGACTTCATTGCAAATAAGCTTCACGTTGGGACACTTTTCAGCATACCCTTGAAGAATTTCGACGCTATTATCAGTTGAAGCATCATCCACCACTATAATTTCCGCAGGGGGATAAGATTGCGTTAATATGGCATCAATGCATTGGGGGAGATATTTTGAATGATTATAGTTTGGCAGGATGACGGAAAGTGTTTTGGGAACCATTGTAATCGTAAGCCCTCGTCTAAGGAGTCAGTGTCGCAGGGAAACTTCTGCGCCCTTAGTAAAATAAGAATCTAACCACCCTAAACAATGAAAACCTTCCCAGTCGAAAATATAAAATGCTCTTTATAATAATTTTATGAGCAAATACTAGTTTTTTGATTATGACTGGGACGAGAAGCGTTGAAACTTTATGGAGCCTTAGAAATGAGTTGATCGTTTCAAGATATTCATTTGTGGCCTTATCAATGTTTTTTAACGTGTAGGTCGCTTCTAAATATGTATTCGATTTTGCAAAATATTTCACAAAATCGGACGGAAAATATTCTGAATGAGTAGTTGCCATCAAGGTTTCCGCTTTTCTTCTTTGGCTAAGGAGTTCTAATTCACTATTAGCAGAATAACTATTAGATCTTATGTTATAAACACTCAAACTTTCAGGGACAAAGCAGGCACCATAATACAGGCTGATCATTAGTATGGTGAACTCGTCATTAAAACGACCTATCCCATCTGGAAATGTTTTTTCATTCAATGCACTTTTTCTGTAGATAGTTGTATTTCCCATAATAAACCAATCTTTGTTGACGTAACAATTTAAAACTTCCTTTGGTTTTAAGTACGAAGGTACTTTTGTCACGTATGGCGGCGATGGGACCTCATAACGCTTTTCCCCATCTACAACAACACTAATGCTTGAACAAAGACCTGCTTGAGGATATCGTTCTAGCAATCTAACACATTTTTCAAAAAAGCCGGGCAAAACCGTATCATCGGCTGAGGCTGAATATATGTAATCGCACTTAGCAAGCTTTAAGCCTCGACTATATGTGAAAGCTGGCCCCATGTTCCTTTCATTACAAACGAGGCGTATGGCGGGATGTTTTTTTGCATAATGTTGAATAACTTCAATGCTATTATCGGTAGACGCATCGTCAATTACAATCACTTCACTAGGTGGAAATGATTGACTTAATATGGCCTCCAAAGATTGCGGGAGGAAATGTGCATGATTATAATTGGGCATTACAACTGTTAAAGTTGCTAATTTTCTTGTCATACGGTAGCAGAGTCCCCACTTACTAGTGGCTGTTCGGATTTGCGGGGACACTTCTCTTTCATCCACTCACCATGGCATAGCCGGCTTGGCGCTGATGAAAAGACTGCCTTCGCGATGGGATGTCGGGACGTCGTTCACCCGCTGGACACGGCTCCATCCTATCTTTTGCGCATACATCCCGATCCCGATCGACTGGAAGTACCCGAAGACGGCTTTTGCGTTTTCGGGGTTGCCGATCTCCACGATGATGTCCAGCTTTTGCATGATCTCTCTGGTTGCCTTCAGCAGCAATTCCTTTTCGTGTCCCTCCGCATCGATCTTGGCGAGATCGGCCCATTCGAACAGAGGCTGCACCGCGCGAGTAGAAACCGTAAAGAACTCCTTCTTGCCGTAAGAATCCTTTGAACCTGCGAGGTGGCTTCCCGTGGTGTTGCCTAGCACGCGGACAAATTGCGCCTCTCCATCGGAGACCGAAACCGCCTCCTTGAAGGGAGTGACCGTAGTGGCAGCATTGGCGGCTAGGTTGCCGGAAAGAAGCCCGTAGTGCCACGGGTCTGGCTCAAAGGCCTTGACCAAAAATCCGCAGCGGGCCATGACGGTCGAATGCAGGCCAAGATTGGCGCCAATGTCGAGCACGTGGCTGTAGCGTCCGCGGTTGGCGTTGTAAAAGGCAAAGATGATCAGCTCGTCGATCCCGAACAGATCGAGCGAGTCGATAGCCCCCATTTTTGTGTAGGGCATCGAAAGACTGCCGAAGGGACCAAATGGCTGCGCAACCCGCTCGCTTGCCGAGAACAGCTGCTCGACGGCGGCGCGGGCCGTTGCTTTGCAGAGCCGGTAGAACGCGGACGAGTGCACATGCAGCTCCGGGCGTTCGGCTAGGGCCTCAAAAATCAGAGCGAGTGTAGGCATTGGGGTTGGCTAGGAAGAAGAGGACGCGGGCAGGGGTTTGATGATCATGTTGCCGAGGAACTCCTTGCGGTCCAACAGGGGGTCTGCGTCCTCATTCGGTCGCCCGAACTTCACTTGAGGGATGACCCGATGCTTCGGATCGATCTCAATATTCAAAAAGGCTGGGCCTTCACTACCAAGAGTCTGCTCAAGTTTTGAGGCGATGTCGACATTCAGTGCAAGGGTATCGGTGCGGAATCCGTAGGCGCGCGCTACGGCGGCAAAGTCTGGGCAGGCTAATCCGCCTTGAGCCGATGTGGCGTAATAGTTGCAGCCAAGCCACTGCTCCTGGGTCTGCTTGACCATGCTGTACCCCTGATTGTTGATGAGCAGGATTTTCACGGGCAGGCGATGGTGCGCGACCGTGGCGAGCTCTTGGATGTTCATTTGCAGGCTTCCATCGCCGGTCATGCAAACTATGCGCTGCCCCGGCCGCGCAAAACTCGCTCCCATGGCGCCGGGAAGTCCATAGCCCATGGGAGTACTGTTGAACGCATGGAAAAACTGTTGTCCCCGCTTGAATTCAAAGCCCTGCATCATCCACGCCAGAGCACAACCGGTATCGGAGAAGATGATTTCATCCTCGCGCAATAGCGATGAAAGCTGCTTAACCATCCAGTAGGGGTTGACTCTGGTCTCCCTTGCGTACTCCGGCCGGCATGCAGGATAGCGGGATTTCCATTCGTGGATGCGCTTCATCCAGAGCGCGAAGTCTGGGAACCGCTGACCGCGGACACGTTTAACAAGGGCGCGCAGAAAAGTTGCGGCGTCCACACTGATGCCGAGATCGACCTTACGTCCAAGTCGTTCGAACTTCTTGATTTCGGTTGGATCAATATCCAGCATGATCAGCTTTGCCTCGCGCGCGAAACTGGAAGGCGGCGAACCGGTTGCCTTTGTGTCCAGGCGAGATCCAATGGAAATAATCAGGTCGGCATTCTGCACGGCGAAGTTGGCATACCTTGTCCCATGGGTACCGAATCCCCCGATCGCAAGCCCGTCGTCGTACGGCAGGAGGTCCAGTGCGGCCCAGGTCATCGCCACCGGAATGCCGAGCAGGCGGGCTAATTCCCGTGCCTCGGCTTCGGCCTTGGCCAGATGGATTCCCCAGCCATACACAAGAACCGGTCTTTGGGCATGCTTGACCGCATCGATGCAGGCCTGGAGCGAATCTTCCGAGACAACCAGGGCAGAGACGGCCGGTTCCGGTTCGTAATCGATCAGTTTGCCTGGATCGATGTCCATACGTTGCAGGTCGTCCGGGATATCGACGAGCACCGGGCCGGGCCGACCAGACCTGGCGATTGCGACCGCTTTCTGAAGCTCATAACGAATACGGTAAGAATCCTGTACCAGAACCGCGTATTTCGTGATGGTCCGGCAAATGTCCACGATTTCGGTCTCCTGGAAACCCATCTGCCTAACTCCGGTGTCGCCTTTTGCGCGGAACGTGGCGACCTGCCCTGTAAGGTAGAGCACAGGAATGGAGTCGTAGAAGGAACTAGCAATTCCGGTGATGAGATTGGTCGCGCCGGGGCCGCTGGTGGCAACCGCGCAGCCCAGGCCTCCCGTTACGCGGGCGTAGGCGTCGGCCGCGTAGGCGCCCGCCTGTTCATGCATTGGGCACACATAGTCGATGCCTTGGGTTTCGGCAATCGAGTGGATCAGGTGCAGTGAAGCCCCACCCGATATTGCGAATACGTATTTGACGCCCTGCTTCGCCAGAAAGTCGGCGACTACATCGGATAGCTTCATAGGTCGTCCAAGGAAATGCGCAGATCGTTTCCGAACCTGCGCAACTTATAGAGGTTCCCGTCCTGCGCAAGCCGGCGGGCCAAGACAGCCCCCCCGCCTCGCCATGCATCGTGTACCAGCGACAGGTTGCGTCCGCCGATGACCGCTTTTCCGGCATTCACGCACCATTGAAGACAGGCGTAAATATCGTCGTGACTAGTGCCCGGATTTGCGGAGCCCAGAAACTCGACGACCCTGCGGTAATTGTACCCGCTTTGCACGGACGCGCGCAATGTCTGATCGTGAATCTTGGTGCGCACGATGCCCGGACCGATGATGAAAAAACTCGTATCGGGCGATTCTGCGTCCAGAAGCTCACACATCTTGATGAGCAGTATTTTCGATGCGCAGTAGGCCGAATAGGCGGGTGCCGCGTTATTCGTCCCCGAGCCAGAGAAGAACGCGACACTAGGCGCACCGGACCTGTTTCGCAGCGGATACAGCTGCCGGACGAGACGAAGCGGCGACAACGCATTGACCTGCATGCCCTGGTCCCACGCGTCTTCGTCGCAATCCCAGAAGAGGCCGATCGGCTCCTCCGTTCCGGCAGCGACAACCAGCACGTCCCAACTGATACCTTCGCGACGGAATTTGTCCACGGCAGTCGCGATGCTGCTGCGCGAGGCCAAATCGCAGGGCGTCAGCCGTACGTCTGGCGGCAGGCCATCCAGCCCGGCACGGTTACGAAAAGTCCCCCATACAGTCCAACTCTCCGCTGCGTAGCGCAATGCGAGTTCCCGCCCGATATCGCTGCCGAGACCGATCACTGCAACGACGGGCATGCCTTATTCGTGCTCCAACGAAGCTGTGGCGGCAGACAATTCCGGCGAGCACGAGCCCGTGGAGCATGGCGATTGCCTCGGACTGGACACCCGCCGGCTCAAAGGGTTGGTGCAGATGCAATGGGCTGTTGGGGAATGTGACCGACACAGGTAGAAAGCTGAGGTTTTATTTTTTTTCGATGCTATCACAATAAGCGGGCCTTGCTCCTCCACCCTACTGACAGTGTCAGCAGGAAGTAGAAATGTCCGGTCTAGCAGAAAATGACTTGTCCGCTTTGATCGACTGAGTGGGAATTGGCTTTGGGCTAGGCCCTCACCCAATTCCCACCCAGTGCAGCCAGCTCTGGCGGACACCTCAGGCGGCTGCTTCGAGATCCTTGCCCTGTCTATCCCAGGGCACCCCCTGCGCATCATACGAGGCCAGTTTGCTCGGCCACATGAAACACCGCCAGTGTTGCGTCCATATAGCGATGCACTCGCACCCGCCCCTGACGTAATTACCCGCGGGTCGCCAGCGAATGCAGCCGTTCGACTACCGCTACCTCCTCTGGATAATAAAGCGCTTCCAGGGCAGAGCTCATCGGCGTATGGCTGTCGGGATGGCAAATCCGGACGGGATCTGCGCGCAATGCGCGGCACGAGCGTTCCGCGACGCGCGCGATGATTTCCGCCGACACACCGAACGATTGCCATGCGGGATCGATGACGCACAGGCGCCCGGTCTTGCCGACTGAGGAGCAGATCGTTTCAGTGTCCAAAGGCGAGACCGTTCGCAGGTCAATGACCTCGGCGTGGACGCCGAGTGCTGCCAGCCGGCCGGCGACCCTTAGGGCGAAGGGGACCATGACACCCGCTGCCACGACCGTAAGATCGTCGCCCGTCCTGCGCACGGCTGCCCGCCCGAAGCGTACCCTATAGGGTATTTCTGGAACGCCGTCCTTCAAGCCGAACAGCGACCGGTGCTCGATGATAATGACTGGGTCCTGGCCAAATATGCTCTCCAGCAAGAGGCCTTTGGCATCAAACGCGGTAGCGGGCATGGCCACCTTGATTCCGGGAACATGCGCGAACCAGGCATGCAGGCTTTTTGAATGCTGCGGCCCTTGGCCCCAGCCACGACCGACGATCGCACGAATGACGACCGGCAATGACGACTGCCCGTTCGACTTGAATCGCCACAGCGCCATCCAGTTTACGATCGCATCTGTTGCGTATAGCATGAAATCGAGCCGATGGTGAACCAGGACGGGCCTGAGGCCGACGACTGCAGCACCAATGGCAGCTGTTGTCATCGCGTTCTCTGACACCGGGAAGTCGCGAACGCGCCCCGGACCAAAACGCTCGACCAGGCCGGTTGTAGATCCAAAGACTCCGGGCTTGTAATCTATAAGCTGCCCCAGAACAACGACGTCTTCGTTTATCTCCAAGGCTTGTCGAAGCCCCTGATTGAGAGCCTCGGCATAGCTGATCTCGGGGGGAACGGTCTGCCGTATGGAATCCGTCGGCATCAGTAGCCTTTTGCCTGCCGGGCTTCCTGATTCGCGTCGAAATTCGCAAGTTCCGCATCGACGAGAAGCTTGTCCGCCAACGGGGAATCAGGGCTGAAATTGAGCGCGTGCCAGTCCGGAGCGCCCGGGAACGGACTAGACTTGGCGAACTGGAAGCTCCGATCAATGTCTGACTGCACTTCACGTGCAAGGATATCCCGGTCACCAGGCTGGATGAGGTCCCTAGCCTGCATCGCCTCCTCGATCAGCGCTATCGGGCAGTTCCGCTTCCACGCCTGGACCTCCGCGGGATCGCGGTAGCCCACCAAGTCGTCGCTCTCAGGCCCGTAATGGCCGCTCCAGCGGTATGTATAGGCCTCGACGAAAGCCGGGCCTTCCCCGGCGCGCGCACGCGCGATCTCGTTGCGGAGCGTCCGATGGACCTCCATCACATCGTTGCCAAACAATGCCGTACTCCTCATGCCGAATGTTGCGACCCGGGCGCTCAGGTTGTCGAACGCCTGCCGCTTGAGCTGGGGGGAGAACACGGAGTACTTGTTGTTCTCGCAAACAAAGACCACCGGCAGCTTCGCGACTGCGGCGTAATTGACCGCTTCCCAGAAAGTGCCTTCATCCGTCGCGGACTCCCCGAACCCTGCAACCGCCACCTGTGCGGTTTTTTTGAGCTGGAAGCCAAGTGCCGCGCCAATGGAAATGGCTGTGGCTCCAGCAAGGATCGCGCCGCTGCTGAACTTGCGGGATGGGAAGGAGATATCCTGGGAGCCGGCGAGCCCCCCATTCGCGCCCGTTCGCTTGCCGTACAGTTCGGCAAACAGGGCCTCCATGGGGGCGTTTTTCGCCAGATAATATCCGTGAGAGCGATGATGGCAGAAGAGATAGTCGTCATCGCCCAGGAGGAGCGAAAGGGCCGCTGGCACGGCCTCCTGGCCGACACAGAAATGAACGGGGCAGCGCATTTCTTCGGCAGGGTGATACTCGCGCGCGAGCGCTTCCTCACATAGGCGAAGGCGCAGCATGAAGCGGTACAGGGATCGGGCGACGGCTTCCTCGCCGTCGCGAATCCGAACCTCCTTGTAGGGCCCATCCGCCAGGATCGATGCGTGGGTTAACTTCTTCATGTCGTATTTTTCAAGGCTGTTGAAATCGTCGCATGTGCATGTGAGCCCATACGGCGAAGGCGTCATACGGCGTAACTTTGTACTGCGTCAGCAGATCCCGTCCGCCGATTGCCTCGAATGCCGCTCCTTCGTGCAGAACGAAGCGCCGGAATGCCGCCGCAGGAACATGCACCTCGTAATAGATTCGATATATCTTCGGCTGCCCAAGCTTGGAGAAATCGAAATCAAATCGCGTAAATTCATCGCATCTCTGAGGGATGTACTCCAATTCTTCACCCAACTCCCGCTTCATTGCTGCGAGTGGAGTTTCGCCGTCCCCCACCGCACCCCCAAAACACCCCCAGTGGTCAGGGTAGAAGATGCTGGGCAGGACATCGCGTAGCTGCATGATATAGCGTCCGTCTTCAAGCACCAAGATCGCCGCAACAGCATTTAATGGCTGTAGCCGCTCCGTGGCACCGATGAAACATTGTTCCGCCCATGAAGCTGTACTACCAGCCGTGTTCATTCGCTGCTCAGCCACGCAGCACGTAGTCCTTCGGCCAGTCCCGCAGTTGGCCGATGTATTTCCTTCCCCAATCTGCCATTTCAGCAAGGCCTTCGGTCCAGCCGATTTCCGGCTTCCAGCCCACGTCTTTGTAGATCGCGCTCGAGTCGAGCCAGTATCGGGAGTCTTGCCCGAGCCGATCCGGCGCCATTTCGCATAATTGCTCGAATGGCATGCCCAGCGCTTGCGCGCAGAGCTCGACCACGCGCCGAATGCTCGTCGGCTCAGCCGGGCCTGCGTTGTATATGGTTCCGAGGGGTGCCTTTTCAGAGACAAGATGGATTGCCCGGGCGAGGTCACGGGCGTGGATATAGGATTTTTCTGCCCGCCCGCCGCCCTGAAGCGGCAGCTTCTGGCCGGCGAGGCCGCTGATGATGGCCTTGGGGATGACACGGTGGAGTAACTGGCCAGGGCAGTATGCGTTCGAGGGCCGGATGATGTTCATCGGAAACTTGAGGAACTTGTGCACCGACAGGAGGTACATGTCGAAAGCTACTTTGGAGGCCGCGTAGGGACTCGTCGGCTTAATCGGCTCGTCTTCCTTGGCGGCGTGCTCCACCGAGCCGTACATTTCGGACGTGCCGATCTGGATGAAGCGCTCGAGGTACGGCCGCTTCATGAGTTCTTCAGCCAGTCGGGCCAGCGCCATAGAGTTGGTCTCGAAGAAGCGCCAGGAATGCTTCCACGACACCGCCCCCTCCCCCTGCGCCGCGTAGTTAATGATGACCTGCGGCCTCTCCCTGTCGAGCAGTTCCAGCAGAAGATCCAATTCATGCGTGACGTGGTATGCGTGATAGGAATACCGCTTGTCGCCCTTCCCGACGTTCAGCGTGAACGGCTCCGGGCGTGCCGGGTTACGCCCGACGCCGATCACCCGTTCGGCATCCGTCTGTTCGAGGAGATACTTCGATGTGTGAATACCGAACGAGCCGCCACCACCGAGTACTGCATACCGTTTCATCGAGTGCTCTCCAATGTTGATCGGGGGTACTGTAAGGCAACTATTCGATAATTGTCCAGTACCAGTCGCCGGTGTAGCCGGCTTCGTGGAACAGCTTGATCCAGCCGTCCGGGTAGTCATGGAACTCCGCGGTCAGCACCCAGCTTTCGAAGATTTCCTTTTGCTCGGGGGTGTGGTAGCTGTCGACCTGCACGAAGGCCCTGCCATCGGAGACGCGCTGGATCTCCTGCATCACTTTAACCGCCCGCTGCCGCGGGAAATTGTGCCCCATGTTCAGGCTCAGCACACACTGGAAACTTCCATCGGGGAAGGGCAGTTTTTCGGCGGTGCCGAGGTGCAGGCGACCGATGACTTCCGGTTCGCAGTGCATGATCGCATAGCGCGAGACATCGAGTCCGAAAACCTCCAGTCCTGGACAGACCTTCATCAAGTCCTTGACGAGAAATCCTTTGGCACAACCGACGTCGAGCACCCGGTCGCCGGGCTTGAGGTTGAAGTGCTTGACAATGTCCTCGGCGACAGGAATCCAGCGCCCGTCATACCGGTAACCACCGTAACCGTATTCACGCGGCCCGTCGAAGTACATCTCGCCGAACTGCTTGGCGATCGCAATCACGGCCGGGGCTTTTGCTTCTTTTCGCTTTTGGATGTTGCGTTTGGTCTTCGGCAACCGAGCAAGCAGGTTCACTTCGGCCATGTCACACGACTCCGTTACATCTGCCGGCAAGAGATGCGGCGCGAACCCGTTCAAGCCCCTCGGCGAGCGGCGCGTAGTGTAACGCCGGAAACGCCTTCAGGCAATCCGTGATGTCGAAGAACCGGTGCAGGAGATGCGGCTTCGGCCCCTGGCGTGGCTGGTTCGCCACTTCCCCCCCGTATTGTTTCGCGATGATCTGTGCGATCGCGTTGAAGGAGATCGATGCTCCAGTAGCCACGTTGAGCGTACCGGCGCTGCGATGGGCCAAGACCAATGCCGCGATTTTCGCCACGTCGTCCACAAGCACGTGGTCGCGCCGCTCTTCACCCTCGCCGAAGACCACGATCGGCTCACCCTTGGCGGCCTGACGGCGGAAGCGGTTGGGGCCGTATCCGTTATGCGGATCGGCAACCCCATAAATCAAAGTGGGCCGCAGCATGGCAACCGGCGCCTTGGTGGAGTTTTTCAGCATCAACTCGCGCACGGCATGCATCATGCCGTGGATCGTCGAGGGTGCGCAGGCTGATCGCTCCGTCACCGGGTTGGCATCATCAATGTAGACTGCGTCAGAACTGATATACACGAGGTGAGCAACCTCAACCTTGCCGAGCGCCGCGCATACCGCCTCGGCCATTTTCACATTTTGCATCAACATCGGCACGGTCTTGGCCGGCGCAACGGCGGATACCATCACAACGCTGTCGGTTGTCTTCAGCAAACTCCTCAATTTTGCCGATGCACCGTCCGCCAGCAGATCCAGCTCCTTGCGCGTCAGCGGGAGCGTTGTCACACCATCAGCTTCGAGCTGCTTCCTGATCGTGCTGCCGACAAACCCCCCGGCGCCGATAATGACGACACGAGTCGGCTTGGCGAGCTTGACGTTCAGGTGGTCAAGCATGCACGGCCCTGCCTGCTGCCCGCTGCGGCGGTGCGCCGAGTGTGAAATAGTCCAGCCCGGCTGCGACACACGCATGGCCAGCAAGCACCCGATAGGGATCGATCACGGTCTTTCCCGCCATCACTTTAGCGAGGTCAGCCGCTTTCAGGGCTTTGAACTCAGGCCACGGCGTCATGACCACCAGTACGTCCACGCCCTGGGCCGCATCGTGCGCGGAGGCGCAGCCCGTCACATCGGGGTGCGCAGCGGCCGAGGCCGGCACGACCGGATCGTGGACTTGCAGTCGCCACGGTTTGAGTTGCGCGATCAAGGCCAGCGACGGTGAGTTCTTGGTCGAATGGGTGCTCTCCTTGTACGCCAAGCCGAGCACGCCGATGACGGTTTTGGGATTCGTTGCCAGCACTTCCCTGTGCAGCGTGCGGAGCACCCAGTCTCGGCGATAGCGGCTGTTTCGCACGAAGGATTCAATGAGCCCAGCTTCGCTGCCCGTAGCCTCGGCGACCCGTAACACGGTCGTTAAGTCACGCTCCAGATTGCCCCCGGCGATGCCGAGGCCCGGCGCAAGATACGCATGAGGCCCGATGCGTTTATCGAGCTTCAGCGCCGGCGCGATTTCCGACCAGTCGGCGCCGATCCGCTCGCTGAGCTCGGCCAGCGTATTGGCAACGGTCACTGATGCAACAAGACAGCAGTTGATCGAGATTTTGGCCAGCTCGGCGCTTTCGTACCGCATGGGCAGGATCGGACAGCCGAAGGCTGACAAGAACGTATGGAGGGCCTGTGGTAGCGGACGGTCCGGCTCGACACAGCCGATGATGAACCGCTCAGGATGCATGGCGCGCTCCACCGCTCGCCCGAAAATCAGCGTCTCAACTTGATAGTAGCATCGTTCCTTCGGCAAGGCGAGACTGCGCGTGAAGCCTGGCGGCACCTGACAGAGAATCACTAGGGTTGCGTCGCGCCCCAACCCTGCCCACATGGTATCAATCAGCACCCGGATGCCTGATAGATCGCTCTGCCCCTGATCATCAGTCGGCACGTCAGCTGCAATATAGACCACATTGCAACGTTCCATAGCACCGATTTGGGCTGTGTACGTGACACGTCGCTTGTTCTGCTCCAACAGTTCCGGCAGCCCTTGCTCCATGACAGGCAGCTTGCCCAACTTGAGCTTCTCGATGACGGCGGCGTCGCCATCGAAGCAGACGGTCTCGAACTCCCGGCCGGCGGCCGCCGCAGCGGAACTGATGCCAAGATGGGTCATGCCAGCGAAACCGATCACGGGCCTGCTCATGACAAGGCTTCTTTCTGTGCGTCTTGCCCCAGCCTGCGCAGGAGGCGATTGAGCCACAGATCGTTGGACAGATCGGTCGCCGCTCCCTGTTCGCACAGAGTCTTGAAGTGGTCGTATTCGAGCGCCCAAGTCGGATCGTCCTGCACCAGGGTGATGGATTCCTCCGGCGGGCGTCCAGACGGCAGGATGCGCCTGCGATAGGTGAAGGTCGTGGGGCCCCATTTGCAGAGCGAGCGGATATGCGCGGTCCCTTTCTCGGCAAATACGTCGCAGGTGAAGTGGTTGCGCCAGGACAGAAGGGTCATTTCGAATTCCAATTTTGGCTGAGTCGTCTTTGAGGCGATCACCACGTGATCCGGCGCGCGGGTTTCAAAGCAATTTACGGACACGATCTGAGCGTCCTCGCCGAGCTCGCCGAACCAGAACTTCGCCGTATCCAGCAGATGCGAGCCGAGATCCGGCAGAACGCCCGCCCCCTGATCGCGCCAGGCCGAATCACGCACGAGTCGCGCCGTGCCGTTGCCGTAGAACATGCGACAGCGGTAGATCGTCCCCAGTTTGCCGGAGACGACGAGGTCGCGCATCCGTATGTAATGCGGCTCGAATCGGTGATTATACGCTGTGTAGCAGACCACCCCCTTGGCGCGCGCGAGATGATCAAGCGTGCCGATCTGCCGATCGTCCGCCGCCCAGAGTGGTTTTTCCACCAGCACATGCTTGCCATTCTTCAACAGATAGGTCAGCACCTCGATCTTGGGCTCGTCGGGAATGCATACGAGGGCCGTGTCGTAGCTGGACACGGGCACGTCCTCGATAGCGCGGTACTCCGCTTCTTTGTTGACCGGATCCACCGAGGCGACGTAGTCGGGACCGGCGAACTTGCGACGTTTGTATCCCTGGACGCCGAGACCAACGACGATGGCTTTCATAGGTTAACTGGACGCATATAATGTCAGTGATAATTGGCCTGCCGTTCGACGACATCAATCTTGCCACGCACATCGTCCGGCGTGACGGGGATGTTGCCGTCGTACTCGCACTCACAGGCCGCGGCCATGGAGCCGAGGATGGTGGCCAGCGCGTCTGATCCCGATGCCAGCTTGGAAAGAGTTGCATAGGCCAGCAATGCGTCACCCGCGCCCACCGCGTCCGCCAGCCGCTCGACAAAGGAATCCACCACGATAAAGGAATCCAGCGACTCGTGGTCGCTGCTGAGGCAGGTCAGCACTCCCCGCTCACCCAGCTTGAGGATCAGCGTCTTACACTTGGCCTCGTCATACAGGGCTGATGCCAGCGGACGGATGCCGGAATCCTGGTCCGCGAGCGCAAAGCGGGCCTCGCGCTCGTTCGGCGTGATGAGATCGAAATTCTTGAACTCGGTGATATTGCCCCAGCGGCTGGCCACCTGGCTGTCCGCCACCTTGTATGCGCCGCTGGGAATGGCAGCGATCAGCCGAGAAATCGTACGGCGGTTGAAAATCCCGTGACGGAAATCGCTGAAGACCACGGCGTCGCAGGTTATCTTGGAGATGGCATTGGCCATCGTTTCCAGAATATCATCGGAGATCGAGCGATTATCCAGGGTGTCGATCTTAAGCAGCCGGTAGCCTCCCGCGACGATAGCATTCTTGTTGGTGGTCGGCCGTGTCGAATCAATAATGGGGCGGCACTGTACGCCTGATTTCTTCAGGCCGTTCAGCACAAAATCCTTGAGGGTATCCTCTCCTAGCACGGTGGAAAAGATCACTTCCGCCCCGGCGGCCCGCAGATGCTCAGCGACGACCGCCGCGCCGCCGATGTAGTCATCGCGCCGTTCATACAGAACGCTCATGGTGGGAGTCTTGGTATGCCCACCGATCATCGCGGTCTGGGTATAACTATCCACGATGGTGTCGCCGACAACATGGACTCGCTTGCACTTGAATTGACCGAGACAGTCACGCAGCGAATCGAACGTCAGCTTTGCGGTTTCCATGAACGTCAGGAGCTTCTCGATCTTGATCGCTGGAGGCGCCAGATCAATGAGCTGCGTTGACGAGTACACGATGTCGCCGGGCGTGAAGATGATCTCGCCGCCATATGTACGCAGGACCTCCATTTCCTCCTGCGTCTTCGCCGGCAGGCCGCAGGCCGTGTACTCGTATCCCTTGGCGAAGTAATCCGGCTGCAGCTTGCTGATGTTCTTGATCGGCGTGGCATTGACGTCAATGATCACGTAATCCACGGCTTCAAACGCCGCGAGGTTGAGCGCACGCAAATCCTGGGGAACGTGAGGCCGGTGCTGGCCCTTGCTGATATGCGCGTCCGCCGTGAGGCTGGTGACCAGAATGCCGGCCTTGCTCTTGGCGTAGATCAGGTGACGGAGGTGCCCCGGATGCACCACGTCAAACACGCCGTGGCACATGATCACCTTCTTCTGCCGCGGACGTGGGCCGATGATTTGGATCAGCTCTTCAACGGTCTTGATCTTGTGGCTGTATTCTTTACTGAGCGATGCGACCATATGACCTACTTGCTCCCCAGATATTGAAACCAGGTTTTCGTCGCGTCTGCAATGGACTGTGGATCCCACAATGGTGCATCGCGCCAATAGTTGATATGGGCCAAGATGAGGCGGACGCCTTCCTCGAACGAAACCCTGGGAGTCCAGCCGAGGTCTCGCGTGATCTTGCTGGTATCGGCCCACGTGCAATCCGGCTCGCCGGGCCGCTTCGGCAGGCGCACCACCTCGCCGCCCAGCAATTCGACCAAGCAGTTCACCGACTGCGGATTGCCGGCGCCGAGGTTCCAGACCTCCCCGGTCTTTTCGGTCTCGGCCGCGGCGAGAAACCCGGCCGCTACGTCGGTCACATAAAGGAAATCGCGCGTCTGCGTGCCGTCTCCAACTACCGTGAAGGGCTTGCCGGCCAGTTTCTGCCGCAGAAACACACCGAATACCGCACCATAGGCACCGGACGTTCGCGAACGTGTCCCGTAGGCGTTGAAGATGCGGATTGCATTCACCGGCAAGCCATAGACCTTATACCAGTGGAAGGCGGCCACTTCGCCGAGGTATTTGCTGAGGGCGTAGGGGTAGTGTGGTGCGATGGAGTGATCCTCGCGGGTCGGCACGGCGGCCATCCCGTAGCATGAGGAGGAGGCCGCATAGACGACTTTCCGCACACCAGCATGTCGCGCCGCCTCCAGCACATGCACGGTCCCCTGCACGTTAACCGACATATACTCGGTGGGCCGCTCGATCGAGGGCACAATGTCGCCGATGCCGGCAAAGTGGAAGACGAATCGCGCGCCGGAAAACAGCTTGTCGTCCGACGCCAGGGCGCGGATGTCGCGCTCGTCCAGCACGACATCAGAATTGCTCTTATGGTGCACCAGGTTCGCCGCACGCCCGCCGACCAGGTTGTCAATGACGCGGACGCGGAAACCTCGCTCGACCAACAGATCCACCATATGGCTGCCAATGAACCCGGCGCCGCCGGTCACGACGGCCAGAGGACGTGTCACCATCAGGTCGCTCTCTTTTTCTTCAGCATCTTGACGTTGAAGTACCGCTCGTCGGTCATGCTATGTGGTAGTTTGCCCTCCTTGAACGCCCGGCAAAGGTCCCGCACCGCATCTTCAATGGTGTATTGTGGCTTAAAACCCAGCTTGGACGCAATCTTGTCCGAGGTAATGCGGTACGAGCGCGTATCGTTGGAGGGCGTTGTGACGATCGGGATATCCCCCTTTTCAGGAAACTCCTCCTGCACCACGTTTTTGACGATTCTAGCGATTTCCATAATGCTCTGGTTCTGATAACCGGCGTTGAACGTCTCACCGGCGATCTTCTCGTCCGGCAACTCCAGAAGCAACTTGTAGAGATCGCACATGTCCTGGATGTGGAGGTTCGGCCGTTGTTGCTCACCGCCGAAGACAGTGATTTTATTGTTGTGCACCGCGTGATTGGTGAGAATGTTCACGGAGAGGTCCAGACGCTGGCGCGGACTGTAGCCGCAGATCGTGGCCGGCCTGATGGTGACGCAGACGAAATCCTTGGACTGGTGCTTGAACAGCAAGGGCTCACACAGCCCCTTGAACTTGTTGTACAGCGTCAGCGGCACCAGGGGATGCTCTTCTGTCACCCTCGGAGCATCTGAATACCCATAGACCGAGGAAGATGAGGCGTAAATGAAGCGTTGGGTCCCCTGTTCCTTTGCAGCCATCACCATCGGCTCAAAGCACTTGTAGTTGATCTGCTCGCTGAGTTGCTCGTCCAGCTCAAAACCGGCGTCGTTGGAGATGCAGGCGAGCTGGATGACCGCGTCCACCCCCCAGCAAGCGTCCCTGAACTTTGCCGTGTCGCGGATATCGCCCTCAATGATCTTCAGTCTCGGCTGAGGCTTCAACTCGCAGTCATAGTACATAACGTCGTACACTGCAACATTGTATCCCGCCGCGAGCAACTGTGGTGCCAGTAACGTCCCAACATATCCGGCTCCGCCGGAGATCAATACGTTCTTCACGATTCTCCTCCGATATATGCTGAAACGGTTTCAGGCCGAGACAGTGCGCTTCATTGAAGGAATAGTGTAGCCAGCTGCCACAGCGTCTTTATAGAACATTTCGACCGTCTCAAGCGAGTACTCGCCGTGGTCTTTTCCAAGCACCGTCAGCTTGTTCAGAATATCATTGGTCGCCGTAATGATGTGACACCCCATCTCATTCGCCTGCACGATGTTGAGCAGTTCGCGTGGGCTGGCCCACAACAGCTCAGCTTTTGGCATGCCCTGTATCAGCTTCAGCGCCTCGCGCATGACGGGCACCGGATCGGTCCCGGTATCGGCAACGCGGCCGGCGAAGACCGAGATGATTGCCGGCGTGTCCGTCACAAGGCAATCAACGATTGCGCGAACTTGCTCCGGCGTCATGACGGCTGTGATATTGAGCTGTACTCCCGCCTTGGCGAGGCGGTGAATCAGTGGCCCGGCGAACTGTCGCTTCGTGTTGGTGACAGGTATCTTGACGTTGACGTTGCGGCCCCAGGAGGCGATTTCCATTGCCTGCGCTTCCATCTCGTCGAACTCGTCGGCGAACACCTCGAATGAAACCGGCCGGTCCGGCACAGCCTTCAGAACCTCATGAGCGAAGGTCTTGTAGTCGGTGATACCGGCCTTGCGCATGAGCGTCGGGTTGGTGGTGAAGCCCTTGATCCAGGACTTGGCGTACATGGCCATGATGCCGGCCAGGTCGGCGCCATCGGCGAAAATCTTGATCTTCAGATCGGACAACGTGGGCATTAGACTCTCCTCTGTCTAGGGTTCACTGCTGACCATGACGCAGAATGAAGGCCGCCGCCTGCGGCAGATCAGCGCAGGTTGCATCCGGGGTCTCCGTCAGCGGCTCGGCGTAGCCCCGATCGATAAAAATGGTGACGCAGCCGGCCTGCTTCCCGGCACCCACGTCGCGCCAGCGGTCGCCCACCATGTAACTCCGGCTGAGGTCGATGTTGTGCTCACGCGCTGCCTCCAGCAGCATCCCCGGCTTTGGCTTGTAGCAGGTGCATGCCGGCCCATCTACCTCGTAGCACACTTTGATAGCATCGATAGGCAACTCATCGTGCAATCGGCGGTGCATCGCCTCTACGACATCACGCCCCTGTATCCCACGGGCTACATCAGGCTGGTTGGTAGCAACAATGAGGAGGAACCCAGCCTGTCGCAAGCAGATCAACGCCTCCAACACACCTGGCAGAATCTCAAATTCGGCCAATGACACCGGGGGATGGGGCTTGCCGTCACGAACCACGGCATGGTTCAGCACGCCGTCCCGATCAAGAAACACTGCTCGACGAGTAGGGTTCAATGCGTTACTTCCTTCACCGCAGTTTCCCATTTGGTCCCAGCGATCTGCAGCAGGGGGTGAGACACCAGACAATGCCACACGACAGCGTGAAACGCTTCGGTATGCGGAGTAACGCGGGAAGGATTCACCGTTGGGATCACCACGACCGCATCGCCCACCTTCTTGGTATAACCAGTCTCTCGACCGACTACACCATAGACCTTCAGTCCTCGCTTTTTGGCTTCATCCAAAGCACGCACGATGTTGACACTGATGTGTTTTTTTACATCGCCACCGCCGACCGAAAAAACAAAAATGGCGTCCTTGTTGTTCGCCCGGCTCACCCCCAGCCAAACCGCAAAGACAGTCTCCCATCCTTCGTCGTTGGTGCGCGCCGTCAATTCCGACACGTTATCTACCGGCGTGTACGCTTCGATCCCGCAAAGCTTACGGAAATCGTTGACGGCGTGGCTGCAATTTGCGGCGCTGCCCCCGACACCGATCAGGAAGAGCCGTCCGCCTTGGGTCCGGAGATCGGCCAGACCTTCCGCAATGCGCTCAATCATCTCGTAATCAATGCGCTCGGCAATCTGGCGCGCTTCCGAAAAATACTGGGCTGCATGAGACATATTCGCTGTCACCTCCACCGTTTGCAGTGAGATTTCCTTGGCATTCAGCATTGAAACAAGGCGCGTTCATCATTATTTTGCCTGGTGCCGATTTGATGCGAGTTCCGCGATTCTGCGACCCCGCGATGAGGTCAATCGTGAGAGTGCCCGATGCACATTGGCAAACTGGTTTTCGCCCCCAATAGACTATCCCTGGCTCCCATGCTGCTCGTCGGCGGTCATGAAGCGGGGCATTCTGCGCTCCCGATGATCAGGTCGCACACGGCCAACAACCAGATATGATGGGTCATCTCCACAATGTTATAAGCCCGGCTGTCGACCCAGAAATTCAGATCCCCCCGTTTCCTCAGGGGATTATCGGCGGCAAAGCCGGTGAAGGTTACAAGCTTGAGGCCTTTGCCGCGCGCGTAGTCGGCGGCTCGCACCATGTTGGGAGATTTCCCACTTGAACTGATTAGAACGACCAGGTCCCCAGCGTCAGCGTACAGCTCCAATCCCTTCTCCAGCCAGCGCTCGTAACCATAGTCATTCGCCAGACAGGTGACCAGGCTGGCTTCATTGAAATTCACGGAGCGCACGCGAGCATTCTTGGTAAGGTCCACGGCACAGTGGCCAGCGATGGCGGCGCTTCCACCATTGCCGGCGATAATGGTCTTCCCACCGGCGGCGTGGACGGCCTTCATCCAGCCCTTCAGCTCGATGAGCTGCGCGTTGACGTCTGTTTCGAAGATCGACCGGCGATACCGATCAAAATAATCCATCAGGAACCGTTGGTCGTCCAATTATATCTTCCTCCTAGTTTCTGCCTCATCAACGGACCGCAGCCCACGCGTGCGACATTAGCCGCTGCACCACGAGCTTACACCACAATCCAGACAATCGCTTCCTCACTGCCCATCGGTCGCGCAATGCAAGGGGGGGACTCGCCTTAGCAGTCTCCGCAATAACCCGTATTCCCTCAAGCGTAGAGCTTGACAGACCCATTGCGGTTATAGCACCTCTGTGACGCCTGTATTTGGCCAGTGGTTCGTTCACGTAGGATGCACCGCGCACGTGCAGGACCCGCAAGAATAGGTCAAAATCCTCGGCATATCCGAGCGCCGGGTTAAATCCGCCAACCTCCTCCACGACCGTACGGCGCATCAAGACTGTCAGGCAGGGGATGAAATTGCGCCTGGTCAGCAGCCCGATGAACGCATCTCCCGGGGGAGGCGGCGCGCGCTTAAAGCACCGCCCGATCACCATGCCATCTTGATCGATGAAAAAACTATCGGAATAGATCAGCGCGATGAAGGAGTCGGCATCACCGAGAGGCACCTGCTTGTCCAGCTTATCCGGCAGCCAGACATCATCGCAGTCCAGCAGAGCCACGTACTCGCCCTGGGCCTGGGCGATCGCCAAGTTCCTCGCCTTCCCCAGCGGATAGGTCTCCTCGCTTCGAAAATACCGCACCCGTGGCCCGTAACCCTTTGCAATTTCGGCGCTGGCATCGGTAGAGGCATTGTCCCAAAAAACAATTTCCCAGTCCGTATAGACCTGCGCAAAGACGCTATCCAGGGCTTCACGGAGATAGCGCTCCCCATTCAGGCAGTTCATGATGACGCTGACTCTGGGACCTTTCATTGCGTGTCCTGCTCACAGCCTCACTGGTTCCAGTTATAGGGAATCTCTTCCGAGAACGGGTCAAATCGGCGGCCCTCCAAAGGATCATGCGGGAGCGTGGCGCAATTGGCCACGATAGCGGGGACGGTCCCGAGCCCCTTGAAACCGTAGACAATCCCGGGAGGAATTTTTATGCGAACGTAATTCTTCTCTCCGGTCACAATCACTTGAACGATCCCGTACGTCGAGGACTGCGGACGCTGATCATACAGAACCAACCGGATTGTACCCGTCACAACGGCGTAATTCAGCGTCGCGGTAGTATGCAGACGCCACGCCTTGATGGCTTGTGGGTACACCATAGAAAAATAGATCTCGCCGAATTGCTCAAAATCCGGGTCATCCCGGCGAAGCATGTGCATGACCTTACCCCGCTCATCTGAGATCTGCTTGAGCGGTGAGATGACGACCCCTTCAATCTGCAAGATACTCCTTGTACCATTCGATCGTTTTCTGTAGCTCAACCTCCAGACTGTAGGCAGGCTTCCAGCCCAGTATGGTTCGCGCTTTCTCCGCAGATAAATATTGCGATCGGATTTCGCCGACAGCGTCATTCCGGATAAGCGGCTTCAAGGAGGCTTTACCCATGAGGTTCAGAATCGTTTCGGTCATTTCGAGCACCGTCATGGGCCGCTCATGGCTGAAATTAAAGGCTTCTCCGTAACACCCTAATTTCTCCATCTGCTCCGCCAGCATCAGATACGCATCGGCTGCATCGTTGACACAAAAGTAATCTCGTTTTAAGGTACCATCGCTTCGTATGATCGGAGATTCATCGCGCAATGCCGTACGGATCGTACCGGGCACGATCCGGTTGAAATTCAAATCACCACCTCCAAAGAGGTTGCCACATCGGGTGATACACACCGGCAACCGATAGGTATTCCAATAAGTAAGCGCCAACAAATCGGCACATGTTTTGGAGACGTCGTACGGATGGACGCCGTGCAACGGAGCATCTTCCTTGTAAGGAAGCTCTTTTTGCTCTCCGTAAGCCTTGTCGCTCGAGGCTACAACGAGACGTTTGACCGTTGCACTTCTCCGCACAGCCTCAAGAATGTTACAGGTCCCCAGGATGTTGGTTGTAAAAGTGGAGAGAGGGTTGCGGTTGGCGATTGTCACGATGCTTTGGGCAGCCAAATGAAACACCGTATCAATCTCATATTCATTCAAAACTCTTTCGAGCAAAAAATAGTCTTCGATCTCACCGCGAACGGTGGTAATCTGTTCGTTCAGACGAAGACGAAGGAAATTGGTGCGAGGCATGCTATCTCTCACCAATCCGATGACTCGCGCTTTGCGCCTTACCAGCTCACTAGAGAGCCAGGCCCCCAAGAGACCCGTACAGCCAGTCACAAGCACCGATCGGTCACGCCAAAATGCTATGTTTTCTTTCGGTTGCATACCTAATCTCCCAGGCCTTCTGGCTCATTACATGAAGGAACGTAGCCGCGCAGTTACGGCGCCCTCCGGTCCCCGGCGGTGCAAAAGTTCATGATGCTCTCGATGACCGTATCCACGTTGGAATCGGAAAGAGCGCAATGAAGGGGAAGCGTGACGATTTCGCCGTAGGCCCGCTCGGTCACCGGTAAGCAGAGTCCTACTCGTTTATAATATGAATGAAGATGGTTAGGAATATAATTAATACCGGACTCAATGTCACGATCTTTCAGATACTGCATTAGTGCATCACGCCGACCATCCTGCACCCGAACGACGTAAATGTGTGGGGCCACCTCCTCGTAGTTGATGCGCAGGGGCTGAACCATCGGCAGATCTCGTAAGGCAGCGTCGTACCGTTTGCATATCTCCCTGCGGCGAGCGATGAAGGTGTCCACTTTCCGCAACTGCGCCAATCCGATCGCCGCATTGATATTGCTCATGTGGTAACGGAACCCTTGAGTTTTGACCTCGAAATGCCAGCTTCTTGTCTTCCAGGAGGCCGATGCATGGGATTTTCGATCCATTCCCAACAAACGTTTCTGCCTCATGAGGTCAGCAAGTTTCCTATCCCTGCACACGACCGCTCCGCCCTCGCCGCACGTGATATTCTTGATGGAATCAAAACTAAAGATCGTGATGTCGTCGAAGCCGCCGATTCTCCGCCCCTTATACACCGACCCAAAGGCATGGGCGGCATCTTCGACAATCCTGACGCCGGTGCGATGACCGAGCTCGCACAGGACATCCATGTCACAAGGATTGCCGGCGTAATGCACCGGCATGATAGCCTTGGTCCTGGGAGTCACACGCTTTCGGACGTCTTCCATATCCATCAGCAGCGTGTCGGGCTCGACATCGCAGGGGACAGGTTTTGCCCCAGTGGCCGAGATCGCTTGGAAGCTTCCCACGAACGTCAGGGACGGCACGATCACTTCATCACTGGCTCCGATCCCCAGCGCATCGAGCGCCAGGTGCAGGGCGGAGGTCCCGGTATTGACGGCTACGACCTGCTCGGCTCCGAGATATTTGGCAAGTTGCTCCTCAAACTCCACCACTTTAGCGGCCAGGCCGAAGTAACCATAGTCGAAGGCGGACTTCACTTCGGCCAGCTCTTCGTCGCCCAAACATCCGCGTGACACCTTAATCATTCGTCTTGCGCCCTTCTACAGGCATGCCATAACCCATGAGACAATAGGTCAGCCATGAGGTTCCAGTATCGATTGTTTCATCTCTCAGATGCGTAAATCCAGCACGGGCAAACGCCTTGCGGTACTCCTGTCTGGTCCGTGCATAGCCCCAGAACTGTCCCCGGTGGCGAAGCCGCAGAGACTCGAGGATCCCTAAAGCCTTATCTTTCAGCTTCTGCATTGCGCGTACGTATGGATTCTCATGCTCCAAGGTCCAACTGATCATGGCGCAATTTCCGGCAGGGGTCAGATGAGTCTTCACCTGCGACAGGAACCCGACCCACTGCCTTTTGTCAAAGAACACGTCGATGCCAGCCAAAAGAATGCTGTCGTACTTTCTGTCGTCAGGCAAACAAGACGGGAACAATCCAACATGAATCCTTTCTTTACTTAGGTAGGGACGAATCCATCGCAAGGGAAGCTCCGAAACTTCTGTCACCTCCAAATCCGAATAGCCGAGATCGAGAAGGGCCTTTTCCTGAATGCCGAGCCCGCAACCGACTGAAAGGATCCTGGCTTCTTTTGATGAGAAGATCTTGTCATGCACTCGCCGAATGGATTCAACTTTCAGGTGAACCCAATCGGGGTTCAGTTCATCGCTTGCACGATGTCGTTCAAAAAAAGCCTTATAAAAGGCATGGTAGAATTGCGGATCGGCCAAGACGGTGGAAGAAAGAGTTGCGAAGGCATTGAACGGTATTCCGTGCCAGGTTGTCTGGTAAATCCGTCTCACGCTTGGTAAGGGCTCGCCCGGCCTACCATCCGATCAATGTCGGCAGCCTGTCGGTTCGAAAATTTCACGACGAGAAGTTTCTCGGGAAATCGCCTGAGCTGTTCTCCCCAGATGTCTCGATGTTCGTGAATAAACGCTCGGAGAGTTTGAAGCGGCTTCCGGGCGAAGGCATCAGACATCCGCCCGACTTTACCCAACCGCCGAAGACCTGCGGTGAGGACACGGATTTCCTGCCGATTGGGCAATCGCCTGGATTCGGTGCTGAACCAGAGGCTCTCATACAGCAGATAGAGGGCGTCGAACCCCCATGGGCCGCCGGACTGATGAAAATGCTCCCAGTCGATGACATGGAGGCCGTCGTCGTTCAGGATGAAATTATCGACAGAAAAATCGCCGTGCAATGGAACCAGATCCGCGTTGGGCCAAAGACAGCAATATTGCTCAAGGGCAAGCCGAATAATCTCGTCATTGGGCAACAACCCCGCTTGATAGTCGTGCTTCATCCCCTCGATCCAGTCCACATCAATTCGACAATATACTCCCCGCGCAAGCCACTGATATATCGGCAACTCCCGACGAGGATACCTCTGGGACTGATACCAAGCCCATCCGGCCGCCTCGCGAGCCAAGTCTGCGACTCCGCATGCAGTGCTGGCAGATTTCCGAATGACTTTCTTGGAACCGTCCGTGATTGAATACACAGCGATTTCGCTGCCGTGTGGGCAATTGCGAAAAAGTTCGACACGGGGCGCGGTCGAACCATTCCGCGTGGCAATGCCCCAGTCAAATAGAAGGTCAGCAATCGCTCGGCCTGGCAGTCCGTTCATACAGATAGACAAATGTATCTGAATTGAAGTCCACCGATCCGTTCAAAAACAGCAGATGCTTTAAATCCGGATACCTGAACAGCAACGTAAATTGGTCCTGCGGGACGGGATATTCGCAACCCGGTAGACTCTGCCTTCCATCACTGTACTTGTTTCTAAATCTCTCGTGATTCATATGAAAGAAATACCTCGTGGCCCGTACGATACAGGCTACGTATTGAGCGGTCGCTTGAGGGGTCATTTCCCCCAGGCTACATTCATTGATAAACAGATCGACGCTGGATGGCTGAAGTTTGGCCATTTCGAATGATGGCATGAAGAGAAAGTCATATTTCTCATGCAGCTCGTGCGAATACCCCGCTTCACCATAGAGCAAGACTCGCTTTGATGGAAAGGCCAGCATCAGATGATACGATGCCAGGCAAAGCGTTTCCGGCAGATCAAAATCAAGATAGACGAACGCGTCCTTGTCGCGTAGCGTATAATACGCCAGCCTGCCTCCCCCGCCACCAAGCTCGGCAATGATCGGACGTTTCGTACCATGAAGCAGCCCGGACAGAAGGGTCCCGTATATTTCGCCGAAAAAGGAATCCACGGTGACGAGAACTCCGTCGACATAGGCGCCCGACAGGTTCCCATAATTCGGTCTGACCAAGCGTTGAACCGGCTTGAGACCCTGATAATAGTGGTTCCACAGCTTTAGCAAATTCAGAAACACTTCATTCTGAAGGTATCGGCGTGTGGGCGACAGAACGGCATACCTCCTGATGAGTGTGCTTTCTTCGACGCCGGTATAGTGTTTCCAGGCGCCGAAGTTCGCCAGGAAGTAATGAAATTCGTCAAGGTTGCCGCTCTCCGCCGCCGTATCCAGCGATACGTAAGCGCTCTGTAACTGTTCTTGCCAAAGTGACGAAGGCTGATAGAGAGCGGATGCCTTCCGTTGATCGACCTTCATTTTTTTAAACGCCTCAAATATACGCTCGACCGTCGGCCGCTCTCTTTTATCGGGCTCAATGAACTTGGGGCAGTGGATGGAGATTAGTGGCGCGGCAGGGTTGAAGATGATGTATTTCAAACCCCTGAGGTACGGAAACAGTCGGGCGCGGAGCACTGACCAGAGACGTCGTTCACGGTAGAGGTTTAGGAGTTTTTTCCAGAATGCGGAGCGCATAGGCCCGATAACCAGCCATACGGTAGGCGGACGAGTAGACGCCATTCATGACGGCCACGGACGAGTGGTTTTAGGCCCACTCCACCTCCACCGCTGCTCAATTCACAGACAAGGAGCACTTACTTATACGCG
>Ga0194128_10002426_pt1 | contig 30226 bp, 31 predicted proteins | sample TA2KigCa65mmetaG_FD_148650 | JGI IMG/M metagenome (GOLD analysis project Ga0194128, IMG submission 148650) | Freshwater microbial communities from Lake Tanganyika, Tanzania - TA2015037 Kigoma Deep Cast 65m | ecosystem: Environmental > Aquatic > Freshwater > Lake | place: Tanzania: Lake...
CCAGCATCTTGAATCAGAACAAAGCCGGGTTTGGAACCCCCTTCGATTCAATCAGCGTGGAATTGGCTCTAGCGGAATGCGCGTCCGGACGATGTCATCGTGCCGCACATTTCGGAGGATCAACAAGGGTGTCGTATATTGTCGACTTGATGCAGGGGAAGACCGAACCTCTTCCTGATCGTATTTCGCTTGAACGATACGTTCGGGAATCGAGTTTCATTACTCGGTTTCTCTCGCGTGTGGTGAAGGATAAGGCCCTCGTCGTTTATCAAGTCCTCTTTCATCTCTCCTGGTTCGAAACCGGGAAGGGAGAAATCATCGTTCCTTGGGCACGTGTCGGCTCGTTCATTCGGTCCGAGCAGGGCAACATTATCAACGATGCCAATACCGTAAAACGCCGATTGCCAGACCTGTTCGAACACAAGTGCATAGCCGTCAACAGGCAGAGGGGGAACGCGAATGAGATATCGGTTCATTTGCCGAGTGACGTACCCGCATGCAGCGAACTCATCAATCAGGAAGAGCGCGAGGCGCGTGACGAATTCCCGCATAAAGACGAACGAGACTACTACAACGACTCGAATCGTCGCTTGTTAATACTGTCCCGGGATCGGCAGACCTGCGTCTATTGTACGGTTGTACTTTCTGAGGAGACCTTCGTTCTTGATCATTTGGTGCCAGTGGCGAAAGGCGGGACAAACAAGAAGCACAACTTGGTAGCGGTATGCGAGGTCTGTAATCAGCGGAAAAGTGAATCGGAACCGATCCAGTTCCTTCGGGAGAACTACCGTCAGCAGCTTCTGACCCAAGGTGAATTCTTGCGACAAATGGAATACATCGAAGCTCTGCTGGCCGAGGGAGTTGGGTAGGGAAGACATTCCGTAGTCGTCGTCACTGAGCATTCATAGCCACCCCCACCCCAACCCTCCCCCGTCAAGGGGGAGGGGGCAGAGCCTATAATCCTGCTTCTCCGCCTTGAACGGCTAGGTCGGTATTCGTTGCTGCATCGCTCTAGCACGATCGAATCGACGCACCCGTCCTGGGAGTAACGCCGATGGCGGAAGCGGCGTGCACGATGGAACCGGCGCGAACCTCAATATTCTCGCCCCTCCCCCCTTGAGCGGGAGGGTAGGGTGGGGGGACTATGTTTGGCTGTTGAACGCCAAGTCCGAACGATCTCCCTTCCTGCACAATGCCGAAGAGTCCGAACCCCAAATCCCGCCTCGATGCCTTGCTCGTCGAGCGCGGGCTCGCGGAGAACCGGACCAAGGCGCAGGCGCTGATTCTGGCAGGGGTGGTGTTTTCGGGCGAGCGCCGGCTGGACAAGCCGGGCACGACGGTCGCGTACGATCTGCCGATCGAGGTGCGGGGCGCCGCCCACCCCTATGTCTCGCGCGGCGGCTTGAAGCTCGCTCACGCGCTCGATCTTTTCGCGCTTCCCGCCGAGAGCCGCATCGCGCTCGATGTCGGCGCCTCGACCGGGGGCTTCACCGACGTGCTGTTGCGGCGCGGCGCCACGCGGGTCTACGCGGTCGATGTCGGCTATGGTCAGCTTGACGCGAAGCTCAGGGGTGATGCGCGCGTCGTCGTGCTCGAGCGCACCAATGCGCGTTACTTAAGCATCGAGCAGGTGAAGGAGCCGGTCGACCTCGTTGTCTGTGACGCGAGCTTCATCGGGCTCCGCACGGTTCTGCCGGCGCCGCTCGGGCTCACACGGGCGGGCGCGCATCTCATTGCGCTGATCAAGCCGCAATTCGAGGTCGGGCCCGAGCGTCTCGGCAAAGGCGGCATCGTGCGCGACCCCGACCTGCACCGGGAGGTGTGCGAGATGATCTCGGCCTGGATCGCCGGGCTGCCCGGATGGGGCGTGCTCGGCCTCACAACCAGCCCGATCACCGGCGCGGACGGCAATGTCGAGTTCCTGATCGCGGCACAGCGCGAGGGTGCGCCATGAGCGCGCCGCGCCCGGAGATCGTCATCGGCTTCGAGGCCGCGCCCGACATCCGCGCGGTGATCGAGCGCGTGCTCGGCGGCCTCGCCGGAATTCATTACCTTCATGGCGCGCCGCCGGCCGAGCGACAGGCGGCGCTCAAGAACGCGCGCGCTCTCCTCACCTGGCGGCCGCATGTCGAGCTGAGCGCGGACGAGCTCGCGGGCCTCGATCATCTCGGGCTGATCCAGTGCGCTGCGGCCGGCATCGATTTCGTGCCGTTCGATCGTCTGCCTCAGGCCGTGCCGTTCGCGTGCAACGCCGGCGCTTTCTCGGGCGTCATGGCCGAGCACGTCATGGCGCTGATCCTGGCGGCCGCGAAAGCGTTGACCGACCGCTATGAGAAGCTGAAGCGCGGCCAGTTCGATCAGTTCGACCCGACCAAATCGCTCGACGGCGCGACCTGCGCGATCCTCGGCTTCGGCGGCATCGGGCAGGCGCTGGCTCAACGACTGCGCCCGTTCGGCACGCGCGTCTATGCGATCAACCGCTCAGGCCGCACCGAAGAACCGGTCGAATGGGTCGGCACACTCGCCGATCTCGACGTCGCGCTCCGGGCTGCTGACGTCGTGGTGCTGACGCTCTCGCTCAACCGCGCGACCCGCGGCGTCATCGATGCGCGCGGGCTCGGCCTGATGAAGCCGGATGCGATTCTCGTCAATGTCGCGCGCGGGCCGCTGATCGATCAGGCTGCGCTCTACCACCACCTCGTAGCAAACCCACGTTTCTTCGCTTGCCTCGATGCCTGGTGGGTCGAGCCCTTCGTGCACGGGCGTTTCCACCTCGACTTTCCGTTCTTCGAGCTGCCGAATTTCCTCGGCTCGCCGCACAACTCGGCGGTCGTGCCCGGCAGCATCGCGAAGGCAATCGAGCACGCCGCGCTCAATGTGGCGCGATTTCTCAAAGGCGAGCCGGTGCTGCACCTGGTGGGGGAGCAGGATCAGGTGTAGTCGGCATGCCGGCTCAACACCAATCAGGCGTCCTGGCCGGACAAAAGTCGTCATCCTCCGGCCGTGCGAAGCGCGGACCGGGGGATCCAGAACTGTCACAATCTTTGCGCTGGCTCTGGATGGCCCGGTCAAGCCGGGCCATGACGAAATTTTTCTGACGGCGCTTGGCGCGCCTTACCGTCCCGCGTTGAAATATTCCGGGTTCGGGCGCATCTCGACCGCAGAGGCGAGGCGGTTGGTCATGTTGTAGAAGCCTGCGACCTCGGCGATATCCCAAAGATCGGCATCGGAAAAGCCGGCGCGGCGGAGTGCGGCGCGATCCTCGTCCACGATCTCGGCCGGCGTCGAGGTCAGCTTCCACACGAAGTCGAGCATCGCGCGGGTGCGCGCGTCGAGCTTCGCCGTGCGGTAGTTGGTGACGAGCTGATCGCCGAGCACCGGATCGCCCGAGATCTGCCGCACCGCCGCGCCGTGCGCGACGAGGCAATAGTGGCAATGGTTCACGCAGCTCACGACGACCGCGATCATCTCGCGCTCGAGCTTCGAGAGCCCGGACTCGCCCAGCATCAGCTCGTTGTTGTACTGGCGGAACAGCTCGAACTTCTTCGGGCGCAGCGTGTAGGCCCGAAGCACGTTCGGCACAAAGCCGAGCTTCTCGACGCACTTGTCGTAGACCGCCCTGACCGGCCCGGGCAGCGCCGATTCATCGGGCAGCGCGAGAGCCATGACGTCGTTTTGCGTGGGCTTGGCGGGGAGCTTCGCTTTGGGCATGGGGCCTCCGGTCATCGGCCTCATCCTTCGACAGGCTCAAGATGAGGCCCGAAACAGAACCCTCATGCTGAGCTTGTCGAAGCATGAGTGCGGGCGGCTGTACAAGGCGGCCTTCGGCCGCTTGGATCGACCCTCCAACCCTTACCCTTCCTCGCTGTTTGTTGCCATCGGCGCCGCTCAGATCGGAGAGCAAATTGGGCGGTCTGGATCGGCGCCGATGGGTAAAGGGCGGGAGGAAGGGGATTCCGTCTATCCGCACTGGGCGCGGTGACGCAGCAGGTGGTCTGCCAGCACGCAGGCCATCATGGCCTCGCCGACCGGCACCGCGCGGATGCCGACGCAGGGGTCGTGCCGGCCCTTGGTCGCGATCTCGGTGTCGCGTCCATCCAAGGTCACCGTCTTGCGCGGCGAGAGGATGGAGCTTGTCGGCTTGACCGCGAAGCGCACCACGATGTCCTGGCCGGTCGAGATGCCGCCGAGAATTCCGCCCGCGTTGTTCGAAAGAAACGAGGGCCTCCCGCCCTGCATGCGGATCTCATCGGCGTTCTCCTCGCCCGAGAGCGCGGCGGCCGCGAAGCCGACGCCGATCTCGACGCCCTTGACCGCGTTGATGCCCATCATCGCGGCGGCGAGCTCGCCATCGAGCTTGCCATAGATCGGCGCGCCGAGCCCGGCGGGTGCGCCGCTCGCCACCACCTCGATCACCGCGCCGCAGGAGGAGCCGCGCTTGCGGATGTCATCGAGATAGCCTTCCCAGCTTTGCGCGGCGTGAGCATCGGGGCAGAAGAACGGATTACGCTCGACTTCGGCCCAGTCGAAGCGCGCGCGGTCGATCTTCTCTTGGCCCAGCTGGATTACCGCGCCGCGGATGGTGACATTGGGCCCAAGGATCAGCCGCGCGATCGCGCCGGCCGCGACACGTGAGGCGGTCTCACGCGCGCTCGCGCGTCCGCCGCCGCGCACGTCGCGAATGCCGTACTTCGCCTGATAGGTGAAATCGGCGTGGCCCGGCCGAAAGCGATCGGCGATTTCGGCATAGTCCTTGGAGCGCGCATCCTCGTTCTCGATCAGCAGGCTGATCGGCGTGCCGGTGGTGAGGCCGTCGAGCACGCCCGAGAGGATGCGCACGGTGTCGGATTCTCGGCGCTGGGTCACGAAGCGCGAGGTGCCGGGCTTGCGCTTGTCCAGCCAGGGCTGGATGTCGGTCTCGCTCAGAGGAAGGCGCGGCGGCGTGCCATCGACCACGCAGCCGATCGATGGGCCATGGCTCTCGCCCCAGGTGGTGACGCGGAACAGATGGCCGAAGCTGTTGTACGACATGGCCGCGACCCTAGAACGACCGTGGGTCGAGGGCGTCAGGCATCGCCCTTGGACACGTTGATGTCGGGCGCGTCGGGGTGCTTCATCCCGACGATGTGGTAGCCGCAATCGACGTGGTGCACCTCGCCGGTGACGCCCGAGGACAGGTCGCTCAGGAGATAGAGCCCGGCCGAACCCACCTCGTCCGACGTCACATTGCGCCGGAGCGGCGAGTTGAGCTCGTTCCATTTGAGGATGTAGCGGAAGTCGCCGATGCCGGAGGCCGCCAGCGTCTTCACCGGGCCGGCCGAGATCGCGTTGACGCGGATGCGCTGACCGCCGAGGTCGGCCGCGAGATAGCGCACGCTGGCCTCGAGCGCCGCCTTGGCCACGCCCATGACGTTGTAGTGCGGCATCCAGCGCTCGGCGCCGTAATAGGTGAGGGTCACGAGGCTGCCACCATCCGTCATCAGCGGCACGGCGCGCTGGGCGAGCGAGGTGAACGAGTAACAGGAGATATGCAGCGTGGTCAGGAAGTTCTCGAGCGTCGTGTCGAGATAGCGCCCCTTGAGCTCCTCCTTGCTGGAGAACGCGATCGCGTGCACCAGGAAGTCGAGCCGGCCCCAGCGCTCACGCAGCCGATCGAAGGTGGTGTCGATGCTCACGGGGTCGGTGACATCGCAGGGCAGCACAAGGTCGGACTGAATCGATTCGGCCAGCGGCTTCACGCGCTTGTAGAGCGCATCGCCCTGATAGGTGAAGGCGAGCTCGGCGCCGGCCGAGGCGGCGGCACGGGCGATTCCCCAGGCGAGCGAGCGCTCATTGGCCACGCCCATGATGAGGCCTCTCTTGTCGGCCAAGAGAGGGCGGTGATCGACCATGCGGCCCTCAACGATTGTCGTCGGACGAATCCATCAGGCACGAACGGAGACTTGGGAGCGCCCGATTCCCGGCGATGTTACACGATCCCGCTCAAACGCGAAAAGCCCGCGCCAGCGCGCCAACCTTGATGGGGCGCGCCGCGCGGGCTTCGGGTGAAACGGCCTATTCCTGGCTGACGATGCGCCAGTCGCCGTTCGCGTCGCGGCACGCGGTGCCGTACGCCGTCTGAGTCTTGCCGCCGACCGTGATGGTCTGCTGGTACTCACGGCAGGGCTGGCCGGCGTCATTATAGGTGGTGCGCGTTGGCGTCACGGTGCCGGAGTTGCCCGAATCTGGATTTTCCCACGTCGAGCGCTGGCCCGAGCGATTCTCCTCGAGCGCGTCGCTGGTGGTTTGCTCGGCATAGACCTGATCGGCCTTGTCCAGCGATTTGCCGACCTCGCTGCCGATGAACGCGCCGAGCAGCGTGCCCACGGCGACCGCGGCGAGCTTGCCGCTGCCAGAGCCAATCTGTGCGCCGGCCAGGCCGCCAACCGCGGCGCCGCCGAGCGTGCCGATCGTCTGTTTCGGACCCTGCTGTTGGCATGCGGCGAGGCCGAGACCGAGCGCAACCACGCCAACCAGGGCAAATTTTGCGTAACGCATCTTCTTCTAACCCTCACTGGTTATCTGGCTCGGCCGTGCGGCCCTTTATGCCCGCGGTGCCAACCCAAGTGACTGTCGCCCCGACGTTCCGATTTTCTGTGTGCTCGCTAAGCGCCAGCGTTATCTTCGCCATCGAGTTGGGCGAATCTATGACGATTCGCCTGCAACATACACGTGCCGCGTCCTCGATTCCTGCGGACAGGTCTATAGCCCAACAGTCTTAAGATTGGCATGAGCATTCCCAGCGACAAGGATCCGATCGCACTATTCGGCGAATGGTATGCCGAGGCCCAGGGCTGCGGCCTGAAGGAGCCGACCGCGGTTGTGCTGGCCACGGCGGATGCCGAGGGTCGGCCAAGCGCACGCATGGTGCTGCTAAAGGGCGCGGACGCGGAAGGCTTTGTTTTTTATACGAATCTCGAAAGCCGCAAGGGGCAGCAGCTGCGCGCGAACCCGCACGCCGCGCTGTGTTTTCACTGGATGCCGCTCGGGCGTCAAGTGAGGGTCGAGGGCAGCGTGACGTTCGTCACATCGGCCGAGGCCGACGCCTATTTCGCAACCCGCGGCCGCGACAGCCAGATCGGCGCCTGGGCCTCCAAACAATCACAACCTCTTGAGGGCCGCTTCGAGCTCGAGAAGCGCGTTGCGCAGTTCGCGCTCAAATACGGCCTCGGCAAGGTGCCGCGCCCGCCCCACTGGTCCGGGTTTCGGATTCGCCCGGCGCGCATCGAATTCTGGCAAGAGGGCTTCGCACGGCTGCACGACCGGCTGGTCTATCATCGCGTCGGCGAGGGCTGGACCACCGAGCGTTTGTTCCCTTGAGACTTTTCCGCTGCGACGTAGGTTGAAGGCATCATGAGCGGTCCGCACGCCCATCGTCACGAGGCCTTGAGCTTCAATCCGCCCGGCCATCCGCCCGCCCATGCGGCGTCGCTGATGCGCACCGCCACCTATGTCGCGGTTAGCGTCGCGCTGCTTCTGATCGGCATCAAGCTCGCCGCGTGGCTGCTCACCGGTTCGGTCAGCATGCTCTCGTCCATGGTCGATTCGCTGATGGACGTGTTGGCCTCGGGCATCAATTTGCTTGCGGTGCGCCATGCCCTGACGCCCGCGGACACGGAACATCGATTTGGCCACAGCAAAATCGAGCCGCTGGCATCGCTCGGCCAGGCCGCGTTCATCGCGGGCTCAGGTCTTTTCATCGTGATCGAGGCGGTGCAGCGCTTGTTCCGGCCCGAGCCGATCGAATCCGGCACGCTCGGCATCGCGGTCATGGTGGTCTCGACCGTGTTGACCGCTGGCCTCGTGCTCTATCAGCGCCATGTCGTGCGGCGCACCGGCTCGACCGCGGTCAAGGCCGATTCGCTGCACTATGCGAGCGATGTGCTGGTCAATGCCGGCGTCATCATCGCCTTCGTGCTCGCCATCACGCTCGAATGGCACCGGGCGGATGCGATCATCGCGATCGTGATTTCGGCCATCATCTTCTATAGCGCCACGCAAATTGCGCGCGAGGCGCTCGACCATTTGATGGACCGCGAATTGCCCGAGGCCGACCGTACGCGCATCGAAACGATCGCACGGCAGGATGAGCGCGTGCTCGACGTGCACGATCTGCGCACGCGGGCGGCGGGCCTGCGTGCCTTCATCCAGCTTCACCTCGAGCTGCCACGCGAGATGAGCCTGATCGAGGCGCATGAGGTGTGCGATGCGGTGGAGTTGGCGCTTCGGGCCGCGTTTCCAAACGCCGAGGTGATCATTCACGCCGACCCCGAGGGCGTGACCGAAGAGCGCGTGAGCTTCGCAGGCTCACCCTAAGCCGGGTCAGCGCTGAAGCGCTCGCCGGTTGTCGTGCTGCTCGCCTCGGCCAAACGCACGAACGTCTCGGTGATCGTGTCGGGCTGGGCGATCGAGGCCGGATCCTCGCCCGGAAAGGCCTCGGCGCGCATGCGGGTCGCGGTGGCCGGCGGGTCGACCAGATTGACCGTGATCCGGGTCTGCTTCAACTCGTTGGCGTAGCAGCGGGCCATGCCTTCGAGCGCCGCCTTGGTGGCGGCATAGAGCCCCCAATAGGGCCTGAAGCTCTGCGTGATGCGAGAGGTGACGAGGATGACGCGGCCCGCCTCCGAGCGGCGCAGCAACGGCTCGAGCGTGCGCATGAGCCGCCAATTGGCCTCGACATTGACGTCGAACGCCTCGCGCCAGAGCTCGGGCGTGTAGTGCGCGAGCGGGCGGAGCGAGCCCAGCACGGCGGCATTGCCGATAAACACGTCGACCCGGTCGAAGCGCTGGCCCAGCGCCGGCCCCAACCGGTCGATCGCGGCGCCGTCCTTGAGATCAAGCGGCACCAGCACCGCCTGCCCGCCGCGCGCCTTGACCTGATCGTCGATGTCTTCCAGTCCGCCGGTGGTGCGTGAAATCAGAACGAGTTGCGCACCTTCCGCCGCAAAGCGCCGCGCCAGCGCCGCGCCGATGCCACGCGAGGCGCCGGTGATGACCGCGACGCGGCCCTTGAGGCGAGGCTCGGCCATAAAGGAGTCAGGCGCGCTCGGCGAGCAATGAGAGCTGAGCCGGCGTATCGCCCTGGCTGTGGTCGGTGAGCGGAATCGGGTAGTCGCCCGAGAAGCAGGCGTCACAGAAATGCGGCGCATGCGGGTTGCGCCCGTCCTCGCCCATGGCGCGGTAGAGGCCATCGAGCGTCAGGAAGGCGAGGCTGTCGACGCCGATGTAGCGCGCCATGGCCGCAACATCCAACTTGGCCGCAAGCAGCTTGTCGCGGCTCGGCGTATCGACGCCGTAGAAGCAGGAGTTCGTGGTCGGTGGGCTCGCGATGCGCATGTGCACCTCGCGTGCACCGGCATTGCGCACCAGATCGACGATCTTGGTCGAGGTGGTGCCGCGCACGATGCTGTCATCGACCAGCACGACGCGTTGCCCTTCGAGCGTGCGCCGATTGGCGTTGTGCTTCAGCTTCACGCCAAGATGGCGGATGTGATCGGTCGGCTCGATGAAGGTGCGGCCGACATAGTGATTGCGGATGATGCCAAGCTCGAACGGCAGGCCGGCGGCAGCCGCAAAGCCGATCGCGGCCGGCACGCCCGAATCGGGCACCGGCACCACGATGTCGGCATTCGCCGGTGCCTCGCGCGCCAATTCCTCGCCAATGCGTTTCCGCGCTTCATAGACGCTACGGCCCTCGACCGTTGAATCGGGCCGGGCGAAATAGATGTACTCGAAGACGCAGAAGCGCCGGCGCGCCGGCGGGAAGGGCTGGAAGCTCTTCACGCCGCCGGCATCGATCACCACGAACTCGCCCGGCCCAACATCGCGCACCAGCTCGGCACCCAGAATGTCGAGCGCCACCGATTCCGAGGCGAGCAGCCAGGAATCATCGAGCTTGCCGATCAGGAGCGGGCGCACGCCGAACGGGTCACGCACACCGATCAGCGATTCCTTGGTCAGCGCAACCAGCGAATAAGCGCCCTCGACACGGCGCAGCGCGTCGACCATGCGGTCCGTCACCGTCTTGCCGTGGCTGCGCGCGATCAGGTGGTTGATCACCTCGGTGTCCATGGTGGACTGGAACAGGCTGCCCTCGGTGACCAGCTCGCGCCGGAGCGCGACCGCGTTGGTCAGATTGCCGTTATGGGCGAGCGCGAGGCCGCCGAACGAAAAATCGGCGAAGATCGGCTGCACATTGCGCAGGATCGGCTCGCCCTGCGTCGAATAGCGCACATGGCCGAGCGCGGCCGAGCCCTTAAGGCTCTCGATCACCTTGATCGAGCTGAAATTGTCGCCGACATGGCCGAGTGCGCGGTGGCTGTAGAACTGATGACCGTCGGTGCTGACGATGCCGGCCGATTCCTGGCCGCGGTGCTGGAGCGCGTGAAGCCCGAGCGCGGTGTGGGCCGAGGCCTCGGGGTGATTGAAGATGCCGAACACGCCGCACTCCTCGCGCAGCTTGTCGTCATCGAACGGATGGCGCGGCAGCCGCACTTGCGATTGGCCTGTCACTGGCCCGCTCCTTCCTTGTTCGGCTCGGGTGCCGGCGGCGTTGGGCCCTGCAGCTCCTCGTATTTCCGGAGCGCGCTGATCCCGTCCGTCGCGGTCTTGGACTGGTTCTGCACGGTCGTTTTCGCCTTTTCCTCAAGCTCATCCGGGACGATCGAGCGAATCGCCTCCGCGCCTTTGATAATATAAGGCAAGGTGCGCGCCTTGGCGATCCAGGGCGGCCGATCCTCCTCGGCCATGGCCCAGATGAAGAGCATGTAGGCGAGGCAAAGCAACACCGCGCCCCGCAGCAAGCCGAAGATGAAGCCGAGCGCCCGGTCGAGGGCGCCAAATTTCGAGCCCTGGATCCGGCTGGCGATCACCTGGCTGAATACGGCCAGGAGGATCAGCGCGACCAGGAAAACCGCGAGCCCCGCGACCGCGTCGGCCACCAAATGGTTCTCGATGACCTTGCGGAAGAACTCCCGGGCGTAGGAGAAGCCGTAAATGGCGGCGAAGCCGGCGCCAACCCAGGCGCCGATGCCCAGGACCTCGCGCACCGCGCCACGGCTGAAGGCGAGCAGGCCCGAGAGCAGCAGGACCACCGCGACCAGGATGTCGATCGGGTTGACCGGAAAGCTATCCATGGCGATCCGATGGCCGGCGGGGCCGGGCCGGGCGCTCGGGCGCCAGCCGGGCCACGATCTCTTCGAGCCGCTTGACCGACTCGATCCGGATGCCGGCGGCCGCGCCGCTGTCGAGCGGGGCAAAGGCGCGCTCGAAGCCGAGCTTCTCTGCCTCCTTGAGCCGGGCCTGAGCTTGGGACACGGGCCGCACGTCACCCGACAGACCGATCTCGCCGAACCAGACGGCACGGCCATCGAGCGCGGTGTCGGCATGAGCCGAGACGAGAGCGGCCGCGACCGCAAGGTCGGCCGCCGGCTCCTCGATGCGGAGCCCACCGGCGACGTTCAGGAACACGTCGTATTGGCCGAAGGAGAGGCCGGCGCGCGCCTCGAGCACCGCCAGCACCATGGCGAGGCGGCCGGAATCCCAGCCGACGACGGTGCGGCGTGGGCTGCCGGGCGGCGCCGCGACCACGAGCGCCTGGACCTCGACCAACAACGGCCGCGTACCTTCGATGCCCGCGAAGATCGCGGTGCCGCTGACCGTCGAGCGCTCGGTGGACAGGAACAGGGCCGAGGGGTTCGACACTTCCTTCAGCCCCGCGCCGGTCATTTCAAAGACCCCGATCTCATCGGTCGGGCCGAAACGGTTCTTGATCGCGCGCACGATGCGAAACTGATGCCCGCGCTCGCCCTCGAAATAGATGACCGTGTCGACCATGTGCTCGAGCACCTTGGGGCCGGCGATCTGGCCCTCCTTGGTGACATGGCCGACGATCAGGAGCACGGCGCCCGAGCGCTTGGAGAAGCGGATCAGCTCGTGCGCCGAGGCGCGCACCTGGGCGACCGTGCCCGGCGCCGAATCGAGCGTGTCAACGAACAGCGTCTGAATCGAATCGACGATCACCGCGGCCGGCGGCGGACTCAGCGCTTCCAACCCGGTGAGGATATCACGCAGGCTGGTCGCGGCCGCGAGCGCGACCGGCGCCTCACCCATACCCAACCGGCGCGCGCGAAGCCTGATCTGCTCGACGCCCTCTTCCCCCGAGACATAGGCGACCTGCAGGCCGTGGCTCACGAGTCCCGCGGCCGCCTGCAGCAACAGGGTCGACTTGCCGATGCCGGGGTCGCCCGCAACCAGGGCCGCCGAGCCCGGAATCAGGCCGCCGCCAAACACGCGGTCGAACTCCGCGATGCCGGTGCCGAGGCGCGCCAGCGGCTGGCCCGTGCCTTCGAGGCTGACGAAGGCAAGCTTGCGGCCGGGCTTGGTGCCGAGGCCTTTGGGCGCGGCCTCGCGTGATGGCGCTTCTTCGATCAGCGTATTCCAGCCGCCGCAGGCCTCGCACTTGCCGGCCCAGCGCGACTGCACCGCGCCGCACGATTGGCAGACGAAATGCCGCTCAACCCGCGCCATCGCGAGACACTCGATCGGCCACAAAGGTGATGTTCGTTCGCGCCACGATCGAACGGGCCGTGAAGGAACAAAGTTTCACCCCCACCCCAACCCTCTCCCGTCGAGGGGGAGGGGGGAGGAGGAGACGCCCGTTCGCCACCTCTAGATTCCCCTCCCCCCTTGCGGGGGAGGGCAAGGGTGGGGGGTGGCGGAAGACTCGCAGGGGGAAAGCGCGAGGAGACCGGCCGGGTCCATCGCACAGCGCGCTTGGCCTAAGCTGAATCCCAATCTCACAACCGACGCACCTGCATCTGGATCGGCCCATCGGCGCGACCATGGATGAACTGCTCGACAAAGGGATTGCCGCTCCGGTCGATCTCCTTGATCGAGCCGCACCAGATGATCTTGCCGCCATGGATCATCGCCACCTTGTCGGCGATCTTGCGCACGCTCGCCATGTCATGGGTGATCGAGAGCGTGGTTGCGCCGAGCTTGCGCGTGGTCTCGAAGATCAGATTGTTGATGACATCGGCCATGATCGGGTCGAGGCCCGTGGTCGGCTCATCAAAGAAGATCACCTCGGGCTCGGTGGCGATCGCCCGGGCGAGCGACACGCGCTTCTGCATGCCGCCCGAGAGCTCGGCCGGAAACAGCCGGCCGACGTCCGCGCCAAGCCCAACCATCGCCAGCTTCTCGATCGCCTTCTCGCGCGCCAGGCGGCGCTTCATCTTCTGCGCGTGCATGAGGCCGAAGGCGACGTTCTCCCAGACCGGCAGGCTGTCAAACAGCGCGCCGCCCTGGAACAGCATCCCGAATTTCGTGTTGATGCGCTCGCGCTCGCGCGCGCCGAGGTTGCTGACCTCGACGCCGTCGACCTTGATGCTGCCGGTATCGTGCTTCAGGAGGCCGAGGATGCACTTGATGGTGACCGACTTGCCGGTGCCCGAGCCGCCGATCACCACCATCGATTCGCCCTCGGCGATGTCGAGGTCGACGCCCGCGAGCACGCGCTTCGCGCCGAACGACTTGGTGATGCCACGGCAGGAAATCTTTTGTGGCTTCTGCGCGGGCGAGGGGGTGGGCTCGTTCATCGCGAGAAGAACGCCTCGGTGATGATGTAGTTGAAGATCAGCACGAGGATCGCGCCGCTCACCACCGCGTTGGTGGTCGCGGTGCCGACGCCGCGTGCGCCGCCTTTCGAGTGGAAGCCGTGATAGCAACCCATCAACGCGATCAGGAGGCCGAACACGGCGGCCTTGACGAGTCCTGAGCCGACATCGAGCGGCTCGAGGAAGTCGATCGTGTTGTTGATATAGGCGTCGGCGTTGAAATCGAGCTTGTAGACCGCGACGAGGTAGCCGCCCATGATGCCGACGATGTCGGCCACCAGCACGAGAATCGGCAGGCTGATCAGACCGGCGAGCAGCCGCGGCACAACGAGGTATTTGAACGGATTGGTCGAGAGCGTGCGGAGCGCATCGATCTGTTCCGTCACCCTCATGGTGCCGATCTCGGCTGCCATCGCGGCGCCGACACGACCGGCCACCATGAGCCCGGCAAAGACCGGCCCGAGCTCGCGCGTCATCGAGATCGCGACCACGTTGGGGATCGCGCTCTCCGCGGCAAACCGAGAGAAACCGGTATAGCTCTGCAGCGCGAGCACCATGCCGGCGAAGATGCCGGTGAGCCCGACAACAGGCAGTGAGTAGTAGCCGATCTCGATCACTTGGCGCGCGACCAGCATCGGGAAAAACGGCGGCCGCACGCAATGCGTCACCGACTCCGCCATGAACAAGGCGAGTCGCCCGATGGTCGAGAGAATGCCGAAGAAGGCGCGGCCGATGAGCGCGAGCGGATTGAGCCTCAGGGCCAGCCTCACGGCGTAGCCTCGTGATAGCGTCGCTCATAGCGCGCGCCGAGCGAGGTGAGAATCTCATAGGGAATGGTGCCGGCGGCCTCGGCCAGGGCCTCGATGCTCTGGCCGTCGCCGATCAGACTGACCGTGGCGCCGGGCACCGCCAGCGCGTCCGGCACGTCGGTCACATCGAGGGTGATGAGATCCATGGAGACCCGCCCGATCACGGGAACGCTGATTCCGCCGATCCGGGCGCTGGCCCGATTGCTCGCGCTGCGCGGCAGGCCATCGGCATAGCCGATCGGAATCACCGCGACGCGGCTCGGCCGAGTCAGACGAGCGGTCGCACCGTAGCCAACGGTCTCCCCCCTGTCAACGCGACGGACCTGCAGGATTTTCGCTGTTAGACGAACCACTTCCGCCATCGGATTGGGCGCATCCGGAGTCGGGTTAACACCGTAGAGCGCGACTCCCGGGCGGGCGAGGTCATAGTGGTAGGCCGGGCCGAGAAAGATGCCGGAGGAATTGGCGAAGCTGAGCTGCGGCTGGCCGAGGCGGGGCATGAGGCGTGCTGCGGCCTCTTCGAAGCGCAATCGCTGGCGCTCGTTCAGCGGGTTGCCTGACACTTCGGAGCTGACCAGATGGCTCATCAGCACGCGAATGGCGAGGCCGTCGAATGGCAATGGCTCGGCCGCGAGCCGCGACACCTCCTCGCGCGCAAGGCCGAGCCGGTTCATGCCGCTGTCGAGGTGGAGCGCGGCCGGCAAGACGTGACCACGCCGCTTGGCCTCGCGCGCCCAGGCCTCGATCTGGCCCGCGTGGTTGAGCACCGGCAGGATCGACGCCTCGGCAAGCGGACCCGCCGAGCGGTCATCCACGCCGGCGAGCACATAGAGCGCGCTCGCAGGGAGCAGGGGCCGCAGCGCCAACGCCTCGTCAGCGGTCGCGACGAAGAAGTGCCGGCAACCGGCGGCCTCCAGCCGTGGCGCGACGCGAGCGGCGCCGAGCCCATAGGCGTCGGCCTTGACGACCGCGGCGCAAGCCGCGCCCGGCTTCAGACGTGATTTGAGGCTCAGCCAATTGGCGGCGATCGCCTCGAGGTCGATGTCCAGGACGGCACCTGCAAGGCCGCTCGGCATCGGGGCCGCCAGCTCGGTCAGAAGGGCGCCTCGTCGGCCGACGCGTACGATCCGCCGTCGCGGGCGCGGTTGCCGAACAGCGTGAGCGTCGAGTCGAAATCGAGCTCGATCGTATCGGTCGGGCCGTGGCGCTGTTTCGCGACGATGAGATCGGCACGCCGATGAATGCGATCCATGCGCTCGCGCCATTCGGCGTGCTTGGCGGCGTCCGTCGGGTCGGGCTCGCGCCGCTGCTGATAATAGGCCTCGCGATAGATGAACATGACGACGTCGGCGTCCTGCTCGATCGAGCCTGATTCGCGCAGATCGGCCAATTGCGGGCGCTTGTCGTCGCGCGATTCAACCGCGCGCGAAAGCTGCGAGAGCGCGATCACCGGCACGTTCAGCTCCTTCGCCAGCGCCTTCAACCCTTGTGTCACCTCCGACACTTCCTGCACGCGGTTGTTGAGGCGCGTGCTGTCGGTTGGGCGCATCAACTGGAGATAGTCGACCACGATGAGCGAGAGATCGTGCTGGCGCTTCAAGCGGCGCGCGCGCGCGCGAAGCGCCGGAATGGTGAGCTGTGGTGTGTCGTCGATATAGAGCGGCAGTCGCTCGATCTCCTGTGCCGCCTGGACGACGCGATGGAAATCGTCGGTCGAGATCTTGCCGCGCCGCAGGTGGATCGAGGGGATGCGCGCGGCCTGGGCGAGAATGCGGGTCGCCAATTGCTCGGACGACATTTCGAGCGAGAAGAAGCCGACCACCGCGCCATCGACGCGCTTGTTGCGGCCGAGCTCGTCCTTCTCGGCGCGATAGGCGCGCGCGGCGTTGTAGGCAATCGTCGTGGCGAGCGCCGTCTTGCCCATGCCGGGGCGTCCGGCGAGGATCAGGAGGTCGGAGGCGTGCAGGCCGCCCAGGAGCTCATCGACATCGATCAGCCCGCTGGTGACGCCGACCAGACGATGATCGTGCTTGTAGGCCGCCTCGATTTGCTCGATCGCCTGCGCGGCCGATTGGTTGAAGCTCTGAAAGCCGGTGCCGACCATGCCGTCTTCAGCCAGGCGGAACAGCTTCTGCTCGGCCGTCTCGATCAGCGTGTTGGCGTCGCTCTCGAGCTTCGCCTCATAGGAATCGATCACCAGCTCTTCGCCGATCCCGATGAGCGAACGGCGGAGCGCGAGGTCATGGATCGTGCGCGCATAATGCTGCGCGTTGATGATGGTGACCGCCGAGCCCGCGAGCCGAGCGAGATATTGCGCGCCGCCGACCTCGCTCAGATCGTCATCGCCTTCGAAGACATGCTTCAGGGTCACCGGATTGGCGATCTGGCCGCGATCGACCAGCCGGCTCACCGCGGCGAAAATCCGCCCGTGCACGGGCTGGTAGAAATGCTCAGGCTTGAGGAAGTCGCCGACCCGGTTGATCACCTCGTTGTTGAGCAGGAGCGCGCCGAGCAGCGCCTGCTCCGCCTCGACATTGCTCGGCGGCTCACGATAGGGCGTGAGCGTCGTCTCCGCCGGCTCGACGGGCATCAATGGGGTGGGCCGTGCTGCCATGGGACACCTATAGCCGGGCAGACCCGCAGGATGGAATTGCCGCATCAGCCGCCGGGCTGTGTATTTCCCGGAGGGATATCATCCACAGCCTGTGAAAGCCGGGGGGAGCGCGGCGGGTCGCTCGAATCTCAGCGCGATTCTGGGCCAGAGCGGGGTCCGACCGCAAAGAAAATCAGCGAGAACCCACGCTGGGAATCGCGGGGAAAACCGCCCCGCCGGCGTCAGGCCGGGTGGGCGCGCTCCCAATCGACCATGTAGTCGCGGGTCAAGGGCGCCGCATCCTGGCGCCGGGCGAGCTGGAACTGCGCCACCACGTGGTCCTGTCGGCGGAAGGCGACCTCGGCGCCGGCCAGATAGAACTCCCACATGCGGCAGAACCGCTCGTCATAGATCGCCTTCACCTTGTCGCGGTTCGCGCGGAAGTTGCGCGACCAATTTTTGAGCGTCTCGGCGTAATGGAGGCGCAATATCTCCATGTCGAGCGTCTTCAGGCCACTCCGCTCCAGCACAGCGAAGACCTCGGAGAGCGAGGGGCAATAGCCGCCCGGGAAGATGTACTTCCGGAGCCAGGGGTTGGTGACGCTCGGCCCGTCATAGCGCGCGATGGTGTGGATGACCGCGACGCCATCCTCCTTCAGCAGGGATCTCAGCTTCTGGAAGAATTCGAGATAGTGCCGCACGCCGACATGCTCGAACATGCCAACCGAGACGATGCGGTCATAGACGCCGGTGTCTTCGCGATAGTCGCGCAGATGGAAGCGCACCTTCGATTCGATGCCGAGTTTGCGTGCGCGCTCGGTGGCATAGGTCTGCTGCTCGGTTGAGAGCGTGACGCCCGTGACGTCCGCCCCGGTCGCCTGATGCAAATAGATGCCGAGCCCGCCCCAGCCTGAGCCGATGTCCAGCGTCTTCAGGCCCGGTTTGTCGAAGCAGAGCTTGGCGGCGAGGTGCCGCTTCTTGGCGAACTGCGCCTGCTCGAGCGTATGATTCGGGCTCTCGAAATAGGCGCAGGAATATTGCCGGTCGGGATCGAGGAAGAGATCGAACAGCGCATCCGACAGGTCGTAATGGTGTGCGACGTTCTTCTGCGCTTTGCCGATCGGGTTGTACTGCTGGAGCGGCCGCACGAAGCGGGTCAACGCGTTGCGTGCCTTCACGATCGGCAGCTCATCGAGCTTCACGAGATTGGCGCCGACCAGATCGATGAAATCGAAAATCCCCTGACCATCCTCGATGGTCAGCGTGCCGTCCATATACCCTTCGCCGGCATGGAGGCGCGGGTTCCAGAACAGCTTGGAATGAAGCGACTTGTCGTGCAGCCGAATCGTGACCGTCGGGCCGGGCTCGCCCGAAAAGGTGTGCAGCTTGCCGCCCGCGTCGACCACGCGGAGCGTGCCCCACTGGATCAGATAACGGAGCAGCAGCCCGACGAGCATGGCGCGATCCGAGGTCGGTAGGGCGTGCCCGTCAGGCGGAAGCGGCCGTCTCGTCGGCCCCGCTCTCGGGAGCCGCCTCGGCCGGCGCGGCCTCGTCGCGCTCGGCGCCGGCAGGCTGGATCGTGCCGCCCTTCGCCTGGATCTCGGCCTCTTCGGCCGAGCGCGCAACGTTGATCTTCACGGTGATCACGACCTCGGGGTGTAGTGCAACGCGCACGTCGTGCACGCCGAGCGCCTTGATCGGCTTGTCAAGCCGCACCTGCTGCTTGCCGATCGCGGTGCCGCTCGTGCTCACCGCATCCGCGATGTCGCGCGCGCTGACCGAGCCATAGAGCTGCAGCGTCTCGCTCGCCTGGCGCAGCAGCACGTACGAGGTGCCATCCAGCTTGCCGGCGCCCGACTGGGCCTGATTCTTGCGCTCCGCATTCGCCTTGAACAGCGTTTCCTTGTCGCGCTCGAAGCGCTGCTTGTTCTCGGCCGTGGCGCGCAGCGCCTTGCGCTGCGGCAGGAGGAAGTTGCGGGCGAAGCCGTCCTTCACCTTCACCACATCGCCAATGTGACCGAGCTTCTCGATCCGCTCGAGCAGGATCACGTCCATAGCACTTCCTCCTAGACGGGCTGCGGCCCGCCGAGCCGCTCGCGCAGTCTAATCCATTGCTCGGCGATGCCAAGAATGGTGGCGGCGATCAGCGTGGGCCAAAGTACGATAAACAGGATGAGGTAGACGCCGGCCAGCACAAACGGGCCCGGCGGCCAGCCTCGGCACAAATAGTGGATGCAGACGAGGCCGACGAAGAAACAGGGCAGAAACAGGATCACGGCGAAGGTCTTGCCAAGAAATCCGGCGTCCGACGGCGCGATGAAGAAGTAGAGCAGCGCAGCCAGGGTGAGGCCCGCGAGCCAGCGCGGCAGGGTCATGCGGCTGAGCCAAAGAGGCGGGCGCTGCATGCTTTTCCAGCGCGTGAGTAGCGCCTGGGTGATCGCGAGATTGCCGAGCAGGATCACGAGCCACCAGCCGGCGAGCGCGCCCGGCACCCCCATGGCGATTTCGGCGGCCAGCTGCTGGACCTCGGCGGGCGCCGCGCCGCGCCCAATGGTTGCGCCGAGGCCTGCCTGGATGATCGCCTGCAGGGTGGCGAAAAATCCGCTATCCGCCTCGAAAAACGCCAGATGCAGCACGATCACGAAGGCGGCGGCGTAGAGCGTCGCCACCGTGTAGAGCGTGCCTGCGCTCGTATAGTGCAGGCGGCCATTGGCATCGGGTCGGCGGCGGAGCGCGAGGCGCGAGAGGCCGTAGGCCGGCACGGCCTCGGTCGCCGCATAGAGTGCCGCCCAGCCGATGCCGCCGCTGATCAGGCCGAATACGACGATGCCGGCAATCGCGGACAGCGCGGTGGTCGTTGCCGTGCCGCTCATGCCGATCAGGAGCAGCGGCAGCATGCTGAAGGGTGTGATGAGAAAGGCTTCGGGCGCGCTGGTCAGCACGAGCGCGAAGAACAGCGCGGACAGGACGCCCGCGCCGATCGCGAAGCTGATGGTGCGGGGCATTGCCGAGGGCTGGATGCGCCTAGGCCAAGGCGGCCTAGTGCATCACATAGGGCAGCAGGGCCAGATGGCGCGCGCGCTTGATCGCCTGGGCGAGCTCGCGCTGCTTCTTGGCGGACACCGCCGTGATCCGGCTCGGCACGATCTTGCCGCGCTCGGAGAGGAAGCGCTGCAGCAGCCGCACGTCCTTATAGTCGATCACTGGCGCGCCCGGCCCTGAGAACGGGCATGACTTCCGCCGCCGGAAGAACGGCCGGCGCGCGAAGCCGCCACCGCCGCCATCGCCACCTTCGCGCGGACCGGAGCGACGGAAGCCACCGCCGCCGCCGCCGCCGCCAAATCCACCGCCACCAAATCCACCGCCACCACCCTGCCGCGGTCCACCGCCGCCGAAGCCACCGCCGCCGCCGAAGCCGCCACCGCTTCCGCCCTGCCGTTCGTCACTCATCGTGCCTGCTCCCAATACCGGTCGGCTCAGCCGAGATCGCCGCCGAAGCCGTCGCGCGGCTCGTCGAACCGACGCCCGCCGCCACGGTCATCGCCGAAGCCGCGGTCGTCGCGGCGGCCACGGCCACCGCCGCGGTCATCGCGCGCATTCCGCGCCTGCATCATGGCGGACGGACCCGGATCATGGCTTTCGACCCGAACCGTCAGATAGCGCACCACGTCTTCGTTGATCCGCATATTGCGCTCGAGCTCAGCCACCGCACCCGGCGGCGCCTCGATCTGCATATAGCCGTAGTGGCCTTTGCGGTTCTTCTTGATGCGAAAGGACAGGCTTTTAAGGCCCCAATACTCGGTCTTGGGCACCGAGCCATTCTGGGCCTTGATGAGATCCGTGAACTGCTGGGTCAACGTCTCGACCTGTTGCGCCGTGATATCCGGGCGCATGATGAACGTGCTCTCGTAGAGCGGCATCGGCTCCTAACTCCGTTCGTAGGCGGTCGTCGGGGGTCAAATGACCCTGTCGCCGCGCGGCCCTATTGTCCGCCGGCTCCGAGGCCGGGCACTATACATCAATGCCTTCCGGGCGCAAGCGCGCTTGACAGGGCTGGGTTGCGGGCCAAGTGTTGCGCGCCGCGCCGAATCGGGGCGCCGCGGAGGGACGGTTAGCGGATCGATGAGGGCGTTCGTTTTTCCTGGCCAGGGCTCCCAGGCGGTCGGCATGGGCCGCGAGCTGGCCGAAGCCTTCCCCGCCGCCCGCCATGTCTTCGAAGAGATCGATGACGCGCTCGGGAAGCGGCTGTCCAAACTCGTTTTTGACGGTCCGCAAAGCGACCTAACTCTAACCGAGAACACCCAGCCGGCGCTGATGACGGTGTCGCTCGCCGTGATCCGCGTGCTCGAAGCCGAGGGCGGGCTCAAATTCGGCACCCTTGTCTCCTATGTCGCCGGGCATTCGCTCGGCGAATATTCCGCGCTCGCGGCCTCCGGCATGCTGGCCCTGGCCGACACTGCGCGCCTTCTCCAGCGCCGCGGCCGCGCCATGCAGGAGGCGGTGCCGGTGGGTGTCGGCGCCATGGCGGCGTTGCTCGGCGCGGAGCTCGATGCCGCGCGCGCACTCGCCGCCGACGCCGCCGAAGGCGAGGTCTGCGACGTCGCCAATGACAACGCGCCCGGGCAGGTCGTGGTCAGTGGCCACAAGACCGCGGTCGAGCGCGCGGTCAAGCTGGCGGCCGAGCGCGGCATGAAGCGCGCGATCATGCTGCCGGTCTCGGCACCTTTTCATTGCGCGCTCATGAAGCCGGCGGCCGAGGTGATGGCCGAGGCGCTCAAAAGCGTGAGCTTCGCGCCGACCGGCGTGCCGCACATCGCCAATGTCAGCGCCGAGCCGGTGCATGAGCCGAGCCGGGCGCGCGCCCTCCTGGTAGAGCAGATTACCGCCATGGTGCGCTGGCGCGAGAGCGTCTCGAAGATGAAGGCGCTCGGCGTCGACACCGTGGTCGAAATCGGCGCGGGCAAGGTGCTGACCGGGCTCAACAGGCGCATCGAGCCGGAATTGACGACGCTCTCGGTCTTGACGCCGGCCGAGGTCGAAGCGTTCCTGAAGACGCTCTGAGCGGAGGACTCTTGTGTTTGATCTGAGCGGCAAGGGCGCGCTGGTCACCGGCGCATCAGGCGGTATCGGCAGCGAGATCGCGCGCGCCTTGCATCGCCAGGGGGCCACGGTCGCGCTCTCCGGCACCAAGGCCGAATCGCTCGAGAGACTTCGTGCCGAGCTCGGCGAGCGGGTTCACGTGTTGCCCTGCGATCTTTCGGCCAGTGTCGAGGTCGACGCGCTGCCGGGCAAAGCCGGCGCCGCGCTTGGCGCCCTGGACATCCTGGTGCACTGCGCCGGGCTGACGCGCGATGGCCTATCCATGCGCATGAAGGACGAGGACTGGCAGCGCGTGATCGACATCAATCTCGGCGCCGGCTTTCGCCTCGCGCGCGCGGCGCTGCGCGACATGATGCGCAAGCGCTATGGCCGGATCATCTTCATCACCTCGGTCGTCGGCACCACCGGCAATGCCGGCCAGGCCAATTACGCGGCGTCGAAGGCAGGCCTGACCGGTTTGGCCAAGTCGCTGGCCGCCGAGGTCGCCAGCCGCAACGTCACCGTCAATTGCGTGGCGCCGGGCTTCATCACCACCGCCATGACCGACGTGCTGAGCGAGGACCAGAAAGCACGGTTGTTGCAGGCGATTCCGGCCGGGCGCTTTGGCGTCGGCGCGGATGTCGCCGCCGCCTGCGCCTATCTTGCCAGCGCCGAGGCCGCCTATGTGACGGGGCAGACGCTCCACGTCAATGGCGGCATGGCGATGGTCTGAGGCCTGCGTGGGATTGGGACTGCCGGCTTGTGTCGGGCGGGCGTCGTGCTACAAAGTGGCACCTTCGGCAGCCCGCTGCCGGGGTGACGGACATTGACTTGACGGCGCGTGGCCGGAAGGCACATTACCCGCCGGCGCGGCGCGCGGTTCCAGCGCTCGTACATGCGACCAAGAAGCCCAGAAGGTGGATCGATGGCTGACAATGATATTCCGGCTCGGGTCAAGAGGATCGTCGTCCAGCACCTCGGTGTGGACGAGGCCAAGGTCACCGAAAACGCCAGCTTCATCGACGACCTTGGCGCCGACAGCCTGGACACCGTCGAGCTCGTGATGGCGTTCGAGGAGGAATTCGGTTGCGAGATCCCGGATGACGCCGCCGAGAAGATCCTCACCGTGAAGGACGCCATCAACTACATCGAACAGATCACCTGAGCGGGCGGGCCGAGGTCGCGCCGATGGCGCTCCGGCAAACTCCGCGAGGTTCGGGATGAAGCGGGTCGTCGTGACCGGCCTTGGCCTCGTCACGCCGCTGGCGTGCGGCGTGAAGGCGACGTGGGAGCGGTTGATCGATGCCCAGTCGGGCATCCGACGGATCGAATCCTTCAATGTCGAAGACCTGCCGGCGAAGATCGCCGGCCAGGTGCCGCGCGGCGCAGCACCGCATGAGTTCCGCCCCGACGAGTGGGTGCCGCCGAAGGATCAGCGGCGCATGGATGATTTCATCATCTTCGCGCTCGCGGCCGCGGTTCAGGCGGTCGAGGATTCCGGCTGGAAGCCGACCGATGACGAGAACCGCGAGCGCACCGGCGTGATGATCGGCTCAGGAATCGGCGGCCTCCGCACCATGGAGGAGAATGCGATCCTGGTGCACGAGAAGGGCCCGCGGCGCCTGTCGCCCTTCTTCATCCCGGCCTGCCTGATCAACCTCGCGTCAGGCCACGTCTCGATCCGCTATGGCTTCAAGGGGCCAAACCACGCGGTGGTGACGGCCTGTTCCACCGGCGCGCACGCGATCGGCGATGCGAGCCGTCTGATCCAGCTGGGTGATGCCGACGTCATGGTGGCGGGCGGCGCGGAAGCCGGGGTTTGCCGGCTCGGCGTTGCGGGCTTCGCGGCTGCGCGCGCGCTCTCGACCAGCTTCAATGACACCCCGACCCGGGCCTCGCGCCCTTGGGACATCAATCGCGACGGCTTCGTCATGGGCGAGGGCGCCGGTATCGTCGTGCTCGAGGAACTCGAACACGCCAAGGCACGCGGCGCGAAAATCTATGCCGAGATCCTGGGCTACGGCCTGTCAGGCGATGCGCACCACGTCACGGCGCCGGCGCCGGACGGCGATGGCGGTTTTCGTTCGATGCGCAACGCCCTCAAGAGCGCGGGCCTCAGCCCCTCCGATATCGACTACGTGAACGCGCACGGCACCTCGACGCCTTTGGGCGATGAGATCGAGCTCGGCGCGGTGAAGCGGCTCTTCGGCAATGCGGCGCACAAGATCTCGATGTCGTCGACCAAGTCTTCGATCGGCCATCTGCTCGGCGCCGCCGGCAGTGTCGAGGTCATCTTCTCGATCCTGGCGCTCAACCACGGCATCGTGCCGCCGACGCTCAATCTCGACAATCCGTCGGAGGGCTGCGACCTCGATCTCGTGCCGCACAAGGCCAAGGAGCGGCCGGTGCGCTACGCCCTGTCGAACTCGTTCGGCTTCGGCGGCACCAACGCCACGGTGATCGTCGGCGCGGGCCCCTGATCGGGAGACGTTTTGCGTCGGGCGATCATCTTCGGCTCGCTCGCGATCGTGGTGATCGCGATCGGCGTGGTCGCCGCCGGCTATTTCTATGTCACCGGCTACTACAAGGGCACGGGGCCTCTGCAAGAGGCGCGCACCGTCGTGCTCGAGCGTGGCTCGAGCGCGCGCACGATTGTCGCGAAGCTCGAAGACGCCGGTGTCATCGAGAATGGCCGGCTGTTTCTCGCCGGCCTCTGGCTCGAGGGCGGCGCGGGCCAGCTGAAGCCTGGCGAATATGAGTTCCCAGCCTCGATCAGCCCGAAGGATGTGGCGGCCAAGCTCATCGCGGGCGATGCCGTGGTGCGCAAGCTCACCATCGCCGAGGGGTTGACCACGGCCGAGATCTTGGCGCTGGTCGAGGCGGCCGACGGCCTCAAGGGCGAAGTCGGCACGCTCTCGGGCGAGGGTCTCCTGCTGCCGGAGACCTATCACTTCGCCTTCGGCGATTCCCGGGCCGAGCTGATCGCGCGCATGCAAACCGATCTGACCAAGCTGATCGAGGAGCTCTGGCCGAAGCGCGCCAAGGACCTGCCGTTCGAGAGCGCGGCCGAGGCGCTCGTGCTCGCCTCGATCGTCGAGAAGGAAACTGGTGTTGCCACGGAGCGCCCGAAGGTTGCGGGCGTGTTCGTCAATCGGCTGAGGCTCGGCATGGCGCTGCAATCCGACCCGACGGTGATCTTTGCCATCACCAAGGGGTCCGGGCCGCTCGATCGTGCGCTGACGCGCAAGGACCTCGGCATCGACAGTCCATACAACACCTATAAGAACACCGGCCTGCCGCCGGGGCCGATCGCCAATCCCGGCCGCGCCTCGATCGAGGCGGCGCTTAACCCGATGACGACCGACGCGCTTTATTTCGTCGCGGACGGCAAGGGCGGCCACGCGTTCGCGAGCACGCTCGAAGAGCACAACAGGAACGTCGCGGCCTGGCGCCGCCTCAACAACTGATCGGTTGTCCCCGAGGCCAGTCGAGAGCGGCGGAGCTTCCTACATGTAGGGGCGCAACGCGTCGCGGAGCACAGGCGCGACCTTGTCGATCCCCGGCGTGTCAGAGTGGATGCACACTGTTTGCGCATTGGCCGATACGTCGACCCCCTCGACCGAGCGGACCTTACGCTCCTTGATTGCCCGCAACACCCGCTCAGTCGTCGCCTTCGCCTCATAGGGCTCGTGCTCTCGCGTGATGATGAGCGCGCCGGTCTTGTCATATTCGAGGTCAGCGTAGAACTCGGGCCACCAGGGCAGGCCCCGCCGGCTATAGACCGTATCGTGCATGGTGCCGGCCTGACCGATCAGCGGTACCCTGAAAACCTCCGCTGCATCGGCGATTGCCTCGGCACAGTGCTCGTATTTTGACGTCATGCCGAACAGCGCGCCATGCGGCTTGATGTGATTGAGCTCCATCCCCTGTGCCGCGAGGAAGCCCTTGAGCGCGCCGACCTGATAGATCACGAAGTCCCTGAGCTCGTCGCGCCGCATGACCATCTCGCGTCGGCCGAAGCCCTGGCGATCCGGCAAGGAGGGGTGAGCACCGACCTTGACGTCATGTTGCTTGGCGAGCTTGACCGTCGCGTGCATGACCGGCGGGTCGGAGGCGTGAAAGCCGCACGCGACATTGGCGATGTTGATGTAGGGCATGATCTTTTCGTCATAGCCGAACGTGTAGAGGCCGAAGCCCTCGCCGATATCCGCGTTGATGGTGACGCCCATCGATTAGTACCCTCGTTCCATGTTCCCGCCTGCGAGCCTGTGTCGACTCAGGCCGCCTGACGCTTCAACTCGTGATGCACCGCATCGAGCACGCGCTCGAGCGTCGTGAACATCGTGTCGATCTCTTCGCGCGCGATGATGAAGGGCGGCGCGATGACGAGCGCACCGCCGAGCGGCCTCACGATGAGGCCCTGGTCACGCGCGGCGCGCGCGATCCGCTCGCCAATGCGCACCGTGCCGGGGAACGAGGCCTTGCTCGCCTTGTTCGCCACCATTTCGAGCGCGCCCATGAGCCCGACGCCCCGCACCTCGCCGATCATCGGATGAGCCTCGAGCGCCTTCAGGCGCGCCAGGAAATGCGGGCTCACGCGGCGCAGATGCTCGAACACGCCACCCTCGAAGGTGATGCGGATCGCCTCCAGCGAGATCGCGCAGCCGACCGGATGCCCGGCCGTGGTGAAGCCGAGCGGGAACTCGCCCCAGGGCTCGCACGCCGCGCTCAGGCGCTCGTCGATCGCCTTGGAGAGCAGCACCGCGCCCATGGGGAAATAGCCGGCCGACATGCTCTTCGAGGTCACCATGATATCCGGGCTCATGCCGACCGTCTGCGCGCCCCACATATTGCCGCTGCGCCCGAAGCCCGAGATCACCTCATCGCCGACGAGCGGGATGCCGTGTTTCCGCAGCACCTTGCCGACCAGCTCGAAATAGCCTTTGGGCGGCACGAGCACGCCGCCGGCGCCCATGATCGGCTCGGCGAAGAATCCGGCGATGGTCTCGGGCCCTTCCTTCTCGATCGTGCGCTCGAGCGAGGTCGCCAGCCGCGCCGCGAATGCCTCCTCGCTTTCGCCCGGCAGCCCGTTGCGCCAGTAGTGCGGGCAATCGACGGTGACGATGTCAGGCGTCGGCAGGCCGAACGCCTTCACATAGTCGCGCCCGGTGAGGTTCGAGGTCATCACCGCCGCGCCGTGATAGGCATTGCGGCGGATGATGAATTTGCGCCGCTTGGGCTGGCCCTCGGCCGCCCAGATCAGCCAGAGTAGTTTCACCACCGTCTCGTTCGCCTCAGAGCCCGAGTTGGTGAAGTAGACGCGGCCCATCGGCATCGGCGAGAGCGCCTTGATGCGCTCTGCTAGCTCGACGGAGGGCTTCGAATTGCGCGCGAAGAAGGTGTGATAGCCCGGCAGGGTTTCGTATTGCCGGCGGGCGGCGTCAGCCAGGCGCTGCTCGCTGAAGCCGAGCGTCATGTTCCAGAGACCCGCATTGCCTTCGAGATAGCGCCGGCCCGCGGTGTCGAAGATGTAAACGCCTTCGCCGCGCTCGATCACGGTCGCGCCGTCCTCATGGATCGTCGGCAGGTCGGTGAAGGTGTGGAAGAAGGCGGCTCGTTCGCGTGCTTCCCAGGACTGTTCATTCGGCTTCATCGTCGCGCCTCTCATTTCAATCCAACTGTGTTTTCCAATCGTGCGCGATGCTTCATCAGGTCAGCATGAAACGCAAGGGCGCCGGGTCATACCAAACCTCGATGATCGTGAGCGATCATCGAGGCGCCCTCAGGCGCCGGGCGCTCGCTCCGCTCGCTTGGCTCTCGCCACTGACGTGGCGCGGCGCGGTCGCGCCGGCCAAAGCTCGATGAGTCACGCTCATCGCGCTTTGGTATCAGTCGTCCCTGAGGCCGATCGAGAGCAGGTGAAGCTTGAGCCAGGACGGCAGGGCACCGACCGCCCAGGTCGCTGCCACCAGCGGCCAGGGAAAGGCGATCACGGCGGGGTTACGCGCGAGGCGCCGCTTGATGAGCTCGGCCGCCGCCGAGGCTTCCTTCACAAAGGGCTGCACCTTCGGGCCGTTCGCGGTCAGGCGCGAGCGCACATAGCCGGGGCAGATCACGCTGACGCCGATGCCCTTCGGCCGCAGCTCCATGCGGAGCGCCTCGCCATAGCTCTTGATCGCCGATTTGGTCGCGCCATAGGCCGCCATGCCGGGGAGCGGAATGTACGCGGCGAGCGAGCTCACGATCGCGATCTGGCCGCGCCGGCGCGCGCTCATGAGCGGCACCGCCGGCAGCACGGTGTTGAGCACGCCGTCGAGATTGACCGCGAAGATGCGCCGGGTGACCGCCTCGCTGCGATCCCCGCCCACGAGGCCGCTGGTCGAGCCGCCGATGCCGGCATTGGCGATCACCAGGTCGAGCGGGCGCTCGGCATCGAGCGCGGCCACGAACGCCGCCATCGCGGCGCGGTCGGCAACATCGATGACCTGCGTGCTCACCGCCGCTCCGGCCTTCGTGCATAGCGCCGCGATCCCTTTGAGGCGCTCGGCATCGCGCCCGGTCAAGGCAAGGCGCGCACCCGGGGTGGCATAGGCTTCGGCGAGCGCCGCGCCGATGCCACTCGACGCTCCAGTGATCAACACGCTCTCGGTATTTCGGTTGGGCATGGGCTCTCCGGTTGGAGGCGGTAGATGGTGCCTATACTATCGGCCGCCGCGCCCGCCTGTCGCGCCGTGTGAAGGAGACAACGCGCATGACGCTTTCGAGCATGACCGGCTTCGCCCGCGCGACGGGACAGGATGCGCGCCTGAGTTGGGCCTTCGAGCTCAAATGCGTGAACGGGCGCGCGCTCGAGGTGCGCTGCCGCCTGCCGCCTGGGCTCGATGCGCTCGAGCCGGTGCTGCGCAGCGCGGCGTCGGCCGCGCTCCATCGCGGCAATCTGAATGTGGCGCTGCAAACCGTGCCGCTCTCGACCGTGGCGCCGATGCGCATCAACCGGGCGGCGCTCGATGCCGTGCTCGGGCTTATTCGCGATCTGGGTCCGATCGAGGGTCTGGCGCCCGCGCGTCTCGATGGTGTGCTGGCGCTGCGCGGCGTGATCGAGGCGGTCGAGCCCGAGGACGACGAGGCGACGCGTGAACGCCGCATGGCGGCGCTCAAGGCGAGCTTCGATCAGGCGCTCTCCGCGCTCGTCAGCGCGCGGCGCACCGAAGGTGCGGCGCTCGCGGCGGTGCTCAATCGGACGCTCGATTCGATCGTGGCCTTATGCAGGCAGGCGGAAGACTTGGCGGCGCTCAGGCCGGACGCCGTGCGCGAGCGCCTGCGCACCCAGGTGAAGGCCTTGCTTGAAGCCGGCGCGCCTCTGCCTGAGGAGCGGCTCGCCCAGGAGCTCGCGCTGATCGCGGTCAAGCTCGATGTCCGCGAAGAGCTCGATCGGCTGAAGCTGCACGAGGCATCGGCGCGTCAGTTGATCGGCGAGGGCGGCGCAGTCGGGCGTCGGCTCGACTTTCTGGCGCAGGAGTTCAACCGCGAGGCCAACACGCTCTGTGCAAAATCGAACGATCCCGCGCTCACCGCGATCGGCCTTGAGCTCAAGGCGCTGATCGATCAGTTCCGCGAGCAGGTGCAGAACGTGGAATAGCGTTTTCCAACGTTTGCCTGCATTCGCCGACATCTCTCAAAGACGCAGAAAACCGCGAATTTCCGGTCGGGATATGGTCGCTCTCGTGTGGTATTGTTGGTTCGCATCGCCGCATTTGGTGTCACTAACAGTGTAGCTGGGTGAGAGGCTGGGCCTGCACAAAGCACCCGTCGCTATGTGGCAGGTCCATGGCGAAGAAGTGGATCTTCCGCGCCACCCCGCCGCTCTCCGCCAGCGCCTCGTCGAAGTCCGCCTGCGCATGGCCGGGGTCGTGCCGCAGCGGCACAAACACCTCGCGCTGCCGCTGACGCCGCGCCAGCACGTCATCCTTCACGATGGTCAGACCGCCAGAATAGCCGTGCTGGTCGTGCAGGCGCTCGAAGATCCGCTTCGAGCTGTGCCGCTGCTTCGCCGGACGGCTCTTATCCTCTTCCAGGGTCTGGTCGATGAT
>Ga0194128_10002428_pt1 | contig 30196 bp, 22 predicted proteins | sample TA2KigCa65mmetaG_FD_148650 | JGI IMG/M metagenome (GOLD analysis project Ga0194128, IMG submission 148650) | Freshwater microbial communities from Lake Tanganyika, Tanzania - TA2015037 Kigoma Deep Cast 65m | ecosystem: Environmental > Aquatic > Freshwater > Lake | place: Tanzania: Lake...
AGAAGGGGCAATTCAAATTTGGCAAACTAGGCGGGGCAGGGGCGACGATGCCGGAGATCTGGCGAGCCGCGTTGGCAGCGTGATCGGGGTCGGGTTCGATACGCGACCCGCGGGCTGAAACGGTATCAAGCCAGTGTCAACCCAGATTTTGCACCAGAGCCCGTTTTGTTGCAAACAAAGGACTTCCCGTCCGTTTCCAGGACCCTCAGGGTCCCAGAAATCCCCCAGCAGGGTCCTGGGAATGCGCCCGATTTGACGCCACGGCCCACAGTCGATAAACTGGAAAGTTCGCACCACCTCGCCTGCGCAACCCCCGCGCCGGCAAATCCCTATCCAACCGTTCCCAATTCAAACCCCCTGTTAAGGAGTACTCGTGGCTGAAGGCATGCGTCACATTTTCACGTCGGAGTCGGTCACCGAAGGCCATCCCGATAAGATGGCCGATCAGATTTCTGATGCCGTGCTGGATGCGGTTCTGAAAGACGATCCCACTGGCCGCGTTGCCTGCGAGGTGCTTGTCACCACCGGCATTGCGGTTGTCGCTGGCGAAATCACTACCAAGTCGGTCTTCAACGTGCCCGACCTTGTTCGCGGAGTTGTCGCCGACATCGGCTTCACCGACGCCGCGATGGGCTTCGATGCCAAAACCTGCGGCATCCTCAACACCATTCAGACCCAGTCCCCGCACATCGCCATGGGTGTCGACACCGGCGGCGCCGGCGACCAGGGCCTCATGTTCGGTTACGCCTGCGACGAGACCTCCGAGCTCATGCCCCTGCCCATCATGATAGCGCACAAGCTCTGCCAGCAGTTGTCGAATGTGCGCAACGCCGGCGGCCTCAAGTGGCTCCGCCCCGACGGTAAGAGCCAGGTTTCGGTCGAATACGTCAACGGCAAGCCCACCCGCATCGACGCCGTCGTCATCTCCACCCAGCACGATCCCGATGTCTCGACCGAAGAGCTCCGCGCCAAGGTCAAGAGCGACATCATCGACCCCATCGTGCCCTCCTCGATGGTCGATAGCGGCACCAAGTATCACATCAACCCGACGGGCCTGTTCGTCATCGGCGGACCCCACGGCGACACCGGCCTCACCGGTCGCAAGATCATCGTCGATACCTATGGCGGCATAGGCCGTCACGGCGGCGGCGCCTTCTCCGGCAAGGACCCAACGAAGGTTGACCGCTCGGCCTGCTACATGGCCCGCTATATCGCCAAGAACATCGTGGCAGCCGGCCTCGCCACCCGCTGCGAAGTCCAACTCGCATACGCCATTGGCGTCGCCGATCCCGTATCGGTCATGGTCGATACCTTTGGCACCGGCGTCGTCGACTCCGCCCGCCTGACGGAACTGGTTCGCGCCAACTTCTCGCTCACGCCCAAGGGCATCATCGAGACGCTCCAACTGCGCCGTCCGATCTACCGCAAGACCGCCGCGTTCGGCCACTTCGGCCGCAACGAACCGAATTTCACCTGGGAAGCCGCCGACAAGGCCGAAGCGCTCCGAGCCGGAGCCGGTACTGCTGCCGCCGCCCGCGGATAAACCAACATGCCACTCGTAGAAGGCTGCAAGCACGAAATCGAACTGGTGATCTCCGTTGATGAGATCGCCAAGGAAACCGACGGCGTCGTCGAAGACATTCGCAAGAAGGCTCAGTTGCCCGGCTTCCGGCCAGGCAAGGTGCCCGCTTCTCTCATCCGTACTAAATTTGCGAACGATGTGAAGAGCGAAGTCGTCGAACGCGCCGTGCCCAAGGCCTTCCGCAAGTACGCCGACGGCGAGAAGCTCCAAGTCGTCGGCACCCCTTCGGTGAAGGAGCTCCACTTCCACGCCGGAGAACCCCTCAAATTCAAAGCGGAGTTTGAAGTTGCGCCCGAATTCGAACTCCGTGACGACTACCGCGGTCTCAACGCCGAATACGCCGAACCCGTCGTCACCGACGAAGACGTCACCGCGCGTGTTGAGAATCTTCGCGACCGCAAAGCTGAGTACATCAACGAAGATCCTCGCCCGGCTACCGCCGAAGATCATGTGCTCATCGCCCTCAAGAGTCTTTCGGAAGTTGAAGGCGGCGCCATCGATCAACCCGAAGTCGCCCTCTTCCTCGGCGGCGAAGAAACCCTACCCGGCTTCCGAGACAACATCTCCGGCATGGAGCCCGGCGACACCCGCGAATTCGCGGTCGAATACCCCGCCGAGTACGGCGTCGAACGCCTCGCCGGCAAATCGATCACGTTTTCGTGCACCCTGACCACGATCCGCCGCCGCGAACTGCCGGAGTTGAACGACGAGTTCGCCCAAGACCTCGGCGATTTTAAGAACCTCGACGAGCTCCGCGAAGCCGTCAAGCGCTCGATCCATTCCGAACGCGACTCCGACGCTCGCTCCACCGCTCATAACAGCCTCCTTGATGCGCTTACCGCGCTCTACGATTTCCCCATCCCGCAAGCGTTCGTCGATCAGCAAGCCGACTCGATCATCGAGAGCCGCCTCCGCGGCCTCGCCGATCAGGGCATCGATCCGCGCGCTTTGAACCTCGATTTCGCCAAATTACGCGAGTCCCAGTACGAGCGCGCGACGAAGGACGTCCGCGCTTCGCTGCTGCTCGAAAAGATCTCACAGCGCGAGAGCATTCATCCCACGCAGGAAGAAGTCGACACCGAAGTCCAGCGCATCGCGCGTCAACAACGCGAGGCCGTCGCCGCCGTGCGCCGCCGCCTCGAGCAGGACGGCACATTGGCAAACATTGCCAATCACATCCGCACCCAGAAGACCATCAACTTCCTCTTCGAGCAGGCCAACAAAGTGCCGCCCGCTCCGAAAAGCGAGTAACTGAAGTACGCTCAATAGAGCGGTGCGACAGCTAGACCAATCACTAGCCGGTGAAATCGACGTTGCTCGGGTTGCCGAAATCTGGCGGCGCGCCCGCTACGCCGCGTTCGCCTACGTCGTGCTGCTCGCTGCGCTTGGCGTGGGCACGCAACTCGGCGCGGACCGGCCCGTCGCTCTCGGCGTGCTCATGGCCGCGTTCCTGGCCAATGCGCTCCATCGCTGGAACAAGTTCCACGGCTCGTCCCCGCCGGTCGATCCCCTTCGCGCCAGGGCTTGGCTGCGCGCGTATCGCATGCATGCCGTCTCGGCTGGCCTCGTCTGGGGGCTGTTCACCTGCTACCTCCAGATCGCCTATCGCGGCCAGTTTCTGCAACTGGTCACGCTGTTGATTCTGGCCGGTATCTGCTGCGTTGCCCTCGGCACGCTCGCCGGCGACCGGAAGCTCACCGTGTTCTACATCACCGCCGTCGCCGGGCCGACATTACTCGGCACCGCGTCGGCCGGCGACGGCGAAGCGATGGTGCTAGTTGGATTCATCGCCGTGTTTCTGGTCGCGGTGTTTAACCAACTCGCGGCCATCGACGAATGGTTCGTCCGCGCCACCATCGACGGTCTCCAACGCGACCGCGCCCGCCGCGACGCCGAAGACGCCGCCCGCGTGAAGAGCGAGTTCCTGGCCAACATGAGCCACGAGATCCGCACGCCGATGAACGGCGTTATGGGCATGACCGATCTGCTCCTTCGAACGCAGCTCAGCCGCGAACAGAAGGAACTCGCCCTGACGGTGCAGCGCTCGGCCGAATCGCTGTTGGAGATCTTGAACGACATCCTCGACTTCTCCAAGATGAGCGCGGGCAAGCTTGAGTTCGCCGAAGCGGATTTCCGTCTTCGCCACACCATCGAAGATGTCTTCGACCTGCTCGCCGCGCGCGCTCTCGAGAAAGGGCTCGACCTCGGCTACACGATCTCGCCGGCCGTGCCCGAATGGGTGCGCGGCGACGAAGGCCGCCTGCGCCAGGTGGTGATGAATCTGGTTTCGAACGCGATCAAATTCAGCGTCGGCGGCAAATGGCCCAACGGCGGCGACGTCACCGTCGATGTCGCGTTGCACCGCGAAGACGAAAAGCAACTGACGCTTTCGTTCGCAGTCGAAGACCAGGGCGTGGGCATCCCGGCAGACATGGTCGGCCAACTGTTCCAACCCTTTACCCAGGCCGATTCCTCGGCGGGTCGCCGCTTCGGTGGTACGGGTCTGGGTCTGGCGATTTGTAAGCAACTGGTCGAGGCGATGCACGGCCACATCCGCGTCGACCGCTCGGCGGCGAAGGGGTCGCGGTTCCTTTTCGACGTAGCTCTGGGCCGCTGCGAAGAGCCGCACACGCTTACTTTGCCCTCCCGCCCGCGTGCTGCGGTCGTGATCGATACCCTTCGATCCGGGCGCACACTCGAGCAACTCTTGGCACGGCACAACGTTAAGTACTCGTTTCTCACCTGCATCGAATACGAGGCGTTGTCGAAGGCCGAATGCGACATGGTTTTCATCTGCGGCCAGGCAGATCTTCCGCGCCTTTCGGAGAGCCTGCCGCCGTCGCGGCTGCCGATTATCGTCGTCCACAACAAAGGCGAAATTGTCGATCCCGTTTTCGACGCAACCGTCGCGCGGCCTGTCCGCGCCAATGCTGTTAGCGATGCACTGGCCTCGCTCTCGCTGGTGAACCGCCGGGGCGGGCCCGCCGCCGGCGACGAACCGAAACGGCTCACCGGCCATATCCTCATCGCGGAAGACAACCCGGTCAATCAGACGCTCGCGCTGCGGTTGGTCGAAGCGATGGGCCTAACCGCCGATCTCGCGGCCGATGGCGAAGCCGCTCTGGCCGCCTTTGAAAAACGGAGCTACGATCTGATCCTCATGGACTGTCAGATGCCGGGGCTCGACGGCTACGATGCCACGCGGCGCGTCCGTGCGATGCCGGGGGGGGCGCGACCGTGCCCGTCGTCGCCATGACCGCGAATGCGATGAAGGGCGATCGCGACCGCTGCCTCGCGGCGGGGATGAACGAGTATTTGAGCAAGCCGGTGCGCGCCGATCGACTGCGAGAAATCCTGAGCCGGTTCCTCGCGAGCGCGGACCAGTGACCAGTACTCTCGCCGGCACGCTCCCGTGCGGATTACGCGAGATGGATCAGAAATCCCCGGCCCGTCGATCCCGTAAGAGTCGCTATAATGAAGGCGACGCGTCCTTGACGTCCATGCCGATCGGAGATACCACTTGAAACCCCGCTTAACCGACGATTCCTTGCGCTGTTCGTTTTGCCACAAAAGCCAGGACGTCGTCGGCAAACTGATTTCGTCGCCGCTGAGCGACTATCCGCGATCCTACATCTGCGACGAGTGCATCGCCGTATGCAACTCGATTCTAGAGGACGACCGCAACGAGCAAACCTACGCGTCGCCGAACAAGCTCCCCAAACCGCTCGAGTTGAAAGAGTATCTCGATCAGTACGTCATCGGGCAGGACGCCACGAAGAAAAAGCTCGCTGTCGCCGTCTACAACCACTACAAGCGCGTGCAGATGAACAAGCAACGAGGCGCCGACGTCGAGCTGGCGAAGTCGAACATCCTACTTATCGGACCTACTGGAACGGGCAAGACACTGCTCGCGCAAACTCTGGCCCGCGTGCTCGATGTGCCGTTCGCCATTGTCGACGCAACGACGCTGACCGAAGCCGGCTATGTCGGCGAGGACGTCGAGAACATCATCCTCCGTCTTTTGCAGAACGCCGACTGGGACGTGCAGCGCTGCCAGCAGGGCATCATCTACATCGACGAAATCGACAAGATTGGACGCAAGGACGAGAACCCGTCGATTACGCGTGACGTCTCGGGCGAAGGCGTGCAGCAAGCGCTGCTCAAGATCCTCGAGGGCACGGTGGCAAACGTTCCACCGCAAGGCGGCCGCAAACATCCGCATCAGGAGTTCACGCCGGTCGATACAACCAACATCCTGTTCATTTTGGGCGGCGCGTTCGTCGGTTTGGACAAGATCGTCGAACGCCGTATAGGCCGCCGGTCGATCGGCTTCAACGAGAACGAGTCTCGCGACAACACCGTGCCACTGCGTCCGCCGAGCCGCCGCGGAGAGGAGCTGCTCAGCCAGGTGCAGCCCTACGATCTCATCCGCTACGGTTTCATTCCGGAGTTCATTGGCCGCATGCCGGTAGTGGGAGTGCTCGACGATCTCGACAAAGAAGCGCTGGTCCAGATCCTATCGAAGCCGAAGAACGCGGTGATCAAACAGTATCAGCGGCTATTCGAATTTGAGAACGTCCGCCTGAAGTTTTCCGACGATTCGCTGGATGCCATCGCGGGTCTGGCGATGGAGCGGAAGGTCGGCGCGCGCGGTCTGCGCATGATCCTCGAAGAATTGATGTTGGACCTGATGTACATCCTGCCATCGAACAAAAAGATTCGCGAGTTCCTTGTCACCAAGGAGATGGTCCTCTCGCAAAAGATCAACCTTGCATTGTTGGAGAAGGCGGGCTAACGAAAACAAATGAGCACCAGAGAACGCACAGAATCCCGGCGTTTGCCGATGATGCCGATCCGCGATGTCGTCATCTTCCCCCACATGATGACGCCGTTCGTAGTCGGCCGCGACTCGTCGGTTCGAGCACTCGAAGAAGCGCTGGCATCCGACAAGAAGATTTTCCTGGCGACGCAGCACGACGCCTCGATCGACGATCCCCGTCCCGACGAGATTTTCTCGACCGGCACGATCGCCAACATCGTGCAGAGCTTGAAGCTGAGTGACGGTAACATCAAAGTCCTCGTTGAAGGCTTGGAGCGGGCGAAAGTTGTCAGCGTCTCCGCCGAAGAAGGATTCTTCCGCGCGACGGTCCGCACGTTCGCTTCGCGCATCGATAGCGGCGCGCCGCTCGAAGCGCTGACCAATCGCGTTACCACGTTGTTTGAGCAGTACGTCAAACTCAGCCAGAATCTGAACTATGAGACGATGATCGCGGCCATCAAGGTCGACGATCCGGGCAAGCTGGCCGACACGGTCGGCGCGAATCTGCAACTGACGATCGAAGAAAAGCAGGAGATCCTGGAGATCTTCGATCCCATCGACCGTCTCTCGCGCATCGCCGACATGCTCGACATCGAGATCGAAAAGCTCTCGGTCGACCGCTCGATCCAAGGCCGCGTGAAGCGCCAGATGGAGCGCGCGCAAAAAGAGTATTACCTCAACGAGAAGATTAAGGCGATTCAGAAGGAACTTGGCCGGGGCGAGAAGAGCGAGTACGACGATCTGAAGAAAAAGATCGACGCCGCCGGCATGCCGAAAGACACGCATGAGAAGGCGATCACCGAACTCAAGCGGCTCGAACAGATGCCGCCGATGTCGGCCGAATCGACTGTCAGCCGCAACTACATCGACTGGCTGCTCGCGGTGCCGTGGAAGAACAAGACGCGCGAAATCCGCGATCTGAAGTTCGCGCATCAGACACTTGAGTCCGATCACTACGGCCTCGAAAAGATCAAAGAGCGCATCCTCGAATTTCTTGCCGTGCGCCGGCTGGTCAACAATCCGAAGGGTTCGATTCTGTGTTTCGTCGGACCTCCGGGCGTGGGCAAAACCTCGCTGGGCCAGTCGATCGCCAAGGCCACGGGCCGCAAGTTCGTCCGGCTGTCGCTCGGCGGCGTGCGTGACGAAGCCGAGATCCGCGGCCACCGCCGCACCTACATCGGCGCTCTGCCTGGGCAAATCATTCAGTGCATGAAGAAGGCCGGCACGAAAAATCCGGTGTTCATGCTCGACGAAATCGACAAGATGTCGACCGACTTCCGCGGCGATCCGTCGGCGGCGCTGCTCGAAGTGCTCGACCCGGCGCAGAACTACATGTTCCAGGATCACTACCTCGACGTCGAATACGATTTGAGCGAAGTGTTCTTCATTGCGACCGCGAACGTGTTACACACGATTCCAGGGCCGCTGCAGGACCGGATGGAAGTGATCCGCCTCTCCGGATACACCGATCTCGAAAAGGCCGAAATCGCCAAGAAATTCCTGATCCGGAAGCAGAAAGAAGCGACCGGGATCGGCGACAAGCAGATTGAATTCACGCCCGAGGGGCTGAGTTCGCTGATCCTGAACTACACGCGCGAAGCCGGCGTCCGAAACCTCGAACGCGAGATCGGCAACGTATGCCGCAAGGTGGCGCGCAAGGTGGTCGAGACCTCGACCGAAGAAAACGCCGAGGAGATCGCCAAGGGCGGGGAAGTCATTGAAGCGCCCGTCGCGGTGGCTGTCAAGACCAAGAAGAAATCGAAGAAAGCGGCGGCGGCCGACGAGGCCGCGGCCGAGCAGCAGGAGAAGATCGAAAGCAAACTGCCTCCGGTGAGTGTCACGACGCAGACGTTGATCGAACTGCTCGGTCCGCCGAAGTTCCGCGATACGACATCGGACAAGAAGAACGAAGTCGGCGCGACGGTGGGCCTGGCCTGGACCGAAGTGGGCGGATCGATTCTGACGACCGAAGCGGCGATCATGGAAGGACGGGGCAAGCTGACGACGACCGGCAAGCTGGGCGATGTGATGCAGGAGTCGGCGCAGGCGGCGATGAGCTACATCCGCTCGCGGTGGCACTCGCTTGGGTTGGCGCGGGACTTCTACCGCCACCTCGACATCCACCTGCATGTTCCCGAGGGCGCGATCCCGAAAGACGGCCCGTCGGCGGGCATTACGATCGCCACGTCACTCACTAGCGCGCTGACCGGCATTCCCGTGCGCGGCGACATTGCCATGACCGGTGAAATTACGGTTCGCGGCAAGGTGTTGCCCATCGGCGGACTGAAGGAAAAGATGTTGGCGGCGCATCGCAACGGCATTTACGAACTGGTTCTTTGCAAGGAGAACGAGCGGGACTTGCACGACATCCCCGAGATCGTGAAGAAGGACATGAAACTCCACTTCGTGGAATCGATGGATGAGGTGCTGAAATTGGCGCTGGAGCGGGAAGTGACTCCGCTGCCGATCAGCGTGGCCGCCGCCGTGCCGGCCGAACCCCGCGCCTCCGAGGACATTACTCATTAACCTGGAAGGGGCTCTCCCATGTCTGTAACCAAGGGCAGCCCCAACGCCGCCTCCGTGCGGTTTATACTGAGTGCATCCCAACCCGCGCAGTTTCCGATGCTCCGGCAGCCGGAAATTGCGTTTCTGGGCCGCAGTAACGTCGGAAAATCCAGCCTGCTGAACGTGCTGACGGGAGTCCCCAAACTCGCCAAGGCCAGTTCCGAACCGGGCCGGACGCAAACCATCAACTTCTTCTCCATCGGCGGCTCGCTCACCTTCGCCGACCTCCCTGGCTACGGCTTCGCTAAAGTTCCCCAACATGTACAGCAATCCTGGAAAGACCTCATCGAGGCTTACCTGCTCCACCGTGAGCAACTGGCTTTGTGTATCCTGTTGCTCGACGCGCGGCGCGGCTGGATGGAGAAGGATCTCGGGCTAAAGGATTGGCTTGAGCACCATCAACGGCCGTATGTCGTCGTCGCGACGAAGGTCGACAAACTAAATCAATCGGAAATCCACCATGGCCTGGCCGCCATCCGCCGAGAAGTCCCGCACGTTCCCACCGTGCCGTTCTCAGCAACCACCGGCCAGGGAGCGAGGGAAATTTGGCAAGCGATCAAGAATTCGAACCCCCGGTAAATCCCACCCCCACCGACAATCCCGCCACTGAGCAGAAGGCGCGGCCGCCGCGTCCCCGCCCTTCGGCCGACGCGAACGGGCTGCACGCCAACGAGCCTGCCGACCTTGCCAGCGCGCGGCGGGAAGGCGGAACGCTCGACCTCGTCGAGTTGAAAGATCTCTCGATCGTCAAGCTGAACACGATCGCCAAGGAACTGGGCGTGATCGGCGTGGCCGGTTTGCGCAAGCAGGAGTTGATTTTCAAGATCCTCCAGACGCAGGCCGAAAAATCCGGTCTGATCTTTTCCGAAGGCGTGCTTGAGTGCCTGCCCGACGGCTTCGGCTTCCTGCGCGCGCCCGAGTACAACTACCTCCCCGGTCCCGACGATGTGTACGTCTCTCCGTCGCAGATCCGCCGTTTCGACCTGCGTACCGGTGATACGATTTCGGGCCAGATCCGGCCGCCGAAAGAGGGCGAGCGCTATTTTGCCCTGATTAAGGTCGACGCGATCAATTTCGAGCCGCCCGAAGAGTCGCGCAACAAGATCTTCTTTGACAACCTCACACCGTTGTATCCGCAAGAGCGGATCAAGCTGGAGACCACCAAAGAAGCCCACTCGGGCCGCGTCATGGATCTGATGACACCGATCGGCAAGGGCCAGCGCGGATTGATCGTCGCCCCGCCGCGCACCGGAAAAACGGTGCTTTTGCAGGCGATCGCGAACTCGGTGACGACCAATCATCCGGATGTCACTCTGATCGTGCTGTTGATCGACGAACGGCCGGAAGAGGTTACCGACATGCAGCGGTCGGTGAAGGGCGAGGTCATCAGTTCGACTTTCGACGAACCCGCCGCGCGGCACGTGCAAGTGGCCGAGATGGTTATCGAGAAAGCCAAGCGGTTGGTGGAGCACAAACGCGACGTAGTCATCCTGCTCGATTCGATCACCCGCCTGGCGCGGGCCTACAATACAGTCGTTCCGCCATCGGGAAAAGTGCTCTCGGGCGGCGTCGATTCGAACGCTCTGCAACGGCCGAAGCGGTTCTTCGGCGCGGCGCGGAACATCGAAGAGGGCGGTTCGTTGACGATCATTGCGACGGCGCTGATTGATACCGGGTCGCGGATGGACGATGTTATCTTTGAGGAATTTAAGGGGACGGGCAACATGGAGGTCCACCTGGATCGGAAGATTGTCGACAAGCGGGTGTTCCCGGCGATCGACATCAACAAGTCCGGGACACGGAAGGAAGAGTTGCTCATGCCGAAGGAGGAGTTGAACCGGGTTTGGATCCTGCGCAAGGTGCTCAACCCGCTCTCCCCCGTGGAATCGATGGAACTTTTGCTTGAAAAACTTGCCAAGACGCGGTCGAACGCCGAATTTCTGGCCGCCATGAACGGTTAATCAGGCACACCGATAACCTTTTTGAATACAATGTCGTCTTAGCAGTCAGTGTGAAACCCTGACCTTGCTGGATCCGTGTCCCCGGGTGAGGAGAAAACCGATGTCCGAGCCAAACCCCAATTCGCTGCATTCGCCGGTCTACCTGTCCGGTTCCGCGCTGCCCAGCCTGCCGCTGCCGCAACCCAGCGGGTCTCCGGCGGGTCCGCAGGCTGTCGCGCCGAAGGACGATCCGCCCAAGCGGTCGTTCGCGGGTCTCTGGATCGCGCTTGTTGCCTGTGTCGCCGCCGGCGCTGGGTATTGGATGTGGCAGTCGCGCTCGGAAGCGGCGAAGACCGCGTCGTTTGTGACAATTCGCACCGCAACCGCGGCTTCGGCGCCGATGGAAAAGACGCTCCGGCTTACCGGTGCGACCGCCGCCGAAAAATACGTATCGTTGATCGCGCCGTCGATGCGCGGCGGACGTGGCGGCGGTAGTTCCATGATGATGATGGGCGGCAGCAGGGGCGGCGGCATGATGGTCGTCTCAATGTCGTCCGGTGGCGGCGGGGATCGAGGCGGTAGCGGCGGATCACGTGGTGGATCCTCCGGCGGTGGCGGCGGTTCGACGTCGTCCGGCGGCCAGTCGACTTTAGCGGCAACGTCGATGTCGGGAGGGAACATGGTTGCGTCTACATCCGGCGCCGGTGCCGGTGGTGGTGGCGGCGGTTCCAGCGTATCGGGCGACACGGTTTCGTCTTCGGCCGGTGCGGGCAGCAGCAATTTGCGAACCGGCGGCAGCGGTCGGGCGGCTCGGCCCACAACCACTCGCGCGGCGACCACGTCGCGCGGACGGTCGACGACCTCGGCTTCCACGGGCGCGGATGGCCTCGGATCCACGGCCAGCCAGATTCCCGGTGGAGGCGGCGGTTCTTCCGGTGGTTCTCGTGGCGGCGGCCCCGGCGGAGGCGGCAGCCCCGGCGGCGACTTCATGATGCAACTCCAGACGCTGGCGCCAAATGGCGTGCGTGTAGAGAAAGGTGCGACGGTCGCCGAATTCGATCGGCAATATATGTTGCTTCGCCTGGACGACTATCGCGCCACGGTGGAGCAATCGGAAAGCTCGATGAAGGCGGCGATCGCGAATTTGGAAGTGACGCGCAAGTCCTACGAACAGCAGATTCTGGCGGCAAGGAACGCCGTCTCCAAAGCCGAGCTCGATATGAAGACGACGCCGGTTCGCGGCGCGATCGATTCAGAGCGGTTGAAACTGGCGCTCGAAGAGACGAAAGCGAACTTGAAACAGCTAAACGAGGCGGCCAAGTACGTGGACATCGGTGAAAAAGCCACCTTGAAGGTCTCCGATCTGGAATTGCAAACCTCGAAAGTCGAGTATAGGCGCGCCGAAGCCAACGCCGACAAGATGATCATCAAGGCGCCGATGGACGGGTTGGTTGTGATGCAGAATACCTTCCGTGGCGGCGAGTTCGGGCTCATTCAACAAGGCGACCAGGTGTTCCCGGGCCAGATGTTTATGCAGATCGTCGATCAGAATTCGATGGTAGTGAATGCGACGGTCAATCAGGTCGATGTGCAGTCGATGCGGCTTGGCCAACGCGCCAAAGTGCGGTTCGATGCGTTTCCGGGTTTGGAGCTAAAGGCCCGAGTCGTCATGATTGGGGCGATCACCAAGTCGGCGGGTACGCGCGCGGCGTTCAAGAAAGACATTCCCGTGCGGCTCAAGCTCGAACAGATGGACCCGCGTGTGATCCCAGACCTGAGCGTCAGCGCCGATGTGGTGTTGGACGAAACCACCGAGGCCGCGGCCGTGGTACCCGCCGAAGCGTTGCAAACCGGCGGTGGAGAAGCGGGTGCGAAACCATTTGTCCATGTGCGTAACGCGGCGGGTGTTTGGGAACGCCGTATTGTCGAGGTTGCGGTTGTGAGCTACACGCACGCTGCGATTCGCTCCGGTTTGAAGCCTGGCGAGGTCGTGGCGCTTGAACCTCCCCCACAACCCGGCGGCAATGAGCAAACCGCGTCGAGTAACACGTAACTTCTCTTCCTTGAGTGAAACCCCATGTCGAAAGATCTAAAGCCTAAAGTGCGTCTTGGCCAGTCGGCCGCCGGTAACCGCCGGCGCATGATACTTGGCGTCTTGCTGACGGGCGGGCTCGCCGCCGGCGGATATGCCGCCTACAAGAACGTCGGCCAGACCAAGGTGGAGGTACCGGTGGCGCGCGCGCGCAAGGGGGAGTTTGTTATTTCGGTCAAAACGCGAGGCGAAGTGCGGAGCACGCGATCGGTGATTTTGTCGGCGCCGCAGATTCCGGAAGCCCGCATCGTGCTGCTGGCCGAGTCGGGCAAGCCGATTCGCAAGGGCGACACGGTGATTGAGTTCGACGCGGCGTCGCAGGAGCAGTACTACATCGAACGAACGACCTCGGTGCGCACGGTCGACAAGGAAATTGTTCAGTTGCAGGCCTCGCACCGAATCACCGGTGAAATGGACTCGATGAACAAGATGACGGCGACCTACAACGTCGACCGCGCCAAACTGGAAGCGTCGAAAGCGCAGATTCTGTCCGAGATCGAAGGCAAGAAAAACGAGATCGACGTCACAACGGCAGAAGGCGACCTGGATCAGGTGAACGTGACCATCAAGGCGCACAAGACCACGCAAGCGGCCGATGTCGAGCGCGTGCAGAACAAGAAAGACAAGACCGTTCGCGATGTGGAACGCGCCAAGGGTTATCTTTCGCGCATGAAGATCATCGCGCCCAACGACGGCATCGTCAACATCCTTCCGAACACGCGCACCAACGGCGCCTTCGGATCGACGCCTCCGCCGTTCAAGGAAGGCGACCGCGCCTGGACGGGTGCGGCGATCGCCGAGATTCCGGATCTTTCTTCGATGCGCGTCGAGTTGAAGCTAGACGAAGTCGACCGCGGCAAGTTGCAGTTGAATCAAGTACTGCGTGTGCGCGTCGATGCGATCCCCGAAGTGGAATTCAAAGCGCAACTGGACTGGATCAGCCCGATCGCCGCGGTTTTGTACAAGGGCATGGGCCTGACGGAAAAGACATTCCCGGCGCGCGCGACGCTGGAGAAAGTCGATCCGCGGCTCCGGCCCGGCATGAGCTGCACGGCCGAGATCATTATCGAGTCGGCGCCCGATTCGCTCCTGATCCCCGCCCGCGCCAGCATCATGAGCAAAGGCAAGCCGGCGGTTTGGATTCAGCGCGGCGAAACGTTCGAGATTCGGACGATCGAAGTCGGCAAGCGGAACGACACCGACATCGTCGTGACCAAGGGTTTGAAGGCCGGCGATGTGATCGCGATGGAAGATCCCAACGAAGTGGCCAAACGCGCCAAGAAAATCTAACCGAATCGAAACCAAGAAACCGTCATGAAGACGCTAATTATCCGGTTGATCATTCTCGGCGTTATCGTCGGGGCGGCGTGGGGCGGTTACCGCTTTGTGCAATCGCTTCCCGAGGCGCGGACCAGCAGTATCGCGACCTCAAAGGTTCGCAAAGGTGACGTGATTGTCCGCACGTTTTCGCGTGGCGAACTGCGCGCCGTCCGGTCGGCCGTTCTATTTGCCCCGAATCTGTTTGGCACGGTGCAGATTACGAAACTGGCCGAGATTGGCTCGTTTGCGAAGGAAAAGGATCTGATCATCGAGTTCGACGATGCCGAACTGGTTTCGTCGGTGGAAGAGAAGCAGCTTGAAATGGATCAGATCGATGAGCAGTTCAAGAAATCCGAAGCGGACTTGGCCATCCGCAGCAATCAGGATCAGGTCGAGCTACTGCGGGCGCGGTACTCGGTGCGCCGCGCCGAATTGGAAGTGAAGCGCAACGAATTACTTTCAACCATCGACCGGAAGAAAAACGACCTGAATCTGGAAGAGGCCAAGCGCCGCTTGAGCCAATTGGAGAGCGATATCAAGTCGCGCCATGAACAGGCCGAAGCGGAGCTGGCCGTGTTGCGCGAGCGGAAATCGAAGGCGCAACTCGAGATGGCGCGCTATAAGAGCCGGCTGAATCAGGTCAAAGTATTGGCGCCAATGAGCGGGTTGGTGGCGATTCGCCAGAATTCGTCGTCGCGCATGGGCTTCGGTTTCGACGTGCCGGATATTCGTGAGGGCGATCAGGTACAGCCCGGCATGCAGGTTGCCGATGTGTTGGATCTGTCCGAACTCGAAGTCGTGGCGCGCGTCGGCGAATTAGACCGCGCGAATCTGAGCGAAGACCAAGAAGTTGTGATCGCACTTGACGCGGTGCCGAACGAGAAGTTCAAGGGTAAGATTAAGACCATGTCGTCGACGGCATCGTCGAACGTGAACTCGTCGGATCCGGCGAAAAAGTTTGATGTGATTTTTTCGATCGACATGAAAGAGTTGCTGACGAAGCTGGGCGCCAAGCCGGATCAGATTCAGCGGATTCTTGCAACGGCCGAAGCGAATCGGAAACGGCCTACGCCGGGCGGCGGCGGTTTGGCCGCAGCGATGGCCGGCGGCGGAATGCCGGGTGGAATGCCAGGTGGCTTTGGCGGTTTCGGCGGCGGAGCCGTTGGACCGGGCGGTGAAGGCGGCGGTGGTCCGCGCATGCCGTTCGCTGGCGGCGGCGCGCCTGGAGCGGGCGGGGCAGCGATGTCGGACGCCGATCGCACCAAGATGCGCGAAGCGATGCAGGCCGCGTTGAAAGGCCGCAGCATGCAGGATTTATCGGCTGAAGAACGGACGAAGCTGATTCAGGACGTGATGGCGAAGGTTCGCGGCGCGGGCGCCGCTCCAACCGGCGGACGCCCCGCAGCGGGAGCGAAACCGGAAGTGGCCCAGGCTGGTGGCGATGCAGCCGCAGGCGAAGGGCGGCGACGCCGTAGCGGCGGCGAAGGCGCTGGCCAAGGCGGTGAAGGCGGCGGTGGTGGGCGTCGTGGTGGCGGCGGTCCGGGCGGCCCCGGTGGTGGCGGATTCGGCGGATTTGGCGGCGGTGCCAGTCGGTTCAGCCAGGCCGATTTCCAGAACGCCAAGTTGCCTCCTCCTCCCGATCAGGACTCCAACTCGAATTTAGAAGTGCTGCTGCGTCCCGGTCTGCTGGCCGATGTCGAAATCATCGTCGAAAAAATTCCGAACGCGATTCACATTCCAGCGCAGGCGGTGTTTGAAAAGGACAACAAGCTGGTGGTCTTTGTGAAGGAGGGCCAGAGGTTCGTCGCCCGTCCGATCAAGCCCGCCAAACGCAGCGAGTCGACGTTGGTAATCGCCGAAGGGTTGAAGGAAAACGAGATTATCGCGATGGCGAATCCCGAAGCCAAACCCGGCAGCAAGCAAGCCAAGGAAGACAAAGGCGGGGGCGGGCCGATGAATGCGCTCCCCGGCGGCGGCAAGCAGTAGAACGAATGATTCAGGAGCCTTTCAGTCAATGTCGATGATTGCCGACATTCTGCCCGAAATAAAAATGGGCCTGTCGAGCTTGTTGGTTCACAAGCTCCGCAGCTTGCTTACGATGCTCGGAATGATCTTTGGCGTCGGCGCGGTCGTGGCCATGCTATCGATCACCGCCGGCGCGCAAAAGGAAATGATGAGTTACATCGACCTTCTGGGCGTCAACAACATCATTATCGAAGCCAAGGAAGCCGTGGACCGCAACGAGTTACAGGCGCGCCGCGCGATTTCGCCCGGCATGAGCTTCCGTGATTTCCGTTCGATCGCGGAGAACGTACAGGGACTCGAAGCGCTTACTCCGCGCAAACGTTTCAAGCCGCAGAAAGTGCTTCCAAAGACGGCTGCCGATCCGCCGATTCTAATTGGCGTGCTTCCGAACTACATGCAGATCAACAGCCTCAAGGTCGTCGAAGGACGCTTTTTCAACGATGAGGACAATGACCGATCGGCGCCGGTCTGCGTGCTCGGCGAGTCCGCGAAGGTCAATCTGCTCGGTTACGATCCGGCGGTCGGCAAGTTCGTCAAGATCAACGACACGTGGCTGCAGGTGGTTGGCGTGCTCGCGCCGCAGGCGACCGCCGATACGGGCGTCGAAGGCCTTGAAGTCGCCAGCGGCAACAACCTCGTTATCGCTCCGTTGAACACCGTCATGCGCCGGTTCGAAGACTCGAACTCCTATCTGAAGGACGAGATCGACGGCATGTATATCCGCGTGAAGAACGGCACCGATTCGATTGAAACGTCGAACGTGATCAACGCAATTCTCACCGCGACTCACAAGGACGCCGGCGACTACGCCATTACGGTTCCGGCCGGCCTGCTCGAACAACGCCGCCGCACGGGCTTCATCTTCAACGTCGTCATGATCTGTATCGCCGGCATTTCCTTGCTCGTCGGCGGAATCGGCATTATGAACATCATGCTGGCGACGGTGCTCGAACGTACGCGCGAGATCGGTATTCGTCGCGCGATCGGCGCCAAACAGCGCGACATCATCCGGCAGTTTCTTACCGAGGCCGTTCTGATCTCGATCATGGGTGGACTGCTGGGCATCATCTTCGGCGTTACACTCTCGCAAATTATCGCCTCGGCGGCCGGGTGGTCGACCGTCGTTACGACGTCGTCTATCGCCGTCGCCTTCGGCGTTTCCTGCGGCATCGGTCTCGTCTTCGGGATCTACCCCGCCATGCAAGCCGCGCGCCTCGACCCGATCGAAGCGATCCGTTACGAATAAAAACAAGATCTGGAAATCATGTTGCTTCCCCGCCAAATAATCGTACTGATTCTTTCGCTCACGCTTACGCATTCCCTATTCGCCTGGCAGGCGCCCGCGCCGTCGCCGATTCTGGGAACGGTTGAAGCGCCGGAACGCGCGTTCCGGCCCACACTGAAAGACCCGGACATCCTCGACGCCCCTTCCTTTCCCAAGGAAAACTGGTTCAAGCGCCACTTTGTTCAGGAAACACCGAAGGTGGAATTGCGCGGCATCAGCAAGTTCGAGGATTTCGCGATCGACAATAAACTCGAATTGTCGCTGCGATCCTACCTGCAACTTGTGTTAGCAAACAACGTCGACATCGATATCCAACGGCTCGCTGTTGAAATTACCCGCAACTCCATCACGCGCGCGTTTGCGCCGTTCGATCCATTCTTTACCGGCAGCTTCAATTCGACTCGCACCAAGACCGCGTCAACGAACCAGTTGGAAGGCGCGCAAACATTAAACCAGTTGGTGCAGCCCATGAACTTCGCCTATCAGCAGACGCTCAACAACGGCTTGGTGTATACGGCCGGTTTCAACGCCAACAAGACTTCGACCAACAACTCATTCGCCTTCTTCAACCCCGCCTTGAACGCGCAGTTGTCGTTCGGGTTCACGATGCCGCTTCTCCGCAACCGGGGCAAGGAAGTGAACATGCTGCCTATCACGATCGCCCGCAGCCGGGTGCGCGTGTCGAGTGAGACCTTCCTCAACCAGTTGCTGATTCAAATGGCGCAGGCCGAGAACGCCTACTGGGACGGGGTCGGCGCGCGCGAGACGCTCCGTGTGCAAGAAAAGGCGCTGGAACTTTCCGCCGAAGCGTTGAAGCGTTCGCGAAAAGAGTTGGAGTTGGGCGCTATCAGCCCCCTCGATATCTACCAACCCGAAGCCAACTACGCCGCGGCCGAAATTCAGGTATTGCAGGCGCGCTTCCGGTTGCAGCAGGCCGAGGACGCCGTTCGCCGCCAGATCGGAGCCGACCTCGATCCCAAGTACCGGCTAATGGCGCTCGTGCTGACCGAACAGCCGCTGCCGCCCTCCGACGACAAGGAAATCGACCGCGAGGAGATGGTTGTTAAAGCCGTTCGCCTCCGACCCGATGTTCGCGCAAACGTTGAGCGCATCGCCCAAGACGATCTCGTGCTCAAGCAGGCGTCGAATACCTTGCGGCCCGACCTCTCGCTGCGCGGCAACTACACTTCGACCGGCCGTGGCGGTGACTTCTTTCAACGTAACGGCAGCAACGTGTCCGTGATTCGCGGCGGATTCACCGATGCACTCGATCAACTCTTCGGATTCGGGCTTCCGGTCTACTCGTTCGGATTGACATTGCGTTTGCCGATCCGCGATCGAGCGGCTACAGCCAACTATGCCGATGCCGTGCTGACGAAGCGCCAGGATACCCTGCAACGCCGCAGTCTCGAGCAGACGGTTCGCTTGCAGGTGTTGAACGCCGTCAGTCAATTGGAATCGTCGAAGGCTTCGGTGAAACTCGCCACCGTCTCTCGCGACCTCGCGCAAAAACAGTTGGAAGCCGAACAAAAGAAGTACGACCTCGGCACGCAAATTATCTTCTTCGTGCTCGACGCGCAGAACCGTCTTGTTAACGCCGAGTCACAGCTTGTTAACACCACCATTCAGTACCGTAGGAATCAAATCAACCTGCTCCGCGTTACCGGCGAACTTCTTGAGGAGCGCGGCATTCAGGTGCAGTAGTCCGCTCCTTACGAAGATCACGGCTTAATTAGCGGTATTATAAAAGCCAAATGCTCAGAGCCGCCAGCCGTATCCTCCCCATCGCTGTTCTCTTTGCTTCCGCAGCCGTTCATGCTCAGCCGAGCGCCCTTGGCGTAACGGTTTCGACACTCACGTTTTCGACGCTTGGTGGAGTAACAACGCCCCAAACGCAGACGTTCGTCGCCAATTCTTCCGGCGCGGCGTTGAACGTGACTGCGTCCGCACGGTTTCTGAGTGCGACTAGCGGCTGGCTTACCGTCACGCCGTCAACCGGAACGACACCGATGACAATTTCGGTGACGGCCGATCCCACCGGCCTGAATCCCGGCACCTATCTCGCGCAAGTTCTCGTCGCCAGTGGGACGACACCGGGCGTCTTCACGCAATCGGCCGTTGTTGCTGTCTCGCTGACCGTTGGTGGTACGGTATCGGGCGGCCCGCTTTCGGCGAATCCGGCGTCGGTGAGTTTGTCCGCTTCCGCGGGTCTTGCTTCGCAAACCGTCGCCATCTCGGCCAATACCACGACGAACTTCAACGTTTCCACGTCGACCAACAGCGGCTTCGCCTGGCTGTCGGCTAATCCAACCATCGGCGTTACTCCCGCGACCATTACCATCAACGCCGATCCCTCTGGACTTGCCACGGGTACGACCTATAGCGGCACGGTTACCCTTACCCCGACGACGGGCGGCATACCGCTCACCATTCCCGTTACGTTTATTCCCGGCCAAGTGTCGCAAGGATTGTCGGTCTCGACGACCAACGTCACCTTTAACTATCAAACTGGAACTTCTGTTCCTTCCTCGCAAGGTGTACTCGTCAATACACCGGGCAACGTGAACTACACGGCGAGTGTCAGCACGACGACAGGCCAGTGGCTGCGGCTGACTTCGGCGACCAATAGCTTGCCCTCTCCCGCCGTGAATGGCCCCGGCAATTCGTACTTGAATCTAGTGATCGATCCCAACGGACTAGTCGGACTGACTCCCGGCGCCTATACCGCCACCGTGTTCGTCACAACCGGTTCGTTATCGCAGAACATCCTCGTTACGCTCAACGTAAGCACCTCGGCGCAACTGTTGTCTAATCCCGGCTCGCTGGCGTTCAACTTTAATCCGGGCAATCCCAATCCGCCTTCGCAAACGCTGACGATCTCATCGACGGGTGCGGCACAGTCATTCAACGTAGCGGTCTCCTCAAGCGGCTGGCTATCGTCGACGCAGACCGGAAATACCTCAGGCGCCAACCAGGTCACCGTCTCGGTAATACCAGCCGGCCTTCCCGCTGGCAACTACGCCGGCACAATTACGATCACCAGCACGACTTCGACTTTAACGATACCGGTCAACCTCAGCGTCGGCACGACGAGCATCACCGGCATGACAGTAAACCCGCAGTCGATCTCGCTGACAGCAGCGCTCGGCGGCAATCCCGTCTCCCAGCAACTGACGATCTCCAGCAGTTCCTCGCAAACCTTTCGGATCGCCACCAACGCTGGCGGTTCGAACTGGCTGCAGGTCAGCCAGGCCGACGGTTCGACGCCATCCACGATCACGGTCACGGCGTTTCCCAACGTTTTGACCTCGGCCGGGACGTACTCCGGAACACTCGTGATCTCCAATAACCTCGACGCAACCCTCGTCACGGTTCCGGTCACGCTGAATCTCTCCGGCTCGCTGCTCGGCGCTTCCCCTTCCGCGCTGACGTTTACTCAGACAGCCGGCGCTTCCGCCACCGTCTCGCAATTGCTGCAAGTCACCGGATCAACCGGCACGAACTTCTCTATCTCGTCGAACGTTTCTTGGCTGTCGACTTCTGCCGCGACCGGCGCAGCGCCTGCCGCGGTGACGATCTCGGCCAGCGCCAGCGCCTTGAGCCCCGGCACCTATACCGGCATTATCAACGTGCTCGGCCCGGCCAACTCCGTGAACGTTCCGGTGACGCTTACCGTCACCTCCGCGTCCGCGGCGAACCTATCGTCGACGAACCTCGCGTTCACGCACACGGTGGGCGCGGTGAGCCCGCCCACGCAGACAATCGGAGTTTCGGCGACAGGCGCGCAGGTGGCTTTCAATACTTCCATTCGCACCGATAGCGGCGGCAACTGGCTGACCGTAACGAGTTCGAGCACAACGACGCCGGCTACCCTTACGGTGCTGGTGTTGCCGGGCGGACTTGCCGCCGGAACCTATCGCGGCGTCGTGACCGTCACGACTACTGGCGGCGAAAGCCGGTCGGCGGAAATCGTTCTCACGATCTCAAATCCGCCGCCCGCCGTTATCCGCCGCGTCCTCCACGGCGCGACAATGCAGCCTACCCAAATCTCGCCCGGCATGATCGTTGTTGTGCAAGGCAGTGGTCTCGGTCCGGCATCCGGCGCCAACGGTATCGTCACCGCCGCCGGGGCGTATCAGACCAATTTCAACGACATCCGTTTGTTGTTCGACGGCGTGCCGGCGCCTCTGATCTACATCCGTCAGGATCAGATCAATGCGGTCGCGCCCTACGCGTTGTCGGGCCGGTTCCGTACTCTGATTCAAGTGGAAGTGGGCGGCGTCCGGTCTGTTCCGGTTGAAGTCGCCGTAGTCGATTCCGCGCCGGGCCTCTTCACGATCGACGGCTCGGGCAATGGCCAGGCCGCGGCGTTGAACGAGAACGTCAGCGTCAACAGCGCCGGCAACCCGGCTCGGCCCAATAGCGTCATCACGGTCTTCGGTACCGGCGAAGGGCAGACGATTCCGTTCGGGCAGGATGGCCGCGTGATCGTGACCGATCTTCGCCGTCCGCTGCTGTCCGTGAATGTCACCGTGGGCGGCGTGCCGGTCGAAGTGGTCTACGCTGGATCGGCGCCTAGCTTCGTATCGGGCGGTTTGCAAATCAACGTCCGGCTCAACGCGAACGTGCCAATCGGACCCAACATTCCGATCGTCGTGCAGGTGGGATCGGCGTCAAGCTCGCCATCGGTGACTATCGCTATCCAGCCCTAACCCTCTCACGCGCAGACGGTAAGCTTTTTCACGAAAACGCCGTTTTCGAGCCGGAATCCTTGTTTTTCGTAAAACACGGCGGCGTCTTCGGGCGGCGCCGCGATCACGAGCGCAACATTGCAGGCTTTCGAAATTTCGCGCATGCGGTAGAACAGCAGGAATCGCCCAAGACCCTGGCGCCGCCAGTCGCGATGCACCATGCCGTGCTCCAGCCGTGCCAAGGCGCCGTCAATCGAGAACCCGCCGCAGCCGACGATTGTGCCGTCGTGCTCGGCGACGAAGAACATTGGTATCGCTGCGAGTGCGTGTTCGAACGCACCGCGGTCGCCGCCAATCGAATCACACACCGCGAGGCATGCCTCGCAGTCGGCCGGCGTGTAGGGACGAATCTCCACGCGCGTCAAGCCTCCGGCGCCAAGTGCCGCCGGGTCAGCGCGTCGATCTCGACCAGCCTTCGCCAGAGGCCGCCGAGTTCCATCAGCGGCAGCGCATTCGCGCCGTCCGACAGCGCCTGCGCCGGTTCTTCATGGACTTCGACGAACAGCGCGTCGACGCCGATCGCCACCGCCGCGCGCGCCAGCGGTTCGATGAACTGCGGCTGCCCGCCGCTTTTATCGCCCGCCGCGCCCGGCATCTGCACCGAATGCGTCGCGTCGAAAACGACAGGCCATCCGAAGCTGCGCATTGTGACGAGGCCGCGCATATCGACGACGAGATTGTTGTAGCCGAACGACACGCCGCGTTCGGTGATGAAGATGTTGTTGTTGCCCGTCGATGCGACTTTGTCCGCCGCCAGGCGGATATCCCACGGCGAGAGAAACTGGCCCTTCTTGATATTGACGATGCGCCCGGTTTGCCCCGTGGCTATCAGCAGGTCGGTCTGCCGGCAAAGGTACGCGGGGATCTGCAGCACGTCGCAGGCCTCCGCGGCGAGATCGGCCTGCCACGGCTCGTGAATGTCGGTCAGGATGCGATAACCGTCGGCTTTCAAGCCACTCAGAATTCGCATGCCCTCGCGGATGCCAGGGCCTCGATAAGACGCCACGCTCGATCGATTCGCCTTGTCGAACGAGGCCTTGAAGATGAATTCCACGCCCACCATGTTGCGGATTTCACGCGCGACAAACCGCGCGTGCTCTTCGCTCTCGATGACGCATGGGCCGGCGATCAACGCCAGAGTTCCGCTACTAGGCATGGCTCAACAGTTCGGCGGACTTTCCGGTGCGGCGCAAATGCTCCTGATACGACGCGCCGATAAACGCCGCGAACAACGGGTGCGGCTCCAGCGGCTTTGACTTGAACTCAGGATGAAACTGGCAGCCGAGGTACCAGGGATGATCCTCGATCTCGCAGATCTCGACATACACGCCGTCGGGCGTTTGTCCGGTCAATCGCAGCCCGCTTTCGGTCAGCACTTTTTCATAGTCGCGGTTGAACTCGTAACGGTGCCGATGCCGCTCGTCGATCAACTCCGCCCCATAAGCTTCGCGCGCGTGGCTGCCGTCGGCGAGCTTGCAAGGATAGGCGCCGAGCCGCATCGTGCCGCCCAGCTCGTCGACTCCCTTCAACTCGCGCAGCTTGTAGATCACGCGATGGGGCGTCGAGTTGTCGAACTCCGATGAATCCGCCTGCGGCAATCCGCACACGTTGCGCGCGTATTCGATCACCATCGTTTGCATGCCAAGGCAGATGCCGAAGTACGGCACCTTGTTCTCTCGTGCATACCGGATCGCTTGCAGCATGCCCTCGACGCCGCGCTTGCCGAAGCCGCCCGGTACCAGAATGCCGTCGAACTTCGCGAGCTGCGTCTGGCACTCCGGCCAGCGTAGATCCCGCGCTTCGATCCAATGCATGTTCACTTTTAATCGATGTGCGAAGCCGCCATGCAGGAGCGCTTCCTTCAAGCTCTTGTACGAATCTTCGTACTCGACGTACTTGCCCACTAGCGCGATATCGACCTCGTCCACCGGATTGTGCAACCGGTCGAGCATCTCTTCCCAGCGCTGTAAATCGCGCGGTCCGGCTTCAATGCGAAGCTGCCGCAGAATGATCTCATCGACGTTCTGCGCCGCGAAACCGAGCGGCACTTCGTACACGCTCTTCGCATCGGCCGCTTCGATGACCGCTTCTTTTTCCACGTCGCAAAACAGCGCGATCTTGTCCTTGATATCTCCAACCAGCGGTTTCTCGCTGCGGCACAACAGCATGTCCGGTTGAATGCCGATCGCGCGCAATTCCTTGACGCTGTGCTGCGTCGGTTTGGTCTTCAATTCGCCGGCCGCCGCGATCCACGGCACCAGCGTCACATGCACGAAGATGCAGTTCTCGCGGCCTTTTTCATGACGCAGTTGCCGGATCGCCTCGAGAAACGGGAGGCTCTCGATATCGCCGACCGTGCCGCCGATCTCGACCAGCACGACATCGACGCCCGCCGACACGCGCTCCATGTTCGCCTTGATCTCGTTAGTGACGTGCGGAATCACCTGCACCGTCTTGCCGAGATAATCGCCGCGCCGTTCGCGCGAAATGATCGTCTCGTAAATCCGTCCGCTGGTGACGTTGTTGCTCTGCGAAAGTGGCGCGTGCGTAAACCGCTCGTAGTGGCCGAGATCGAGATCGGTCTCGGCGCCGTCGTCGGTGACAAACACTTCTCCGTGTTGAAACGGACTCATCGTCCCCGGATCGACATTCAGGTACGGATCGAATTTCTGCAGCGTTACGCGCAGTCCGCGGCTCTCGAGGAGACAGCCGATCGACGCCGCCGCGATGCCCTTCCCAAGCGAACTGACCACCCCACCCGTTACGAAGATATATTTCGCCATGCTTGCTTCATCCCCAATATCTGTTCGACACGCGCCAGATCCTCCGGCGTGTCCACGCCGAGCGATTCGTACTCCGTCTCGGCGACTTTAATCTTGAATCCGTTTTCCAGTGCTCGCAGTTGCTCGAGTTTTTCGGCCTGCTCGAGCGGGCCCACCGGCAGCGCCGGGTAGTCGAGTAGAAACTGCCGCCTGTATACGTACAGGCCAATATGCTTGAAGTAGTGCGCGCCGCCGCCCCGGTCATACGGGATCGGCGACCGCGAAAAGTAGATGGCGCGTCCGGCGCGGTCCGTTACCACTTTGACGACATTTGGATTTGTCACTTCCGAAAAGTCTTCGATCCGTTTCGCTAGAGTCGCCATCGGCGCGCCTTCGTCGTCGAGTAGCGCCAGCACCGCGGAGTCGATCGCCGCCGGGTCGATCAGAGGCTCGTCGCCCTGGATGTTGACGATCACCGGGTAGTCGAACGCCGACGCCGCCTCGGCCACGCGGTCGGTTCCAGACTGATGATCCGGCGACGTCATGCGCACTGTTGCCCCAAAACGCCGCGCCACCGATGCGATCGTTTCATCGTCGGTCGCAATCAGAAGATGGCTCAGGTAGCGAGCCTGGTTCGACCGCTCCCATACGTGCTGCAAAATCGGTTTGCCGTGTAGAGGTGCGAGTGCCTTGGCGGGAAATCTTGTGGAGGCTAGTCGTGCCGGAATGACTCCGAGAACGCGCTGTGGCACGTTTGATCTTACCATGAGATCCCCGTTACCTTCGCTCTCGCTACGGGAAATAAAATCGAGGCTGCGTGTTATACTCCAATCAGCAAAAAGCCGAAAGAGGACCTCGATGGCTCGCAGACAATCTCTCCTCTTCCTCGGCGGCGGAATGTTACTGGTAGCAGTGGCTCTGGCCGGCGAGGACAAAACCAAGAAGGACGCTCAGCAGTCGCAGACCGCTGGTCCCAAGGCGGCGAACGCACAGACCGCCGCTCCCCGCCGAAAAGCGCCCACCGAGGAACCGGCCAACGATCTCGCAACGCGCCAGCCGACTCTGCGGGTGGACACCAACATGGTGTTGATCAACGTCACCGTCACCGATCCGCTCAATCGCTTCGTCACCGGTCTGGAATCCGAGAACTTCAAGCTATTCGAGGACAAGTCCGAACAGCGCATCGCCAGCTTCGCCAGCGAAGACGCGCCGCTTTCGGTGGGCCTCGTCTTCGACGCGTCGTCGTCGATGGGCAGCAAGCTGCAAAAGGCCCGCCTCGCCACCGCGCAGTTTTTTAAGACCGCCAATCCCGAAGACGAGTTCTTCCTCGTGCAGTTCAACGACAAGCCCGAGATGATTCAGGGTTTCTCGACGAATACCGAGGAAATTCAGAACCGCCTCACCTTCACGCAGGCCAAGGGCCGCACCGCTCTACTCGACGGAATCTACATGGCCTTGAATCACATGAAGAAAGCGCGAAACACGCGCAAGGCCATTCTCGTCTTATCCGATGGAGGCGACAATTCGTCCCGCTACACGGAAACGGAGATCAAGAATCTCGTGCGCGAAGCCGACGTGCAGATCTACGCGATCGGTCTGTTCGAAGGCATGTCCGGCCGTTCGCGCACGCTGGAAGAGATGTCGGGTCCGGGGCTTCTGAATGACATCGCCGAGCAGACGGGCGGCCGCCACTTCCCGGTCGAGAACATTAACGACCTTCCCGACGTGGCTGCGAAAATTGGAATGGAGCTCCGCAATCAGTATGTCATCGGCTACATCCCGACCAACGCAAACCGCGACGGCAAGTACCGTCGCGTTCAGGTCAAGATCAATCCGATCCGCGGTCTCCCCACACTCCGCGCCTTCTGGCGCCAAGGATACTATGCACCAGCCCAATAGCGTCATCAATCGCCGCGCATTTACGGCGGCGTTGATGGGCGCATCCGCCGCAGTCTCACAGGAGACCGGCGATCTTGTTTTTCGTTCCGATACTCGCGAAGTGCTGCTGCACGCTACTGTCGTCGACAGCAAAGGCGCCTTTGTGACAAATCTCCCGCGCGAAGCCTTCAAGGTCTTGGAGGACGGCGTCGAGCAGAGGCTCAAGGTGTTCCGCCGCGAGGACGTTCCCGTGTCGATGGGGCTCGTCGTCGACAACAGCGGCTCCATGCGCCGCAAACGCAAGAAGGTGGAAGACGCCGCGATTGCGCTGATCAAGGCCTCAAACCCACAAGACGAAGTCTTCATCGTCAATTTCAACGATGTCGCTTATCGCGACGCCGACATGACCAGCGACATGAAGAAGCTCGAAGAGGGCCTCTCGCGTATCGATGCCAAGGGCGGCACCGCCATGCGCGACGCCGTGTCGTTGTCAATCGACTACTTGAAGGAAAAAGGCAAGAAGGCGAAGAAGGTCTTGCTCGTTGTGACCGATGGCGACGACACCGCATCGGCCGACACGAATACGATGGAGAAGCTGCTGACGAAAGCGCAGCGAAGCGAAATTCTCATCTTCGCCATCGGCATCTTAAACGAAGAGGACCGCCGCGCCGCCAAGCGCGCGCAGCGTTCGATGGAGTTGCTGACGAAACAATCCGGCGGCATCGCCCACTTTCCGAAAGACGTGGAAGACGTCGGGGCCATCGCGCTGCAAATCGCCAAGGAAATTCGCAGCCAGTACATTCTCGCCTACGCTCCCACCAAGCCCGACGACGGCGCCTACCGGCAACTGAAAGTGACCGTGAAAGGCCCCGGCAACCCGCAGGTCCGCACGCGCACCGGCTATTACGCCAAAGGCGATCCGGGCAAGTGATCGGCTACCTGTGGAGCGCAAGCCGCGGTTACCGGTTGATGCCTTGGCGCAGCCCGTATTTGAAATGGCGCATCGAAACCTACTGGGGCCTTCACGCTGAGCAAATCGGCTTCCAGGAGTTCTGGCGCTTTGTGTGGCAACGCCGCGGCGATCTGCTGCGGTTCCTGCTGTGGACCGAGCGGTTTAGGGTTTAGTAGGTTTTCGGCGCTCCAAGTAGACCATACCGTTGGGTAGCGGATTGATCGTAATCCGCACCGCGGGCGGCCGGTCGACCTCCAGATCCACCGTCTTATTGTCGATGCGCCGCACGCGCGGCGGTACGGGCCAATCCACGGTTCGCGGTGCCGGCGCACCGCGCTGATCCGGCGGGGGCTTCTCCATTGGCGATAAGTACACCTCGTGCGCGGCGTCGCTTTTGTCCCGCCACTCCACAATTCGATAGAAGAACTCTTCGCCGGATGCCCCGTGCACTAGCACCCGCGGCGCGGCCGGACCAGGCCCGGTAACCACACGCCTCGGTGTGAACGCCCACGTCAGATATGCGAGGAACGCCGCGCCCGCGACGAAGACGCCGATCAGGGCCCGCGCGGCGAATCGCATCGCTACCAAATTACAACGTTCGCGTGACCTTTTCGAGCGCCCTCGGCTGATCCGGATTCAACCCCTTCTCGGCCGCCAGACACGCGGCGAAGATCTGCGCGGGAACAATGTACGGCAGCGGGGTATACAGCTCCTCCGGTACCGCGCTCTTTCGATGTAGCTTCGCCGGGATCGTAATCGACCGCGTTGTCTTTAGACCGGTGGCTTCGCGGTTGCTCTGATCGGTAACGATCAACGTCTCGGCGTGCAGCGAATGCACCCGCGCGATCATCTCTCGGATCGACGGCCACGTTACGCCCGCCGGCGCGAACAGGAAAACGGGGAACGACTGCTCCACCATCGCGATGGGGCCGTGCAGAAAGTCGGCCGACGAGAACCGCTCGGCAACGACGTAGCACGTCTCCATCATCTTCAGCGCCCACTCGAACGCGTTCGCGTAGTTGAGCCCGCGGCCCACCACGACCGCGTTCTTCATAAACCGGTAGCGCGACGCCTTCTCGCGAATCTCGCTCTCCAGCGACAGCGCGCCTTCGACCACGGCGGGCATCGCGCGCAACTCTTCCAGCGAAACCGGCGCGCCCAGCGCGTAGGCCAACAGGTAGATCGCCAACAGTTGGCCCGTATACGTCTTTGTCGCCGCGACGCTCTTCTCACGTCCCGCGCGCACCAGGATTACGTGATCGGCCAACCTCGCCAACGCGCTCGACGCCTCGTTGGTAACGCCGATCGTCATCGCGCCGCACTCCTTCGCGCGCTCCAACACGAGGTTCGTATCGGTCGATTCCCCGGACTGCGATATCGCCACCACCAGCGCGTCTTTGTAATCGACGCGCGCGCCATAGAGCGTAAATATCGACGGCGCCGCAAGCGACACAGGAATGCCTGTTGCAATCTCCAACAAATATCGGCCGAACTGCGCTGCGTTGTCCGACGTTCCTCGCGCCGCCAAAATGATGAACGACGGCCGCTGCGTTGCGAACCGAGCTCGCAGCACCTCAATGCCCTTCAACTCGCTCCGTAGCGTTTTGTCCAACGCGGCCGGCTGCTGCCGGATCTCATCCAACATCTTCGACATAAGAACTCTCAGGATAGCAACGCGAACGTCATAAAATGTTCTTGTGGCCGACTGGACCCGCATCGAAGAGATATTCCTCGCCGCCGCCGACCTCACCGGCGCCGATCGCACGCGCTACCTCGACGACGCCTGTGCCGCCGACGCCGCTCTCCGCCGCGAAGTCGAATCGCTGCTAAACGCCGACGGCAAAGCCGAACCGGCGCTTGGTGGCGCCGTCGCCACCGCCGCCCGCGCATTCTCCGTTGGCGATCCCACGCACGCCGGGCCATACAAACTTGTCCGCGAGATCGGCCGCGGTGGCATGGGGGCTGTTTATCTCGGCGAGCGCGCCGACGGCGAACTCACAAAGCAAGTCGCCGTGAAACTCGTGCAAAAAGGCTGGGATCAATCCATCGTCGCCGGTCGATTCCTGCGCGAGCGCCAAATTCTCGCGGGCCTTGAACACTCAAACATCGCGCGCCTTCTAGTCCGAAGTTCCCCCGCCGATAAGCAGTAGTTTTCACCGCAAGGTTCTCAGACAGCGTGGGTTGCGCGTTTTTTTGCCTTGTTCTGTATACCCATGTAAATACTC
>Ga0194128_10002435_pt1 | contig 30132 bp, 30 predicted proteins | sample TA2KigCa65mmetaG_FD_148650 | JGI IMG/M metagenome (GOLD analysis project Ga0194128, IMG submission 148650) | Freshwater microbial communities from Lake Tanganyika, Tanzania - TA2015037 Kigoma Deep Cast 65m | ecosystem: Environmental > Aquatic > Freshwater > Lake | place: Tanzania: Lake...
GGATCGCCTTTTACAACGAAAGGCGGCCACATCAAGCCTTGGAGAACCGGACACCGATGGCGGTGTGGCGGGCCGCGATCGAGGCTGTGGACATGCCGCTGCGCTTGGACGACGCTGGCGCGTCGCCCACATGCCCACAGCCGCCGCAACAGCAACTGGCAGCATGAAAGGATGACAGGGGAAGGCGCGGCTCCACCTTAGAAAGGCCTCATCGTGGTCCCACAAAAGGGGTCCACTCCAGTCAGCCGTTGACGACGACATCGGCTGGGTTCGCTACCACGACGGGCAACACAGTTAGGCCAACGAGGGTCGAAGCCCCAATGACGCAGCCCCCGTCACGACAGGCCCTGCTTCGGCAGCTGGCCGAGGCCGGCATCGTCAAGATGACTTGGTCGGCTCAGGTCATGGAGCGACCGGCGCCGTTCGTCGGGCAGCGCGTGGCTGCAGACCGGGTACGCGGAATGCTACTCGGGCTGGCGATCGGTGATGCGCTCGGCAACACGTCGGAAGGCCAGACGCCGCAGGATCGCCGCGAGCGTTATGGCGAGATCCGCCACTATCTCTCCAACCACTATGCCAGCGGCGAGGCAGTGGGCCTCCCGTCCGACGATACCCAGCCCGCCTTCTGGACGCTCGCGCACGTCCTTGAACATAACGGGGTCGAGCCCGCCGCGCTCGCAGCCCTGTTCTGCTCCTGCGGTTAGGAGACGGCCGCTCCAATAGCGAATCGCTCGGTGATAGCCCAGGGCATTTCTGTCCATTTGTGTCGGCAATGCTTAACTTTTCGCCCGGAGCGACAAGGCCAAGCATGATTTTTGCTTCCTTGCTTCACATTCCTCCAATAGGAGAAACTCGCTTCTACTTTGTGCAGGCCGATGTCAAACGGCGTTCAAATTTGACCCTGGATCGGCGCGCAATATTGACCCCCTTTGTGATGGGTCGGAGTGCGGTCGGGTGGGTCGTCCATGTCGTGCATAGGAGGGTCCCGCGCGCATCTGCGTGTAACGGAGCGATGCGCGTGGGAGGTGCCTGTGCACCCGCCTGGGCGAGCCGCCCGGCTGGCGCCCGCGGCCATTGCGTTCGGCGACGGTCGGCGGCATGCTCCGGGCGCTCTCGCAGTTACCGATGGAGAACGCACATGGCCGTCGTCCTAGCCAAGCCCAAGCGGCGGATCGCGCCGGACAGCGCCGAGTGGCGCGCGCGGGTCGATCTGGCCGCGGCGCATCGGCTGGCCACCCTGCACGGCCTCAACGAAGGCATCTTCAATCACCTGACCCTGACCGTGCCGGGAAAGCCCGGCCGTTACTACCAGATCCCCTTCGGCCTGCACTGGTCGGAAGTGACCGCGAGCTGTTTCATGGAGGTGAGCTTCGAAGGCGAACTCCTTGAAGGCGAAGGCGAGATCGAACGCTCGGCCTTCTGCATCCATGCGCCGATCCATCGCCTGGTGCCGGAGGCCGCCGCCGTCTTCCACACCCACCAGCCCTATGCCAGCGCGTTGACCCGGTTGGCGGATCCGCAGATCCTGCCGATCGGCCAGACCGAGGTCGGCGTGATGGCGCATGCCGTCTACGATGCCGACTATGCCGGACCGGCCTTCGATCCGGCCGAGGGCGAGCGGTTGGCCGGCCTGTTGAACGGCAAGAGCGTGCTGGTGATGGCCAACCACGGCATCGCCACCATCGGCCGCAGCGTGGCCGAGGCCTATGACCTGCTCTACTACATGGAGCGCGTGGCGCAGGTGCAGCTCTACGCCATGTGGACCAACCGGCCGCTGCGGGCCCTGCCCAAGTCGGTGCTGGAAGAAACCGCGACGGCGTTCAAGCAGAAGATGCCGAAATACGGCGGCAAGCCGTCGTGCGAGTGGCATTTCGAGGCGCTGAAGCGCCTGCTCGAGCGCGAGCAGCCGGACTACAAGAACTGAGCCGTCGCCGGCGGACGGCGTCGCGCGACCGTCATAGCGGTCCGCCGACGCTCAGTTCGCCCGGGCCCGCCGCACCGCCGGCAGCACGATCGCCAGCACCAGGACGAGCGTCAGCAGCAGCAGCCCCAGGCTGATCGGCCGGGCGGCGAAGGTGCTGGCATCGCCGCGCGAGAACACCAGGGCGCGGCGCACATTCTCCTCCATCAGCGGCCCCAGCACGAAAGCCAGCAACAGTGGCGCGGGCTCGCAGCCCCATTTCAGGAAGGCGTAGCCCAGCGCGCCGAACGCCACCAGAACGAATACATCGAACGTGCTGTTGTTCAGGCTGTAGACGCCGATGCAGCAGATCGCCAGCAGGAACGGGTAGAACAGCCGGTACGGCACGTGCAGCAGCCGCACCCACAGGCCGATCAGCGGCAGGTTGATCACCACCAGCATGCAGTTGCCGATCAGCATGCTGGCGATCACGCCCCAAAACAGGTCGGGATTGCTGGTCATCACCTGCGGTCCCGGCTGAACCCCGTGGATCATCATCGCCCCGGCCATCAGGGCGATCACCGCGTTGGCCGGGATGCCGAGCGTCAGCAGCGGGATGAACGAGGTCTGGGCGCCGGCGTTGTTGGCGCTTTCGGGTGCTGCCACGCCCTCGACCGCGCCCTGGCCGAACCGCGAGGGTTCGCGCGACAGCTTCTTTTCCAGCGTGTAGGCGGCGAACGACGACAACATGGCGCCGCCGCCCGGCAGCAACCCCAGCACCGTGCCCAGCGAGGTGCCGCGCAGCACCGCCGGCGCGGAGCGACGGAAGTCGTCCCAGCTCGGCCAGAGATGCGTGATCCTGCCCTGCGGCAGCAGACGGTGTTCCGGACGCTCCAGGTTGCGGATCACCTCCGCCACCGCGAACAGCCCCATGGCCAAGGGCACGAAGCCGATGCCATCGTTGAGCGGCACCAGGCCGACCGTCATGCGGGCGACGCCCGAATTGACATCGACACCGACCAGGGACAGCAGCAGGCCCAGCACGATCATCGCCAGGGCCTTCAACAGCGAGCCTTGCGCCAGCACCACGGCCGCGACCAAGCCCAGCAGCATCAGCGAAAAATACTCGGCCGGCCCGAACATCAGGGCGATCTCGGCAAGCGGCGGCGCGAACAGCGCGATGAAGAAGGTGGCGGCGATGCCGGCGAACAACGAGCCCAGCGCCGCCACCGCCAGGGCCGGCCCGGCCCGGCCTTGGCGCGCCATTTGATAGCCGTCGAGGCAGGTGACGACCGACGAGTTCTCGCCGGGCAGGTTGACCAGGATCGCCGTCGTCGAGGCGCCGTATTGCGCGCCGTAGTAGATGCCGGCCAGCATGATCAGTGCCGAGATCGCCGGCAGGTGGAAGGTCACCGGCAGCAGCATGGCCACGGTGGCAACCGGGCCCAGCCCCGGCAGCACGCCGACCAGCGTGCCGATCAGCGCGCCCAGAAAGCAATAGAACAGGTTCTCCGCCGTCCCGGCCACCGCCAGGCCCAATCCGAAGTTGGCGAAGACCTCCATCACGCTAGCGCCGCCACGGCCAGACGGGCGGCGTCATGCCCAGCAACCAGACGAACAACGAGACGCAAAACACCGCAAGGCCGATCGCCAGCAGCGCGGCCTCGACGGGTCGCCCCTCGCGCCCGCCTGCCCGCGACAGCGCCACCAGCGCCAGCACCGCAACCACCAGGCCGAGCCGCTCCAACAGCAGGCCAAACGCCGCTATCGCGGCCGATACCAGCAGCAAGGGACGCACCGCCCAGGTTTCCAGCGGCGGCCCACCGGCCAACAACCCCCGCGCCGCCAAAAGCAGCCCGAAGCCGGCCAATACCCAGCAGACGAGCCGCGGGAAATAGCCCGGCCCCATGCGCATCGCCGTGCCGATCCGCAGATCGGCTGCCAGCCAATAGCCGGCCGCCGCCACGGCGATCAACAGCGCGCCGACGATGACATCGGTGCCGCCGCGCCAGCGCACCCCGCGGTCCGCCGGCTAGTCGAGCTTGATGTTGGCCCGCTTCACCAGTTGGCCCAGCTTGTCGATCTGTGTCACCAGGAAGCCGTGGAACTCGGCCGGCGTTTGCAGGTCGACCACCATGCCGGCGGCACCCACCTTGGCGGCAAACTCCGGCGTGCCGGCGACTTTCTTCACCGCGGCGTAGATCTTCTCGACGATCTCGTCTGGCGTGTCGCGCGGCGCCGCCAGCGCGAACCATTCGGCGAAATCGAAATCGGGGATCGACTCCGAGAAGGTCGGAACGTCCGGCAATGCCGGATTGCGCTTGAGGCTGGTCACCGCCAGCGGGCGCAAGCGTCCGCCCTGGATATGCGGAAAGCTGGACGCGACATTGAGCAACCCGATCTTTACCTGGCCGCCCACCAGATCGTTCAAGGCCGGACCCGCCCCGCGATACGGCACGTGCACCATGTCGATGCCGGTGCTGAGCTTCCAGTGCTCGGCGGCGAAATGCTGCGCCGTGCCGTTGCCCGACGTGGCGAGCACCAATTGGCCGGGTTTCGCCTTGGCGGCGGCAACCAATTCAGCCAGCGTCTTGTATGGCTCCGAGGGATGCACCGAAAGCACGTTCGGCGACCGGGTGACGACGGTGATCGGCTTGATGTCCTTGACCGAGTCGTAGGGCAACGATTGATGCAGCGAGACATTGGCGGCATGCGTGCTGACGATCATGCCGATGGTGTGGCCGTCCGGCGCGGAACGCACCATGGCCTCGGTGCCGACGATGCCGCCGCCGCCGGTCTTGTTCTCGATCACCACCGACTGGCCGAGCAATTCCGACAGCGGCTGTTGCAAGTGTCGGCCAGTGAGGTCGGCGGCACCGCCCGGCGGAAACGGCACGATGATCTTGATCGGCTTGCTGGGCCAGGCATCGGCCGCGGCAACGGGTCCGGAAACGGCGCCCGCGGCGGAGACGAAGACGGCGAAAGCCAGCCATTTCCACATGCGATCCCCCCGGAGTTGAACGGTTGACACCCGTCGTCTCTGAAGCCTAGCACGCCAGCCTGGTAAGGCTAGACAGGGACACTCACGAACGGACGCTCCGCTGGCCGTGTCACCCGGGCGTCACGGACGACAGCAGCCACTCAAGCTGCTGCCCCACGCGCTCCAGCGGCTGCATGGAGCGGCGGACGCGGCAAAGGATCAGGGCACCCTCGACCGAGGCAACGACGAACTCGGCCAGAGCGGCGGCCGGCAGCCGATCCAGGCCCGCCCGCTGAAAACCTTCGGCGATCAACTGCTCCCAGGCGCTGAAGATCTCGGCACACGCCTGGCGGACCGCTGGCGAGCTGGCCGAGGCGTCCGCTGCCGCGTTGCCCACCGGACAGCCAAGCAAGTAGTCGGACTGCATCATCTCCTCGGCATGGACCCTGGCGAACGCGCGAAGCGCGGCGGCAGCGCTCGCCTGGCCCGCCATCGCCGCGCCGATCTTGGCGCCGATCAGCGCCCCGGCCGCCCGCAGCGCCTCGATGACGAGCTGTTCCTTGCCGCCGGGGAAGTGATGATAGATCGAGCCGCGCGGCGCGCCGCTTTGCCGGATGATCTCGTTGATTCCAGTGGCCCGCAGCCCCTGGCTGCGCAACAGCCGAAGCGTCGTCTCGATCAAACGCTGCCGCGAATCCATCGGTGTGCCTTATCCGCTATGGACCGAGCGGTCTGAAGAATATATAGACTGGTCTGCATAGTCGGTGACCCGGGAGGACGTCGTGAGCGCTCTGCAGATCTTCGTCGTGCAGTTCACGCTGAGCCTGACGCTCTTTTCGCTCATCGCGCGATGGTACGTCGTCCCCCGGCTGGCGACGTTGCCAGTGCAAGACGCCTTGATTCCGTTGCTCTTTCTGCATGCTTTCCGGCACATGGGGCTGGTCTTCCTGCTGCCTACGGTGGTCGGCTCGACCCTGCCCGAACAGTTTGCCCTGCCGACCGCCTATGGCGACCTGCTGACGGGATTGCTGGCCCTGCTGGCGATTGTGGCGCTGCGTTGCCGCTGGCCCGGTGGCATCGCCCTTGCCTGGCTGGTCAATCTGGTCGGCTTGACCGATTTCGCGTGGGGGAATTACCAGGGCCTGCGCCTGCAAGTGGCGTTGGGGGCCGCCTACTACATCCCGACGGTGATCAATCCGGCCATGTGGGTCGCGCACGTCCTGATGCTCTGGCTGCTGATCCGGCAATGGACGCGACGGCCCGCCTGACCGCCGGCCTTCAGGCGGCCGCGCGCGCCAAGGCGCCGGCGTCCGGCAGGTCCGCAAGCCGCCAGCACTCGGCCGCCAGGTCCTTCGCCGCCTTCGGCGCCAAGCTGCCCTCGGCTAACTGCTCGAACTTGGCGGTCAGGTCGGCATCGCTCATGGGCCGATGCTTGCTGCCAAGGGCATGTTCGATGCCGCAGGCCAGGGAACGGCCGTCGCTGAGCGCGAGCGCCAGGTGGGTCGCATCCGGCGCCACGTTGGCGTCCGCGCTGACCTGTACCCGCCCGCGCAAGGCCGCAATGGCGCCATCGCGCACGCTCTCTTGGCTGCCCTCGGCGATCCCGGCCCGGCCCCGCACCAAGGCCGCCGCGACCCAGTGCTGCAAGCTGACCTGGGCTTCGAACTCATCCTTCGGTGCCGGCCGGTCGCAGAGTGCCAAGGCCGCCGGATTGGCTCGGATGGCGATCTTGTCGATCGCTGGCGGCTCGAGCCCGTTCTGCCGCCGCAATTGCAGGGCCGCGTCGATCATCGGATGGATCACGATCCCACAGGGATAGGGCTTGTAGGTGTTGGCCAGGATCTCAAAATGCCGGCCCAGCCCGCCGGCGATCGCCTGCGGGTTGCCCGCCTCGGCGAAGCAGGCAACGAAGCCATAGCGATGCTCCAGGCTGGCTTCGGAACTGGTGAAGCCCTGTGCCGCCAGCACGGCGGCCCTCAGTCCCGCCTGTGCCGCCTGGGCCGGCATCAGGGCGGTGCACATCGTGCCGTGCATGGCGCGGATGCCGGCTGCCTGGCAGGCCGCGATGCCGATCGCCCGACGCAGCTCGTGGGCGTTCAACGCCATCAGTTTGCCGGCCGCCACGGCGGCGCCAATGCCGCAGCAGATGCCGGTCTGCGACCAGGCGATGCTGCCTTTGGCCGGCGGAACCGAGACCGCCATGCTGACCCGGCAAGCGGCTTCCACACCCAAGGTGAAGGCGGTCAGGAAGTCGGCCCCGGCTACCTTCTGGCGTTCGGCCAGCGCCAGCGCCGCCGCCGCCACCGGGCCACTGGCGTGGATGATCGCCTGGGCGTGCGTGTCGTCATAGGTGTTGATGCTGGAACTCAAGCAGTTCAGCAGGCCGGCGGTCATCGCGTCGGTGCGTTTGCGGCGGCCGATCACGGTCGCTTCCGGCTTGCCCGCGAACGGCTCGAAGGCGCGCTCGGCGATGGCAAAGCCGGCATGCCGCGAGCCGCTCAGCATGCAGCCCAGGATGTTGACGAAGGACCGCAAGCCCTCGCGCACCACCGGCGGGGGCAGGTCGGACGGACGAACGGACAGCACATAGTCGGCCAGCTCCGCGGTCGCGTTCGAGGCGGTCATGACGGTCTCCGATTCTGCTGGCTGGTGTGTGGCGCGCCCGCGCCCCCGCGGTTTGCCCTGCTGGCGCAAGGATGATCCCATGGCCAAGCTGGCGGCTGTCAAGCGCGCAAGGGGAAACAGATCGATGCAGGTAGAGCTGAACGGCAGGGCCGCCATCGTCACCGGTGCCAGCCGCGGCATTGGCGCCGCAATCGCTGGCGTGCTGGCCGAGCAGGGCGCCGACCTGTTCCTGGTGGCCCGCAGCAGGCCGGATCTGGACCGGGTGGCCGCCGGCATCGTCCAGCGGACCGGCCGCCGGGCCGAAGTGCTGGCCTGCGATCTGATCGATGCCGGCTCGCCGGCCGCCGCTGTGGCGGCCGCGGTTGCGGCGTTCGGCCGCCTGGACATCCTGGTGAACAATGCCGGCGCCACCAAGCGCGGCGACTTCTTTCAGCTGACCGAGGCGGACTGGAGCTCGGGCTTCGGCCTGAAGTTCCTCGGCGCCGTGCGGATGACGCGGGCAGCCTGGCCGCATCTGAAGACAAGCCACGGCGCCATGGTCAACATCGTCGGCATCGGCTCGCGCGTCGCCAGCGCCGAATTCACCATCGGCGGCTCGGTCAACAGTGCCCTCATCAACTTCACCCAGGCGATGGCCGACCGCGGCCGGACGGATGGCGTGCGGGTCAACGCCATCAATCCAGGCCACATCGCCACCGACCGGCTGGAGGGGCGCATCAGGCTGGCGATGGAGCGGCTCAAGGCCGACCGGGAAACGGCGATCGGCCATATACTTGCCGAGCAGGGCATCCGGCGCTTTGGCCAGCCGCACGAGATCGGCTGGCTGGCGGCCTACCTGGTCTCGCCGCTGGCCGAGTTCATCCACGGCACCATCGTCGATATCGACGGCGGCGAGACGCGGGCGATGTAGGGCCGTCAGCCGGGTTCAGACGTTGACGCCCGCGCGCGCCAGGCGGGCGAGCAACGCCGCTTCGCCCTTCAGATAGTCCTTCGGCCTGACCGGCACGCGTGCGGGCAGGACGCCGGCCGCCTCCAGCTCGTCGACAAATCCCAGGCTGGCGCCATCGCTCATGCGCGAGGGATAGAGCCGGCCGTCGAGATGGTCGCATTCGTGCTGCACGATGCGGGCATGCGTGCCGCCGAGCAGCCGCTCGCGGCGCCGACCGTCCAGGTCGAAGGACACCAGGCGAATCCGCCGCCAGCGCGGTACCCGCCCGCGCAGGTTCGGCAAGGACAGACAGCCTTCCCAGTCGGTGACGGTGTCCTCGCCGACCGGATGCAGCTCCGGGTTGACCAGTACCGTCATGCCGATGGGCTCGTCGCCCGGCTCGCCGCTGACGCGGTGCGGCGGCACGAAATAGACGACCACGCGCTGCGACACGCCGACCTGCGGGGCGGCGATACCCGCCACCTGGGCGACATCCAGGGTGTCCAGCATGTCGCCGACAAGCCGCACCACGGCATCGGCCGCCGGGTCGGCCACCGGCGCCGCGACCCGCGCCAGCAGCGGGTCGCCGGCCCGCACGATGGCGCGGACTGTCACGGTGCCAGCCTATTCGGCCGCGGCCGCTTGCCGGACCTTGCCGCCGACGACGAAGCCCTCGTAGTCCTTGGCCACCACCTCGTCGAGCTTCTTGCGGTAGTTCTGCACGCCACCGACATAGGGCATGAAGACGCGCGGTTTGCCCGGAATGTTGGCCCCCATGTACCAGGAATTGGCCAACGGATAGAGCGTGCTGTCGGCGACCTGCAGGTTGTGTGCAACCCACTTCGCCTCGGCCTCGTCACTGGCGTCGATGCGGGCGAGGCCGCGCCTGTCGAGCCATTGCAGGCAGGCGGCGATGAAGTCGACATGGTGCTCGCAGGCCAGGATCATCTGGCTCTTCACGCCGGGGCTTTGCGGTCCGGTGACGGTGAACAGGTTGGGAAAGCCGGCGATCATCAGGCCGAGATAGGTGCGCGGGCCATCCTGCCAATGCTGCCGCAGGTTGCGCCCGCCACGGCCCTCGATGTCGATGTCCTTCAGCGCCCCGGTCATGGCGTCGAAACCGGTTGCAAAGGCGATGGCGTCAACCTCGTATTCCTCGCCGTTGGCCAGCCGGATGCCTTTTTCAGTGATGGTCTCGATCGGGTTGTTGCGGATGTCGACCAGGGTGACGTTGTCGCGGTTGTAGGTCTCGTAATAGTCGGAATCGAGGATCAGCCGCTTGGTGCCGATCGGGTGGTCCTTCGGGCAGAGCGCTTCGGCCACCTTGGGGTCGCGCACGGTCGCGCGGATCTTCCCCCGCACGAACTCGCTGGCGGTGTCGTTCGCTTCCTTGTTGGTCAACAGGTCGGTGTAGGAATAAAGGAAGCTGATGCTGCCGCCCTCGTTCCATTTCCTCTGGTAGTCCGCCTCGCGCTCCTCGGGCGTTGCCTGCAACGCCTGCTTGGTGGGCGGCGGATAGCCGGCAATGCCGAACGGCGTGTCATAGGCGGCGCGACGGCGCTCCGCATAGGTCGCCTTGTGCTGGCGCTCCTTGGCCGGGTCGAGCGGCGCGTGCATCGCCGGCAGGCTGAAATTGGCGGTGCGCTGGAAGACAAAAAGGTGCTTGGCCTGCTTCGCCACGATCGGGATCATCTGCACGCCGGACGAACCGGTGCCGATCACCGCCAGACGTTGAGCGGTGAAATCGACGCCCTCCTTGGGCCACAGGCCGGTATGGTAGGTGCGTCCCTTGAAGCGCTCGATGCCCTTGAACGCCGGCACGCGCGGGGTCGACAGGTTGCCCGTGGCCATCACACAGAACCGGGCGGTGACCGCCTCGCCTCGATCCGTCGTCACGATCCAGCGGTTCGCCGCCTCGTCGAAGCGCGCGGCCCTGATCCGGGTATTGAACTGGATGTCACGCCTGAGATCGAAATGATCAGCCACGTGATTGATGTACTTCAAGATTTCAGGCTGGGTGCCATACCGTTCCGGCCAGTGCCATTCCTGCTGCAGCTCGTCGGAAAAGGAATAGGAATATTCCATGCTCTCCACATCGCAGCGGCAGCCCGGATAGCGGTTCCAGTACCAGGTGCCGCCCACATTGTCGGCCGCCTCGATCACCCGGACCCGGTAGCCGAGCTGGCGCAGGCGATAGAGCGCGTAGAGGCCGCCGACGCCGGCCCCCACCACCAGGACGTCGAACGCCTGGGGCGTCCCTTCCGCCTTCGGATCTGACTTAACGACAGCCATCTAACTCTCCATGAGCAATCGGCTTTCAGGCGGCACGGCCGCGTCGCGCCAGGGTCAACAGGCAATCGTCGGCCAGCGGCTCCAGCGGCGTCGCGTCGCGGTTGGCATAGAATTCGGGCCGGGTCGGCCGGCGAATCGCGTTGTCGACCCGGTTGAGTGACGAATAGACGTTGTTGCGTGGCCAGGGCGACAGGTTCGGTCCCGAGGCGTGCGCCAGACAGCCATGGAAGAACAGGCCGCTCCCCGCCCTGCCCTTGGGCGCCACCAAGCCGCCCTCGGCCACCAGCCGCGCCACCGTGGCCGGGCTGAGCGCATGAAAGTCGGACGAGCCGTCGAGCGGTTCCACGCCGCCTTCTTCCACCCCGCGCCGGTGCGAGCCGGGAATGAACGTGAGGGGGCCGTTGAACTCGGTAACGTCGTCGAGGAACAGCGCGAAGTTCATCGCCTTCGGCTCGGGCATGCCGTCGAGCACGGCCCAGGTGGCGTAGTCCTGATGCCAGGGGAAGTCGAGCTGGCCGAAGGGCTGTTTGGTGACAACCTTGTACTGGTGCGAGTAAACCGACCCCGCCAGCAGTTGCCGCGCCGGCTCGACCATGCGCGGATGCCGCAACAGGCAGGCGAACGGCTCGCTGTAGCGTTCCAGCCGGTGCGCCAGTCGCGCTTCGCCGGTTGCGGTCTTCGGCACTTCCGGCCGATCAAGGGCAAAGATGCGCGGCAGTTCGGCGCGCAGGACGGCGACTTCCGGCTCCGCGAACAAACCCGGCAGCAGCAGGAAGCCCTGCCGCTCGAACTCGACCACCTGCTGTTCGCTGAGCCGCACGCTGCACTCCTTCGCACCGGCCAAACACCGATGCCTGATACGGCAAAATGCCAACAGCCCCATGGCCGCGCAAGGCGCGCCCGCGCGCGTCTGCCCCGCATGCGTCGGGCGTGCGGTTCTGTCATGCCGCGAATGCCTACCAGAGCGATTGTCGGCCGGTTCGGATGCCGCTAACATTTTGGCGATCGAGAAGCCCCTCCGTCTCCCGGCGGAAGGTGCACTTTCAACGGGGGAGGACCGAAATGCGGATGCTGATCGCCGGTTTAGCCGTTGCGGCTTCGTTCCAGGCGCAAGCACAGGAAAGCTGGAAATTCTACACCTACCTGCCCAACGGCAAGCTGGCCGGCGCCGAGGGGCTGGCGCAGGTGCTGGACACGGTGGAAAAGGGCAGCAATGGCGCCATCAAGTTCCAGATGAACCTGTCCGGCTCGCTGCCGATCAACGCCAGTGACATAACCCAGGCGGTGGCCGACGGCATCGTGCAGATGGGCGACGACGGCTTCTTCCTCGGCAACATCACCATCGGCGGCGTCCTGCGCCAGCCAATGTTGATCAAGGACGAGATGGAGTACGCCAAGACGCTGGCGATCGTGCAACCGCATATCGAGAAGGCCTACGACGAGAAGGGCATCACCGTCCTCGGCACCTACTACTACCCCCTGATCACCGTGTTCGGCGCCAAGCCGATCACCAAGCTGGAAGACCTGAACGGCAAGAAGTTCCGCATGACTTCGCCCGAACAGGCGAACTTCCTGAAAGCGTTCGGCGCGTCCGGCATCACCATCAGCCCTCCGGAAGTGCCCACGGCCTTGCAGCGCGGCGCGGTCGATGGCGTCTTGACCGCGACGGCCGGCGGCGGCCGCATCTGGGGTGACCTGTTGACGCACAACTATCGCATCGGCACCGACTTCTTCCAGGGCTTCGTTATCGTCAACAAGGCGGCCTTGGGCAAGTTGAAGCCAGAGTTGCAGAAGCTCATTCGCGACACCGTGGCGCAAGTGACGCCCGGCATCAGCGTGCGGATGGCGCGCGAGGAAGGCGAGACCGTGGACCTGCTGAAGACCAAGGGCATGGTGTTCACCAACGCCAAGCCCGAGGACATCGCCGAGGCCACCAAGCGGATGGGCGCGGTGTGGAGCGAGTGGGCGAAGTCCAAAGGCCCGCTGCACGAGAAGGTGATGGCCGAGGTGCGCGCGGCGCTCGGCAAATAGTGGCGCCAAACAGTCTAGGTCGCGCGTCATGGAAAGCGGCGCAACCGGCGAGTTGGGCGCCGGGCCCGGTATACCGCGTGCGGCCTGGCTGGCGCGGATCAACCACGTAACGCTCGAGCTGTGCGAGGCGATTCTCGTTGTCATGATGACGTTGATCATGGCGGAGGTGATCGCCCGCAGCTTCTTCTCCGTATCGCTCCAATTCGTCGACGAATACGCCTCCTATACTTTGGTGTGGGTCACCTTCTTGGGCATGTCGGTGGCGTTGCACGACGGCGCTCTCTTTCGCGTCGGCATTATCTATGACCGCCTGTCGCCCCTGGCGCAGACCGCGTTGCAGGTGCTCTGGGATCTGTTGGCGCTCGTCTTTTCCTCGGTCTCGGCCTGGGCATGCCTGCGCCAAGTGCTGAGTTCCTATGAGCGCGACCTGGTGGCGCCGACCGTCATCGCCACGCCTCTGTGGATACCGCAGATCGTCATGCCGATCGGCAGCGCGCTGGTGGTGCTGGTCATGCTGGTCATCACCGCTACCGACATCGTCCGGTTGAGCCGCGGCGGAAGGTGAGGCGATGACCTGGGAACTCGACCTGATCCTGGTCTTCGGCGCCTTCATCGGCCTGATGATGGGCGGCATGTGGGTGCCTTATTCCATTGCCGTGACCGCGCTGGCGTATCTCTTTGCGGTGCAGGGCCTGCCCGGCCTGAGAGCCATCGGCCTGGTCGGCTGGGGCTCGACCAACGGCTTCACGCTGACCGCCATCCCGATGTTCATCCTGATGGCGGAAATCCTGCTGAAAAGCGGCCTGAGCCAGCGGGTCTATCGCGGCCTGTCGCAACTGGTGCGCCGGCTGCCGGGCGGCCTGTTGCAAACCAACGTCGCCGGCTGCGCCATGTTCGCGGCAATCAGCGGCTCCTCGGTCGCCACCGCCGCCGCCGTCGGCACCACCGCACTGCCCTTGCTGCACAAGCGCGGGTATGACCGCAAGCTGGCGGCCGGCACGCTGGCGGCCGGCGGCACGCTTGGCATCCTGATCCCGCCCTCCATCGCCATGATCATCTATGGCACCTTCACCGACACCTCGATCGCCAAGCTGTTCATGGCTGGCATCGTGCCGGGGCTGCTGCTGACGGCGTTCTTCATGCTCTATGTCGCGGCCGCGGCACTCATCAAGCCGTCCGTCGCGCCGCGCCAGAAGGACTGGGACAAACCCACCCACTGGCCGACCTTGACCGCGGACCTGCTGCCGTTCGCGGCGCTGATGTTCTCGGTGCTGGGCAGCCTGTATTTCGGCTTCGCCACGCCGACCGAGGCGGCCGGCGTCGGCAGCCTGATGGCCCTCATCATTTCCCGCGTTTGGGGTGGCCTGACCTTCGCGGATTTCCGTGTCGCGCTCAAGAGCACCGTGCGCATCACCGGCGGCATCATGTTCATCGTGCTGGCGGCCTTTCTCTTCTCCTACGCCGTGGGCATGGCCGGGCTTGCCAACAACCTGACCAAGTGGCTGACCGGGCTGGGCCTGGGCAAGTTCGAATTCATGCTGGCCGTCATCATTGGCTACATCATTATGGGCTGCCTTGTCGACAGCATCGGCATGATGGTCATCACCATCCCCCTGCTCTACCCGATCCTGCTGGCCTATGGCTTCGACATGGTGTGGTTCGGCGTTCTCTTGGTGGTGCTGATCGAACTCGGCCAGATCACCCCGCCGCTCGGCATCAACCTGTTCGTGATCCAGAGCATCTCGGTCAGCGGCACGCTGGAGGATGTGCTGGCCGGCTCGTTACCCTTTGTCGTCATCATCATTGGCATGATCCTGCTGCTGTGGGCGGTGCCGGAGCTGGCGACTTGGCTGCCCGCCAACATGACGCTGCGCTAGGCGCCAGGCGAAGAGACGTGGCCAGCGAGCTGCTCTTCGGCATCCAGACCAATGGCATCAAGCACCGGCACAAAGACCCGATGCCGGACATCGACACGCGCTTCCGCATGGTCAGGCAAGCGGGCGTGTTCGACTATGTCGACAAGACGCCGGCGCCGGACGAGGTCGAGCAGTTCCTCAAGGCGCGCGACAAATACGGCTTGCCGGTGCGCGCCGGCGGCTGGTTCTACACGCTGGGCCGCGACGAGGCGCTGCTGCGCCACAATCTCGATCTCGCCCAGCGGCTGGGTTCGATCGCCCACAACGTGCAGATCATGACCCGGCATGCCGCGGGCCATGGCATCACCGACGGCCAAGTCAGCGACGCCTATCTGGCCGCCTACGATTACGGCCAGGCACGGGGTGTGACGCCTTGCTTCGAGGTGCACGTCAACATGTGGTCGGAGGACTTCCGCCGGGTCAGCCGCGTCGCCGGCGCGGTGGAGGCCAAGGGCGTGCCGTTCCACATGACGCTCGACCACAGCCACGTGATCTTCAAGATCGACAACCCCGCCGAGCAGGAGATCGGCGATATTCGCGGCGATGTCGAGGCCGGTCGCCTGGTGCTCGATCCCTTCAAGCCCGGCAACGTCTGCGCCGAATGGATCGCCGCCGGCTGGGTGCGCCATTGCCATGCGCGCGCCGCCGTGCCGAACAACCCGAAGAACGCCGCCGCCACCGACGAGCAGGGCTGCGCCGGCCGAGGCATCCAGTATCCCTTCAAGCAGCCCTTGCCCGGCGAATATCACGCGCCCTGGCGGGCCGAAGCGTTAGAACCCTGGAAGGAAGTGGTCAGGCAATTGCTGCGCCACCATGCCGGCGACCCTAAGGGTCAGCTCGGGCAGATCTCCACTGAGTTCATCCCCAACCTGGATTATGGCCAGGGCTGCAAATACTCGCTGTTCGAGCAGGCCATCGCCTGCGTCGAATGGATGCGCGCCGAATGGGACAAGGTTCGCGCTGGCTGACCCGACTTCCGCCACCGCGGCACTTGCGCTTACACTGTCACCCCGTCGGTGAGAATTGGCGGCTGGCGGGACGCATTGGTCCAGCCAATGGGGGAATGCCATGGGTCCGCAAAGCACCTACGTCAAGACCGAAGTGGTGGGGACGTCATCGAAGTCGATCTCGGACGCCATCGACCACACCATCGCCACCGCCGGCAAGACCCTGCGTAACCTCGACTGGTTCGAAGTGGTCGACATGCGCGGCGCCATCAAGGACAACAAGGTCAGCCACTACCAGGTGACCATCAAGCTCGGCCTGCGCTACGAGCCCAAGGGTTGAGGCAAGCTCACGCCAAGTGGAAGGCGGCCGGCGCGACATGGCGGTGGAAGCCCTGGCGCGCCGCCAGGCGGCGCATCCAGCCTTCGATCGCCGGCATGGCGGGGCGCTCGAGGTCAAAGAGTAGCCAGCGCTGAATGGCGGCACCCGGCGGGATGTCGCCCAGGCTGAAGGCCTCGCCCGCGACAAAGGGCAGTTTCGCCAGGTGCGCTTCCAGGATGGCGAGCGGCTTCAGCAGCCCCTGCCGCGCCTTCTCCGCGCGTTCGGCCGAACGCTGGGCGGGCGGCAGACGCACCAGTTCCATGACCAGCGTATGCAGATGCGGCTCCAGATACTCGTTGGTCCAGTTCATCCACTGGCAGGCCCGCACGAAGGTCTGCAGTTGACCGTCGTGAAGCGGCCCAGGAGCGTATTTCTGCGCAAGATAGGCCAGGATGGCATTGGATTCCCACAGGACAAAGTCGCCGTCCTGGATGGTCGGCACCGTGCCATTCGGATTCATGGCGCGATATTCGGCGGAATCGACGATTCCATAGGGCTTGAAGCCGTTATAGATGTTGCCCTGGGGCCCATTGGTGGCACTTGCCAGGGTCAGCTCGACCTCCACCCCGGCCTCCGCGCAGCCCCAAAGCGCGCGTTGCGTGCAGAGCGAATTGGGTCGTCCCCACATGCGGATGCGTGGCACCCTGCCTGCCTCCCGTGCTGCGCGACCGACAGTGGCATGCCAGCCCCGCGTCGGGCAATGCCGTAGCGGGTTGCCGCGGTCGGCACCGGCATGACAATCTCGCCCCCATTACCTTCGGACTTTGGGGACGCCCGATGCCGGATGACAAGACGCGTGGCCGCAACCTGTCACAAGAAGAGCTGGAAAAGACGAACGAGTATTGGTTCGAACTGGACAAACAGTACCGCATCAATCACCGCTTCACCTATCCGCAATGCTGGGAGCGCGGCCAGGGGGTCAGCCTCTACGACGTCGAGGGCAAGCGCTATCTGGACTTCGAGTCGGGCCAAGTCTGCGTCACCGCCGGGCATTGCCATCCGGCCTATACCGAGGCCTTGCAGCGCCAGGCCGCCAAGCTGGTGCAGACCGGATCGGCCTATACCGACCCAACGCAAGTGCGTCTGCTGAAGAAGCTGGCCGAGATCACGCCCGAGCCGTTCCAGAAGTCCTACCTCGCCTGCTCCGGCTCGGAAGCTAACGAGGCCGCCATGCGGCTGGCCAAGGCCTATACCGGGCGTTTCGAGGTCGTCAGCTTTCCCGGCAACTACCACGGCATGACCGGCGGCAGCTGGTCGGTAACCGGCTTCGGCGGCAACTACAAGCAGCCGTTCGGCCCGGCCATGCCGGGCGTGATCTGGCTGCCCACCCCCTTCTCCTATCCTGTGCCGGGCAGTCCGCGGTTTCCGGAAAGGGACCCGCAAGTGGTCGACGCCTGTATCCGGTTCTGCGAGCGCCTACTGGACGAGGCGACCTCCGGCAAGCCGGCGGCCTTCATGCTCGAACTGATCCAGAGCGCCGCCGGCGTGCGCATGTTGCCGGTGGCGTTCGTGCAGGCGATCCGGCGGATGTGCGACGAACGCGGCGCGCTGCTGATCATGGACGAGGCGCAAACCGGCATGGGCCGACTCGGCAGCTGGTGGGGCTTCGAGCATTACGGCGTCAAGCCCGACATCATCGTGGCTTCCAAGACACTGGGCGGCGGCGTGCCGCTGTCGGCCACGATCACCTCGGCCAAGATCGCCGACGAGGCGGTGGCGCGCGGCTTCAAGCAGAGTTCCTCGCATACCGGCGATCCGCTGCTGTGCGCGGTCGGTCTGGCCAACATCGGGATCATCGAACGCGAGCGGCTGATCGACAACGTGCGCCAGGTCGGCGGGCATTTGCGCACGAGCCTGGAGCGCATGGCGGCCGGCAGCCCGATCGTCGGCGAGATCCGCGGGCGGGGCTTCCTTCTGGGCGTGGAGATCGTGCGCGACAAGGAAACCGGCGAGCCCAATCACGAGGCCATCGCGGCGATCACCGCGCGGGCGCGCGAGCACGGCCTGCTGACCGGCTGGTGGCCGTCCTATCACCTCGCCGCCAACATCATCCGGCTGATGCCCCCCTATACGCTGACCCGGGCGGAAGCCGACGAAGCGGTCGGCATCCTCGAGGAAGCGGTGCGGCACGTTGGCCGCCTGGGCGCCAAGCGGGCCGCCTGACATGCAGCTCGATCCGGGCCTGCGCATGCAACGCATCGGCCAGACCATCGACCGGCTGGTCTCGCTCGACCTATGGTGCAAGTTCGCCGGCGAGGACGCGGTCGGGGCGATGTACCAGGCGGCCGTGGCGGCGGTTCGGCCGGCGCACGGCTCGCTCACCCTGGCCGCGGCCGAGCGCCTGAAGGCCCGCGTCCGCCCCGGCAAGCAGGTGCTGATCTGCACCGGCAACGTGCTGCCGCCATGGATGATCATCGAGAGCGACGGCCCGCCCGGCGCCGCCGTGCTGGCCCGCATGCTGAACCTGGCCATGAAAGCAACGCCGGTCGTTCTGGTCGAGGGTCGTTGGGTCGACGCGATGCGCCAGGTGGTGATCGCCGCCGGTCTCACGCCGTTCGACGACCCCGCCGCCATCGCCGGCCGGCGCGGAGCCTGCGCCGTGCGGCCGTTCCCGGCCGCCGACGCGGCGGCGGCCGAGTTGGCCAGATCCTGGCTTGCCGGTGGCCAGGTGGATGCCGTGCTGGCGATCGAGGCGACGGCGCGCAGCGAGAACGGCTTTTACCAGACCGGCACCGGCTCGTTCGACAATTCCAGCCATTCCGCGCGCTTCGACTATCTGTTCGAAGAAGCCAACGCACGCGGCGTGCCTACGGTGGGCATCGGCGACCATGGCGGCGAACTGGGGTTGGGCGGGATCGCCGCCACCATCCGCCAAGTGGTGCCGACGGCACGCGTTGCCAGCGATCCCGTGCGCGGCGGCATCACGCCGGTCGTCCCGGCCGAGATCCCGCTGGTCGTCGGCATCTCCAACTGGGGCGGCTACGGCCTGGCCGCCATGCTGGCCGCGTTATGCGGCAAGCCGGAGCTGGTGCACGACGCGGCCTTCGAGCGACGCCTGCTGCGCGCCACCGCGCAAGCCGGCATGATCGAGGGCATGGGCGGCCTGCCCGAGCCGGCGGTCGATGGCCTGGACGAGGAAGTGCATGCCAGTTTCGTCGAGCTGCTGCGCGTCGCGGTGAAACGCGGCATGGAGGCGCCGTATCCGCGCGCCGTCGGCTTCATTCCCGCGCCGGACTGATCTGCGGCCTGCGAGCCAAGAAAAGGACAGGGCATGCGTTGGGCACGGTTCGAACTGAACGGCCGGGCAAGCTATGGCCTGGTCGAGGGCGACCATGTGCAGCCCGTCGCCGGTACGCCGTTCGGCGAGTGGCAGAAACAGGGCGAGCGCCGGCCGCTCGCCGCGGTCAGGCTGCTGGTCCCGGTGGTGCCGCCCACGTTCTATGCCGCCGGCCTCAACTACGTCGAGCACATCAAGGAAGCGGCCGCCATGCTGGGCCTGAAGAAGCCCGACAAGCCCGACATCGGCTATCGCGCCATCAATGCCCTGATCGCGCATGGCGAGCCCATCGTCATTCCGCGCGATGCCAGCGCGGAGGTGCAGTACGAAGGCGAGCTGGTCGCGGTGGTGGGCAAGCGCGCCAAGCACCTGAGCGAGGCCGAGGCGCTGTCTTGCCTGCTGGGCTTCACCATCGGCAACGATGTCAGCGAACGCAGCTGGCAGAAGATCGACCGCACGCTGTGGCGGGCGAAGAACACCGATACCTTCAAGCCGATGGGGCCGTGGATCGAGACCGAGGTGGACCTCGACAAATTGGTCACCGGCGTGCGGCTGAACGGCCGGCCGTGCGTGCGCTTCGACACCAACAAGATGCTGTTCGGCGTGGCTCGCTACATCGCCGCCATGACGCGCTATGTCACCCTGCAGCCGGGCGACGTGATCTGGATGGGCACCGACGGCGAGTCGGAAGACATGAAGGCCGGCGACGTGGTGGAGGTGGAGATCAGCGGCATCGGCGTGTTGCGCAATCCGGTGACGCGGGAAGCCTGACGGCGTCCACTCAAATTCAGCGCGCCGGCCCCCGCAGCAGCTGGATGATGCTGGAAGGGTCGAGGTCGGCGCCGCCGGAATTGGCGTGCAACTGAAACAGCGAAATGGCGGTGGCGACCATGGGCGTCGGCGCGCCCGATCGCTCGCCGGCCGATTGCGCCAGGCGCAAGTCCTTCAGCATCAAGGTCGAGGTGAAGTTGGCCTGGAACTCGCGGTTGGCGGGGGCTTCGGCCACCATGCCGGGGACCGGGCACAGGTGGTTCAGGATCCAGGAGTTGGCCGTGCCGGTCGACATCACCTCGAACAGCGTCCGGGCGGACAGACCCAGCTTCTCGGCCAAAGTGAAGGCCTCGCCCAGCAGCACCATGGTGCTGCCGCTGACCAGGTTGTTGCAGATCTTCACGGCTTGCCCCATGCCGCTCTCGCCGGCATGCAGGATGTTGCGGCCCATGCCGGCAAGGATCGGCTTGGCCTTGGCGAACGTCGCCGCGTCGCCGCCGCACATGATGGTAAGGGTGCCGTTGACCGCGCCCGGCACGCCGCCCGTGACCGGCGCATCCAGCATGGCAAGGCCGGCTTCGCGCGCCCGCGCCGCCACCTCCTTGGCCGTGGCGACATCGATGGTCGAGCAATCGAGCAGCACCGTACCCTTGGCCGCGCTGGCGATCAGGCCGCCCTGCCCCAGATAGGCCTCGCGCACGTTGCTGCCGGCGGGCACCATGGAAACGATTAGTTCGGCGCCGGCCGCCGCATCGGCCAGCGAGCGCGCCTTCTCGGCCCGGTTGTCGTCGAAGCGCGCCAGCGCCGCCGGATCGTTGTCATACACCTTCAGCGCGTGCCCGGCCTTCAGCAGGTTGCGCGCCATCGGCCCGCCCATGCGGCCGAGCCCAACGAAACCGATCCTCGCCATGTCTGCCTCCTATTGCGCGGCCGCCCGCGCCGGCCCTGGCCGGGCACCGCGCAGCAAGCGGCCCGGCAAGGCGCTGGTTGCCTCACCGTCCGTCCAGGTTTCCTCGCCGGCGACGAACGTGTGGCGATAGCCGATCGCCTTCTGTACCAGCCGGCGACCGCCTGCCGGCAGGTCATAGGCCAATTCCGGCCGGCCGAGTCGCAGCCGCTTGAAGTCGATGACGTTGAAGTCGGCGCGATAGCCGGGCGCCAGCAGGCCACGGTCGCCGAGGCCATAGTGCAAGGCGGTGTCGCGCGTCTGCTTGCGCACCAGGAATTCCAGCGGCAGGCGCGGCCCGCGCCGACGATCGCGCGCCCAATGCGCCAACAGCGAGGTCGGCGAGCTGGCATCGCAGATGATGCCGACATGCGCGCCGGCATCGGCCACGCCACAGACCGTGAAGGGATGCACCAGCATCTGTCGCACCACGTCCAGGTCGCCCGCGCAGTAGTTCTCGAAGGGATGCAGGATGAGCCCGCTGCCCCCGCGCGCCAGCATGAGCTCGAGCGCCAGCGCGAACCGGTCCTGCCCCGCCCGCTCCGCCCGGACCGCAATGGCCTGCCCGGGCGGCGGCTCGTAGTCCAGTTCGTCGGTCAGCTCGAAGCCGCGTTCCAGCGCCTTCCAGGCCCATTGCGCATGCGGTTCGTGCCGATGCTCGAAGACCAGACGGCGGCGCAACTCAGGCTCGCCAAGCAGCCGCGCCAATCGCCCGCCGGGCGTCAGGTTCTGCAAGGCCAACCAATCCGGATGCTTGGCAAACGGCTGCATGCTGCATTCGAGGCCCATCAGGACGCCGATCGGACGCGAGCCGACCTGCGCCGTCGCGCCGACGCCCATGCTGCGCGCCTGCTCGATCTTGTGCAGGATCTCGCGCCAGCGGTCCGGCGCGCTGTCCACCTGCACCAGCAAGAGCGAGAGCGGCCGGCCGGCGGTGCGCGCGGCATCGCACAGCAACTCGAAATCGCCCTCGGCGAAATCCGAATTGACCTCCAGCACGCCGGCGCCGGCCCGACGCATCGCGGCGGCGAGGCCAAGCAGTTCCGCTTCGCCCGCGCTCAAGCCCGGCGTCGGCCGGCCGTCCCTGGCCCGGTGCTTGATGGTGCGCGAGGTGGTGAAGCCGAGCGCGCCGGCGCGCAACGCCCGCTCCAGCAATGCGCCCATGCGGACGATCTCCGCGGCCGTCGGCACTGCGGCATGGTCGGCGCCGCGTTCGCCCATCACATGGAACCGCAGCGCGCCATGCGGCACCTGCGCGGCCACATCCATCGTGCGCGGCATTTCCGCCAGCACGTCGAGGTAGTCCTCGAAACTCTGCCAGCGAAATTCGATGCCCTTGGCCAGAACGGCTTCGGGGATGTCCTCGACGCCTTCCATCAGGTTGATGAGATAGCCTTCGGCGCCCCGGCTGACCGGTGCGAAGCCGACGCCGCAATTGCCGAACACCGCCGTGGTGACGCCATGCCAAGCGGACGGGGTGAGCTGCCGGTCCCAGGTGGCCTGCGCGTCATAATGCGTGTGGATGTCGACAAATCCGGGCGTCACCAGCAGCCCGTCGGCCCCGATCTCGCGCCGGCCCGGCCCAAGCCCGCGGCCAACCTCGGCGACGATGCCGCCCGCGACCGCGACATCGGCCACCCGTTCCGGGGCGCCGCTGCCATCGACCAACCGGCCGCCGCGAATGACTAGATCAAACACCAATCCCTCCCCGAAGCCAGAGCGGCCGGCAGGATGGGCATTCCGCCTCGTCGGTTCAAGCGCGGGGCGGCATGCCTGCCCCTCGGCCGGCTAGTATGGGGGGACCGATCGGAGGAGTTGGGAGATGGCCGAGACATCCGTGCTGACCGAACGCGCCGGCGAGATCATCACAGTGACGATCAACCGGCCGCAGGCGCGCAACGCGGTCGACAACGCGACGGCCGAGCGGCTGGCCGAGGCCTTCCGCGCGTTCGAGGCCGATGATGGCCTCAAGGTCGCGGTCCTGACCGGGGCCGCAGGCACGTTCTGCGCCGGAGCCGATCTCAAGGCGGTGGCCTCCGGCGAGCGCCGCACACGCTACAGCCTCGAAGGCGACGGCCCGATGGGCCCCTCGCGCCTCGAATTGTCCAAGCCGGTGATCGCCGCCGTGGCGGGATACGCCGTGGCGGGCGGCCTGGAACTGGCCATCTGGGCCGACCTGCGCGTGGTCGAGGAGGACGCCGTCTTCGGCGTCTATTGCCGGCGCTGGGGCGTGCCGCTGATCGACGGCGGCACGGTGCGGTTGCCGCGCCTGATTGGCCAGAGTCACGCGCTCGACATGATCCTGACCGCCCGTCCCGTCGGCGCCGAGGAAGCCTTGCGCATGGGCTTGGCCAATCGGGTGGTGCCGAAAGGCCAGGCGCGGACGGCGGCGGAGCATCTGGCTCGGCAGCTCTGCGTCTTCCCGCAAACCTGCCTGCGCGCCGACCGGGCCTCGGTCTTCCGGCATTGGGACAAGCCGCTGGCCGAGGCCGTGCGCGGCGAATTCGCCGCCGGCCTCGCCGTGGTCGCGGCCGAAGGCCAAGCGGGCGCCCAGCGCTTCGCCGCCGGGGCCGGACGCCACGGCCGCTTCGATGCCGGCGAATGAAACGGCGGCCTGCTCGGGCGACAGAACAGCCATTCGCCAGCAGCGCCAAGCAGGACAACCTGCTTTTGGCCTGCTACCCTCAAGCGTGCGTTGACGTGCGCCGGCTTGCCGACAAGCGGCCGCTCGCCGGCGACGGCAAGCACAATCGGGTGTTCACATGCAACGACTATTCGCGCTGGGCGCGGCGACCCTGCTGGCATTCGCCGTCGGCATGAACCAGGCCAGCGCCGACAAGGTGCGCTGGAAACTGGGCAGTTCCTATCCTTCCAATCTGGACGTGATCGGCGAGAACATCACGCGCTACGTCGAGAACGTGAAGACCATGACGAACGGCGATGTGGAACTGCGGTTCTTCGAGCCGGGCGCGCTGGTGCCGGCCCTGCAGGTGTTCGACGCGGTCTCCACCGGGGCGATCGATGCGTCCTACACCACGCCCGGCTTCCACGCCGGCAAGTTTCCCGCCGGCACCTTCTTCGCTTCCGTGCCGTTCGGGCCCGGCGTCAACGAGTATGTCGCCTGGATGCGGTTCGGCGGCGGCAATGAACTCTACCGCGAGCTGTATCACGGCTATGGCGTGCAGCCGTTCACCTGCGGCATCGTGGTGGCCGAGTCGAGCGGCTGGTTCCGCAAGGAGATCAAGAGCCTTGACGAGCTCAAGGGGCTCAAGATGCGGTTCTTCGGCCTGGGTGCCAAGGTGATGGAGAAGTTCGGCGTCTCTACCCAATTGCTGGCCAGCGGTGACATCTACCCGGCGCTGGAGCTGGGCACGATCGATGCGACCGAGTTCTCCTATCCCACGCTCGACCGCAAGCTCGGCTTCTACCAGGTGGCCAAGCACCAGTATTTCCCGGGTTGGCACCAGCAGGCCTCGTTCGTCGAGACAATCTTCAACAAGGCCAAGTTCGACGCGCTCAGCAAGGGCCAGCGGATGATCCTGGAGGTGGCCTGTTCCGACGCCATGCTGTGGGTCATGGCCAAGGCCGAGGCGAACCAGGGCGAGGCGATCGAATTCCACAAGAGCAAGGGCGTTACCATCCACAAGTGGACCGACGCGCAGCTCAAGGAACTGGAAAAGGCCTGGAACCAGGTGGCGGTCGAGGAAGCCGCGAAAGACCCCATGTTCAAGAAGTTCTGGGACAGCTATGACGGCTTCCGCAAGAAATACGCGGCGTGGAAGGAACTGGCCTACCTGAAGTAGACCGCGAGGCTCTTGTGCGCGCAGGCGGCGGCCGGTTCGGCCGGCCGCCGGCATCGCCATATGCGGGAAGTGCCGACGGAGCCAAGGCGGATGAACGAGAAGGCGGCGGTGGGCGACCTGCCGGTTTGGAACCTGGACGATCTTTATGCCGGGCCGGACGATCCGGCCCTGGCCCGCGATCTGGCCGACGGGCTGGCGGCAGCGCGGGAGTTCCGCGCCCGCCATGCTGGCAAACTGGCGACGCAGGACGGCGCGGCGCTCGGCCAAGCGATAATGGACTACGAGCGGCTGAAGGAGCAGCTGGGCCGCGTCGGCAGTTTCGCCGGCCTGTTGCACGCCGGCAACCTGTCGGAGGCCAGCATCGGTCGCTTCTACCAGACCATGCAGGAGCGATTGAACGCCATCACCGCGGAACTGCTGTTCTTCACCTTGGAACTCAATCGCTTGGACGCAGCCGCGCTGGCAACCAAACTGGCGGCGCCGGCGTTGCGGCGCTACCGCCCGTGGCTCGACGACTTGCGCGCCTTCCGGGCACACGAATTGTCGGACGATCTGGAGCGGCTGCTGCACGAAAAGCAGGTCGCGGGCCGCGGCGCCTGGGTCCGGCTCTATGACGAGACGCTGGCCGCGCTGCGGTTTCCGGTCGACGGCGAACGGTTGACGCTGGAAGAGGCGCTCAACCGTTTCCTGGATCCGCAGGAGGCGCGGCGCAAGGCGGCCGCGCAAGGCTTGTCGGCGGTGTTCGCCGACAACGCCCGGCTGCTGGCCCATGTGCACAACACGCTGCTCAAGGACAAGGAGATCGAGGACACTTGGCGCAAATACCCCAGCCCGGCGGCGGAACGCCATCTGGCGAACCAGGTCGAACCGGAAGTCGTGGAGGCGCTGCGCCGGGCGGTCAGCGATGCCTATCCGCGCCTGTCGCACCGCTACTATCGGCTGAAGGCCGGCTGGTTGGGCAAGCAGCGGCTCGACTACTGGGACCGCAATGCGCCGCTGCCGGAGGACGAGGACCGTCTGACGCCGTGGTCGGAGGCGCGCGCGCTGGTGCTGGATGCCTATGGCCGCTTCTCGCCGGAGCTTTCGGCCATCGGCAAGCGGTTCTTCGACAACGCCTGGATCGACGCGCCGGTGCGACCGGGCAAGGTGGGTGGCGCCTTCGCGCACCCAACCGTGCCCAGCGCGCATCCCTATCTCTTGCTCAACTACCAGGGCCGGGCGCGCGACGTGATGACGCTCGCGCACGAGCTCGGCCACGGCGTGCATCAGATCCTGGCGGCGCCGCAAGGCTACCTGATGGCCGACACGCCGCTCACCCTGGCGGAGACCGCCAGCGTGTTCGGCGAGCAACTCACCTTCCGCGCCATGCTGGAAAACGAACGCCGGCCGGCGCGCCGGCGGGCGCTGCTGGCCGGCAAGGTCGAAGACATGCTCAACACCGTCGTGCGGCAGATTGCCTTCTACGAATTCGAACTCGCCTTGCACGAGGAGCGACGCGGCGGCGAACTGATGCCTGAGCGGATCGGCCAAATCTGGCTCTGCGTGCAGGGCCGCAGCCTGGGTCCGGCCATTCACCTGCCCGCGGAATACGCGCACTATTGGTGTTACATTCCGCACTTCGTGCACACGCCATTCTATGTCTACGCCTACGCTTTCGGCGATTGCCTAGTCAATTCGCTCTATGCCGTCTGCCAGGGGGCCGCGCACGGCTTCCAGGCCAAGTATCTGGAAATGCTGCGGGCCGGCGGCAGCAAGCGACACAAGGAGCTGCTGGCGCCTTTCGGACTGGATGCCAGCGACCCCGGCTTCTGGCGCCAGGGACTGTCCGTGCTGGAAGGCTTCATCGACCAGTTGGAAGGCTTGTGAGCCGGCATGGCGGATGACGAAGCCGACCGGCTGAGTGGTCGCGTCCGGCGCTATGCGCGCGTTTCGGGCGCGGTCGGCGGCCTGGCGGCGCGGCTGGCGGGCGAGCGGCTGCTCGGCCTCAGGCTTGATCGCGACAAACATGCGCGCGAGCTGAAACTGGCCTTGGGCGGTCTGAAGGGGCCGCTCATGAAGGTGGCGCAGCTATTGGCCACCATCCCCGAGGCGCTGCCGCAGGAATACGTGCAGGAGCTGATCCAGCTGCAATCGAACGCGCCCGCCATGGGTTGGCCGTTCGTGCGCCGGCGCATGGCGGCCGAGCTGGGGCCCGACTGGCAACGCCGGTTCGACAGCTTCGAGCACGAGGCGGCGGCAGCGGCGTCGCTCGGCCAGGTGCATCGCGCGACGCTGGCCGGCCGGCGGCTTGCCTGCAAGCTGCAATATCCCGACATGCAGTCGGCGGTCGAAGCCGATCTTGCCCAATTGAAGCTGATCTTCGCCATCTACCATCGCTACGACCGCAGCGTCGACCCCAGCCAGATCCACGCCGAGATCGCCGCCCGGCTGCGCGAGGAACTGGACTACGGGCGCGAAGCGCGGCACATGCGCCTTTATGCCGAGATGCTGAAGCACGAAGCAGCGGTGCACGTGCCCGAGGTGCTGGGCGAGCTGTCAACCAAGCGGCTGATCACCATGAGCTGGCTGGACGGCAGGCCGTTGCTGACTTTCAAGAACGCGCCCCTGGCGACGCGCAACCAAGTGGCCCACGGCATGTTCCGGGCCTGGTACGTCCCCTTCTACAATTATGGCGTCATCCATGGCGATCCGCATCTCGGCAACTACTCGGGGCGCGACGATCTGGGGATCAACCTGCTGGATTTCGGCTGCATCCGCGTGTTCAAGGCGAAGTTCGTCGAAGGCGTGATCGACCTCTACCGTGCCTTGCGCGACGGCGACCGCGCGCTGGCGGTGCATGCCTACGAGACCTGGGGTTTCACCGGCCTGGGCGACGAGTTGATCGAGGCGCTGAACCAGTGGGCGCGGTTCGTCTATGGCCCGCTGCTGGAGGATCGCACGCGGCGCATCCAGGAGGGCGGACCCAGCGGCGTCTATGGCCGGGAGGTCGCCGAGAAAGTGCATAAGCGTCTGCGCGAACTGGGCGGCGTCAAGCCGCCGCGCGAATTCGTGTTCATGGATCGCGCGGCGATCGGGCTGGGCGGCGTGTTCATGCATCTCCAGGCGGAGATCAACTGGCATCGTCTGTTCCACGACCTGATCGAGGGCTTCGATGCCAAGACCCTGCACAACCGCCAGGCCCGTGCCCTCAAGCGCTACGAATTGCCGCCGCCATGAGCCGCTTGACTTGGCAACCGATCTACTCGAACATACCAAGAACAATCTTGTCCGGGCAGAGGTGCGCCGCATGGCCAAGATCAGCTACCCCGACGACGGCGGTAAGGGCGAGGTGTGGCGCTACCTGACACCCGCCAAACACGCCCGCCCAGCCCACCACACGGCCGCCGAGAAACGCGCGCTGTCGGCGCATCTGCGGCAGCATCTGGGACCGATCAAGGATGTGCTGCATCAGCTTGTCTCCAGCCACGTGCATGTCGACATCATGATGGTCGACCGACCGTCGAGCGGCCCTTCCGCACGCTGGTCACCTGCGGCATGAGCGCGCGGCCGATGGCGGTGCCGACCGAACTGGAGCACCTGCAGTTCGCCGAACTCATGCTGATGCTGCCCGCGAACTGGCCGCTGCGCGGCACCGCCCCGCAAAGCTCGAGCAATTTTTGGCCGATCGAATGGCTGCAGCGGTTGGCCGTGTTCCCGCATGCCTACAAGAGCTGGCTCGGCGTCAATCACACCGTGCCGAACGGCGATCCGCCGCTTCCCTTGGCGCCGGGCACCGAGTTCGCCAGCTTCATCCTGGCGCCGCCGCTAACCGAACCCAAGGGCTTTGATGCCTGTGTGATGCCGGGCGACAAGCCGGTGTGGTTTCTGACGCTGATCCTGCTCTACCGCGAAGAACTGTGGTTCAAGCTCGAGCGTGGCGCCGATGCCCTCAGCACCTTGCTGGTCGCGGCCGGCGTCACCGGGCTGGTGCAGCCGGGTCGGCGCAATGTCGCCATTGCCTAGTGTCCTGAACCGGAAGTTCGCGGCATTTGGGTTGGGATGATTCGGGGACAGAATCGTTCGACGGCGGCGAGGATGTCGTCGGCACTCTTGGTCCAGCGGAAGGGCTTCGGATTGGCGTTGTGAGCATCGAGGAACGAGGTGATGGCGGCCTGGAGCGCGGCGACGCTGCGATGGACGCTTCGCTTGATCTGGCGCTCGCTCAGGAGCGCGAAGAAGCGCTCGACCTGGTTGATCCAGGACGTCCCGGTTGGGGTGTGATGAACATGCCAGCGCGGACGCTTCAGAAGCCAGTCACGGATCAGGGGCGTCTTGTGGGTAGCGTAGTTGTCCATCACGAGATGAACGTCCAGGTCACCCGGGACGGCCTTTTCGATCACGTCCAGGAAGCGGCGGAACTCGGCCGCGCGGTGCCTCGGGTAGCACCGGCCGATGACCGCTCCGGTCGCGATGTCGAGCGCGGCGAACAACGAGGTCGTGGCGTGACGGGTGTAGTCGTGAGTGCGCCGCTCGATCTGACCGGGCCGCATCGGCAAGAGCGGCTGGCTGCGGTCAAGCGCCTGGATCTGGCTCTTCTCGTCGACGCAAAGCACCAACGCGCGAGCCGGAGGCGCCATGTAGAGCCCGACGATGTCGCGCACCTTCGCGACGAAGTCCGGGTCGGTCGAGAGCTTGAAGCTCTCGCTCCGGTGCGGCTGCAGGCCAAAGGCCCGCCAGATGCGCTGGACGGTCGAGGTCGATACCCCGCTTGCCCGGGCTATCCCGCGCGAACTCCAGTGCGTCGCGTCGTGGGGCAGGCTCTCCAACGTCCGCACGACCATGGCCTCGATCCGGGCGTCGTCCACTGTGCGCGGCGCACCGCAACGCGGTTCGTCCCGCAGGCCGTTTTGCCGGTCGAGCAGAAAGCGCCGACGCCACTTGCCGACCGTGGCCTGGTCGATCCCCAGCCGGGCCGCGACCTCCTTGTTGGCCATACCGTCGCCGGCCAGAAGAACGATCCTGGCTCGAAGAGCCAGAGCCTGGGCCGTCTTGCGGCGCCCCGCGAGCGACCCAAGCGCGGCACGCTCGCTCTCGTCAAGGATCAAGGGCTCAAGCGGACGTCCCATTCCAACCCCCCGTGCAGCGAAGCACCGGAGATTATGAATCGAACCTCTGACTCAGGACACTAGCTGTATATCACGTTTCGTTAACAATACCTAGTCCTGCTTAGGGATGAGGCAGTCGAAAGACCTAAATCTAGGCAAATGCCTCACTTCCGTGCAGATCGTTGAAATTGGCCTGTCGCGCGTACCAAGCCACTGAAGAACTTAAGATTTCCGATCCCGGTCCAAGGGATTC
>Ga0194128_10002437_pt1 | contig 30104 bp, 32 predicted proteins | sample TA2KigCa65mmetaG_FD_148650 | JGI IMG/M metagenome (GOLD analysis project Ga0194128, IMG submission 148650) | Freshwater microbial communities from Lake Tanganyika, Tanzania - TA2015037 Kigoma Deep Cast 65m | ecosystem: Environmental > Aquatic > Freshwater > Lake | place: Tanzania: Lake...
GTCGGGCATCGGCGGGCACGACCCGGCGGAGCCGATTCCGGATCCGGCCCCCCGCTTCGTCGGTGCCGATCTCCGGGCGTTGGCCCCCGCGCTCGTCGAGCACGCGCGGGCGGCGGCGGCTGGTCCGGGCACCTCGAGCGCCCCGCGGTAGCCTGGCCGGACCCCACCGAGGAGTGCTCCGATGCCGCAGGCTCCCGATCTCTCCAAGTACCTCGACGCGGGTGCGCAGTTCGTCGCGATGACCCGCGCCCAGGCCCGCCGACGCGCCCAGGAGCTCGTGGCCTCCGGTCAGCTCGCCCAGGGCCAGGTGCAGGCGTTCGTCGACGACCTGGTGTCCGAGAGCCGTCGCCGCACCGACGAGATGCTCGACGTGGTCCGCAAGGAGGTCCAGCGTCAGGTCCAGACGCTCGGCATCGCCACCAAGGACGACCTCGCCCGGCTCGAGGCCCGCCTGGCCAAGCAGGCCCAGGCAGCCAAGAAGAGCGCGAAGAAGCCGGCGAAGAAGCCCACCAAGAAGTCGGCGGCGAAGAAGGCTGCGAGCAACGGCGCTCGCTCGGCCAAGGCGTCCTAGCGGCGGGTCACGGGTGCGCCGCCGGCTCGACGCCGAGCTCGTGCGTCGGGGACTCGCGCCCAGCCGCGCGAGGGCCGTCGAGGCGATCGAGCACGGCCGCGTCACCGTCGCCGGCGCGCCGGCCCGCTCCGCGGCGCGCCAGGTTGGCGCCGACGAGGCGATCGCCGTGGGTGGCGAGGGTCCGCGCTTCGTGTCTCGCGGTGGCGACAAGCTCGAGGCCGCACTCGAACGCTTCGGCGTCGAGGTCGAGGGGCGGCGGGCGCTCGACGCGGGCGCGTCGACGGGCGGCTTCACCGACTGCCTGCTCCAGCGCGGCGCGGCGCAGGTGACCGCGGTCGACGTCGGCCGCGGTCAGCTCGACTGGCGGTTGCGCAACGACCCCCGCGTGCGGGTGCTCGAGCGCACCAACCTCCGCTCGCTGCGCGCGCTCGAAGGCGGGCCGGTGCCGCTCGCGGTGGCGGACCTGTCGTTCATCTCGCTGACCACCGTCGCGCCGGCACTCGTCGCGCTCACCACCGACGACGCGACGTTGGTGCTCCTCGTGAAGCCGCAGTTCGAGGCGGGTCGAGCCCGGGTGCCGCGGGGCGGCGTCGTGAAGGACCCCGCGGTGCATCGCGCGGTGCTCGACGAGGTCGCCGACGGGCTCGCCGCCACCGGCCTCGTCATGACCGACCTGATGGTCTCGCCGCTTCGCGGCGCGGACGGCAACGCTGAGTTCCTCGCGCGGGTGGAGAAGCAGGGTGCTCCGGTTCCCGCGGGCACGCGAGACGCCGTCGTCACGGAGGCCCACCTGTGACGCCTACGGCGCTGCGCGCGGTCGGTCTCGTCCCGCACCGGGATCGGAACACGGCCCGGGAGCTCGCACACCGCGCGGCAGGCTGGCTGGCCGAGCACGGTGTCGAGGTGCGCGTCCCCGCGCCCGACGCCGTCGGCTTCGAGAAGTTCGCGGTCGAAGCGTCGGAGCTCGGCGCCGGGGTCGACCTCGTCGTCTCGTTCGGCGGCGACGGCACGATGCTGCGCGCCGTCGACCTCGCGGTCGTGCACGGCGTCCCCGTGCTGGGGGTGAACGCGGGCCAGATGGGCTATCTCACCGAGGTCGAGCCGGCCGCGCTCGACGAGGCGCTCGGGCGACTCGTCGCGGGCGACTACGCGGTCACGGAGCGCATGGTGCTCCAGGTGACCGTCGACTCGAACGGCCCCGCCGCGGGCAAGTGGTGGGCGCTGAACGAGGCGGTCCTCGAGAAGCCGCACCCCGGTCGCCTCGCACGCCTCGACGTCGTGATCAACGGTTCGTTCTTCACCTCGTACGCCGCCGACGGGGTGATCGTCGCGACCCCGACTGGCTCCACCGCGTATTCCTTCTCCGCCCGCGGCCCGATCGTGTCGCCCCGCTTGCGCTGCATGCTGCTCACACCCGTCTCGCCCCACATGCTCTTCGACCGCTCTCTGGTTCTCGACGGCGACGAGGAGCTCGTCCTCACCGTGAGCGGCGACCGGCCGGTGCTCCTGACGCTCGACGGTCGGGAGCTCGGCGAGCTCGAGACCGGGGCGCGGGCGGTGTGCACCGGCGGGCCACGTCCGGCACGCATCGTCACCTTCGGTCCGCGCGACTTCCACCAGATCCTGAAGGCCAAGTTCGGCCTTCCCGACCGCTAGCGATGCTCCTCGAGCTGCGCGTCGAGGGTCTCGGCATCGTCGACGAGCTGCACCTGCTGCTCGACGACGGGCTCACGGCCGTGACCGGTGAGACCGGTGCGGGCAAGACCCTGCTCGTGCACGCCCTGGAGCTCCTGGCCGGTGCGCGGGCCGACCCCGGGCTGGTGCGGGACGGCGTGGTCGAGGCGCGGGTGGAAGGTCGTTTCGAGCACCCCGATACGGGCGAGGAGACGGTGCTTGCCCGCATCGTGCCGGCGAACGGCCGGAGTCGTGCCTACGTCGACGGTCGGCTCGCGACCGCCGCCGAGCTGCAGGAGCTCGCGGTGCACGTCCTCGACCTCCACGGCCAGCACGCCCACCAGGCGCTGCTCGCACCGGCCGCGCAGCGGTCCGCGCTCGACGCGTTCGCGGGTGAACCCGCGCGTGTCGCGCTCGATGACTACCGCGCCGCGCGCGACGCGGTGCGCGTCGCCGAGCGTGCACTCGAGGCGCTCGGCGGCGACGAGCGGATGCGCGCACGGGAGATCGCGCTCTGCGAGCACCAGGTGAGCGAGATCGAGGCCGCCGGGATCCGCTCGGCCGACGAGGACGCGGCGCTCGAAGCCGAGGAGGCCCGGCTGGGCGACGCGGCGGCTGCGCGGGAGGCACTCGCCGCCGCGTACGCCGCCGTGGAGGAGACGGCCCAGGACGCGGCGGGCGTGGCCGCTGCCGCGCTCTCCGGACGGACCGGGCTCGAATCCATGGAGCAGCGGCTGCGCGCGGTGCAGGCCGAGCTCGCGGAGCTCGCACACGACCTGCGCGCCGCGGCCGACGGTGTGGTCGAGGACCCCCAGCGTCTCGACGCGGTGCGCGCGCGTCGTCGCCTGCTCTTCGATCTGCAGCGCAAGTACGGAGCCGACCTGGCGGAGGTCCTCGAGTTCTGCAGCGAGACTGCGGCACGGCTGGCCGAGCTGCGGGCCTACGAGGAGCGGGCCGCGGCGATCGAGCACGACCGGGCGATGGCCGCCGCGGACGCACAGCAGGCCGCGCAACGGCTGCGCGCGGCGCGAGTCGCGGCAGCCGGTCCGCTGGCGGAAGCGGTCGAGACGCGGCTGGTGCGCCTCGCGATGCCCGGCGCGCGGCTCACCGTGGAGGTGGAGGCAGCCGAGCCGGGCGAGGACGGCGCGGACCGGGTGACGTTCCTGCTCGCGGCCAACCCCGGCGAGCCCGCAGCACCCCTGGCCCGGGTGGCATCGGGCGGCGAGCTCTCCCGAGCCATGCTCGCCCTCCGCACCGCCCTCATGGAATCGGACGGGCACCGCGTCCCTGGCATGCTCCTCTTCGACGAGGTCGACGCCGGGATCGGGGGCGAGGCCGGGGCGGCGGTGGGACGGGAGCTCTCGGTGCTCGCCCGGGGTGCCCAGGTACTCTGCATCACCCATCTCGCCCAGGTCGCCGCCGCGGCCGACGCCCAGGTCGTCGTGCGCAAGGCCGAGCGCGACGGTCGGACGACCACAACTGCGGTGGCGGTGTCGGGGGAGGAGCGGGTGGCCGAGCTGTCCCGGATGCTGGCGGGGGTGGAGGGCTCGGAGCACGCCCGCCGCCACGCGGAGGAGCTGTTGAGCGATCTCGGGGCCCGATGATGGCCCGCAACGTGGAGCCTCGTCGGCCGGCGGACGCGCGCGCCGCGATCACCGGGGCGGCGCGCGTCGATCGGCGCACGAAGGACCTCGTGAAGCGGCTCCAGCCCGGTGAGATCGCGGTGATCGACCATGCCGACATCGACCGGGTGGCGGCCGAGGGCCTGGTCGCGGCGGGCGCCGCGGCGGTCCTGAACGCGAGCGCCTCGATCACGGGTCGCTACCCGAACGGTGGTCCGATCCGCATCGTGCGGGGCGGCGCGGTGCTGGTCGACGACCTCGGACCGAACCTGCTGGACCAGGTGGCCGAGGGTGACGAGCTGCGGGTGGTCGATGGCGAGGTCTGGCGCGGTGACGCGTTGCTCGCCTCGGGCGCGGTGCTCTCGGAGGCCGGGATCTTCGACGACATGGACACCGCGCGCGCCAACATCGGTGTCGAGCTCGAGCGGTTCGCGGCGAACACGCTGGAGTACATCAGTGGCGAAGCCCGGGTCATGTTCGAGCCGTTGGAGCTGCCGCCCCTGCACACGGCGTTCAAGGGCCGCCATGCGCTCGTGGTGGTGCGCGGCCACGACTACCAGCAGGACCTCGCGGCGCTGAAGCCCTACATCAAGGAGTACGCCCCCGCGCTCATCGGCGTCGACGGCGGCGCCGACGCACTCCTCGAGATCGGGCTGACGCCCGACGTGATCCTGGGTGACTTCGACTCGCTGTCGGAGCGAGCACTGCACTGTGGGGCCGACCTCGTGCACCACGTGCATCCCGACGGGCGTGCACCCGGGCGCGAGAACCTCGAGGCATGGGGGATGGTCGCCGGTCGCGACTACCAGGAATTCGTGGCCGAAGGGATGAGTGAAGACGTCGCGATGCTCCTCGCGTACGAAAGCGGCTCCCCGCTGATCGTGGCCGTGGGCACGCATTCGACGATGGTCGAGATGCTCGACAAGGGCCGCAAGGGCATGGCGTCGACGTTCCTCACCCGCCTGCGGCTCGGGCCGGTGCTCGTCGACGCGAAGGGCGTGAGCCGCCTATACGAGGGCCGGGTTCGGCGCCGCGACGTGGTGGCCCTCGTGGCGGCCGCGCTGTTCGCGATGATCGTGGTCAGTATCGTCAGCGAGCCGATCCACGTGTTTCTCGACGGGATCCGGGTGACCCTCGAGGACCTCTGGTACTCGCTCGGCGGAAACTGACCGGGGACGGCCGATCGCACATGATCAACTTCCGCTATCACATCGTCTCTCTCATCGCGGTCTTCCTCGCGCTCGCGCTCGGCGTCGTGTTCGGTTCGACGGTGGTCGACCGCGCCATCGTCGACGGACTGCGCAGCCAGATCGACAACGTCGAGAAGCACGCCGACGATCAGAAGGCGGAGAACGCGGCGCTGCGGGCCGAGCTGGACCGCACCGAGGCGTTCGTCAACGACCTCGCGCCGTTCGCGGTGCGGGGGAGCCTGACGAACCGCAACGTGGCGCTCGTCGCGATGCGTGGTGCGAACGAGGTCGTCGTGACCGGGCAAGCCGAGCTGTTGCAGACCGCTGGTGCGCGTGTCGACGGGGTCCTGTGGCTCGAGGAGGCGTGGAACCTCGACGACGCCGAGCAGCAGGACGAGCTGCGCGCGATCCTCGGCGTCGATGCGTCGGGGCGGGGCCTGCGCGCCGCGGGGCTCGTCGCGCTCGCCGCGCGCCTTGCCGCCGGCGCGGCGGTGAGCGTGCCGGACCTCCTGGTCCAGCTCGCGGATGCCGGCTTCGTGACACTGGCCGACGTGGCCGGCGGCGACACTCCTGGGTCGGCGACGTATCCGGGCACCGACGCGCTCGCCTTCGTCGTGGGTGGACCCGAGGCCGTCATCACCTCGCCGTCCTTCGCGAGCGTGCTGACCGCGGCGTTGAGCGACCTCAGCGTGCCGACCACGGTGGGTGAGATCTGGGCCGAGACCGCCGGCGGCGTGGAGCGCGGGGCGTGGCTCGCGCCGGTCCTCGACGACGACGTCCTCGCGGAACGGGTCAGCACCCTCGACGACGTCGACCTCGTCGAAGGGCGGATCGCCGCTCCGTTGGTCCTGGCGGATCGCGTCCGGGGGATCGTCGGCCACTACGGATACGGGGCCCGAGCCGACCAGCCTTTGCCCGAGCCCCTGGCCACGCCGGCTGCCCGGTAGCGAATCGCGCACGAGTCCCCGGTCCCCGGCCCCCGGACGGGCAGACTTCGCGCCGTGACGGTCGCGCTGGGCTTCGTCGTCGGGTTCCTCGCGTTGCGGTTCGTGTTGCTCGCGGGCCGAGACATGCTGCATGCCCGGGTGCTCGAGCGGGTCAACTTCCGGGGCGCGCGGATCGCGACGGCCGGCGGTCTGTTCATCGTGATGGCGGTGCTGCTGGTGGAGGCGGGACGGTCGGTGCTCGGGGCGTTCGACGTCGGCAACCCGCCGGGCCGCGACGCGGCCCGTCCGCTGATGCTGTTCGCCGTGTTCGGGTTCGGCTTGCTCGGCTTCGTGGATGACATGCTGGGCAGCGAGGACCGCGGGTTTCGCGGTCACGTGCAGGCCCTCTCACACGGGCGGCTGACCTCGGGGATGCTGAAGCTCATCGGCGGGGCGGCGATCGCGCTCATCCTCGCCGCGCAGGGCGGGTTCGTGACCGGGCAACGCCTGGTGTCCGACGCCCTGCTGATCGCACTCGCCGCGAACCTGGGCAACCTGCTGGACCGGGCACCGGGCCGGCTGATCAAGTGCTCCCTGCTCGCGTACGCGCCGCTCGCGGTGGTCGCCGGGACCGGCGCGGTCGGCGTCGCGCTCGCGCCGGTGATGGGGGCGACGACCGGCCTGCTGCCCGAGGACCTGCGCGAGCGGCTGATGCTCGGAGACACCGGCGCGAACGTGGTGGGCGGCGTGCTCGGGCTCGCCGCGGTGCTCGAGTGCAGCCGGACGGCACGCAACGTGATCCTGGTGGTGCTGATCGCGCTGAACCTCGCGTCGGAGCTGGTGTCGTTCAGCCGGGTGATCGACCGGACACCGCCGCTGCGCTGGTTCGACCGCCTCGGCCGCCTCCCTGCTCCCTGACGATCTCGGAGCGCTTCGGGTCTTCAGACGGTTTGGGAAGTGCGCAGAACGCTCGGGTCAGGTCGGCGGGTCGCAGTTGGGGCGCACGTACACCGCCGGGACGTCGGCGCTCGGCTCGTAGCCGAGCTCGGCGAGGCGCTCGGGCAGATGGGTGAAGCTGCCGAAGCGCACCTTCGCGGTCACGACAACGGCGCACACCTTCGGGTTCGCCGCGGCGTCCACGAGGCGGTCCTCGGTGATCTGGATGTGCTCGACGTTGGAGTGGATCCGCAGCACCGACGCGTCGACGTAGAACGGGTCGGTCGACTTGCCGGCGCGCCACACGAGTCCCGGGGCATCCGAGATCACCCAGGCGCTGGCGGGCAGGTCGCGCAGGGCCTCGACGATCTGCGCGTCGGTGCCCGTGTAGTCCTCCGGCCACAGCAGCGGGCGCAGCTCGACAACCTGGAACCCGAGTGTGACCACCACGGCGACGGCGACCGCCTTCCACGGCGGCCGGTACCAGGCCGCGAGGAGGGCGAGCGGCGCGACGAGCGCGGTGAGGTGGTTGCGAAACATCGGGTCCTGGGCGAGGAGGACCACGAAGGCCGTGCCGGCCCACCACCACAGCACCCGGCTCCCGGAGAGCGCACGCTCGAGCCGTCCGCCCTCGACCTGGCTGGGGTGGTCGGGGTGGGCGCGGAGGCGGCGGGCCAGCGCCCAGCCCAGCCCGAGCAGCAGCACCGCCACCAGGACGGTGTCGCGCCTCGCGAACGTGGTCACGAGCTTGTCGAGGTTGGCCAGGGGCTTGCGGTCGGCCGTCTTGTCGAGGTGGTACGCGACGTAGTCGTCGTAGACGTGGCCGAGCCCCCACGGCAGCGACACCAGGAGCACGACGGCCAGCGCACCCAGCACCACGGCCAGGGCATGGGTCCAACGCCGCCGGCTCGCCACGAGCAGCCACGCGACGAGCAGGGCCGGTCCCACGAGCAGGCTCTTGACCGAGAGCGCGCCCCCGGCGAGCAGCGTGATCGCCACGACCTTCCCGGCGGACGGGGCGCGCCGGTACGCGAGCGCGACGGCCACCGCCGTGGTCGCGAACGCGGCGGCCGGGCCATCGCCGGTCAACGGGCCGGTGGTCCAGAGGAGCACGCCGCTGATCGCCGTGAGCCCTCCGGCCAGCAGCGCGCGGGGCCGGTCCATGAGCTCCCGCGCGGCGAAGTACACCGCGACGCTCACCACGACACCGGCGAGCACCGACAGGAGCCGGGGCGCGTTCATGGTCTCGAGGCCGACGAGGTCGGCCACCCGCATGAGCGGCAGGAAGAGCGGCCCCTGGGGCGAGAAGACGTCGCGGAACGGCGCGTGACCCTCGCGCATCGCGACGACCGCGAGGCCGTAGCCGCCGTCGTCGTAGCCGAGGTTGGTGGGTGCGAGCAGCGCGGGGACCCGCAGCGCGAACGCGAGGAGCCCGAGGAGGCCGGCGTCGCGCCCCGCGGCGGGCGTGCGATCGAGGGCTGCCGGGGTGATCGTGGTCACCGAGCTCCAGGATGGCCGGGGCGCGCGGGCTGGATCGCCGGCGCGAGCAGGTGGGCATGGTACCGTCGCTCTCCCGAAGGCACGTGGCGCGATTCGTCCTTTGGTCGGGCGCGCGCGTGGGACCGGGAAGCACGGCGGTGTACCACTGGCGGAGGTGAATGGGGTTGGCGAAGCACATCTTCGTGACCGGAGGCGTGGCCTCGAGTCTCGGCAAGGGGCTCACCGCCTCCTCGCTGGGCCGCTTGCTCAAGGCCCGCGGCCTGCGGGTCACGATGCAGAAGCTCGACCCCTACATCAACGTCGACCCCGGCACGATGAACCCTTTCCAGCACGGCGAGGTGTTCGTCACCGACGACGGCGGCGAGACCGACCTCGACCTCGGCCACTACGAGCGGTTCGTCGATGTGCCGCTCAACCGCAAGTCGAACGCGACGACCGGCTCGATCTACCAGTCTGTGCTGGCCAAGGAGCGCCACGGCGCGTACCTCGGTGAGACGGTGCAGGTGATCCCGCACATCACCAACGAGATCAAGGAGCGGATCCTCTCGCTCGCGGCCGAGGACGTCGACGTGGTGATCACCGAGGTCGGCGGCACCGTCGGTGACATCGAGATCCTCCCGTTCCTGGAGGCGATCCGTCAGTTCCGCAAGGACGTGGGTCGCGACGACGTGTTCTACGTGCACGTCACGCTCGTGCCGTTCATCGGGCCGTCGGGGGAGCAGAAGACCAAGCCCACCCAGCACTCCGTCACCGAGCTGCGCAGCCGCGGCATCCAGCCCGACGCGATCGTGTGCCGGTCCGACCGGCCGATCCCGACCCGGCTCAAGGAGAAGATCAGCCAGCTCTGCGACGTGCCCGAGAAGGGCATCGTCTCCGCGGTCGATGCAGACACGCTCTACGAGATCCCCTTGGTGCTCCACGACGAGGGCCTCGACGACTACGTGTGCCGGATGCTGCGCCTCGACGAGCACGAGCCCGACCTCGGCGGCTGGCGCCAGCTCGTCGACCGGGTGCACGCCGCCACCTTCGACGTGCGCATCGGACTCGTCGGCAAGTACGTGAACCTCCCCGACGCGTACCTCTCCGTCGCCGAGGCGTTGCGCCACGGCGGGTTCGCTTGCGGAGCGCGGGTACAGATCGACTGGATCGCGTCCGACGACACCGAGGGCCTGCTGGCCGACGGGCGCCTGCGCGACCTCGACGGCATCGTCATCCCGGGCGGTTTCGGGTTCCGCGGCATCGAGGGCAAGATCGCCGCTGCCGGCTACGCCCGACTGCAGCAGATCCCGTTCCTCGGGCTGTGTCTCGGCATGCAGTGCGCGGTGATCGAGTTCGCCCGCGACGTGTGCGGACTCGTCGGCGCGAACTCGTCGGAGTTCGACGCGCACACCCCGCACCCGGTGATCGACCTGATGGACGACCAGCGCGAGATCGTCGAGATGGGCGGCACGATGCGCCTCGGTGCCTATCCGGCCCGGCTCGCCTCAGGGACGCGCGTGCGCGACGCGTACGGCGAGGAGGTGGTCTACGAGCGGCATCGCCACCGCTACGAGGTGAGCAACCACTACCGCCGTCGGCTCGAAGAAGCCGGGATGGTGTGCTCGGGTACCTCGCCCGACGACCGGCTGGTCGAGTTCGTGGAGCTCCCCCAGTCGGCCCACCCGTTCTTCCTCGCCACCCAGGCACACCCGGAGTTCAAGAGCCGTCCCGACCGGCCGCACCCGCTGTTCGCGACGTTCGTGGCGGCTGCGAAGGAGCGTGCGGAAGGCCGCGCCCCCCGCCTGCCCCTCGCCACGGACCAACGCAGCACCGTTGCCGGAGCCTGACGAGCTCGGGCGGCTGCTCGCCGAGCACGACACCTGGCTCGCGGTCGAGCGCGGCCTCGCGCCGAACTCGCTCGCGGCCTACCGTCGCGACCTGCGCCGCTACGAGGCGTTCCTGCGCCGACGGGGGATCACCGACGCCGCCGGGGTGCGCGAGGCGACCGTCGCCGCGTACGTCGAGCACCTCAAGCGGGCCCGCGACGACGACGGTCACCCGCGCTACGCCCCCGCGTCAGTGGCCCGGGCGCTCGTCGCGGTGCGCTCGTTCCACCGCTTCTGCCTCGACGAAGGCTTCGTCGACGAGGACCCGTCCGAGGAAATCGGTGCACCGCGAGTGCCACAGGGGATCCCGAAGGCGCTGACCGAAGCCGAGGTGGAGGCCCTTCTCGGCGCCGTGGAGGGCGACGACCCGAGGGCCCTGCGAGACCGCGCGATCCTCGAGACGCTGTACGCGACCGGGGTGCGGATCTCGGAGCTCGTGGGGCTCGACCGGGCCGATCTCGACCTGGAGGACGGCCTCGTGCGAGTGCTGGGCAAGGGTGCCAAGGAGCGGGTGGTCCCCATTGGCCGAACCGCCCGCGAGGTGCTGGCCGAGTACCTGTGGCGGGGCCGGCCCGAGCTGGAGCGCCCCGTGACGCGCACGGTTCCCGGCGACCCGCTGCTGCTCAACGCGCGGGGCGGGCGGCTCACCCGGCAGTCGTGCTGGAAGATCGTGAGCGCGGCGGGGGAGCGGGTGGGGCTGGCCGGACGCCTCTCCCCGCACGTGCTCCGGCACTCCTGCGCGACCCACATGCTCGAGCACGGCGCCGACATCCGGGTCGTCCAGGAGCTGCTCGGCCACGCCAGCCTGTCGACGACCCAGGTGTACACGAAGGTCTCGCCCGAGCGCCTGCGGGCCGTCTACGAGCTGGCCCACCCGCGCGCCAGGTCGGGGGTGGGGCGGGAGTAACCTTCTGGGATGCCCGAGACCACCTTCTCGACCCAACGCGCCCAGCTGACCGAGGAACGCGAGCACCTGCTCACCCAGCTCGAGCACATGGGCCGCGCCCCGGGCACCCACGAGCTCGAGTTCGACGATGGCTTCGCCGACTCGGGCCAGGTGACCGCGGAGCGGGGCGAGGTCGACGCGCTTGCCGGCAGCCTCCTCGAGAACCTGCGCGACGTCGAGGCGGCGCTGGCCAAGATGGATGGCGGCACCTACGGCCCCTGCGAGTCCTGCGGCGAGCAGATTCCCGACGCGCGCCTGGAGGCGATGCCGTCGGCGCGCTACTGCATCGCCTGCGCCTCGGCGCGCCGCTAGCGCGCCCGCCTCCGCCGACCGACCCCCGATGAACCTCGAGCAGTCGCTGATCTGGTTCGGCTGCCTGATCGTCGCCGTGATCCTCCACGAGATCAGTCACGGGCTCGTCGCGCTCTGGTTCGGTGACGACACCGCGCAGCGGGCGGGGAGGCTCACCCTCAACCCGGTGCCCCACATCGACCCGTTCGGGTCGATCATCATCCCCGCGTTCGGCGCGCTGACGGGGGTGCCCGTGATCGCCTGGGCCAAGCCGGTACCGGTCAACCCGGCGAAGATGCGCGAACCGCGTCGCGACATGCTCTGGGTCGGCCTGGTCGGTCCCTTCTCCAACTTCGTCCTCGCGATCACGGCCGCGTTCGCGGCCCGGGCGCTCTACGAGGGGATGGACACCTCCGGGATCGGTTCCTTCGAGGACCTGCCGCTCCTGATCCGGATCGTGTTCTCGTTCGCGTTGGTCAACTTCTTCCTCGGGATCTTCAACCTGCTGCCGATCCCGCCGCTCGACGGCTCGTCGCTGCTCGAGCGTGTGCTGCCCGAGCGCTACCTGCCCGGGTGGTACCGGTTCCGGCCCTACGGCATGCTCATCCTCTTTGCCCTCGTCTTCTGGACCGGGGTCATCGACAAGCTGTTCGCGCCCGTGTACCGCAACCTGGCGCAGTTCGTGTTCGCGTGAACCCGACGCACCTGGCCCGACGGTTCCTCGGGACCCTGCGCCCCGGTGGACCGGCGCCCGCCGACGCGGCGTGGGCGGACGGGGTGCTCACCCCGGAGGAGCGCCCGCTGTTCGACCGGCTCCCCGCGCACGACCGGCGCCACGCGATCGGTGTGGCTCGGGACGTCGATCGGATGCTCGGCGCGGCCTCGGAGCCGCGCTGGCTCGCCGCGGCGCTGCTGCACGACGTCGGCAAGCAGGAGGCGCGCTTCTCCGTGCCGGGACGGGTGCTGGCGACCCTGCTGGTCCTGGCCCGCGGGCGCGACCGGGTCGCCGCCTGGTCGGGGGGATGGCGCGGGAGGGTCGGGGCCTACGCGCGCCATGGCGACATCGGTGCCGCCGAGATCCGGGCCGTGGGCGGCCGGGAGGAGGCGGCCGTGTGGGCCGAGGCCCACCACCGCCCGGCTGGTACCTGGCCCGCGTTGGGCTGGCCGCCCGAGGTCCTGCACGCGCTCGACGCGGCCGACAACGCCTGAGCGCCGCGGACGGGCTCAGCGCAAGGGCAGCAGGCCCGTCGCGGCGCGCACGCGGTCCATCGTCGCGCTCGCGATGGCCTCGGCCTTCTCGGCGCCGAGGGCGAGGCAACGGGTCACCTCACCGGGGTCGGCCGCGAGCTCGTGGTACCGCTCGCGCACGGGGCGCAGGTACTCGACGAGTGCTTCGGCGACCGCGCCCTTGAACGTGCCGTACCCACCGGTGCCGTACTCGGCCTCCAGCTCGGGCACCGGTCGCGCGGTGGCCACCGACAGCAGCGACAGCAGGTTCGAGATCCCGGGCTTGGCCCCGACGTCGAAGCGGACCTCGGTCTCGGAGTCGGTCACCGCGGACTTCACCTTCTTGGTGATGCGGGCGGGCTCGTCGAGCACGAGGATCGTCCCCTGGGGGGAGTCGACCGACTTCGACATCTTCGCGGTCGGGTCCTGCAGGTCCTTGACCCGCGCCCCGACCGGGGGGACGGTCGCCTTGGGGACCACGAGCGTGTCCCCGAAGCGGTGGTTGAACCGGGTCGCGACGTCGCGGGTGAGCTCGACGTGCTGGATCTGGTCCTCGCCCACCGGTACCTCGTCGGTGTCGTAGAGGAGGATGTCGGCCGCCATGAGCACCGGGTAGTCGAGCAGGCCGGCGCTGACCGACTCCTGTCCCCGACCCTTCTCCTTGAACTGGGTCATGCGCCGCAGCTCGCCGACGGTGGCGATGCAGTTGAGCACCCAGGTCAGCTCGGCGACGAGCGGCACGTGGCTCTGGACGAACAGGATGCAGCGCTCGGGGTCGAGACCGGAGGCGAGCAGCAGCATGGCGAGGCGCCGGGTCTCGGCGGTGAGCTCGGCGGGCTCGTAGGGCACCGTCATGGCATGCAGGTCGACCACGCAGTAGATCGAGTCGTCCTGCAGGTCGACCCACCGGCGCACCGCGCCCGCGTAGTTGCCCAGATGCATCTCGCCGGACGGTTTGATGCCCGAGAAGCGCCGGGTCAAGGCGTGCCGCCGGGGGTGCGCGTGGTGGTCATGGTCGCCGAACCTAGTGGAGGGTCCATGGCCCGCCGGGGTCCATTCGCTACCCTGGCCGGAGATGTCGTACGCGGTCAGCACCCCCGTCTACGAGGGCCCGTTCGAGCTGCTGCTCCACCTGATCCTGAAGGAGGAGGTGGAGCTCTGGGACGTCTCGATCGCCCAGGTGATCGACGCGTTCCTCGTCGAGGTCGAGCACCTCGACCGGCTCGACCTCGAGACTGCGACCGAGTTCCTGCTCATCGCGTCCACGCTGGTGGAGCTCAAGGCCCGCCGGCTGCTCCCGGGTGCCGAGCCCGCCGAGCTCGACGAGGAGCTGCTCCGGTTCGAGGAGCGCGACCTGCTCCTGGCCCGCCTGCTCGAGTGCAAGACCTTCAAGGACGCGGCGACGGTGATCGCGTCGGGCCTGCGGGCCGGGGCCCGCACGATCGCGCGCAGTGCCGGGCCCGAGGAGCCGTTCCGTTCGATGGCGCCGGATCCGCTCGAGCGGGTCACCCCGGCGGCGCTGCTGGCCGCGGCGAAGCGGGCGCTCGCGGTGAAGGAGCCCGCGGTCGTCGACACGTACCACGTCGCGCCGATCCGAGTCTCGGTGCGCGACGCGGTGGAGGCGCTGCTCGTCGCGCTCCCGGCCGACGCCTCGACGAGCTTCCGTGCGCTCGTACGCGGGATCGACGACCGCCTCGAGGTGATCGTGCGGTTCCTGGCGGTGCTCGAGCTCTACAAACAGGGCCTGGTCGACATCGACCAAGCCGAGACCTTCGGCGACCTGGTCGTGCGGCGGTTGGCCCATGGCGCCCGCTCGCTCGACGCCACGAGCCTCGACGACTGGGAGCAGTCCCCGGTCATGGTGGGCGACTGACCGTCGTGGAGGAGCGCGTGATCACCGAGGCGCGGCGCGCGGTCGAGGCCGTGCTGATGGCGGCCGTCGAGCCCGTGGAGCCTCAGGTGCTGGCCCAGCTCACCGAGATCCCGGTGTCGGAGGTGGAGGCGCTCTGCACCGAGCTCGCCGAGGACTACGAGCGCGAGGGGCGTGGCTTCGTGCTCGCCCGGGTTGCGGGCGGCTACCGCTTCCAGACCCATCCCGACCTGGCTCCCTACGTCGAGCGGTTCGTGCTGGAGGGCCAGACCTCGCGCCTGTCGAACGCCGCGCTCGAGACGCTCGCGATCGTCGCCTACAAGCAGCCGGTCTCACGCGCCCAGCTGAGCGCGATCCGCGGCGTGAACGTCGAGTCCACGCTCGCCACCCTCGAGGCCCGCGGCTACGTCGAGGAGGTCGGTCACGACCCGGGGCCGGGGCAGGCGATCCTCTACGGCACCACGCGGCGCTTCCTCGAGCAGATGGGCCTCGACTCGTTGCGCGACCTGGCACCGCTGGCCGAGTTCGTGCCCGACGCGCAGGTGGTGGAGGCGCTCGAGCGCGGCCTGCACCTGCGCGTCGACCCGCCGGCCGGCGAATCCGAGATGCCGCAGCATCCGGGCGAGCAGCCCGACACCCTCGGCGAGGGGTGAGCACACCGGAGCCGCCGACCGGCGAGCGGCTCCAGAAGGTCCTGGCGCGCGCGGGCATCGGCTCGCGGCGCGCGTGCGAGGAGCTCATCGCAGCCGGGCGGGTCACCGTCGGCGGGGAGGTCGCGCGGCTGGGACGGCGCGTCGACGCCGAGGCCGACGCCATCCACGTCGACGGGATCCCCGTCGCGACGCGTTCCGATCTCGTCTACTACCTCTTGAACAAGCCGCCCCGGGTCGTCACGACCGCGTCCGACCCGCAGGGTCGGCCCACCGTGGCGGGGTTGGTGCCGGCCGAGCCCCGCGTGTTCCCGGTCGGTCGACTCGACCGGGACAGCGAGGGGCTCCTCGTGCTCACCAACGACGGCGAGCTCGCGCACCGGATGACCCATCCCCGCCACGGCCTCGACAAGGAGTACCTGGTCGAGGTGGAGGGCGTGCCGACGCGGGCCGCGCTGCGGGCGTTGCGCGAAGGCGTCGAGCTCGACGACGGACCCACCGCCCCCGCGGCCGCCCGGTTGGTGCAGGCCCGGGGCGACCACGCCGCGATCGAGGTGGTGATCCACGAGGGTCGGAACCGCCAGGTGCGGCGAATGTGCGAGGCGGTCGGTCACCCGGTCCGGCGCCTCGTGCGGACGCGCATCGGGCCGCTCGCGGACCGCACGCTGGAGCCGGGTGCGTGGCGCCGCCTGCGGCCCGACGAGGTGCGCGCGCTCTGGGCCGCGGTGAGCGAGACACAGGCAACCGAACCGGCTTCCGGACCGGCAACCGGACCGGGAGCTGCCGAGGGCAGCGGGTAGCCTCGGGTGCCGTGAAGCTCCTGGCCCTGCGTGGCGCGACGTCTTGTGACGTCGACACCGCCGACGAGATCGACGCCCGTACGAAGGAGCTGGTGTCCGAGATGCTCGCTCGCAACGGCATCGAGCACGACGACATCGTGAGCATCCTGTTCACCGCGACCGACGACCTGCACGCCCAGTTCCCGGCCACCGCGGCGCGGGCGATCGGTCTCGGCGACGTGCCGCTGATCTGCGCGCAGGAGCTCGACGTGGAGGGCGGCATGCCCCGGACCATACGGGTCCTCATGCACTGCTACACCGAGCGGGCCCGTACGGAGCTGCGCCACGTCTACCTCGGCGCGGCGAAGACGCTGCGCGACGACCTGCCGGAGTAGGGGTGGCGCGCATCGCCCTGCTCGGCACCGGCCTCGTGGGGGGCTCGGTCGGCCTCGCGCTCACCAAGCGCGGCTTCGTCGTGCGCGGCTACGACACCGACCCGGCGCGCGCCGAGCAGGCCCGGGACCTCGGGGCGATCACGGAGGTCGCCACCACGGTGCGAGACGCCGTCGCGGGTGTCGAGCTCGCGATCGTGGCGGTCCCGGTCGGCGCGGTCGCGGGGCTTGCGATCGCGGCGCTCGACGCTGGGGCGTTGGTTGTCACCGACGTCGGCTCCGTGAAGGCCGCGATCGTGCAGGAGGTCGAAGCGGCCCGTCCGCAGCTCGCGTCCCAGTTCGTCGGCGGTCACCCGATGGCGGGATCGGAGCAGGACGGGCTCGCTGGCGCCGATGCCGACCTGTTCGCCGGCGCGGCGTGGGTGCTCACTCCGACGGCCGGCACCGATCCGGCGGCGTACACGACGGTGCGGTCGGTGGTGGGCCTGCTCGGCGCCGAGATCATCGAGGTCACGCCGGAGGACCACGACGCGCTGGTCGCGGTGGTGAGCCACGTGCCCCAGCTCGCGGCGACCACCCTGATGGACGTCGCCGCGACGTCGGGGGAGCAGCAGGCCACGTTGCTGCGGCTCGCGGCGGGCGGCTTTCGCGACATGACCCGGATCGCAGCGGGGCATCCGGGGATCTGGCCCGACATCTGCGTGGCCAACCGCGACGCGATCCTCGCCGCGCTCGACGCCTATCTCGGCGCCCTCGCCGATGTGCGTTCCCTTGTGGACGCGGGGGAGGGCGGCGAGCTCCTCGCGCTGCTCGACCGGGCTAGGGTCGCGCGTCGCAACCTGCCCGTCGGTCGGCCCGACCTCGGACCGATGGTCGAGCTGCGCATCCCGGTGCCGGACCGTCCGGGGGTGATCGCGGAGGTCACCACGCTCGCCGGTCGGCTCGGCGTCAACATCGTCGACGTGGAGGTCGCCCACACGATGGAGGGCGGTGCCGGCGTGCTCACCCTCGTCGTGCCGCAGACGGGTGAGGCGAGGTTCGAGGCCGCGCTCGTCGACGCCGGCTACCACGTGTCGCGGAGCGCGCTGTGAGCACGGTTCGCCACGGCATGTCTTCGGAGCTGGTCCTCGCCGGTGGGCGTCCGCTGCGCGGTCGGATCCGGGTGCCGGGCTGCAAGGGGATCTCGCACCGGGCCCTGCTGCTCGCCGGGATGGCCGACGGTCGCAGCCGCATCGCCGGGATGGCCGAGGGTGACGACGTCGCGCACACCGCGGAGGTGCTCGACCGGCTCGGAGTGCGGCTCCGCCACGGCGCGCCCGACGAGCGCGGCGTCGGTGTCGCCACGGTCACTTCGGGAGGGGTCGAGACGTTCCGGGAGCCCGACGTGGTGCTCGACTGCGGCAACTCCGGGACCACGATGCGGATGGTTGCGGGGCTCCTCGCCGGTCGACCGCAGCTCGCGGTGCTCGACGGCGACGCGTCGCTGTCGGCCCGTCCGATGGGCCGGGTGGTCGAGCCGCTGCGGGCGATGGGCGCAACCGTCGACGGTCGCGCCGGTGGCACACTCCCGCCGCTCGTGATCCGAGGCGGAGCGCTGCGCGGGACGCGCCACGCGCTCGCGGTGGCGAGCGGCCAGGTGAAGACAGCGCTGCTGCTCGCGGGGCTGCAGGCCGAGGGCGTTACGGAAATTGTCGAGCCGGCACCGAGCCGCGACCACACGGAGCGGATGCTCGCGGCGCTGGGCGTGCCGATCGAACGGCGGGATCCGACGCGGGTTGCGTTGCGGGCGGGTGCGCCCCGGCCGTTCGAGATCGTCGTGCCCGGTGACCCCTCGTCGGCCGCGTTCTTCGTGGTCGCCTCGACGATCGTGCCGGGCTCGTCGATCGTGATCGAAGGCGTGAGTCTGAACCCGGGTCGGATCGCGTACGTCGACGTGTTGACGCGGATGGGCGCGCGGATCGAGATCACCGAAACCGGGATCGAGGTCGGTGAGCCGGTCGGCGACATCACCGTCGAGCACGCCTCTCTGCACGGCACGGAGATCGCCGGCGAGGAGGCGATCATCGACGAGCTGCCTGTGCTCGCGATCGCCGCCGCCTTCGCTGAGGGGCTCACCACGATCCACGACGCGGGAGAGCTCGCGGTGAAGGAGAGCAATCGGATTGCGACGTTGACCCAGGAGCTGACCCAGCTCGGCGTCGAGGTCGAGGCGCGGCCCGACGGGATCGTGGTGCGCGGGGGCAGCCCGCGCGGCACTCGGCTCAAGAGCCACGGTGACCACCGCGTCGCCCTGTGCGGCGCGGTGGCGGGCCTCGCCGCCGAAGGGGAGACCGTGGTGCGGGGCTGGAGCGCGGTGGGCGTGAGCTACCCGCGCTTCGCCGACGACCTTGCCCGGCTGCTGGGGGACGCGTGAGCGAGACTTCGCCCCGTGTGGTGGCGATCGACGGGCCCTCTGGCTCCGGGAAGTCGACGGTGGCCCGCGGGGTCGCGCAGGCGCTCGACCTGCCGGTGCTCGACACCGGCGCGATATACCGCTCGGTCACGCTCGCGGTGCTCGAGTCGGGGGTGGACCCCGACGACCCGAAGGGATGCGCCGAGGTCGCCGAGCAGGCGCGCGTCGAGCTCGAGGACGGCTCCGTCGCTCTCGACGGGCGTGACGTGAGCGGACCGATCCGCGGTCCCGAGGTGACGGCGGCGGTGTCAGCGGTATCCGCCCATCCGCGGGTTCGCGAGGTGCTGGTGGCGCGCCAGCGCGCCTGGGTCTACCGCCACGGCGGCGGAGTGGTGGAAGGGCGCGACATCGGAACCGTCGTGTTCCCCCACGCGACGCTGAAGGTGTTCGTGACCGCGTCGGACGAGGAGCGGGCGCGGCGGCGGCGCCTCGACGAGGAGGCCGCGGGGCGCGAAGGTGCGGTCGAGGAGGTGCAGGTCTCCATGGCCCGACGCGACGCGTTGGATGCGGGCCGCACGGCGTCGCCGACGGCAGTGGCCGACGACGCCGTCGTGATCGACACCACCGATCGCAGTGTAGAGGAAGTCGTCGAAGAGATCGTGGGCCGCGTGCAACGGGCGGCCGCGGAGCGAGCATGACGTTCTACCGGTTTGCCTGGACGGTGGTGTACATGTTGTGCCGCGTGCTGTTTCGCGTCCGGGTCATCGGCGCGGAGAAGGTGCCGGCCACGGGCGCGTACATCGTCGCGCCCGCGCACCGGTCGATCCTCGACACGCCGTTCGCGTCGTTCATCACCCGGCGTCGCGTCCGGTTCATGGCCAAGCGCGAGCTGTTCGAGTCACGCATGGGTGAGTGGCTGTTCACGAAGCTGGGCGGGATCCCCGTCGAACGGGGGTCCGCGACCGCGCGCAGCGCGTTGAAGGCCGTGCAGGCCGCGCTCGCCGACGGGGAGCCCGCAGCGGTGTTCCCCGAGGGCACCCGCCGGCACGGCCCGGTCGTCGACGAGCTGTTCGACGGCGCGGCGTACCTCGCGGTGAAGCTCGGGGTGCCGTTGGTTCCGGTCGGCGTGGGCGGGAGCGAGCAGATCCTTTCCAGCGGCAAGGTGGTGCCGAAGCTGCACCGGGTCGTGGTGGTGGTCGGCGACCCGATTTACCCGCCCGCGGGGGCGAGCACCCGCCGGCGGGGGGACCTGCAGGCATTGACCAAGGAGCTGCAGGACGCGTTGCAGCCGCTCTTCGACGAAGCCCTGAAGCAGGCCGGCCAAACCTGACCGCTCACCCCCCAGGGCTTTGGCGTCGCGACACCGCGAATATCGCGGTCTGCTGACGCCAAAACCCTGGGATGCTGGACAGGTCAGGGGTTGAGGAGGACGCCGAGGAAGAGTGCGGCGAGCGCGAAGAGGACCGAGACCCCCTCCAGCGCCGCGAGGCCCGAGATCGCCACGCAGGTCAGCTTCACGAACAGCGTCACGAGCCATTCGGTGCTCTGGTCGCCGACCGAGAGCGCGAGCAGGTTCCACACCCCGGTCGCGAGCAGCACGAAGAACGCGCTCCACGCGAGCACCTGGAACCGGCGGGCGACCAGCCGGATCCGGGCCCGGGCCGCCTCCTGCTCCTCGGGGGTGGTGCCCGGCTGCGGCCGTAGCGCGGGGATCACGGCGCCGAGCGTGAGCTGGCCGCCGACCCACACGGTTGCCGCGAGCACGTGCAGGAACACCCGGATCGTCGTGTCGGTGATCGGGATCAACGGCGGGTGAGCTCCTCGAGCACCTGCGAGGCCGTGCGGCCCCGGTCGTCGTCGTCGGGGATCAGGTCGCGCAGCTCCCGCGGGGGCGGGAAGTACTCGTCCTCCTCGGTGACGTGCACCACCTCCACCCCCTCCGCGGGGCCGAGCCGCTCGATCACGGCCTGGACCAGGTCCTCGGGCGCGCTCGCGCCCGCGGTGACTCCGACGACCGCGGCGTCGCCGAGTGCGTCGACGTCGAGCTCGTCCGGGCCGTCGACGCGCAGCACCTTCGGGCACCCGGCCGTCTCGGCGACCTTCGCGAGCGCGACGGTGTTGGACGAGTTCGCGCTGCCGATCACCACGACGGCGTCGGCTCGGGTCGCGATGGCCGAGAGCGCGGCCTGCCGGTTCGTGGTCGCGAAGCACAGGTCGTTGCGCGCCGCGGTCCACAGGGAAGGGAAGCGCGTGCGGGCGTCGTCGCGGATGCCCTCCCAGTCGTGGAGCGCAAGGGTCGTCTGGGCCAGGAGTGCGACCTTCTCCGGGTCCGACACGGTGGCCAGCGCGCTCGAGAGATCGGTGTCGTGGTCGACGAGGCGGATCGCGTCGGGTGCGACCGCGAGGGTGCCGACGGCCTCGTCGTGGCCGGGGTGGCCTACGTAGAGGATCGTGTAGCCCTGCTTTGCCCGCACCCGAGCCTCGTGGTGCACCTTGGTCACGAGCGGGCACACCGCGTTGACCACGAAGCGCCCCTCCTCGCGGGCCGCGTCGACCACCTCGGGAGCGGAGCCGTGGGCCGAGAGCATGAGCGGCGCACCCGCGGGGACCTCGCGCACGTCGTCGACGAAGACGACCCCGAGCTCGCGGAACCGCTCCACCACCAGGCGGTTGTGGACGATCTCGTGGTAGCAGTACACGGGCGGTGGGAACAGGCGGACCATCCACGCCAGCGCCTTGATCGCCATCTCCACGCCGGCACAGAAGCCGCGTGGCTCGGCGAGCAGCACCTTCCCGACCATCGCCGCAAGGGTAACTCCGGGGCCCTGCCCCCCTAGACTTGCTGGATGCCTCCCGCACGCGTGTCGTCCGTCGCGCCCGGAAGCCCGGCCGCGGATGCGGGCGTGCGCCCCGGCGACGAGCTCGTCGCGTGCAACGGCGAGGACCTCCGCGACGTGATCCGGTACCAGGTGCAGACCGACGACGCCCACGTGGAGCTGGCGCTGCGCCGCGCCGACGGGGAGCGGGTGGTCACCGTCGACAAGGCGGCCGGCGCCCCGCTCGGCCTCGAGCTCGAGCACGCCGTGTTCGACCGGGTGCGGACCTGTGACAACCACTGTCCGTTCTGCTTCATCTACCAGCTGCCCAAGGGCATGCGCGCCAGCCTCTACCTGAAAGACGATGACTACCGGCTCTCGTTCCTCTACGGGAACTTCACCACGCTCACCCGGTTCACGGAGGCCGACCTCGAGCGGGTCGTCACCGAGGGTCTGGGGCCGCTCTACGTGAGCATCCACGCGACCGACCCGGAGGTGCGCGCCGCGCTGCTGCGCAACCGGCGGGGGGCGACCAGCCTGCGATGGCTCGGCGCGCTGCTCGACGCGGGGATCGAGGTGCACGGACAGATCGTGGTGTGTCCCGGCGTGAACGACGGCGCGGTGCTCGAGGACACGCTGCTCGGGATCCTCGACCGCTTCTCGCGCCTCGCGAGCGTCGGCGCGGTGCCGCTGGGTGTGAGCCGCCACAACGCGGAGCCCACGATGCGCCCGCACACGCGAGTCGAGGCCGAGGCCGTGCTCGACGTCGTCGAGCGCTGGCAGGAGATCTTCCTCGCCGCGCTCGACCGCCGGATGGTGTTCGCCGCCGACGAGTACTTCCTGATGACCGCGCGCCCCTTCCCCGCGCTCGACGCGTACGAGGGCGTGGCCCAGCACGAGAACGGCATCGGGATGGCACGGGTCTTCGAGGCCGAGGTGCGCGATGCGCTGGCCGGACGGCACGTCGAGGGTGTCGGACCGCGGCCGGGCTTCTTCGCGTGGGTCGACGGCGCCCCCGCCGAGGGCTACCGCGCGCCACGCACCACCGATCCGCTCGCGGTACGTGACGCGCGCCCCGGCGCCCCGGTGCGGATCGTCACCGGCGAGTACGGCGCGCGGGTCCTCACCCCTCTGGTCGGTGCGCTCGCGGATCATGCCGGGGTCCCGGTGCACCTGGCGCCGGTCACGAACGGGTTCTTCGGCGGCAACATCGCCGTCACCGGACTTCTCACGGGCGCAGATGTGGCCCGGGCGCTCGCCACGGTGCCAGTTGACGACCGGGTGCTGCTGCCCGACGTCGTGCTTTCCGGCGACACCTTCCTCGACGGTGCGACCGTCGCCGACCTGGGCCGCCCGGTCGAGGTGGTGCCGACCGACGGCGCCTCGCTGGTCGACGCGCTCGGACGCGCAATCCGATGAGAGACGCGGCGAGCGGGACCGTGGGCGACGCCGCCCTTCCCGTCGTGGCGGTGGTCGGGCGCCCCAACGTGGGCAAGTCCACCCTCGTCAACCGGATCGTGGGCAAGCGCGAAGCGATCGTCGAGGAGCGGCCGGGCGTCACCCGCGACCGCAAGGAGCTCGTCGCGGAGTGGATCGGCCGCCGGTTCCGCATCGTCGACACGGGCGGCTGGATCGCGACGAGCGAGGCCCTCGCGAAGCAGGTGAGCGAGCAGGCCGAGCGGGCGATGCGCGAAGCCGACGTGATCCTGATGGTGGTCGACGCGACGGTGGGCGCCACCGAGGAGGACGGGCAGGTGGCCCGGATCCTCCAGCGCTCGCAGAAGCCCGTGCTCCTGGTCGCCAACAAGGTCGACGACCAGCGGCGCGAGGCCGACGCGTGGGCGCTGACCCGGCTGGGTCTCGGCGAGCCCCACCTGGTGTCCGCGATCCACGGCCGGGGGAGCGGCGACCTGCTCGACGAGCTCGTCGCCGGGCTGCCTCGGGAGCCCAAGGCGCCGGAGGAGCCCGAGGGACCCCAGCCGTTCTCGATCGCGATCGTGGGTCGGCCCAACGTCGGCAAGTCGACGCTGTTCAACCGGCTCGTCGGCGACGAGCGCTCGGTGGTGCACGACCTGCCCGGCACCACCCGCGACACGATCGACACGATCGTCGAGACCGACGAGGGGCCGCTGCGCTTCGTCGACACCGCGGGGATGCGCCGGCGCAGCAAGGTCGACGAGCCCACCGAGTACTACTCGGTGGTGCGCGCGCTGCAGGCGGTCGACCGCTCCGACGCCGCGCTGCTCGTGATCGACGCGACCGAAGGTGTGAGCCACCAGGACCAGCGCCTCGCGGAGCGCATCGACGCGGCGGGAACCGCGATAGTTGTGGTGCTGAACAAGTGGGACCTGGTGCCCACCGAGCGGCGCCCGCAGGTGCAGATCGACGTCGCCGACCGGCTCGGGTTCCTCGGCTACGCACCGGTGCTCAAGGTGAGCGCGCTGAGCGGTCGCAACCTCAAGCACATCCTGCCGGCGTTGCGCGACGCGGAGACCGCGTACCACGTGCGCGTGCCGACCGCGGAGCTCAACCGGGTGATCCGCGACGCGCAGCAGCGGCACCCGCCGCCGGTCGACCGCAAGCACCGGCCGCGCGTCCTGTACGCGACGCAGGGGGCCACCGACCCGCCGACGTTCACCCTGTTCGCGACCCGTTCGCTCCCGCCGACGTACCTGCGGTACCTGGAGCGGCGCATCCGCGAGCACTTCGACCTCGGTCCCACCCCGATCAAGCTCCGGGTCCGCCGCCGCAACGACTGACGCGCGCCGAGCGTGACCGCGGGGACGATCGCTGCCACCGAACGCGTACTACCTTGTCCGGACATGAACGGTCGAGGCTGGATGGGCAGGTTCGCGAGGACGGCATCCGTCGCGCTCGTCACGGCGGTCGTCGCGTCGGGATGTACCACGGTGATCCGCAGCAGCGTCTCCTCCGACGGCGCCGAGAGCAACGGTGCCTCCGCGGACCTCCGAGCCCCGGTGATCTCCGACACCGGTCGATTCGTGTCGTTCGTGTCGTCGGCGTCGAACCTCGTCCAGAGCGACACGAACGGGACCAACGACGTGTTCCGCCACGACAACCTGGTGGGCGGGACGACGCGGGTGAGCGTAGAGGACGCAGGCGCGCAGGTCGCGGCTGCGAGCGATCTCTACGCGATGAGTGGAGACGGCGCACACGTCGGGTTCGGAACTGCGGCGTCGTTGGAGTCCGCCGACACGAACCACGCGTTGGACATCTACGTTCGGTCCGTCGACGCCGGGACCACCGAGAGGGTCACCATCCTTCCTAACGGCGAACCGATTGTGAAGATGGGCCAGACCGGGGTGATCTCGCACGTGTCGTTGAGCGACGACGGCCGCTACATCCTGATGGTCTACAGCCAGCCAGGCCGCGCAGACACGTACATCCGGGACCGCCAGGCCGACACGACGACGCACGTGGCCACCTGGGCGCTGTACGCGCAGCTGACCGGCGACGGCTCGGCGTTCGTCGAGGACGTCGGGTGCGGGAGCTCGACGTGCCGGGGCAGCACCGTCCTGCAGCACTGGATGCAGGGCACGAGCGAGCCGGTCGGCAACGGCGCCGCGGGCAGCAACAGCAGCTGCGGGTTCAACGCGTACGACGTGACGAGTGACGGCCGCTACGTCCTCGGTCGTCAGTACGCCGCGTATCCGTTCTTCGCGTGTGCCGCGCCAATCGGTCTCGTGCGCTGGGACACCGTGACCAAGACGGCGGCCGCGGTGGGTGACGGCACCGACGCATCTCGGTATTCGCTCTCCGACGACGGCCGGCTGGTGGCGTACCGCACCGGTACCGGCGTGGTGAAGGTCGTCGACGTCCTCACGGGTGTCGTGCAGCGGGCGGACACGGACTTCTTCGGGCAGCCGGGCGACGGGGTCGCGCAGTGGGCGAGTCTCGCGGACGGCGGCCGGTTCCTCGTGCTCGGCTCGCCAGCTACGAACCTGGTTCCCGGTGACTCGAACGGCGTTGCCGACGTCTTCACCCGCTTCTCGATCCGGCCGACGGTGTCGTGGATCGCCCCCGGGTCGCTCGCTCGGGGAGCAACCCACCAGACGGTGCAGGTGCACGGGAGCTTCCTGTCCGGGCTCACGGTCACCATGGGCGACGGCGTCACGGTGCACGGCGCCGCGCTGGTCGGTCCCGACCTGCTCTCCCTCGACGTGTCGGTGGCGCCGGACGCGCCGGCAGGTGCTCACGACGTTATGGTCACCAACCTGGGCTCGGTCGGGTTCGGCTCGGGCGTCTGTCTCGGCTGCCTCACGGTGACGTAAGAGGGTTCGGCGGAACCGCCGGTAGCCTGACCGGGATGCGAGGGCTGCCGGCGAGCGTGGAGATCCGCGAGGTCGGCCCGCGCGACGGGCTCCAGAACGAGGACCCGGTGCCGGTGGCCGACCGGGTGCGCCTGGTGGACGCCCTGTCGGGCACCGGCCTGCGCCGGATCGAAGCTGGGTCGTTCGTCTCCCCGGCCGCGATCCCGGCGATGGCGGGAGCCGAGGAGGTCATGGCCGCGATCGACCGCCGGCCCGGCGTCGTGTACTCGGCCCTGGTGCCCAACGTGAAGGGTGCCGAGCGGGCCCTCGCTGCGGGCGCCGACGAGCTCGAGGTGGTGGTCAGCGCGAGCGAGACGCACAACCAGCGCAACGTGCGCCGGAGCGTCGATGCGTCCCTGGCCGGCGCGGCCGAGCTGATCACACTCGTCCACGGCGCGGGCGTACCCGTCGAGGCCATCGTGTCCACGAGCTTCGGCTGCCCGTACGAAGGCGACGTCGAGCCCACGCGGGTCGCGGCGATCGCGGCCGCACTGCGCGACGGGGGAGCCGACCGGCTGTCGTTCGGCGACACCACCGGCATGGCCACGCCCCGGCGGGTCGACGACGTGCTCGACGCGCTCGACGGGGTCGGCATCGCCGCCGCCGAGGTGGGCCTGCACTTCCACAACACGCGCGGCACCGGGCTCGTCAACGTGCTGGCCGGGCTGGAGCGCGGGGTCGTGCGGTTCGACGCGTCGGTCGGCGGGCTCGGCGGCTGCCCGTACGCGCCCGGCGCGACGGGCAACGTGGTGTCCGAGGACCTGGTGCACATGCTGGCCGACATTGGCATCGACACGGGCGTCGACCTCGACGCGCTGCTCACCTGTGCGCGGCTCGCCGAGAAGATCGTGGGACGCGAGCTGCCGGGCCAGCTGCTGCGCGCGGGCCCGCGCACGAGGACCGTGGAGGCATCGAGCGCGTGACGGAGCACGAGGACATCAGGAAGAGAACCGAGCGCGCCCTGCAGGGCAACCTGCACAAGGACCGCGACAAGCTTGCCGCGGCCAACAAGGTCTTCGTGCGGGACCGGCTTGCGCGCCTGCTCGACGAGGGTTCCTTTGTGGAGGACGGCCTGCTCGCCAACGCGCTGGCCGACGACCTGCCCGCCGACGGGGTGGTCACCGGCACTGGAACCGTCGACGGCCGTCCGGTGTGCGTGATGGCCAACGACCCGACGGTGAAGGCCGGGTCGTGGGGGGCACGCACGGTCGAGAAGATCGTGAGGCTCACCGAGACCGCGTTGCGCCTCGAGGTGCCCGTCGTCTACCTCGTCGACAGCGCGGGCGCGCGCATCACCGACCAGGTGGAGCTGTTCCCCGGTCGGCGGGGTGCGGGCCGGATCTTCGCAAACCAGGTGCGCCTCTCGGGCCGGGTGCCCCAGGTGTGCTGCCTCTTCGGCCCGTCGGCGGCGGGCGGCGCGTACATCCCCGCCTTCTGCGACGTGGTGTTCATGGTGGAGGGCAACGCCTCGATGTACCTCGGGTCGCCGCGGATGGCCGAGGAGGTGATCGGCGAGCACCCGACGCTGGAGGAGATGGGCGGCGCGCGGATGCACGCGACGGTGAGCGGCTGCGGCGACAACCTCGTGGCCGGCGACGACGCCGCGATCGACGCGGCGAAGCGATGGCTGTCGTACCTGCCCACGTCGTGGAAGGTGGCGCCGCCGACCGCCGAGCCCACCGCGCCCGCGGCCGCCGCGAAGCCCATCGCCGAGCTCGTGCCCGCCGAGGAGCGCCGCGCGTACGACATGCGCGAGGTGATCGCGTCACTCGTCGACGACGGGTCGTTCTTCGAGGTGAAGCCGCTCTTCGCAAAGGAGCTGGTCACCGGGTTTGCGCGGCTCGGCGGCCAGCCGATCGGGATCGTCGCCAACAACCCGATGCACCTCGGCGGCGTCCTGTTCGTCGACAGCGCCGACAAGGCGGCGCGCTTCGTGTGGCTCTGCGACGCCTTCAACGTGCCGCTCCTGTTCCTCGCGGACGTCCCCGGCTTCATGATCGGGACGCAGGTGGAGCGCCAGGGGATCATCCGGCACGGGGCCAAGATGATCAGCGCGGTCACCGAGGCGACGGTGCCGAAGATCAGCGTGATCGTTCGCAAGGCGTACGGCGCGGGGCTCTACGCGATGTGCGGTCCGGCGTTCGACCCCGACGCGTGCCTCGCGCTGCCGAGCGCGCAGATCGCAGTGATGGGTCCGGAACCCGCGGTCAACGCGGTCTTCTACAACAAGATCCAGGCGATCGACGACCCCGAGGAACGGGCCGCGTTCGTGGCGGCGCGCCGGGCCGAGTACGAGGAGGACGTCGACCTCGTGCACCTGGCCGCGGAGCTCCTGGTCGACGCGGTCGTCCAGCCCGAGGACCTGCGCGCGGAGCTCCTCGGCCGGTTCGCGCTCGCCCGCACGCGCTGCCGCGAGGACTTTGCCCGCCGTCACGGCGTCCCGCCCGTCTGAGGGCCCCGTGCCCTGGTGCACCGACTGCGACCGGTTCCTCTCACCGTCGAGCGTGCGCGACGACGGGACGTGTCCCCACTGCGGCCGCGCGGTCGAGGGGGGTGAGCTCGCGGTGCGCGCCCGGGAGACCCGGCGCTCGGCCGAGCCGGACGAGGAGCCGCTCCCGCCGATCCCGTGGCACCTGAAGCTCCTCGCCGCGGCGATCGTGGTGTACCTCGCCTGGCGGTTGGTCCAGGGAGTCGACTGGCTCCTGGGCTGAGGCGGCCCGGGGGTCGGTCGCTGGCGCGCGAGGGCGGTTCCGCGGAACCGCCCGCGGCGTACGGCGGTTCCGCGGGACCGTCAGCGGATGGATGTCGCAGCGCCGCGCGCGGTCCGGGCCGGCGAGCTGCTGTCCGCGCTGTCGGACGAGCCCGCGGAGTGGCTTGGGTCGGAGGTGTGCACGCTGGCCGGCCACATCGACGCGACGACGAGTCGTGTCCACGCGCTGGTGGGCGAGCTGGACCAACGGGAGGCATGGCGTAGGTGAAAGTGCCACTCGATGGCGCATTGGCTGTCGTGGAAGACGGGCATGGGCCCTCGGATGGCTCAGGAGCAGGTTCGTGTCGCCGCCGCGCTGCCCGACCTGCCGGCGACGTCGGCCGCGTGCGCGGCTGGGCGGCTCTCGTACGCGGAGGTCCGGGCGATCACTTGGTCCGCCATTCCGAAGACTGATGCCGACCTCGTCGACGTGGCCACGCGTGTGACCGGCGCGCAGACGCAGCGGGTCGCGTCGGGCTACAACCCGGCGCAGCGCCTGGCCCATGTCGACCGTGCGGCGGACGAACTCCGCCGCCGAGGCGTGTGGTCGCGCTTCGACGACGAGGGCACCGCGACGCTGGTGGTGCGTGGGAGCCGCGACGAGATCCGTCGCGTGCTCGACGGGTGGGATTGCGGGATGCAGGTGCCGGTCACCGAGGGAAGCCGGACAATCGACGTGGGCCGTCGGTCGCGGCGGGCGTCGAGCGCGCTGGCTCGCCTGGTGCACGGCCCTGACCGGGCGACCTGCCGGTTCCCAAGATGTACCAACCGAGGTTGGCTCCAGATCCACCGTTGGCGACAGTGGTCACAGGATGGGAGCACGTCGACCGACAGCCTGTTCCTCGTGTGCCGGTATCACCACAAGGTGTTGCACGAGGGTGGCTGGCACGCGAAGGGCGAGGCCGACTGGCGGCTGACGTTTCATCACCCGTGCGGCGGAATGGTGCCCGAGGTCGCGCCGCCCCCGCCGGCTAGGGATCCGGGGGCTCTGCGCCGCGCGCACGCGCTCGCCGGGCTCGCGATCGGTCCCGACGCGGTCACCGGCCGCTGGGACGGAACCGCGCTCGAGCTCCACTGAACCGCCAGACGATCGGCCGGGTGAGCACCCGGTTGCGTAGACTCGCCCCTTCACGGGCTGTGGCGCAGCTTGGTTAGCGCGTCGGTCTGGGGGACCGAAGGTCCCGGGTTCGAGTCCCGGCAGCCCGACCAAGAAACACAGGGGTTCTCGGGCCTTTGTGTTTCGCGCTAAGGGCCGATTGCTAACCGATTGCCAACGGGACGCGAGCAGGCCGGGCGGGTGTTCGGTGTCTAGGACTACCGGCCGGAGACTTCCTGGCGGGTGACGGCCACCTCGGGCGGCGCCGTCACCGCGAGCCG
>Ga0194128_10002449_pt1 | contig 30005 bp, 7 predicted proteins | sample TA2KigCa65mmetaG_FD_148650 | JGI IMG/M metagenome (GOLD analysis project Ga0194128, IMG submission 148650) | Freshwater microbial communities from Lake Tanganyika, Tanzania - TA2015037 Kigoma Deep Cast 65m | ecosystem: Environmental > Aquatic > Freshwater > Lake | place: Tanzania: Lake...
CCGTCACCCTCGGGTCGACGATCACCGTCAACGGGTTGAATTTTGGCGCTGATAATTACGTCATCACGGGCCTCACGGCCAACCCGCTCACCTTTAACGGCACGACGCCCACGATTACTTTGCAGACAGGCGTCACCAATGCCACCGTCACCGCCCTCATTAGTGGTTCGGCCGGACTTACTTTTAACGGTGGTACTAGCGCGGGCACGCTGACGCTTGGGGCGACAGCTCAGGTCAACAACTACACCGGCACGACTAATATCAGCAGCGGCACTCTCCGTGTCACCAGCATCACCGCTCTCGGCGCCAGCGGGGCGGGCAATGGCACGGTCGTCAACACTGGCGGCGCGTTACGGATCGGCATCGGCGGCACCATCGCGACCGAGTTGCTGACTCTCAACGGCGCCGGCGTGAGCAGCGGTGGCGCCCTTGTCTTGGATCAGAACCTCGCTTCGACCTGGTCAGGCGCGATCACCATCGGTGCGACTGGTGCAACGGTAAATGTCGGCTCGGGCTCCACATTCACCCAGGGCACAGCTCAGATGGTCGTTAACGGAGCGTTGACGAAGACGGGCAATGGATTGTTTGCGTTGACCGCACTGCGCAGCACTGGCACTGGCACTTTGTCGGTCGATGGCGGGACATTCCGCATTGCCTCGGCGGGGGCGGGGGTCGGTTGGGATTCGGGGAACATCACGGTCAATAGCGGTGGCACCCTTCAGACCACAGGAGGTGGCACGAACAGCATCATCAATACGGGCACCATCACCGTCAACTCCGGCGGCATGGTGGACTGGCAGCAGACGGGTGCGGAAACCATCGGTGGCATGACCATCAATGGCACCGGCATCAACAATGCCGGAGCGCTCGGCCAGACGACAGCCCAAACCGGCGGCGCGATTACTGGAGCGGTCACTCTTGGCGGCAACTCCACCATCGGCGTGGCTTCTGGCGGTCGCATTGCCTTGGCGACGGCGATTGCCAACCCCTCCTTCACCCTGACCAAGGACGGCGCGGGTGAATTGCGCAGCACCGTCACGGGCAGCACACCCTTCGGAGCCAGGAGCATTGTTCTAAACGGCGGCACGCTCGCGTTGGTTGCGGGAGCCGCGTCCGCTGGCACGGGAGCAAGCACCAATGGCGATACCTTTACTTACGGGGGCACCGGTGCGGGCGGTGGTGGAACCATCACCTTGACCCGGAATAGCGGCACTAATGGCGTTACCTACACGGTGGGAAATGCGGCGTCTGGAACCGTCCTCACTCGCTCCAGTCGAGGCACTTTGGTCCTCAACCCCACGACCTCACTCGCGAATTTGGGTGTGGCCGCAGCATCGGGTGGCGAGCGGTTCATCGTTCTGGGGACGACTCTTCCCGCAAACGTCAACACCATCGCCGATGCGTCCATCGTCGCGATGAGCGGCGGTGTGGGTTCGTTTGTCAATTACAGCGGCACTACCAATGGGTTCACCACAACGGGGGTGACCTACGCTGCTGCGGTCAATGCGAGCACCATCGCGGTCAACACCATCTCTGACGTTACCAGCAGCGTCGCGATCAACACCGGCAGCAACCCGTATGCGCTCCGTGTCGGCAATTTCACCCTCACCAACAGCGGAACGACCACAGTGAATGGCACGGGTGGCACCGCAGGCGTCATCCTTAACTCAGGGACCACAGCGGTCACCAACGACTCCGTCATCACCGGCGGGACGTTGGCGTTCGGCAGTTCAGAGGGAACGATCTTCGCGGTCACAGTTCCCTCGGGCGCGGGCATCGGAAGGATCTCCAGCGCCATCACCGGCACGGCTGGCATCACCAAGTTTGGCCCCGGTGCGCTCACGCTCAATGGGAACAACAGCGGCCTTTCCGGCGCCGTCCAGCTCAACCAGGGCACCCTGAACCTGAACAGCGCCAACGCCATCGGGACTGGCAGCTTCACCATCAAGGACGGCACCACGATCAACAACAACAGCGCCGCCGCCATCACCCTCTCCACCAACAACACCCAGACCTGGGACGGCAACTTCACCTTCACCGGCACCCAGGCCCTCAACCTTGGCACAGGGGCCGTCACCATGAACAACAGCCGCACAATCACTGCCTCGGCCAGCACCTTGACCGTCGGCGGTCCCATCACCGGCGCAGGCACGCTCACCAAGGCCGGCGCGGGCGCTTTGACCCTGTCTGGCAGCAACACCGGCCTCACCGGTGGCGTCACGCTGTCTGCCGGCACCCTGAACATCAACAATGCGAATGCCCTCGGCACCAGCGCCGGAGCCTTCACCATCACCGCCGCCAGCACCATCAACAACACCTCGGGCGCGGCCATCACCAATGCGGGCAACAACCCCGTCAACATCGCCAGCACGGGGGCGCTGACCCTCACCTTCACCGGCAGCCAGGCCCTGCACCTGGGCACCGGAGCCGTCACCTTGGGCGGCGGCACCCTCACCCTCGCCAACGCGGGCGCCTTCGGCCTCACCCTGGGCGGCAATGTCGGGGACAACGCGCAGAACACTGGCATTACCAAGACCGCCACGGGGGTCGTGACCCTCAGCGGCACCGGTCACACCTTCACGGGTCCCATCACCGTCAGCGCCGGCACCCTGTCACTCGGCAGCATTGCCGACGGTGTCACTTACGGCGCAGGCGTCGGCAATATCGTGTTCGATGGCACCGCGGCAGCACGCCAACTGATCTACACCGGCGGCAACGCGACCATCACCAACCGCCGACTCAATCTGGACACGATCACGATCGGGACCGTCACCCTGAACGCCTCCGGCTCCGGTGCCATCAACTTTGCAAACACCACCGCCCTGGGTGGGACCAGCGGGACCAAGCCGCTCGTCTTGCGCGGGACGAATACAGGGCTGAACACCCTCGCGGCCGTCATTAACGATGGTGCGGCGGGCACGCGAACCCTCACCAAGCTCGAGCGCGGCCAGTGGGTGCTGACCAACAACAACACCTACACCGGGGCCACGACCGTCCAGGCGGGCACGCTGACTCTCGACTTCACCAACACGCCGGTGAAGACCAACATCATCGCCAACACCAGCGCCCTCACCCTCGGGGGTGGCACGCTGAACCTCGTCGGTCATTCCACCGCCACGGCCCAGACCTTCGCCTCCACGGCGCTCACGGCAGGCACCATGAGCACCATCACCGCTGCCGGCGGTGGTGGCACGCTCGGTCTGAACCTCGGTGCGGTCACCCGCAATCTCAGTTCTGCGCTCAACATCAACCTGAGCGGCTCACCCTTGCCCACCGTCACCGCCTCCAGCGGATTAGCGGATGTCAATGGCATCATCGCCTCGACGGCGACTGGAGCGGCCTTCGTGACGGCCAACGGGACTGACTGGGCGAGCGCCGTTACAGGCACCCCCACCTACTCCAACGACACCTACGGGGCCACGCTGAATACGAACATCACCACCGGCGCCAGCCCGGCGACCTTCGTCACCAACACCCTGCGCTTCAACACGGGCTCACCCACGCTGACGCTCACCGGGGCGAACCGGCTGGCTGCCGGCGGCCTGCTCGTCGGCAGCGGCGCGGGTGCCGTGACCATTGGCGGCGCCGGCAGCCTCACCGGCACCAATGTTTCGACCACGAGCATCAATGAACTGAACATCTTCCAGAACAGCGCCTCAGCCCTCACCATCAGCGCGCCGCTTCTGAACAACGCCACGGGGCTGAGCTATGTGCCCGGCACGCCGCTCGGTGCGGCCACGGCGCTCAGTGTCTTCGGCACCGGCACCACCATCCTTTCCAGCACGTCGAACGCCTACACCGGCGGCACCAACATTTCCGGCTCGGCCACCCTGCAATTGGGCGCCAGCCAGGTGATCCCCGGCACGCTCCTGACGAATGCGGCCCAGGGCGGCCTCAACATCACCGGTGGCGGCACCCTGGATCTCAACGGCTTCAACCAGATCGTCACCTCCTTCAACGGCGGGGCGGGTGCGGTGGTCACTAACACGGCCGTAGGAGCCTCCAGCTTGACCATCGGCAATGTCGGCGGCACGGGCACCTACTCCGGCGTCATCACCAATTCCGGCGGCGCCCTTTCCCTCGTGAAGTCCGGTTCCGGCTCCATCACGCTCAACAATCAGAACACCTACACCGGCACCACCACCATCAGCCAGGGCACCTTGCTGCTGAACTTCACCAACGTGCCGTTGCAAGTCACGAACAACCTGCTGCCCACCACCGCCCTGACCATTGGCTCCGGCACGCTCAGCATCACCGGCTCCACCACGGTGAATGCCCAATCGTTCTCCGGCACCACGCTGGCGGGCGGTGCGACCATCACGACGGCCGGCACCGCCCCGGCCGTGACGCTCAATCTGGGCGCGATCACGCGCGCTGCCGGCACCACGCTGGCGGTCAATCTCGGCATTGGCCCCACGGGCAGCACGACCACCACCCTCGCGAACACCGGCACCAGCATCCTGGGTGGCTGGGCGGTCCAAGGGCAGACCGTTCCCACCACCTGGGCGGTCAGCGCGGGGAATGGATCCACCGCCGGGGCCATCACCGGTCTGGCGACGTTTCTTACCACCACGACGGCGGGGAACACGGCCGCCAACTATCTGACGACTTCGGATGTCGATGTCACCAATAGTCCCCCTACCTTGACCGGAGCGATCACCATCAACAGCCTGCGCTTCAATACTGCGGGAGCGAACACGGTGACGCTCACGGGAGTCAACACCATCAATACCGGAGGCATCCTCGTGACCGCCACAGTCGGCAACAACAACCAGACGATCAGTGGCGGAGATCTCCAAGGCCCGAATGGTGGCGAACTGATCATCCACAACTACAACACGAACACCAACAGGACGATCACGATCAATTCCAGGATCATCGCCAATGCGGCCTCGGGTGCCCTCGAAGGGCTGACGATCAATGCGGGCACGGGCACGGTGGCATTGCGCACAGCGACCAATACCTACGCCGGCCAGACGGTGATCAATTCCGGCACCCTTAATGTGGATCGCGCAGACCGTATCAACTCCAGTTCCGGCCTCACCCTCAATGGCGGCACCTTGAGATGGGACGTGAATGACGCTCAGCCGCTTGCTCTGACCTTGGGTGCGGCGGGAGGCGCTCTGAACGTTAGTGGTAACGATGCCACGCGCAACATCAGCGCCAGCACGGCAGTTGCTTTCATCGGAGCTGGCCCGCGGACCCTCACGATCAATGGCGCCGTCGACAGCCGAATCTGGTCTTTGCCGGCGATTCTTGGTGATGCAGCTGCGGGCAGCCCGACCAGCCTTGTCGTCTCACTCGGTGGCGATATTAGATTCTTCCGGCTGGCCGCTGCGAATACCTATACGGGGATCACCAACATCAACCGCGGCATTCTTGACCTGAATGTCAACAATGCGATCAGCAGTGGCCTCTTGAGCACCGCCACCACCGGGAACATCGTGTTCACGAGCGAAAACCGCGCCATTCTTCAGACCAACGCCACAGCAGGCACCATCACGCGGTCACTTGGCTACGGACCCGGCCAGATCCACTGGGAAGGCAACGGCGGTTTCAGCAATGGCAGCGCGGCAACGCAGGTCGTCAATCTCGGCGGTGCGGGCGCCACCTTGACGTGGGGTGCGGGCGGCTTCGTGCCAACCGGCAGCAGTCTGCTATTTGGTCACGGGGGATCGATTAATAACCAGGTGAGCCATAGCGGTTCCATCGACTTCCAGAATAGCATCGATTTAGGCACGGCGAGCCGGACGGTGGACGTGGCCACCACAGAAGTCAGTGCGGCGATGTTCCCGGCCATCCTCAGCGGCAACCTCACGAGTTCTGCGGGGGGCGGGGTGGCCAAGACCGGCACCGGCGCGCTGTTCCTGTCCGGCTCGAACTCGGGCGGACCTGCCACAGTCTCAGTCATTGGTGGCTTGGTGTTCGAGGACGCAGCTGCCATTCCCGGCACGGGTGCGAACATCACCTTCAACAATGCGGTGACCAACGGCGCGGTGGGCGTCATCGGCGACACTAACCCGATTGCAACCTTGGGAGGTCGCATTGCCAACCCGTCTGCTTCGACCACGACCGGCGCCTTTCTGCTCGGGGCGGACAGCAGCACGGCGCTCGATTTCGCGAACTTCCCCAACATGCGCCTCGCGGCGTTCCAATTCACGCCGGGTGCAACCCCGACGGGGCCTGCCTTGGCCACCACCTACACCGGCACGATCACTCCGGCCGGTGGCACCTACCGGTTCGGAGGCATCATCGCCTTGGGCCAGACTGCCGACAAAATCGCAGCCACGACTTTGGTCTTGCCCGTTAAGAATCAACTCACCGGCAGCAACGCGGTGAACATCACCTACGGCCAGACCACCATCACCGGCAGCAACAACTACACCGGGGCCACCACCTTCAACGGTAACGCCATCGCTCAAGTCCGCGTCGGCATCGGCAGCAACACCGCCTTCGGCACCAGCGCGGTGACCCTTGCAGGCACCCAAACCGTCCATTTCGGCATGGTCAATGGCGACCGGACCCTGAGCAACAACATCAGCTTCGACGGAGCCTCCACCCTTGCTTGGGAAGCCAGTGCCGATCCGGGCACGGGAGGCATCCTCAGAAATACGAGCCAGGGGGCCATCAGTTACCTGGGAACAGTAAACCTCGGCGGCCGCTCGAATCCGAACATCGTTGGACGCCCTGGCGGCACCCTGTTCTTCGGGGACATCACTGGTGGAGCGGGCGGCATCAACTACACTCAGGGCGCGGGTGGCTACTTCAGCTGGCTGAGCACCTCGGCGAACGCCGGGGTGGCCAAGACGTATACGGGTAATACCTCCCTGGGGGATAATGCGGTGCTCGTCATTGACAGCGCCAGCTCGGTCAGCGCGGGTAATTTCCTCCCAAATAGCTCCGCCATCCAGCTTCATCCGGGAACGACCTCGATTGATCTGGGCACCCGGGCCTGGACGGTCAACTCACCTGACACACTCATCTTTAACACCCCTTCTGGCTCAACCCTGACTACGGCGGGCGTGATTTCCGCCGCCACCACGGGTGGTCTGAACAAGCAAGGCCTTGGCTTGGCCATTCTTCAGGGCCTCTCTCCCTCCGCCGTCACGACCGGAACGCTTACCGTCAGCGCCGGCACGCTGCGGCTGGATGCCGCCACCGCCGGCGGGACCATCTGGGGCGCGGCTGCGCAGCCGCTGGTCCTTGGCCAGGCGAGCGGCACCTACAGCAACGGCGGCACGCTCGAAATCACGGGCACCTCGGCCCAGTCTTTCGCCGGAGTGACGATCAATGCCCGGGCCAACAACATCAATCTCACCGACGCGATGACGCTAACAGTGGGCACGATCACCCGCACGGCCGGCAGCACGCTGAATTTCTCGGCGCCCACTGGCGCGGTGGCGTCCGCGCATGCGGCAGTAGCTGGCCTCGTCAATGGCGCCACCACCTGGAACGGCAATGACTGGGCGGCAGCCAACGGAGCCAACATCTCCCAATTCACGGCCTACACAGCGCTGACCGGCACTGCGTCGGCGCCCACGATCACGAGTGGTGGCACATTGAACTACATCGTCAGCAGCGCCACAACGAACAATGTCACCCTGGCGGCGACGGGGACAATCAACGCAAACACCTTGAAGTATAGCGACACCACCAACCGCACGATCGATATTCGCAACGTCACGACCCAGGGCACTCTGCGGCTCGGAGCCAATACCGGAACTGGCAGCGTGACCACGGTCGGCGGGCTTCTGGTCGCCTCGGGTGCGGGTGCGCTCACCATCGGTGTGGCGGGAACTCCCGGAACCTTGACCGCAGGCGGCACCACCGCAAACGCGGCAGGCGACCTCGTTTTCATCAACAATTCGTCCAGCGACATCACGGTCAATGCCGTCATCGCGAACAACGGCACCACCGCCATTCCCGTCGCCTACGATGGTCGCAGTACCGGCAAGCTCATTCTGGCCGGGGCCAACACCTTTGGCGGTGCCATCATCATCAACAGAGGCGTTCTCGAAGTGGCGACCGTGAACAGCGCCGCGGCGGCTGGTCCTTTGGGCCAGGGCACGGCGGCCGCAGGCAACATTCTTCTCAATGGTGGCACCTTCCGGGCGAATTTGAGCGCCAACGGCACAACGAACAAGGGTTTCACCGTCAACGCCCCGAGCACCATCGACGTCGTGGCCAACACCCTGACCATCAACAGCACAGCGCTCGGCGTCGCGACCTCGGACCGCAACCATCTCGGCATCCTGAACGCAGGCATTCTGACCAAGACAGGCGCGGGCACTCTCGACCTGCGGAACCTCACGACCGCCGCGAACAACGCCAACCTGAGCATCCTTGTCTCGCAAGGCACGCTGCTCTTGAATCAAGCTTCAACTGCCGCGATTTCCGCCATCGATCTGCCCGGCAGCGCCGGTCTCATCATCGATGCAGGCGCCACGGCCCGGCTCGGCGCCACCGGCACAGGTGGAAACCAGATCTCCAATGCCAGCAGCGTCGTGGTGAAATCCACCGGTGTTTTTGATCTCGCAGGCAAGAGCGAGACCATCGACGGTCTCGCTGGCGACGGCATCGTTCAGGCCAACGGCACCTCTACCCTCACCGTCGGCGGCAATAACAGCGCGGGAATCTCCGCCTACACTCTGCCCGCTGCAGTCTCCGGTGTGAACGCCACGGGGTTGAACTACTTCTCGGGAACCCTGTCCGATGGCAGCGGAACTCTTGCCTTCACCAAGACCGGCTCGGGCACCCAGATCCTCGCCTCGGCGCAGAGCTACTCGGGAGCCACCACCATCAACGCCGGCACCCTCCAGCTTGGCATCGCGAACGCCCTGCCCAGCGGCGCTGGCAAGGGGGATGTGACGATTGTCGGCAACAACACCGGCACGAACGTCGGCGCCGTCACGACCAACGGTTCCAACCGCGTTCTCGCTCCAGGCACGCTCGACATGGGCGGGTTCAACCAAGGCATCAATGGGCTGAACTCCACCACGGGCGGCTTTGTGACAAACAACCCGACCCTTGCCTGGAACGGCACTGCCTGGGCAGTGGCCGCAGGGGTGCAGGGCGCCAAGACCCTCACCCTTGGCAATAACAACGCCTCCGGTGCCTTCAACGGCGTCATCCAGGATGGTTTCAGCGTGGAGCCGGGCCTCAATGCCACCGGCTATGTGGGCGGCATCAATTTGGTGAAAGTGGGCACCGGCGCCCAGACCCTCTCCGGTGCCAACACCTACGGCGGGACCACCGCCATTCAGAACGGCAGCATCATCCTTACCGGCGGGACCAACCGCCTCCCCACCACCACCGCCGTCACCCTCGGCAGCGGCTCGGACAGCGGCGTGCTTCAGGTCGGCGGCGCCACCACGGTCACCCAGACCATCGCCGGTCTGGCCACCAGCGGCGCCGGCACGGCCAACAAAGTGGTGGGCGGCAATGCCTCCAACTCCACCCTCATCCTCAACCAGACCGGCTCTGCCACCTACGCGGGTGCCATCGGCGGCGCAGGAGCCAACGAGAACAACCTGAACTTCACCCTGCAGGGCGGCGGCACGCTGACCACCACCGGCGCCAACACCATCACCGGCACGACCACGGTGCAGGGCGGCAGCACCCTCGTGCTGGGCTCGAACATCACCGGCACGGGCACGGCGGCGCTCGCCGTCGGCGGCGTGGGAGGCGGCACCCTCACTGGCACAGGTTTCAGCGTGTCCGCGGCCACCACGGTCAATGCTGGCGGCATCATCGCCCCGGGCGCCACGGCAGCCACGGCCGACATCGGCACGCTTACCTTCAGCAATGGCCTGACGATGAATGGCGGCTCGCTGGCCTTCGTCATCGGCAGCACTGGCGGCAGCACGCCGCTGCTGGGCGATTTGATCAATGTCACGGGCGGCGGCTTCAACGTCACCAGCGGTTCCATCTCCCTGGCGGACCTCGGTGGAGGCAACAGCGTCATTTTGGGCACTTATGACCTGCTCAACTATAGCGGGACCACCTTCACCGGCTTCGGCTCCCTCACGCTGACCAACAGCGTCATCGGGCCGAACAACTACGTGGCCACCCTCTTCAACGACACGGTGAACAACAAGCTTCAGGTGATCCTCGACAACGCCCGCTTCTGGGCCGGCCAGACCAACGGCGTGTGGGACACCAACACCACCGCCAACTGGAATCCCGGCAACTTCTTCCTCGCCACGGACAAGGTGATCTTCGCCGACCTGGCTCCCACAGTGGCCCCGGGCACCACCAACGTGGTGCTCAACAGCATGGTGACGCCTGGCGCGGTGACTTTCACCAATGCCAGCCTCAACTACAATCTGAGCGGCACCGGTGACATCACCGGCACCACCGGCCTCTCCAAGAGCGGCGCGGGCGCCGTGGTCATCAGCCTGGCCAACACCTTCAGCGGCAACACCTCCATTACCGGGGGCTCGGTGGAAATGCAGAACGCGGCTGCCATCGGCAACAACACGGGTTCCATTTCGGTCAGCGGCACCGGCGAGCTGCGCCTCAGCAACAACATCGCGGTGGGCGCAAAGGCCCTGAGCCTCAACGGCACGGGCGCCAGCAGCACCGGCGCCCTGCGCAACCTCTCCGGGAACAACAGCTACGCCGGAGCGATCACGCTGGTCGGCGCGTCGCGCATCAACTCCGATGCCGGCACGCTCACCCTCTCGGGTGGCGTTACCAATGGCGCGAACAATCTTGTCCTTGGCGGCGCGGGCAACGTCACCGTGTCCGGCGTGATCGGCAGCGGCTCCGGCACGCTGACCGTGGATGGCACCGGCGTGGTCACGCTCTCCAACACCAACACCTACACCGGCCAGACCTTCATCCAGAACGGCACGCTGTGCGTCAACACCATCGGCAGCTACAACGGCGGCACTCCTGTGGCTGGCGGTCTAGGGGCACCCACGACCGTGGGCGACTCCACCATCGCCATCGGCAGCGGCGCCAACACCGGCACCCTGCGGTGGACGGGTTCATCCAACGAATCCACGGACCGCGTGATCGATCTTGCCGGCACCACCGGCGGGGCCGTCATCGACGCCTCCGGCACCGGAGGTTCCGTGCTGACCCTCAGCAGCGCGCTGACTTTCACGGGTGCTGGCAGCAAGACTCTCACCTTCACGGGCACCGGCGGCACCACAGGAACACCCAACGTCATCAGCAACGGCATCGTCGATCCGAGCGGCTTTGCCACGAGCCTGCTGAAGACCGGCAGCGGCGTGTGGCGGCTGGACGGCACCAGCAACTACACCGGCAGCACCACCATCAATGGCGGCACGTTGCTCATGGGTGCGGCCAATGGCCTGCCCACCACCGCACCCACCATCGCCAACGGCAGCACCAGTGCGACGCTGAGCCTCGGCGGCAACAGCCAGACCTTCAATGGCATCACCTTCGGCGGCGCCAGCGCCACCAGCTCGGCGCAGGGCACCTTGGCCATCGGCGCCACGGGCACGCTCACCCTCAGCGGCGACGTCACCTACACTGCGACGGGCAATCCGCTCGGCGCCAGCATCACCAGCAGTGGCACCGCCACCCTCGACCTGAACGCTGCGGCCCGCAACTTCACCGTCGGCTCGAGCACCGGCAGCGGCGGCTCCGACCTGACCATCAGCGCCGTCATCGCCGACGCGGCCACCGGCGGCTCGCTCGTGAAGACCGGCGCCGGCACCCTCGTGCTGACCGGCACCAACACCTATGCCGGCGCCACCACCGTGAACGGCGGCATCCTCAGTGCAAATCCCGCCGCCCTCGGCACCACGGGCACGATCAACGTGGGCACCACGACCTCCGCGGAACTGAATCTCTATGCGGACAACTCCGCCAGCGGCGTGACCCTGGCCAGCAACACCAATCTCAATGTGGGTGGCGCTTCATCCGTCGGCACGCTGGGCTTCCAGTTGAATGGCGCTTCCGCCGCGGACACCCTCACCCTCGCAGGCACGGGAGCCCTCACCGTGGGTGCCGGCGGCGGTGTCGTGAACGCCCGCACGCTGGGCACGCTCACCGGCACGAGCTACACCCTCATCGACAACACCAACATCGCGCCGGTCACCATCACTGGGTTTACGCTGGGCACGCTCACGGGAGGATATGCTTACTCGCTTGACAACACCACTGCGGGCCAGTTGAAGCTCACCGTGGGCGCGGCCAATGCAGGGCCCTACTACTGGAATGGCTCCCTCGGTTCGGGTGGCAATGGTTCGTGGGCGACCCTCGCCAGCAACGGCGCCAGCACCAACTGGCGCCTGAATGCCAACGGAACCGGTGAAGCCGGCGCCACGCCCGGGGGTGTGGATGTGCATTTCGTCACAGACACAGCCGCCAATGTCAACACCACGCTGGATCAGCCCTACTCGATCAGCGGCCTGATCTTTAACAACAACACTTCGGGAACCGGCAACGTGACCATCTCTTCCGGTGCCGGAGGCGCGGCCAGCACCCTGACCCTCGGTGCCAACGGCATCACCATCAACACGTCGGCCACCTCCACCAGCACGACCATCGCGGCGCCGGTCATCCTCGGTGCGAACCAGTCGTGGGGAGTGACCGACGCTGGCCATTCCCTCACCGTCAGCGGCGCGGTCAGCGGTTCCAGCAACCTCACCAAGACCGGCTTGGGCACCCTGGTCCTCAGCGGCGCGAACACCGGCTTCAGCGGCGCGGTCGCCATCAACGGCGGCACGGTCAGCATCGGCGCCAGCAACAACCTGGGGGATGCCAGCGCCACGAACACCCTGAGCATCGCAGGCGGCACGCTCCGGAACACCGGCGCCTCTGTGATCCTGGGCACCAATCGCACCGTAGCCCTCGGCGCGGGCGGCGGCACTTTCGACGTGACTTCCAGCAACAACCTGACGGTGGACGGCACGGTCAGCGGTACCACGATCCTGACCAAGACCAGCGCCGGCACGCTGGTCCTCACCGGGGCGAACACCGGCTTCAGTGGCCCGGTCGCCATCAACGGCGGCACCCTGAGCATCGGTGCCAGCAACAACTTGGGCGACGCCAGCGCCACGAACACTCTCAGCATCGCCAGCGGCACCCTGCAAAACACCGGCGCCTCGGTGACACTGGGCACCAACCGCATCGTGGCCCTCGGAGTCGGCGGCGGTACCATCGACGTGACCTCCAGCAACAGCCTGACGGTGGACGGCCTCCTCAGCGGCTCGACCGGACTGACCAAGACCAACACCGGCATCCTGGTGCTCGGAGGCGCCAACACCGGCTTCAGCGGCGCGGTCACCTTGAATGGCGGCACCGTGCGCATCAGTGCCGCCAACAACCTCGGTGACGGCACCGCGACCAACTCTGTCACCATCAACAACGCCACCCTCAACGGCACGGCCACCCTCAGCGACAGCCGCGGCTACACCATCGGCCATGCCAGCAGCATGCTGGCGGCCAACACCGGCACCACCTACACCATCGCCAATACCGCCAGCACCAACGTCGGCGGCTCTGGCACCCTGAACCTCAACGGACCGGGCATCGTGGTGCTTGATGACATTCTCAATGCCAACACCTTCAGCGGCGGCAGCATCCTCAGCGGGCTCGGCACGGTGCGCATCAACACCGCCACCAGCCTCGGTGCCCAGACCGGCGCCGTGACACTTAAGGACGCCATCCTCCAGGCGACGGAAAGCATCACCACCACCCGCGACGTGACCCTCGCCAGTTACGGCGCCATCGTGTCCGTCGACGGTACCAAGACGCTCTCTGTCAGCGGTCTGCTCAGCGATGGCACTCCCGCCGGCACCCTAAACAAGACCGGTGTCGGCATTCTCGATCTCACCCGGGCGGCGGGCAACACCTACACTGGCGGCACCTTCGTCCAGGGCGGCACCTTGCTGGTGAGCAACACCTCCGGCTCCGCCACCGGCACCGGTGCGGTCTCCGTGGGGGTGGGCCGCTTCGTGAACGGCACCCAGACCACCACCAGCACTGGCACCCTGGGCGGCGCTGGCATCATCTCCGGCGCGGTGCGCCTCTACTCCGGGGCCACCCTGAGCCCGGCCACGGGAACCACCGCCGGCACGCTCACCGTCGGCGGTCTCCAGCTTGATGCCGGCTCCCTGCTTTCCTATCAGCTCGGTGCCATCGCCAGCAGCGACAAAACCGTCGTCACCACCAGCGGCGGCTTCACCGCCAACGGCGGCCAGTTCACCCTCACCGGGCTCAGCGGCCTGACCAACGGCACCTACAACCTGATCACCTACACCGGCGCTCTCGGCGGCAGCTTCAGCAATCTTTCGCTGGCCAGCCCCTACGTGGCCGACAGCACGAACACCTACTACGCCTCGCTCGTGAACAACACCGGTTCCGTGGACCTGACGACCACCAACAGCATGGTGTGGAACGGCAACCAGAGCGGCACGATCTGGCAGCACGGCAACTCGCCCGCCACGAACAACAACTGGAAGACGGGCGCCGTCATCAACCTGGACTTCTTCAACACCATGGCGGCGACCTTCGACGACACGGCGACCGGCTACACAGCGAACATCACCGGCACCGTCACGCCCTCCAGCATCACGGTGAACGCCGCCAACGATTACACTTTCGCCAACGGCGGCTCGGGCGTCATTTCGGGGACCACCGGCATCACCAAGAGCAATACTGGCGGTCTCACGATCGATACCAACAACACCTTCAGCGGCAACACCACGCTTAGCGGCGGCTTCATCCAGATGAACAACGCCGGCGCTCTCGGCACCACTGGCAATATCTCCATCGCCGCGGGAACCTCGCTCATCCTCAATGACGCCACCGGGGTCAATCTGGCCTCGCGCATCACTTCCATCAGCGGCGGCGGCCATGATGGCAACGGTGTGGTGCAAAACTTCCAGGGATCGAGCACGATCTCCAATGCCCTCGCCTTGACCGCCGCCACCCGCTTCGGTGCCACGGGGGGCACGTTGACCTTGGCAGGGAACCTCTCCGGCACGGACCGAGCGGTCACGCTGGCGGCCTCGGGCACCGGCAACATCGCGCTAACCGGGGCAAGCGTGAGCATCGGCAACGCCAACTTCACCGCCACCAACACCGGCTCCGGAACGATCACGGTCGCCAACACCCTGGCCGTCGGCACCAGCGCGGTCGTCCTGAACGGCACCGGCACCACCACCTTGAACGGCGCCATTACCAGCAGTTCCACCGGGAATGGTCTTGTCATCTCCAACTCCGGCACCAACAACATCAACGCGAACGTCAGCGTCACCGGCGTCGGCGGCGACATCAGTATCGGCGGCAGCGCCACCACCACCTTCGGCGCGTCCTCCGTCACCAGTTGGAACGACAGCGCGGCGATCTCGTCCTCCGGCAACACCACCTTCAATGGCACCATCAGCGGCTCGGGCAAGCTGACGAAGACGGGCGCAGGTACGCTGACCTTCACGGCTCCGAACCCCAGTTTCAGCGGCGCGGTGACACAGTCTGCCTTCAATGTGGGCGTGGATGTAGGCTTGATTGTCGCGACGGCCAGCAACGCGCTGGGAACGGGACCAGTAACGTTGATCTATGACACTACGTTAGGATCTCCGACCAAGCTGCAGCTCCAGCTTTCGGGCGGCATCACGCTCGGCAACAACTTCACGACCACCGGCGCGGGCAGGGACGGGACTACCTCGGGCTTGATCCGGACCCTGACGGGCGCCAACACCCTCTCCGGGGGGTTGACCCTTCAGTCCGGCGGCGGTGCGACGACCTTGCGGGCGGATACGGGCTCATCCCTGGCTTTGAACGGGGCCATCACGGCCAACACCACCGGGCGTTATGTCTGGTTGTTAGGTGGCGGCGATTTCAGCTTTGGAGCCGCTGGTTCGATCAACGATACTTCGACCACCGGGACGGTGGGCTTCCGGTCGCATAACTCCGGCACAACGACCATCGGCAGCGTCGCCAACACCTACACGCTTATCACCGAAATCGGTAACGGAAATATCCTGACAATCGCGGCCCTGGCGGATGGCGGAACCAACAGCAGCATCGGTGCCGCTGCGGCCACGGCGACGAACCTCGTCTTGGACAACGGAACCCTGCGTTATGTCGGCAGCACGGCGCAGTCGACCAACCGTCTCTTCAGCGTCGGCGCCCTTGGCGCGACGATCGATGCGTCGGGCACGGGCTCGGGATCGATGAGCTTCACCGGAACGGGTTCGCTCGGCTTCATCGGGATCTCGCCGGTGGGCGGTTCGGCGTCGATCAGCACGGCCCCCCGTACGCTCGTCTTGACCGGTACGAATGCTGAAAATAACACCCTCGCCCCTGTAATCTCCGATAATACCGGAGCGACCTCGCTCACCAAGTCTGGCACGGGTAAGTGGGTGCTTACCGGCAACAATACCTATACGGGCCTCACCTCCGTCTCGAACGGCGTCCTGAATGTCCAGCATGCCAATGCGCTCGGCTCGGCGGCGACGGGTGCGACCACGGTAGCCTCAGGAGCCACGCTCCAGATCCAAGTCAGCGGCATCGGTGCCGAGGTCACCACGATCAATGGTTCCGGCTTCACGGGCCAGACCGGCGCGCTCGTCAACGTCAGTGGCACGAGCGCCTATGGCGGCCTGCTGACGCTTGGATCCTCGGCGACGATCGCCTCGGACGCCGGCACCCTCAATCTCACCAATGCAGGAAGCATCACCGGTGCTGGTTTCAACCTGACCATCACTGGAGCAGGTGACGGTAACATCTCCGCCTCGCTCGACACCGTCGGCGGAAGTCTCACGAAGTCCGGAAATGGAGCCTGGGCTCTGCTGGCAAGCAGTTCTTACGCAGGAGATACCACGCTCACGCTCGGAGCCTTAAGGGCTGGAAGCAACGCCTCCTTCGGCACCAGCGCCTTGAAACTCAACGGCGGCACGCTCACGAGCGACGGCGCCACGGCCCGCGCCTTCGCCAACAACGTCACCATCGGCGGTGACGTCGCGCTCGGCGCGGCCTCGACCTACACGGGTGCCCTGACCTTCAACGGCACGGTCGGGCTCGGCGCCGCGGCCCGCACCCTGACGATCAACTCCGACGTCATCTTCGCGGGCGTCGTCAGCGACGGCAGCCTGACCAAGCTCGGCACCGGCACGCTGATCCTGACGGGCGCCAACACCTACACCGGCGGTACGACGATTTCGGCCGGCACGCTGCAGCTCGGCAACGGCGGCACGACCGGCTCCGTCGCCGCGGGCGACATCGCCAACGCGGGCACGTTCGCCATCAGCCGCAGCGACGACCTGACCTTCGCGAGCAAGATCACCGGCGCGGGCGCCTTCACCAAGCTCGGCGCGGGCAACCTGACGCTCTCCGGCGCCAACACCTTCGGCGGCGGCACGACCATCAGCGCGGGCACGCTGTCCCTCGGCAACGTCAACGCCCTCGGCACGGGCGCGGTCAACGTCGCCAGCGGCGCGACCCTGAACCTGAACAACTCCTCCATCTCCAACACCATCACCCTAGCCACGGGCGCGACCCTCGCCAACGGCTCGCTGCCCGTCTCCACCGCCCCGACCACCGGGGTGCTGGACGTCGTGCTCACCGGCACGGCTCCCCTGGAGAAGACCGACTCCGGCACGCTCGTCCTCATGGGCGCCAACACCTTCACCGCCCCCACCAATGTCACCGCCGGCAAGATCGCCGTCGCTGACTTCGGCAACGGAACTGACGCCAGTCCGCTGGGCATCACCGACCTCGCGGATCCCTCCAAACTCGTCCTTGCGGGTGCATCGGGCGTCATCCCCGTGCTTGAATTCACGGGTGTCGGCGGCGCCAGCACCGCCCGTTCCTTCACCGTCGGCGGCGACGGCGCGGGCATTGAGGCTAAGGCTGGCGCCGGAGCGCTCCGCTTCAACAGCACCGCCAAGATTAACCTCGCCGCGGCGAACGCGAAATTCATGCTGGCCGCCTATAACACCGCCGTAAACCGCTTCGAGGCCGAACTCGCCTCCGGCAGCCATAGCCTCAAGAACGTCACCATCGACGGCACGGGCCAGTGGGTCATCGCCGGCCCCGCCAACCGCTTCGTGGGAGACTTCCGTCTGGACGTCGCCGGGGGCACCCTGAAGTTCGAGTCGGGGGCTCTGGGCACCAACTCCTCCCACTTAGGCTCAGTCATCAAGGTCTTCGACGGCGCCACGCTGGCCTGGGCGGCCAACAACACTAATGACATTGCCGAACGCATCTCCGTCCCGGTGGGCGCCAAAGCCAAGCTGCATACGGAGGGACTCACCCCAGTGGTCCTCAACAAGGCTCCGAATATGGGTGACGGCGCGAGCCTTGAGAAGGTCGGCAACGGCACCTTGACCCTCGGCGCAAACTTTGACGCGTCCACTCGCGTCGTCAGCCTCACCTCCGGCAGGCTGGTGGTCAACGGCACGGTGGGCGACGTAACCGTCGCTTCAGGCGCCGTGCTCAGCGGCATTGGCACGGTGGTCAACGTCAAAGTTGGTTCCGGCGGTACTCTCGCTCCGGGCACTTCCCCGGGACTCATGACCTCGACTTCTTCGCAGCTCAGCGGCGGTTCCATCTATGACTTCGAAGTCTCTAACGCCACCGCACCGGCCGGAACGGGCTACGATTCCTTCATCACGGGAACCCTGGACCTTTCGGGGGCGGGCACGGCCGCCGGACAGAAGATCACAATCAAGGTAATCTCCATGGCGACTTCTGAAGCCGGCACGATTCCCGCCAACTTCAGCAAGGATGACATCCGCTCCTTCACCTTCGGAACCTATTCTGGGAACATCCTCCTCCCAAGCGGCATCACGAACATCAACGACATCTTCGCCATCGATGTCAGCCAGTTCCTATACAGCGAAGGCACCACCTCCAACGCGGCCCTCTGGTCGCTCAACTTCGACAACCTCAGCAACGGCACCCTGACCCTGACCGCGGTGCCCGAGCCTTCGACCTATGGTTTCGGACTTGGCGCCTTGGCCCTCGCGGCCGCGGCCGTGCGCCGCCGCCGGAAGCAGGCGCAGGCCAAGGCCTGAGCAGTTATCCCTTTCTTGATTGGGCGGAAAGGGTAGGGTGGTTTCCATGACCCCGCCCCTGCACCCCATCCCCGGGTCGGCCCGGTTCGACCGTCGTTCCTTCATGACCTCCGGAGCCGTCTGGCTGTCCGTTGCCGCACTTTCGACGCAGCGCGTCTTCGGTCGTCCGCTGCTCGGAGCCATGTTCGACGCCTACCCGTTCTCGCTGGGCGTGGCCTCGGGGGATCCGGCTCCGGACGGCTTCGTGATCTGGACACGTCTGGCGCCCCGGCCCTTTCAGCCCGACGGCGGGATGCCTCCCGAACCGGTCGAGGTGTCGTGGCAGGTGGCCGAGGACGAAAAGTTTGAGAAGGTCCTGCGCAAGGGCGTCCACGTCGCCACGCCGGAGTGGGGGCACTCGGTGCACGTCGAGGTCGAAGGACTCGCGCCCAACCGCTGGTATTTCTACCGCTTCTCGGTCGGCGGCGAGGCCAGCCCGACCGGACGGTCGCGCACCTTCCCGAAGCGCGAGGCCGACGTGTCGCGCCTACGCTTCTCCGTGGCCTCCTGCCAGCACTTCGAGCAGGGGCTCTTCACCGCCTACGCGCACATGGCCAAGGAGGAGCTCGATGCGGTCGTCTTCCTCGGCGACTACATCTACGAATACAAGGGGCAGGACAAGGGCGTGCGGAAGCACCTCGGCGGTGAGATCATGACGCTCGGGGACTACCGCGTGAGATACGCCCAGTATCGCGGCGACGCCGCGCTGGCCGAGATGCACGCGCGCGTGCCGTGGATCCTCACCTGGGACGACCACGAGTTCGACAACAACTGCGCCGGCGACATCTCGGAAGAGAAGGGCGTGGACCGCGACTCCTTCCTGCGCCGGCGCGCGGCCGCCTACCAGGCCTACTATGAGCATATGCCGCTGCGCCGCGCCGCGCTGCCCAAGGGCCCGGACATGCTGCTCTACCGCCGCATCCCCTTCGGACGGCTCGCCGACTTCTTCGTCCTGGACACCCGTCAGTACCGCACCGACCAGCCGCTGGGCGACGGGCATCATCCCAACGACCCCGTGCAGCTCGACCCGGCTGGCACGCTGCTCGGCAAGGAGCAGCGCGAGTGGCTCTTCCGCGGCCTGCAGGGTTCGCCTTCACGCTGGAACGTGCTGGCCCAGCAGATCATGGTCGGGCACGTCGACCGCAAGGCGGGTCCGGAGGAGGCCTTCCAGATGGATCAGTGGCCGGGCTACGAATACGAGCGTCGCAACCTCCTCCGGCATTTCCGGGACGCCAAGGTCCGCAACCCCGTCGTCCTGACCGGCGACATCCACGCCAATTGGGCCAACGAGCTCGTGCTGGACTTCGAGCGCCCTGAGCAGGGCTCGGTCGGCACGGAGTTCGTGGGCACCTCGATCACCTCCGGAGGCAACGGCACGCTCGCGCCCAAGACCCTGGCGGACACCTATCGCGAGAACCCCTTCGTCAAGTTCCACAGCACCGAACGGGGCTACCTCGTCTGCGAGGTCACGCCCAAGTCCTGGCGCACCGACTACCGTGCCGTGGAGTTCGTGACCAAGCCCGGGGCGCCGCTGCTCACCCGCGCGACCTTCACCGTCGCGGACGGCTCACCCCTCCTGCACAAGGCGTAGGTAGGGACGTGATTGCCATCACGTCCGTGGGAGGAGGTAGGCGGGTGGGGTCGGTTAGCTGGCCCGGTGGTCGCACGTGCGTCTTTGAACGGCGGCCATGGCAATGGCCGCCCTACCAAGTGATTACGTACGGCCAGGCTTCAGGCGAGTTTGTCAGGCCCCCGCGGACGGGATTGTTCATGACATAGTGCCACTTCTCACGGTAGCTGTCGTGAGACCTTATGCGATGGTCAAACCCCGCCGGTTGCCATCGGATCAAGCCGCCATAACTGGCGGCGCGTTTGAACTTCCTGATCGCAAGTCCGATGCCTGCGGACTTCGATATGGTGGAGATGATGTGGACGTGATCGGGCATGGCCAGCATCAGGACCGGTTGCCAGATGCCTTGATTTCGAAGGTGGGCAGCTGATTTCACCAGTGAGCCCCATTGTGGTTCGCGCGCCAACTGATTGATTCCTCTTGGTGTGCCGCAGATGGTGATGAAAACCGGATCATCCCCTGATGCCCAGGTCGGGCGGAGATGTCCCAAGGTTTTGCGATCTGGCAAGGCCATCCATCGATGGTCATAGGCCGTTAAGGCCATTCCGATTCCATAGAATGCCTAGTCAGCTGGTAGGGACGTGATTGCCATCACGTCCGTGGGAGGAGGTAGGCGGGTGGGGTCGGTTAGCTGGCCCGGTGGTCGCACGTGCGTCTTTGAACGGCGGCCATGGCAATGGCCGCCCTACCTGCATTGACTCCCTTATGGCCAGACCCCAGAAAGTACCCATGCGAAACTCCCCATCGCTTTTTCTGTCCCTCCTGCTGTTCGGCCTGGCCACGGTCGCCGAAGCCGCCCGGGACCTGACGTTCTACCTTGTGTCCGACACGCACGTGGGGATGAACTACCGCAAGACCGTGCCGGCCTTCGGCTCCGATCAGTTCAACGCGCATGTCGCGAAGACGCTGGAGGTGCTCGCGCAGGTGCCGGGCACGCCTTGGCCCGCCGAAGGTCCCGTGGCCGAGGCGATGAAGGGCAGGGGCCCGGTGCCCCGCCCGATGGGCATGATTGTCGCCGGCGACCTCACCGAGGTCGGCAACGCCGCCGAGTGGAAGGACTTCGACCGCATGTTCCCCTGGCAGGGCACGACGCCCGCCAAGTATCCGCTCTTCGCCCTCGCGGGCAACCATGACGGCGGACGGGACGGCCCCGTGCGCAAGGGCCTGAGGGAACGCAACCGCGAGATGCTCAAGGCCGGGCTGGTGTCCACGCTGTCCGAGGACGGCTTCCATGCCGCGTGGACGTGGCAGGGCGTGCACTTCATCAACGTCAATCTCTACGCCGGCGACGGCGCCAAGGAAGGCGCCAAGGAGACCTCGATGTGGAATCCGGAGTCCAGCCTGACCTTCCTCAAGGCCCGTCTGGCCAAGATTCCGGCCGACGAGCCGGTCATCATCGCCAAGCACCTCGACTTCAGCGCGCGCAGCACTTGGTGGAATCAGCCCAAGCGCAAGGCCTTCTATGATGCCATCAAGGGGCACAACGTCATCGCGCTCCTGCACGGCCACACGCACGACATCACCCGTCTGAAGTTCCCCGAGGACAAGGACTACGCGGACTGGGGCGGCTCAGGCCCGCGCTTCGACTGCTTCTCCGCCGGCGCGTTCAAGCCCGACGCCAAGGAAGGCCAGCCGTTCCCCGGTCCCCGCTATCCCTGCGAGTGCTACGTCTTCCGCATCGTCGACGACACCTTCGTCGCCGCGCACTACACCGCCGAACCCGGCGGCTGGAACACCAGCAAGCACGCCCCGCTGCTGACTTTCGTGAAAAAGATTAAGTAAGTAGGGGCAGGGGCAGGGGCAGGGACAGGGGCAGGGACAGGGGCAGGGACAGGGGCAGGGGCAGGGACAGGGACAGGGACAGGGGCAGGGGCAGGGACAGGGGCAGGGGCAGGGGTAGGGGCAGGGGTAGGGGCAGGGGCAGGGGTAGGGACAGGGACAGGGGCAGGGGTAGGGCGGCCGAGAGGCAAGAGGTGCGCCCGTGCCCACGTGTCCCTCTTCCATTCAGCCCTCCATTCAGCCCTAAACGCAGCCTTCCATCATCGCTTCATTCCTGCCCCTGCCCCTGTCCCTGCCCCTAATAACTTAGACAATCACCTTCTCCACACTTTGCCGTCGGTGGTGACGAGGATGACGTCGAGTTTCTCGCGCTCCGCAATCTGCCTGGCCTTGTCGAAGCCGGCCGCCATAAGCGCGGTCGACCAACCATCCGCGACGACGCAGCTTGAGGCGTAGACGGCCGCCATCTCCAAGGTGGGCGTGACGGGCTTGCCGGTGCGGGGAGAGAGGATGTGTCCGGCCTCGCGTCCCTCGAGCTTGCGACGGGCGCGATAGAGTCCCGAGACCGCCAGTGCGCGGTCCTTGAGTTTCGGCGTGTCGAGCTGGCGCCCGGGATTCATGGGATCTTCGACGCCGACCCGCCAGCTGCCGGCGGCGAGAAGTTCGCCTCCGACTTCGATGAGAAATTCGTCGTGGCCCTCCGCCTTGAGGATCTGCGCAAGGCGGTCCGCTGCGTGGCCCTGGAGCAGCGAGCCCAGGTCGAGGGCCGTGCGCGGGTGCTTCTTCGCCAGCGTGAGCGCCTTGGTGTCGGTGACGAGATTGGTCCAGCCGACCGCGGGCAGGACCGTCGCGATCTCCGCGTCCGTCGGTGCCGTGGCGCGCTTGCCCGAAGGTCCGTAGCCCCAGAGGTCGAGCAGCGGCGCCACCGTGAGGTCGTAGTCGCCGCCGGTGGCCTCGCCGAGCCGTCGTCCGAGCAGCACCAGTTGCATCAGTTCATCCGTGATGCCGAAAGGCCGGAGGGTGCCCCGTGCGTTGAAGTCATGGGTGCCCGAGGAGTCGCGCCAGTGAGAGAGCGAGAACTCCACGCGCCCGGCCTCCGCCTCCAGCTCGCGCTTGAGGATGTCGACGTCGAAGCCGTCGCCGCGCACCTTGACCGTCCACGTCGTGCCGAAGGCGGCGCCATGGATCTCGGTCACCGTCGGGGACGGGGGTTCGGGCAGCGACGCTTCGGGCCGGGCCCAGACCAGGGCGCCACCCACGGTGAGCAGCGCCAGCGCCACGCCGTCGCGACGGGTGAAGCCCTCGTCCGAGGCGGTCGTGCGGACGAACTTCAGAAGCGCACCGGTGGGGCACCCATATTTGCAATAGGCCTGGGGGATGAAGACCGAGGCCCCCAGCCCGAGGACCGCCAGCCCGAGTGGGATGGAGGCTGAAATCCCCAGAATCCAGGCATCGAAGGGTTCGACCCGGTTGAGGTCGAAGGCGGGCAGGGCCAGGGCGATCAGAAAGGCCGCTCCGAGGCTCCAAGAGGGCACTTTGGACAGCCAGGCGTGGGTCTTGCCTGTCAGGGGCCAGTGGAGGCTCCTGAAGCGCCCTAGGAGCTCCTGGGCGGCCCCGTGGGGGCAGACATGGTAGCAATAAATCTGCTTACGGGTCGCCCAGGGCACCAGGAGGGCGATCGCCCCCAGCACGACCAGTTCGGGGGCGGCTTTCCAGGGCAGGCCGTGCCGCGCCCAGCCGGAGTAGAGTCCGAGTGAGACCAGCTGGCCGAGCCAGAGGCCCGTGCCACCGACCAGCGCCACCTGCCAGACCGTCCGGAGCCAAGGTTTTCCGTTCAGCCGCGTGAACGCCATTGCCAGCGCGCCGAGCAGCAGCAGGCCGGCGGCGGCGCGACGCACCCAGGTCACACGTTCCTCCTTGGCCGCGGCGGCGGCGCGGCGGTCATCGGCGAACCTGCGGCGCAACCCTTCCGCGACCGCGAAGCTCGTCATCGTCGCGCCCGCTACGCCTTCCAGTCCGGCCTGGTTGAAGTCGAGCGTCGCCCACTGTTCGACGTCCCATTTCGCCAGCGAGGCGAGGTAGGCCGGGTCTTCCTTCACCCGACGCACGTAATCGGCGGTGTCGTAGGTCGAGCGGATGAGCACCTGGCGGATCGTGCGGGCGTCCGGCGCGACCGCCGCGAGCGTGTCCGTCGGCCCCGCGTAGCCCGTGGCCTCGTCGCCCGAGGGGGACGTGCGCACGAGGAAGCCAAGCGTGGAGCCCGCGGCGTCCCTGACCCGATGCCAGCCGAGGCGCGGTGAGCCGCTTTCGAGCGCGGCCGCGTCCGTGAAGCCGGCGGCCTTCGCCTCCTCGACCGAGAGCGGCGTGGGGAAGCGCAGCGAGGCGTAGGTGCCGGACAGCCGCTGCTGGACGGATTCCGCGACCGCGTAGGCTGTGAGCGTCGAGCCGGCGATCCCTTCGAGCTTCGGGGCCGGGCGCGTGCGGGGCGTCCAGCCCGTGAACGAGGTCGCGAAGGCCGGGTCGGACTTCAGCTGCGCGACGTGGGCCGCCGTGTCCTCGCTCGAGAGGATGCGGATGCCGAGCACCCGGTCGTCGTTGTCGAGCGCCACGAGCACGTTGGTCGGGCCGGAGTAGCCCACGATGCGGTCGGCCTCCGGCGAAGTCGTGACCAGACGCCCAACCCGGTTGCCGAAGGCGTCGAGTGCGAGCACCGAGCGGTCCGCCGCGGCCTTGAGCCGGGAGGCGTCAGGGAAGAACGCGCGCGCCTGGGCCAGCGAGAGCGCTGGCGGGTCGCCCGCCGCCGGGTCCGAGGCATGAAGCAGGAAGGCCGCCGCGCCGAGCGCAAGCGGCCTCCAGAGGCGGGCGAGCCAGGCCTGGGCGCCCGAGGCCATCGCTCAGTTCACCGGGACCAGCTGCACCAGGTCGGCGTGCACGTTGCCCTTCACGCCGGTGGTGGAGAGCACGACCGCGTGCTCACCGGCGGTGAAGTCGTAGGCGCCGATGACCATGGGCTTCTCCAGTTCGCCGTGCGTCTGGTCGATGCGCTTCTCGACCGGCTTGGCACTGGCGCGTTCGAGGATGACGAGCGCGTTGGGCGAGCGGTTCTCGTGGCCCGTGAAGTGCACACGCAGTTCGTAGCGTCCCGCCTTGGGCACGTTGAGCGTGAAGCGCGCGGTGTTGGCGCCTTTGCCCGCGTAGTGGTAGCCGATGCCGTAGTGGGGCAGCCCTTCGCCCTTGGTCCACTTGCCCGTGAACTTGGCGTCGGAGTCGTCGGCTACCACGCCAGGCATCTTCTTGAGCAGGGCCAGCTCGTGCTCGCCCATCTTCTCGGGCGCGGCGTCGCCATGCAGGTCGCGGTTCATGCGGCCGACCGGCAGCGCCTTGAAGTCGGCGATCGAGCCGTCGAGCCGCAGGGAGGCGGCGAGGGAGTCGCGGCGCATGCGGCCGGGCTGCTCGAGGAGCTGCAGCAGTTCGGCGAGGTGCTTCTCATAGACGCCGCGGGGCGTGGTGCCTTCGCGCACGGCCAGGTAGGCGGCCTTGCCGACGACTTCGCCCATCATGCCGATGGTGCGCATCACGCGCACCGTGCCGAGGGCCTCATGGGTGACGGAGATGTGCCGTCCGGCCATGAACAGATTGGGGATGTTGCGGGAGTAGAACAGGCGGTAGGGCAGCGGGTAGCCGTTGCGGCGGTCGACCGCGGCCTTGCCCTCGGCGCCGCGGGCGCCGAAGGCCGCGCGGGAGATGAAGGGGTTGTCCGGGAACTTGGCGGCGTACTGCTCGCGCGGGTAGTGGAGGTCGATGTCCCAGGTGGTGGGCACCGTGCCGTCGGGGAACTCGCGCTTGGCGACGATGTCGGGGCCGGTCAGCACGATGTCGCCGCGCAGCAGGCGGGATTCGCGGGGCCCGCCCACGTGCGAGGCCCACTTGAGGGCGGCGTTGGCGTGGCGGTCCTTGTCCTGGCCGGTCTTGAGCGCGGAGAAGGCTCCGTACATCGCGCGGAGGTTCCAGTCGCGAATCAGCTCCAGGTCCTTGATCGGGTCCTTGTCGAAGCCCGATTCCCAGAACCACTCGGCCTTGTAGAACGGCTTGTCCTCGAGGAACGACTTCGAGCGCTGCAGGGTCGGGAAGTCGCCCATCTCGAGGGGCAGCGCCCAGGGCGTGGCCGGCCAGGCCTGGGGCGTGGCCTCGTTCTGGTAGAACCACATGTTGGACATGCCCATGCGTCCCTTGGGTTCGATCTCGAGGTCCGCGCCGGCCGCCGCGCCGAGGTGGCCGTGGCCGGTGGTGTCGGCGAAGAACTTGCCGCGGAAGACGCGCTGGCGGCCCGTGCGGGTGTCGATGGCGGTCACCGAGGCGATGCGGCCGTCCTTCATCGTCACGCCGGTGGCGTAGTGGTTGAGGAAGAGCGAGACGGTCTTCTCGGCGCGCACGACGCGCTCCTTGAGGTCGTCGGCGAAGGAGTCGACGCGGCCGGGGCTGTCGGGGGCGCGGTCGGCGATCTCCTCGATCATCTCGCCGAGGTGCGGGAACTTGCCGCGCATGGTGCCTCCCATGGCCCAGACGCCGATCTCGGAGCTGCCGTTGCCGCCGAGCACGGGGCGGTCCTGGATGAGGGCCACGCGAAGCGACTGACGGGCCGCGGAAAGGGTGGCGCCGAGGCCGCCGTAGCCGCCGCCGACGACCACGAGGTCGAATTCACCGGCGTCCTCCGGGCCGTCGGGATTGATGAAGCCGTGGCGATACTTCTCGAGGCCCTGAGCGGCGTCCGGCGGAGTCGAGGCATCGGTGGTCAGCACGATGGCGTCGACGCGTCCGTCGAAGCCGGTCAGGTCATGCAGGGCCAGCCTGTGCTCGCCTGCGGTGAGGGAGATCTTGCCGCCGTCCTGCCAGTGCCAGTCGGCGCCCTTGGTGCCGAACTCGGTCTCGAGGGCGCGTCCGTTGATGACGACCTGGAAGCGACCGGGGGCGCCGGGGGCCTTCCACGGGGCGACCCAGTCCTTGGTGCGCACCCAGACGCGATATTCTCCGGCGACGGGGGCCCGGAAGGCACCCGTGGCGTCGGCCACCGGCCGTCCCAGGCCATGGGCCAGAAGGTAGGGCGACCCGACGATGTGGGTGAAGTGGGTGTCGAGCTTCCACCCGCCGTGCTGGTCGAGGGATTCGGCCTCGATGAAGACCGTCTCGGCACGGAGGGCGGAGACGGTGAAGAGGAGGGATAGGCTGGTCAGGCCGAGCAGACGGGGAATCATGCTCCGATTAGATGGCCGAAGGGCGGGGGAGTTCCAGCCAGATGTGGGTGCTTAGAGGGAGATGGGGGCAGGGACAGGGACAGGGAGATGACAGATGACGGATGACGGATGGCTGAATCGATGACAGATCCGCAGCGGATCATCCGGTCTTGGGTAAGGCCGACGCAGGGCGGCCGAGGGTAGGGGCTGACTTCGAGGGACAGGGGCAGGGACAGGGGCGGGGACAGTGGGAGAGGTAGGGCGGCCATTGCCATGGCCGCCGTTCGCCGAGGCAGGCGAGTCGCGCCGGGCAAGTCGACCGACCTGCCCGGCGCCCGTAGGCCCACGGACGTGATGGCAATCACGTCCCTACCGGCGCGGCATGGCCGCGGGGACAGGGGCAGTTGAGGTGCAAAGGCGAGATGGAGAGGGGGTATCCACTGGGGGCAGGGCAGCCGAGAGGCAAGAGGTGCGCCCGTGCCCACGTGTCACCGTGCCCACGTGTCCCCTGATGCAGCGGCTGACCGAGGGCGGTCAGCCCTACCTGCGCCTCGGCTTACTTCTTCTTCCCCTGCTGCATCCGTTCCCGGAAGCGTTCGGCTTGGGCGTCGAGGATGGTGTCTACGTCCTTGGCCTCGAGGGAACCGTCGGCGGCCATGACCGCCTTCTTCTGGGCTTCGCGCAGGTCGCCGAAGAGGGCCTGAAAATCCTGGGCTGCGTCACGCTTCTCGTTTTCCGAGGCGTATTCGAGACGCTTCCGCAGGTCGCTCATCTTGGTGAAAATCTCCCGCACGCTTTCATCCTGGAAGGCTTTCATGGAGGCCGCGCGGAACTTGGCCATCACTTCCGGAGCCACGCCCTCGACGTCGGGAAGCATCCCCTGTCCGCCCTTGAAGCGGCCGCCGAACTGACCTTTCGGGGCTTCGCCCTTGGGCGCCTCAGGGGCGGGTGCGGCGGGCTGTTCGAGCGGGGCGGCCGCGACGGTCTTGACGGGAGCGGCCGGCTCGCGCGCCTCGATCTTGGCTGACTTCGTCTCGGCGGGCGCGGCAGGGCGCACGGCGATGTAGGTGGCGGCGCTGCCCAGGGCGGCGGCCATGATCAGGGGGAGGATTTCGCGGAATGACATGGTGTTATGCGGGTGAAATTTCGGTCACTTCTTTTCCTCGGGCTTCTCTTCGCCGAAGGGGAACGGCTTCGGGGGAGTCTTGCCCTTCGGCGCATCCTTGCCCTTGGCGGCTTCCGCGCGTTCGCGGTTGATGTTCTCGATTTCGGCGAACACCCGATCGACCGCGCCCTTCTCGATGGCGGGGTCGGCGGCAATCATGGCCTCCTTGAGCGCCTTGCGCATGTCGTAGGTGGCGTTCTCGAAGTCGGTCTTCATGTCCTTCTTCTCAAGGGCCGAGGCGAATTCAGTCTGCTCCTTCAGTTCGGCCAGCCGTTTGCGGGCCGCGGCGGCGCTGGCGCTTAAGTAGGCCTTCGGGAGCTGCTCCCGGATCTTGGCCAGCTGCTCTTCGGATACGCCCTCGATCTTCTCCGGAATGAAGGGCGCCGCCTTGCCGGCGACTTTCTTGCCCGCCTTCCTCTTCGCGGCGGCCGGATTTTCTTTCCGGGATTGGGCAGGCTTGTCTTCCGCGGTGACCAGGGCGGCGACGCAGAGGGTGATGGCGGCGAGGAGAAGGGACTTCATGGCTTCCTTCTGAGAACACCGCCCCGAGGCCAAAGTTCACCCAAAAGGGACCTTTCGAACCTCACCACTGGCCTTTGAGCAGTTTGTTGCCGGGGAAGGGCGCGTTGGAATGGGGGCCGAAGAACATGCGGAATCCTGCGAAGAAGGTGAAGACGTCCCGGTCGTCCATCTTGGCGTATTCGACGCTGGTCATCAGTTTCAGGCGGTGGCCGGCGACGTATCGATTGAGCCCGAGGGTGACGGCCTGATAGGAGTCACCGTCCGGCATGCCGGCCGGGCTCTCGTAGCGTCGCTGGGCGCGCAGGCCGTTCGCATGGCTGGCCGTGGCCAGCTGGTACCTGCCCACGACCTCGAGGGTGTCGGTCAGGAAGTAGCTCGGCTGGACGTTGAGGCCGACCGCGTCGCCGAGCTGGCCGCCGAAGCCGGCGGTGAGCTCCGTGACCAGGGCGGCGGATCCCTCGGTCAGGATGAGCGCTCCGGAGACCGCGCTGTCGAAGCGCGTCAGGTTGGTGGCGCCGCTTCCCAGCTCGGTGTGGAGGTAGCTGCCGTAGAACTGCGCCGAGTCGGCGCCGAGGAACGTGCCGAGGTCGTAGGTGCCGGCCGCGAGTAACGAGGAGCCGGAGTGCAGCTCGGTGAACGCC
>Ga0194128_10002451_pt1 | contig 29984 bp, 32 predicted proteins | sample TA2KigCa65mmetaG_FD_148650 | JGI IMG/M metagenome (GOLD analysis project Ga0194128, IMG submission 148650) | Freshwater microbial communities from Lake Tanganyika, Tanzania - TA2015037 Kigoma Deep Cast 65m | ecosystem: Environmental > Aquatic > Freshwater > Lake | place: Tanzania: Lake...
AGGATCAGATCGGGCGCGGTAGATTCCCACAAGCGTCCACAGCCCTTGTCGTTTCTTCAGAAGAACAAAAACGAAAACAACGACGACGACAGCGGTCCAGATTTACGCGGTTTCAGGTGAGCGCTGACAGCCGGGGCTGAAACTGTTGGATGCGTGGGTTGGAGATTGGTGCGAAGGCAGGGTGCCAGTCCGTAATCAGAGCTGCCTTCGTCTGAGGTAGAGATCGACGGTCAGCGTTTCTTCTTGTTCTGCGGCTGTAGCCGCTTCATCGCGCGAACGGCTCGTGCCGTCGCGCCTTCCAGGTCAATCGCATTCTGCGCTGACTCGCCGAGGTCCTGCCGAAGACGGGTCGACAGGAGATTGATCACCTGCAACGAGTTGGCGATCTCGTCGACCGCCGCCTTCTCGTCGTCGTTCATCTCAGCACCGCCTTTCCGTAGCATACGGCGGGCTGTGTCATGATCCGCGACAGCCACGCCGGTTGGTCGCTTCAACTGCGTGTGGTCAGGGCCGTTTGCGTGTTCGCACCACGCGGGCGGCCCGCTCTATTCACTCGCTTCTCCTCCTTTCGCCCAAGAAGTGGGTCATGTCGAATCGGATGTTTCTATGGGATCACGACTCGATCCTCGAATCAAGCAGATCAGTCCTTGGATCGCCGCTGAATGTCCGGAGCAGCCTTGTTCTGGCGATCGTCAAAACTTGAAAACCGGGTGTCCGCAGACCCGGCTCGTCGCGTCACTTCGGCAAATGAAGCGAGATGGACAGAATCAAAGCCGCGGAGCGCGTAACGTTCAGCCAGTTCACCGGCCTCTCGCACGAGTGCAGCGCTGACGTCGAGGATCAGGTACGAGGGCCAGTCGGACTCGAAATCGCGTTTCGCTGCTGCGAATTTGGCGGCCGTCAGCTCGCCCTCACGACGTAACCGAGCGAAAGCCGCACGCGTCTCCGCGTAAGCCACCATTGAGGTGGCGACGACGGCCGCTTGGTCGACGAGCCCCCGGACCTCATCGGATCCGGCCTCCTGGACGTACAGCTTTACGAGGCTGCTCGCGTCCAGGTAAAGAGTCACCGGCGGTCTTCAAGTACCACTGAGGACGCCGTTCGCCCGGTTACCTTCGGTGGACGCGTCGCGCCCTTTGGCTTGCCGCCGTTCCACTGGGCGCGACCTTCGGCGACAAGTCGATGCGCCCAGTCGACATCGGCCGGTGCTTCGACCGGGCTGATGGTGGCAATTGTGCGCCCACGTTCGGTGACAGCAAGGCGCGCGCCCGCTCGGACCCGCTTCAGGTGCCTGCTCAAGTGAGCCTTCAACTCACGAATTCCGACAGTCTCCATGTGACTACAAGTCTAGCACGATGTAGTCACTGACGACCTGCGCAGCAATCGCGGGGGTGTGCAACACCGCGGCGCCTGTCAGTGCAGCCTGTCCGGTCCGTCGTCATCCGCGTTCTCAGCGTCATCGTCCAACCAAGGCTCGGCAGGCGTCGCTGCAGGAGATGGTGGTGGGGAGTACCGGATCCACGTCGCGAGCTCCGAAATGCGCTTCGCCCAGTCGTCGAGCGCCGCCTTGAACGTCCGCGCCAGCCGACTGAACTCACGATATGAATCGGCTTCCGCCGTGAGGCGCTGGGGGCTATCCCAGGCTCGTGGTACGCGAACGATGCGAAACCCGGAGAGCGTGAGCGCGCTCAGCGAGACCACGCCGTCAGGCCTGCACCGGGCGTGCAGCTCGAGATCGTTATGGCCGCCGCGGACCGCAACAATGCGGCCGGCTCTGTCCTCGACGTCCGTGAAGGCCGCATCAGCCTGCTCCACAACGGCAGCGGTCCAAGCGCCGAACACCGACGGCTCCGGGATGGACGTCGTTGAACCATATCCGGAGGTAAGAAGATTGACGCCAGGAAGTTGCCAAAGGGCCAACAAGCCGCTTTCGGCACGCCAAGCCGCTGAGACGAGGATATTCGCGTCGAGAAATACGCGCTCGCTCACACGTCCGTCGGTCGGTCGTGCGGGATCGCGTCGGGATCCAGCCCGAGCTTCTTCACCTCGCGGCGCGCCGCCGCATAATCAGCGGCGTCAACGGCATTCTGGAGCAGGAATTGTGCGAGCCGCCGAGGCGTGTACCGTTCGCCAAGTTGCGCAGATGACCGTGTCGGCCGGCGCTTCTTTCCGGTTACACCCTTGCGTTGTGCCGCGGTTGGCATGAGCCCTAGTCCCTGCTGTTAGCTTCGCCCGTTGCCGCAGCAGAAGTCAACGGCCGCCTCCGTGGACACGAGTGCCTGCTTTCGTCCGTTTCTCTTGTGGTCCACGCTGGCCACGATACCGACGAATCGCTTCGACAGCTTCCTTGGGCAGCACGTCTAGCGCAGAACGCGCGCGCCGAAAATCCTCTTCAGTCCATTCCGGATTCTCCGTGTCAGGACGGCTCGCGTTCTTTCGCATGACGTCGTTCCTCTCGCCGGCCTATCGAACATCCGCGAGCGAATAGCTGGTGCTGCGACCTGCTCCCGGGTTCCGAATGAGAGCGCCACGCTCGACCAGATCGAGAATATCGCGCAGCGCCGTGTCGGAAGAGCACTTCGCGACCGCTGCCCACTTTGAGGTGGTGAGTTTGCCTTCGAAACCGTCCAAGAGCCGATTCAGCATGAGACGCTGACGTTCGTTCATCGGAACGCCGCGCACCGCTTCCCAGAAGCGTGCCTTCCGAAGTACTGCAGCGAGTGTCGTCTGCGCGCCGTCAATCGCGCGTCCGAGACAGCCGAGGAACCACTCCATCCACCCCGTCACGTCCATCGTGCCCTTTTGTGTGCGCTCGAGGATTTCGTAATAGTCGTTCCGCTCACGGCGGATCTGCGCTGACATGCTGTAGAACCGCTGCGAGGTGCGCTCGGAGCGCGCGAGCGCGAGATCCGCAATCGCGCGTGCGATTCGGCCATTGCCATCGTCGAACGGATGCACAGTGACGAACCAGAGATGCGCCAGTCCAGCCTTCAGTACTTCATCGGCCACTGCCGGACCCGTGCCCTCGTTGAACCAGCGCACGAATGCGGTCATCTCTCGATCAAGGCGCTTGGCCGCTGGACCTTCGAAATGAACGCGCGCGCGTCCGACGGCTCCAGATACAACCTGCATCGCACCGGCGCTGTCATCCCGCCACGTGCCCACGCGCAGCTTCCGCATGCCGCTGCGGCCGGTGGGGAACAGCGACGCATGCCACCCGAACAACCGATCCGGCGTGATCGGTTGTTCGTAGGTCCGCGTTGCGTCGAGCATCATCTCGACGACGCCTTCGACGCGTCGATCGACCACATCGACGCCAGCCACGTCCATCCCAAGGCGGCGCGCGATGGACGAGCGGACCTGCTCCTGGTCGAGCTTCTCGCCCTCGATCTCGCTGCTCTTGACCGTCTCCTCAGTAAGGGCTTCCAGCGTGGCTTCCTGCTGAAGCGGGAAGCCGAGCGTTTCCATTCGTCCAAGCAGGCGGCCCTGCTGATGGCGGACGGCGGCCAGCGGGCCCGCAAGGCGCTCCTGGTCCCACCGGAACTTCGGCCAGTCGGGCAGCTCATGGATGTAGCGTGGTGTTCGACGCATGGTCTGCGGTGATTATAGCAGGCAATAACCGCATCATGTGCGGCGATTATGGGACCGAATCGCCGCATCGACTCTCTCGATGGGGGCGTCGCACGGCGCCGCGGTTTTCGACGGAACGGCCGGGCTCTGCTATTCTGGTCGGCTGGCCTGGAGGCAGCCTTCGCATGCGTGACGACATGGCCAAGGGCGTGACCGAGCGCCCACGCCGCGGTCACGCCGAGAAGAGCAAGAAGACGACTGGACGTCCGATCCGTCGCTACGACCCCGACGCGGACTACGACGAGCCTCTCCGGCTGCCCGTCAGTCGCGGCCGTCAGTACGGCTGGAACGCCAAAGAGTTCTCCGACCTGATCAACCCGCTCAAGCGCTACCTGCGGTCCTGCATCGGACGACCCTGGAACAAGGTTCACAGCGAGCTGTCGCGCAAGCTCGATCGCCGCAGCATTTCCGGGTCGCATATCTGGGACCACGTCATGTGGGAAATCGAGACAGACTGCTACATCGGAGCAGACGGTCTCGCCTACAGCAACAACCGGAAGTACAGCCTCGGCGAGTGGCCGATTGTCGGCCTGTACGTCCATCCCAAGACGGGTCTCATCCGTGAGCAAACGAGGCGCAAAGCTCGCCGCACGACATCTGCGCCGAGCTCACGCCCTGTCATTCTTCCGCCCCAGTCAAGTCACGCCCCTGAGCCGTCGGTCTAGATCGGCGGCCAGCCCCGAGGATCGCGTCCGTACACCTCCCGGTAAGCGCGCACAGTTGCCGGCGGCGGACGGTCCATGGCTTCTTCACGCGCCCGCGCATTGTTCGCGGCGAGATCAGCGCGGATGCGCTCGATTTCGCTCCGCTTCTTCTGCGCGTTCAATTCGGCGACGGCAGCCTCGGAGACCGAGTACGGTTTGTGTGGCTCGCTGTTCATGTCAGCTGCGCCGAACTCGGTCAAGTACAGCTCCGGAAAGTGGTACATCCACTCGGCGCCGAGTGATCGGAGCCGGCGGAAGATCATCGCGTAAACCGGCGTGAGGTCGGCACGCTCGGAGATCCAGGCCGTCCCCATGTAGAACCGCATGTAATTGCCATCACCGCGGCCGTCCCCATAAAGGGGACGCGTCAGGTACTCGTCCAGGAACGCCCCCGAACCGCGAAAGGAGCCCAGATGCGCGACACGGCCGTCGGCGACGATTACGTCGTGACCGTCGGAGAATACGTCCCACAAACAGAGCCCGATCAGATCCGTCATTTCCGTCTGCCATTCCACAGGCGTCGATCGATACTCGGAGCGTATTTCGTCCAGCGTCGGCTCTGGCGAGGGAACGTATTCAATCTCCACATCTGCACGTCGGCGGCGCTGCGCACTTCGAAAGGCTTCCATGTTGCGGTGTAGCTGCACGGACTCCTCGTAGATCTGCTCCACGGAGGGATGAAAACACGCCAACATTGGCGAGTGTTCCCAGCCCTCTGGCGCGATTTCGGCCACGACGTCAAAACCGGCAAAGCCCTGCGGAAATGGCCGGTCGAAGAACTCGTACAACTCCTTGTCCGTGAGCCGCGCTGTCCCGTACTCGATGCGAAGGTCAGGGAAGTGCACCTCGTCATCGAAGTACTTCAGGTCGTGCTCGAGCGCCCATTCACGAATCTCCTCGGGCGTTCGGTCGGGGTGGCCGTCGTAGTTGTCCCGGTCGCGATCGCGCTCGTGGAGCCAGCGCTCGTACTCACTCCTGAGCTGGTAGTCGAGGATGACGCGCTCAATGCGCGCGCCTTCCTCGCGTAAGCGCTCCGCGTAGTGTTCATAGGCGCGATAGACCTGGACGTCGTGTTCCAGCTCCCGCTCGCGTTTGAGGCCGTCGTAGAAGGTCTGGCGGTCATCCCTGTCCCGGTCACGGTGGCTCTCCAGAACACCACGGCCTTCCTTCGTCAGCACGACCGCGTGCTCGCGGGTGCCGGGCACGCGGACAGTCTCGACCAGGCCCTGCTCGCGCAGGTGCCTGAGGTCACCCGAACGCGGGTCGAGCTCGCGGTCGCGCGAATCCCGCAGGTCACGACTGGAGACCACTCGGAAAGCTCCGACGGTCGCCAGCGTTCGCGACTCGGAGCCACGCAGCGTGTACTCGCGGTCACGGTGCCGCACGATTTCCCGCTCCAGGCCGCGGGGCAGGCGGACGTCGCGTGTAAGGGCCTCGCGCGGGTCGAAGTCGCGGTCGCGGCCCTCGCGCTCACGTTCCAGCCCGCGTGCGTCCTCCCGCGGGTCGTGCCCGTGCTTGTCGCCGTCAGCCTGACGTGAGTCGCCCGGACCGCGTCCCAGTTCCCGCGCATCGTCGTCACGGTCGCGTCCGTCGGGTCGCCTCCAGTCGTCCCAATCGCGATCGTGATCAGACCCGTCTCGATGTCCGCGGTCGCGGTCGAGGCCATAGCGGTCGTCGTCGCGTGAATCGATGCCACGAGGGTCGAAATCCATGGAGCTGCCCTCCTACCTGTGCGGCGTTACAATGCCCGTATGAACGTCGAGCTGACGCCCGACCAGCGTGCGTTCGTGCAGAAGGCCATCGAGAGCGGCCGGTTTACGCGCGAGGAAGAGGCCGTTCAGGAGGCGTTGGCGCTGTGGGAAGAGCGCGAACGCCGGCGCCTGGAGATTCTGGCGATGCTTGACGAAGCCGACGCGGAACTGGCTCGCGGCGAGGGAATTCCGATCACCGAAGAGTCCATGAAGACGCTGGCTGCAGAGATCAAGGAACGCCTCCGTCGACGTATTGAGGCGGAGCGTTCCGCCACGTCTCGGCCCGCCACCTCCCGCTGATGGGGCATCGCCTCGCACCGCGAGCCAAAGCGGACCTCGAGGAGATCGCCTTTTACGTTTTTGTTGAATCTGGCAGCTTGGAGATCGCCAACCGGCTGGTGGATTCCATAACCGATCGGTTCGTACTGCTCGGGACACATCCGAGCGCCGGTCGTCGGCGTGATGACCTTCGCCCGGGCATCCGTTCCTTTCCCGTAGGCAGCTATCTCGTGTTGTATCGCGTCGAAGGCAACGACGTCGTGGTGCAGCGGGTCGTGCGAGGCAGTCGAGATCTCGGCACCCTGTTGCGCGAGGAAACGTAGAGACATTCTCGCCGAATGGATCGCAAACAACTGCTCGCCGAAGCGCTTCGACTCTCGGTTGAGGAGCGGGCCGCACTCGCCGGCGCGCTGGTCGAGAGTCTCGACCGGGAAGTAGACTCGGACGCCGAAGCGACGTGGTCCGCGGAAATTCGTGAACGTCTGAATCGCGTCGCCGCGGGTGATGCGACGACGATTCCGCAGTCCGAGGCGCGTCGCCGCATTCGCGCAGCCGCCGGCCGTGGCGCACACGATTGAGCGCCTGCGCTAAGACCCGACGTATCGCGTCTTGATCCCCAACGCTTCGGCGACGTGGGTCTGTTGCATGTCTGCGCTGACGAATGTGAAGGTCTGCGAGGCCGCTCGGTCGGCGAACAGTTTCGCTGACGCGACGTGGATGGCATCGAGTGCGCGCAGTGGATGGGCGCCGCTCAAAGACTCCGCGGTCGCAAGCACCTCGCGTGAGACCTCGATGATCGTCCAGTAGCCACGGTCTGCCGCGAGCCGCTTCAGGATGCCCGGCACTCGTTTGGCGTCCAGCGTCTTCTCGGCCACGCGCCGGCGCAGTGCGCTTCGCACTTCCACCGGCAGCACGGCAGACACAACGCAGCGGTTCTTGCGGAGAAGTCTCAGAACCTCCGGACGTCCTGGTTCTTCGACGTAGCGCCTGATGAGCGCGCTGGTTTCGAAATAGGCGTAGTCCATGGCGGACTACGCGCGATCGTCGATGATCGTCTGTGAGAGTGGCTTGCCCTTGATCGGAACCGGTTCGAACCGCGGCAATGGCCCCTTGCGAGCGGGCAGCGTCACGAGCCCTTCGTCGGCCATGCGCCTGAGCGCGGCGTCCGATTCGTGCTCGTCCTTGATCGGCTTGATGACCGCGATCGGCTGGCCGCGTTCCGTCAGGACGACTTCCTTGCCTGCGCGGACGGCGTTGATGGCCTTCGAGAAGTGCTGGTTCGCTTCGCGCAGTCCAAGCCTCATGTAGTGACGTTAGTACATTTTCGTGCTCAACCCGCCTTTGGCTGACAAATGGCTGACAATCGGTAGCGGCTCGCAGTTTTCTGGTGTTGCCCCAAGTTGCGAATTTCCTAGGTAAAAGTTGGGGGCAGTGGTCTCCCACTGCCCCCGGTTGCCTGGTTTGTTTCGCCTTGGGCGCAGGGGGTCGCTGGTTCGAATCCAGTCGCCCCGACCACTCTTCCGTGGGTTCGTTCCGGTCACAGGTAGGTCCCACTGTCCTTGGCAACTAGTCGATTCCGTATCCCAGGGCCCGTGCGTTCGCGCGGACTCTCTCATCGCGCGTGACGATGGTCACGAGCTGCGGCGGTTCATCGAGCAGCTCGGCCGTTGCCAGGTGGATCGCGTCGAGCGTGCGAATCGGTTCGACGGGGAACGGTCGACGAACCCGGTCGAGCACGGCTCGATCGACCTCGAGAAGAAAGCAGCGCCGTTCGAATGTTCGAAGCGCGCGAACCGCGGCCTTTTCCTCCTCCGCCGTCAGCCGGCCAGTCGTTCGCGCACGGATGATGGCTCGTCCGGCTTCTGCCAGTGTCAACACGGACGTGATCTGCCGCGTTCCCGTCGGCAGACGCTTCGTGACAGCCGTGTCGCGCTCGAGAAGTGCCGCGACGAGCGCACTCGATTCGATGTACCTCACGTACAGGGTCGAGGCGGCACGCGGGCGGGAAGACGTCGCCGTCGCGCTTGGCGAGCGCCGCTTCGGACCCCTACGGCTCGCCACGGTCTGCGTCGATGAGCTCAGCGGCCGTGCCACGTGGCAGCCGGATGTCAGGCCAATCCTCGAAGGGGTCGCCGGCCTCCAGCGGTGGCCGCAGGGTCCCCGCTGCAATCAGCTCGTCCCACCGACTCCGCCGCGGTTGCCGGCTGCTCTCCGGCGGAACGAGTTCGGCCACGACGCGCCCATGGGCGGTCACCGCAATTCGTTCGCCGGCTTCTACGCGGCGAATGTAGCGGCTCAGGTTGTCTTTCAGCTCCCGGATCCCCGTGGCACCCATGAGCCGATGATAGCCACATGTGGCCACATCCGCAAGCGCGATGCGGCGTCCGGTTGCCGGCAGCACCTCACGTCTTCCGCTTCGCCACGTTGAAGGCGACGGCGGCGCGAATCAGCGTCTTGAACGCCGCTTCCTCAATCGCGTCGCCCTGGTGAATATCGATCGCCCGTCGTGTGTTCCCCTCGAGGCTGGCATTGAAGAGATGCGCGGGGTCGGGCAGCGACGCGCCGCGAAAGAAGGTCAGCTTGACGACCTGCGTGTAGGTTTCGCCCGTACAGATGCCCCCGTCGTGGGACCAGACGGGCGTGCCCGGCGACGTCGGCTTCTGCCACTTCCATTCCTCGACGACATCGGGGTCCGCCTGGGGAATGAGCGCGCGGACGCGTTTCAGCACCGAACCCCGCCAATCGCCCAGCTCGCGAATGCGGCGGTCGATCATCCGCGAGGCGGAACTGGGCGTGCGGGATCTCTCTATTCGCGGCATGCCTCGTCCCTCACTGCATGTTGCCCCGTTGCATGGACCGCTGTCGAGAGATGCGAGGGTCAGACCCCCACCGGAGCCGTTGGCCGGGCATGTTTGCCGGGAGCTCGAAGTGTACCGGGGCCGAAGTAAGCCGGGGGAAGCCGGTCCGGCTAAAGCCGGACACCACGTACGTCAGTACCTGGAGCCGGACGCCACGTACGGCAGTACGTAGCGTCCGGCTTCAGCCGGACCAGAGCCTTCCTTACCAGTTGATCCGCGTCGCGACGCGGATGAGCCGCGCCTGGAGCACGCCCGACGGCTGCAGATACGCCGGCGTCGCGAAGTTCGCGGAGCGATACGCGATGATCGTGCTCGCGTTCAGCAGGTTGAAGAAGTCGATCTGTCCGTGGATGCGCGTCCGGCCCGCCTCGAACCACTTGCCCACGCTCAGATCCACCTGGTTGAGCCGCGGCAGGAACTCCGTGTTGGGCGCGACGAGCGGCACCGTCACGGACGACTCCGTGAGGTTGGGAATGACCAGCGCGCCAGGCGTGCAGGCTCCCTTGCAGTTGGCCGGATACCGCGTGGCCCTCGTGAGCTGCCACTGCGTGCCCACCGGGGCGCCGGCGTCGCCGTAGCCGGGTCCGAGGATCTTGTTGACGTTGAAGAGCGTCGTGGTATAGCCGCCGAGCGGCCGTCCCGCCAGGCTCTGGAACGACGCGCTCACCTGGACGCCCCACCAGGGCAGGGGATACGTGCCGGCCAGCTTGAGCTGCGGCCGGTAGGGAATATCGTTGTCGCGGTCGTCGCAGAACAGCAGGAAGTTCGGGTCGTCGGGCTCGTCGCAGGTGACGCGGAGCGTGTGCTCGGTCACCATGCCGCCGAAGAACGTCGCGCCCCCGGGAAGCCGTGCGTTGAACGTGAAGTCGATACCGTTGTAGATCTGCTTCCGGCCGGACCCCGCATTCGTGTCCAGCCTGTCGACGTCCCTCAGCTTCGCCGGATTCAGGTTGTAAATGCTGAAGTGCTCACCGGTGAGCGGGTTCACCACCGGCACCGGCGTGTAGTCATCCATCGTCCGAAGGACATTGTCGGTGACGCGCAGATTGTGGAACGTGCGCCGGTACCAGGTCGAGCTCACCGACACGCGGGGCAGCAGCTCGTGCTGGACGCCGACGACGGTTTCGACGTTGTACGTCCGCTTGAAGTTCGGATCGACCCGCGTGAGCGCGAGCCGGCCGAAGTTGGCGGGCAGCTGCGCGAAATTGATCTCACACCCGGGCGTCAGGTACGTGCAGCCGAGCGGGCCCTGCGCGATGTCGTCGCCGTTGAGGTCGGTCCAGCTCAGATCGGCGAACGTCGACCCCAGCGGGTTGTACCGGTTGGCGAAGAGCGTCGTGCGCGACTCGTTGTAGCGGTTGATGCCCGCCTTGAGCGCCGTCTTCGCGTCGCCGAAGAGGTCGTAGATAACGCCGAAGCGCGGCGCCCAGTCCTTCCAGATCGGCATCGGGATGCGCGAGAACCGGCGCTCGCCGACGAACCGTCCGGCGGGCGAGTGCTGATCGGCCACTTCTGAGTTCAGGTATTCCCACCTGAGCCCGCCGTTCACGGTCAGGCGATCGATCGTCCACGTATCCTGTACGTAGAGGCCGACGTCCCGGTTCAGCTTGTCGAGGTAGCGAATCGGGTAGTTGTAGATCCGCACGGAATCGGGCCGGCCACTTCGGTACCGCTGATTGAGGTGCGCGTTGGTGTCGCGCGTGTTCTCGTACGGCCCCCACGTCCACTGCACGCCGGTCTTGAGGTTGTGCGACCCGGTCACATAGGAAAGCGATCCCTGGAGGTTGTAACGATCCGGGTAGCGCCCGCCCCAGTCCGGCCGCGACGAGGTGCGCGTCTCACGGTCGAGATCCTGGCGGCTCGCTCCGGCAAACCACTCCGGCGTGAAGGGCTCCTTGTTGATGCCCGGCTGATTCGTGATGACGTACTGCTCGTAGTTCTGCGAGTAGCCCCCTTCGAGGAGCAGCCGGTTGCTCATCGGGCTCGTCCACTTCACCGAGCCGCTGTTGTAGAGCGGCGAGGTCCACAACTGCGAGGCCGTCTCGGGATCGTCGCCGGCGTCCATGCCGTGGCCCCGGAATTTGTCGATTTCGTCGAAGTAGGCCGAGAGCTTGTGGCGCGGGCTGACCTGCCAGGTGACGCGGGCCAGCACGCTCTTGATCTTCTGGTCGTCGATCCCCTGCCGGCCGTCACGATAGAAGACATCGGCGATCGGCGCGTCGACCGACCAGGCGCGCGCCGAGGCATAGAACCAGAGACGGTCGCGCAGGATCGGTCCGCCCTGGCCGGCGTTGAAGTCGTAGATGCGATCGACTTTGCCGACAGCGCGCAGCCCACGGCTCCGCAGCTCGTCGGTGAAGTTGTTGCCCTGCCAGTTGCCGTCGGTCCAGCCGGCGAAGAACGACCCGTTGAAGCGGTTGCCCCCATCCTTCGGGATGATGTTCAGCCGCACGCCGCCGGCCGACACGTCGGCGCCGGCCCCCGCGGTCTGATAGGTGATTTCTTCGGCCATGGCATCGTTGAAGTACTGCTGCACCGCGCCGTCGCCGTCGAGGCCGTTCACCATCATCCCGTCCACCTGGACGACGTTGTTGGCGGAGGTCAGGCCCCGCGTGGTCATGTAGGTCTGCTGCATCGCGCGCGACCCGCCCACGTCGGGCGCGTTCAGCGTCACGCCGACGATCAGCTGTCCGAGCGCCTGGATGGTGCGCCCGGTCGGCACCGCGTCGAGGATGTCGCGCGTGAGCACCTGCGTGCGCGCCGTGCTCGACACGTCGACGACGGGCGACTCGCCGGTGACCGTGACCGTCTCCTCGACCGTGCCCACGCGGAGCTCGGCATTGACGGTGGCGGTGAAATCGGCGGGCAGCTCCAGGCCGTCGCGCCTCACCGTGTTGAAGCCGGACAGGCTGAACGTCACCGAGTACACGCCGGGCCGGAGGTCGACGATGCGGTAGATGCCCTGCCCGTCGGACACCACCGAGCGCACGCGCTCGATGAGCGCGGGGCTGGCCGCCTCGATCGTGGCGCCGGGCAGCACGGCGCCCGATGCATCCCTGACGACCCCTGTGATGGCGCTTTGACCGAAGACCGTGGCGGGAAGGAACAGCAGCAGGCACGCCAGCAACGACACCGCAGTGAGCGCTCTCGCCATACCGAGACCCCTCCTGAAGTGGACGATGTTCGCCGACGACGTGCGGAGGCTACGCTGGAGGCCTGCCGGCCGTCAAGCAAAGTCCCGGATCGTGCCAAAGTCCGGGACCGGAAGGGCCCGAGCGGGTGTCAGGCCCCCGGGCGGTGTCCGGGCCGCCGAACACGGCCAACGGCCGATCGCCGTCGTCTGATGCGTGGGAGGAGGCCTCATGCTGACGATCGTGATGACGGTGTTCGGCCTGTTCGCCGCCGCCGAGGCGGCCGGCGCGCAGCAGTGCCTGCACACCCAGCTCGAGACGGCGGAGGATCGGATCCGGCGCGAGCGGGCGATGGAGTTCGCGCGGCGCGTCCATGCGGCGCAGGCGCTGCCGGCGCCCGGCGGGCCGCGCTACCGCCCGCTCGAGGAGCTGCGCGTGCTGCAGCCGGTACCCGACGGCTTCGACGTCCAGTTCCATACCGACGGGCGCAGCTATACGCTGTCGTTGAAGGATCGCCGCGACCCCTGCCGTTTCGCCGTCTTTACCGATCAGGAGGGCGCCGTGTATGCCGCGGTGCCGCAGCCCCAGCGGGCGACCATCCTGCCGCTCGACACACGGTGAGTGTGCTGGCCTCACGTTTGCTGCGTTCATGTCGCAGTTATGCCGGGGACGTTCGCGGAAGACCTCATGCGCGAACTGATCGACCAGATCGATGCCCGCCTGCGCGAGGCCGAGCGCGTGAGGGCGCAGGCCGACGACCAGTACCGGGACCGGCCCTTCTGGCCCGATCGCCGCCGCACCGGCCGACAGGCTCCCACGACGACGGGCCGCGATCCCTCAGAGCGGCGGCGGCGTCGGTGTTAACGCAGTTCGCCGACGTGGCTCAGCGCGCGGGTCTCGAGCCGCGTGCGGGCGCGCCGCGCCCACCGGCTGAGCCAGAAAGCCGCCAAGCCGAGCACGCCCGTGCCGAACACGATCCGTTGAGTCCGTGTGGGCCGCAGGATTCGGGGCGGCTGCGGCCGCGCCGCCGGCCGCGAGGCAGGCACCCACCGGGTCAGGTAGGCGTAGTTCCCGGAGCCGCACGCCGGGCAGGTGGAGGCCTCATGGACTTCCTCACAGTTCACACACAGCCGCGCCGCCCTCAAGTGCATGGCCCCAGGGTCCCCGTCTTTCCTCTTCCTATTATCCGCCTTCTGCGCCTGCTGCCGTCCGGGGCGGGGCCGCCGGCAGCCGTTCGGAATCGAGTCCCCGGTCGTTAATCCATGAGATGGCCGGTCCGGAGCCGCAGAGCTCCCGGTACGGCCGGCCGAGGTCTCGATGATTCTGTTTGGTCCCGACGACGAGGAGCTCGCGGCGGCGCGTTGCGATGCGGAGGCCCGGCGTGCGTCAGGCGGGGGCGGCGCCCGCTACGGCGTCGCCGCTGCGTGCGTGGCCGTGCTTGCCTGCGGGGCGTGGGCCGCCGCGGCCAGGCCGCGCTCCGCGCTGCCGATGCTGCTTGGCGGTGTCGCCGTGTTCCTCGTCACGGCCGGCGCTGTACGGATCGCGGCCGTCGTCGCCGCCCGGCGGCGTCTCCGCCGAGCCCTCGAAACGCTCACCCACGCGGCAACGAAGAGAGACCGCTCCTAGCGGTCGACGTCAACCCGCCTCCTGCTATCATCCGCCCGACGAGAGGAGGCGGACATGCGCGTCGGAGCTGCCACGCGAGGACTATCTGTGTGCGCGCTGGTGTGCATCTGCGCCGCGCCGGCGGCGGCGCAGGCGGAGGCGCAGGCGCGCGAGCTCGAAACGGGGCGCGCGTGGCTTGCACGGTGCGGCATGGTCGTGGAGGCCTCCACCGCCCCTGAGCGTCGGGCGTCGGACGCCTGTCTCGCCTGGGTCGAGGGTCTCATCGACGTGAACGAGATCTACCGCGGGCTCGGCGCCCTCGAGAAGACCTCCGAGGGTTTCTGCACACCGCCCACCGCCACCGTCGTCGAGGCCGCGCACGCCATCGCGCGCTACCTGCACGATCGTCCCGACGCGCTGCACTTTTCCGCGCGCATCCTGGCGTACATGGCGCTGCGGCGGGCGTTTCCCTGTGTTCAAGTAGGCAGTAGGCAGTAGGCAGTAGGCAGTAGGCAGTAGGCAGTAGGCAGTGGGCAACCGGCAGTCGCGTTGCCTCCGAGCATGTGACGGCTGTGACTGCCGACTGCCTACTATTCCAGAGAGGAGACCACCATGATCCCTGTCATCACGATCGCGTTCCTGCTCGCGCTGGCCGCGCCGGCGGCGGCGAAGGATTACATCAAGGGCGAGCGGCCGCAGACGCGCGGCTACTCGCAGGCGGTGATCACCGAAGGCGGCAAGATCATCTGGCTCGCCGGCCAGATTGCCGTGGTCGACGACAACGGACGATCGCTGGCGGGCGACTTCGACGGCCAGGTCCGGCAAGTCTTCAGGCTGCTGAACCAGACGCTCGAGCGCGCGGGCGGCCGGCTGAGCGACATGGTGCAGATGACGGTCTTCATCACCGACGTGCGGCTGGGCGATCGCCTGACGGAGATCCGCCGCGAGATCTTCGGCGACAACTTCCCGGGCAGCGCGCTCATCACCGTGGTGGGGCTCGCCAACCCCGACGCGAAAATCGAGATCCAGGGCTTCGCGGTGGTTGGAGACCGATGACGCCCTACAATGGAGGCTTTCCCGGGAGGACCCCTCGCATGACGACGATGCCCCTCGCCATCCTCGCCGCCGCGCTGGCCGGCGCAGCCGTCGTGGCGACCGCGCGCGACGCGGCCGCCGATCCGATCCCGGCCGGCTGGAAGGCGCACAACATGCAGCCGGTCGGCTACAGCGACATGGGCGGACGGCCGCCGTTCAAGCTGGCGATCAAGCGGGTCGGCGAGCGCTGGTATCTCTACACCGGCCACCTGTGGCACGACGGCTGGAGCATCGTCGACGTCACCGATCCGAAAGATCCGCGCCTCGTCAAGTTCCTCCCGGGGATGCCGAACAGCTGGAACATTCAGGTCACGCTGCACGACAACCTGATGATCACGGCGCTGCAGCGCAAGGCGCCGCAGTGGGGCGGCGATCCGAAGCAGCCGGCGACCGACGGGCTGATCATCTGGGACATCTCCGATCCGCTCAATCCGAAGGAGCTGTCGCGCTGGAGCTCGGGGCAGGGCGGCACGCACCGGAACTCGTATCCAGGCGGGCAGTTCGCGTATCTCTCGTCCGGGTATCCGGGCTATCAGGGCGGCAACATCCTCGTCATCATGGACGTCAGCGATCCGAAGAACCCGAAGGAAGTGGGGCGCTGGGCGCAGCCGGGCATGAACAAGGCGGCCGGCGAGACGCTGCGGCCGAACACGCCGTACGGGTTTCACGGGCCCGCCGTGGTCAGCCCCGACGGCCGGACGCTCGTGATGGCGTTCTCCCCGGGGCTGGTGATCCTCGACATCAGCGACCCGTCGAAGCCGCAGGAGATCAGCCGGCTCGACTTCAGCCCGCCGTTCATCAACGCCGGTTCGCAGTCGCTGCACTCGGCGCTGCCGCTCTGGGACCGCAACCTCGTGTTCGTGGCGTCGGAGGCGAGCAACGAGCGCTGCAACGAAGGGCTGAACTTCGCGGGCCTGGTCGACATCCGCGACGTCAAGCGCCCGCGGCTGCTCTCGCTCTTCCCGCTGCCGCAGCCGCCGGCGGGGGAGTCCTACACGAACTTCTGCGAGAAGGGCGGCCGGTTCGGCCCGCACAACGTGAACCACGAGGTGCACCTGCCGGATGTCGAGCAGCCGGGCAACCTGATCTATCTGACGTATTTCAATGCGGGTCTGCGCGTGTTCAACATCGCCGACCCGATCAGCCCGCGCGAGACCGGCTGGTTCATCCCGCCGGCGCCGCTCACGCGGTACGGTCCGCAGCCGCCGAACGATCTCGTGCAGCAGTCGGAGGACGTGCTCGTCGACACACGCGGCTACATCTACCTCGACGACAAGCACTGGGGCCTGTTCATCCTGCGCTACACGGGTCCCGACCAGCCGAAGCCGACGGCGCAATGAAGAAGGCCTCAGGCCTCAGGCTTCAGGCCTCAGGGACCACCACCATGGTCACGGCCGTCGCACCGTCGCGTGATGCCGCCGCGGTGATCATCCGTCCGTGCTCCGCGGACGATGCCTCTGCGATGTACGAGGCGGTGCGCGAGTCGCTCGCCGAACTGATCCGGTGGATGCCCTGGTGCCACCCCGACTACTCGCTGCAGGAAGCCCGCTCGTGGCTGCGGGTGCAGGTGCAGGCGTTCCACGAGCGCAAATGGTTCGAGTTCGCCATCGTCGACGCCGGGGGACGGTATCTCGGGCAGTGCGGGCTCAACCAGTTCGACGAGATGAACAGGCGCTGCAACCTCGGCTACTGGGTGCGCACGGGCGCGGCGCGGCGCGGCGTGGCCACGCGGGCGGCGCTGCTGCTGCGCGACTGGGCGTTCGCGCACACGAGCCTCGTCCGCCTCGAGATCGTCGTCGCCGACGGCAATCACGCGAGCGTCCGCGTGGCCGAGAAGGCCGGCGCCGTTCGTGAGGCCGTGCTCCGCGACCGTCTGATCCTGCACGGCGCGCCGGTCGACGCGCTGATGTTCTCGTTCGTGCGGCCGGATCACGCGCGCGCGGCCGCGGGCGGGCACTAGAGGAGCACTAGTGGACTGTCTCCACTGATGCCCTACCAGCCACGACAGCCTCTTGACCGCGGTTTCGCTGGCCGCGACATCGGAGCGGCCAGTCCCGATGTGGGAAGGGCCTCCCGCTAGCCATGCCGCTCGCGCCGCCGCCGATCGTCGACACGCGGGCGTTCTTCCGGCCGGTGTCCGCGGCGCTCGTCGACCTGCTGCGGGGCCAGCCGCCCGAGGCGTTCGGACGGGCCACGATCGCGGGCGCCTGGACGGTCCGCGACGTGCTCGCGCACCTCGTCGATCTGACGCTCCGCCGCGTCTCGTTCCAGCGCGACGGCCTGGCGCCGCCGCCTCCGCCCTTTCCGATTCACAGCGAGCGCGACTTCGTCCGCTTCATCAACGGGCTGAACGGCGACTGGGTGGCGGCGACCCGACGGCTGAGCCCGCAGGTGCTCGTCGAGCTGTTCGAGCTGGCGAGCGGCGACCTCGCCGCGTTCGTCGAGGCGCGCCCGATCGAGGCGCCGGCGCTCTTCGGCGTCTCGTGGGCCGGTGAAGACACCTCGGCCGGCTGGTTCGACATCGGGCGCGAGTTCACCGAGCTGTGGCATCACCAGATGCAGATCAGGCTGGCGATCGGCGCCGCGCCGCTGCAGGAGGCGCGATACCTCAAGGCGGTGCTCGAGCTCAGCGTCCGGGCGCTGCCGCACGTCTATCGCGGCGTCGAGGCGGACGATGGCGCCACGCTCGCCCTCGTCATCGACGGACCGGCCGGCGGGAGCTGGGCGCTCCGGCGCGAGTCGGGCCGGTGGGTGCTCTGGAGCGGCACCCCGGATCGGACCGACGCCCGGGCGCGCCTCTCCGACGACGCCGCGTGGCGGTTGTTCTACAACGCGCTGCCGGCGGCGCAGGCCTCGGCCGCGCTGACGATCGACGGCCGCGCCGATCTCGGCGTACCGCTCGTCCAGGCCCGCGCCATCATCGTTTAGCCGTCCCTGCCGAACACGTGGCTTTCCGGTCGAGCCACGCGCGCTGGCGTGTGCGTTGCACAACTCCGTCTCTTAGAAGCCCATCCCAAACGACCTGGAGGGTGTATGGCAGAGCGCTACGACGATCGATACAAGGGCGACGACTGGCGCCGCGAGCGCGGCTACGGCCGCGACGCCGACCGCGACCGCGGATTCTTCGAGCGCGCCGGCGACGAAGTGCGATCGTGGTTCGGCGACGACGAGGCGGAACGGCGACGCCGCATGGACGAGGCACGCTACGGCCGCGAGTGGGACCGGTACGGCTACGGCCGCGACTGGGACTACGGCCACCGCCTCGGCGTCGACTACGGCCGCTCGCGCGCGGATCGCGGATGGGGTGACGAGCGCTGGAGCACGGTCGAGCGCGAGTTCCCGCGGAGCGACGCCTCACGGCCGGGCTGGCCCGTCCACTGGAACGATCCCGCCTACGGCGGCTCCGCGTACGCGCGGCCGTTCGGCGCCGGCCAGGGCCCGTTCCTCGGACGCGGGCCGCGCGGCTATCAGCGAACCGACGAGCGCGTGCGCGAGGAGGTCTGCGAGCGGCTGACGCAGGATCCGTGGATCGACGCCGGCGACATCGAAGTGACCGTGCGCGGGGGCGAGGTCACGCTCGCGGGCACCGTGCGCGACCGGGGCGACAAGCGGCACGCCGAAGACCTCGCCGAGCGCATCTCGGGCGCCCGCGAAGTGCACAACCATCTGCGCGTGACCGGCAGCTGGGACAGTTCCGCGGGCCGCGAAGAGACCACGGCGGCCGGTCCGACGACGACGGCCACCGGCACGACGTCGCGCCGGTAGCAGCCCCTCACGCGGGTTGCTTGCGATGCGCGGGGGCGGGTCCGGCGGCCCGCCCCGCCCCACACCGCGCTAGACGGGCTGTCCGCGGATCACGCGAATCAGCAGGAAGATGATCGCCACCACGAGCAGGGCGTGGAGCCATCCGCCGAAGGTGGTGGTCGTGATCACACCCAGCAACCAGAGCGCGGCCAGCACAACGACCAGAAACAGCACAGGTCCTCCCGGCCTTCCGGCCGTGCAGACCTGATGCCAGCGCGGATGTCGATCCAGCGAAACGCGCTCTACGCGCTCGCCAGGTCGCGCTTCCGGCCGCGGTGGTACTCGAGGAGCGTCGCGTTCGCAGTGCGGACGATCGACGTCTCCTCGACGACGCGCGCGAGGTCGCGGCCTGGCACGGCGACGTACAGCTCGCTCTCGTCGAGCCCGGTGTACACGCGGTTGCCGATGCAGCCGGTACTGGCGACCGTGCCATGCGCGAGGGCCGCGGGCAGCACCATGCACGTGGGACGCGCCAGGGTCTGCAGCTCGGCGGCCACGCCGGCGCGGCGCGCCGCCTCCTGCAGGAGCATGATCTTTCCCGGCGGACCCCAGAAGAGCACCACGTCGGGATCCACCGGCGTCGCGCCGAGGGGCGCGTAGACGACCGCCCCCGGCGATTCGGCGAGCCGCGGAATGGCGGGCACCTCCTCGATGCGGATGTAGCCGATGCTCGTCATGAAGCCGAGCGTCTCCTCCAGCTCGTGCGCGCGGGTTGGGGGCAGGTCGATGTTGTGCGTGTACGACCCGATCGGGCAGTTGTGGTGCTGGTCCGCGGCCGTATAGAACGTGCGTCCCTCCGAGGCGATCCGCCAGAAGCTGCAGCCCGACGGCTGCGCGCCTTCGTATCGGTCGACGCCCCCCGGCGGCGCGGCCAGGAAGGCGACCGCGACGGGCCGCCGCCGCAGGTCGAGGTCGATCGCCAGCTGCTTCTCGAGTCGTCCGTAGTCCGTCGTCATCGAAGAACCTCCGCCCGGTCGCTGGCCGCCCGTGCCTCCGCCGCGATGAGGCGTCGTCCGATCGAGACGAACGCCAGCGCGGTCGCGGGCATGACGGCCGCATAGATGAGCCCCGTGATTGCGAGGTCGGGTCGCTGCAGCATGTTGAAGTTGATCGCGAACGACAGCGCCAGGTTCTGCACGCCGACCTCGAAGGTAATCGTAACCGCCTGCGCCGCCGGCAGCGCGAACAGCCGCGCCAGCCCGTAGCCGAGCCCCATCGTGAGCAGATTCATGGCGATGACCAAGCCGCCGGCGGTGGCTGCGTGGTCGATGAGCTGCCGGTAGCTCGAGACGACGCCGAGGAGGAGCACCACGGCCATCAGGTACAGCACGGACTTGCGCAGCGGCTCCACGGCGCGCGCGGCGAACTCGGGAAACCGGGCGCGCGCGATCATGCCGATGACGAGCGGCACCAGGGTGAACGACGCCAGCCCCCTGAGCATCGGCAGCACCGGCAGGGAGCCGAGCTGTCCCTCGTCGCCAAACACCTGCAGGGCCAGGTTGATGAGGAACGGAATCGTGAAGACCGTGATGACGCTCGTCACGGCCGAGAGCGTGACGCAGAGCGGCACGTCGGCGCGCGCCGCGAACGAATAGGCGTTCGACGTGATCCCGCTCGGGCACGCGGCGACGATGACCAGCCCGACGGCGATGAAGGCCGGGGGCGCGAACAGCGCCGCCAGCACGAAGGCGGTCAGCGGCATCCCGATGAGCTGGCCGGCGAGCCCTACCGACGCCGCCCGTGGGAAGAGGACCACGCGCCGGAAATCCGTGAGCGTCAGCGAGAGTCCGAGGCCGGCCATCACCAGCCGCAGGACCCATGGCACCACCTCGGCGTTGATGAACGCGGCCTGCTGACCGAACGCCTGCAGCACATCCATGAACGATGCTCCTCGCTACGGACGCGCGACGATGCGGTTGCGCAACGTCCCGACCCCTTCAACCTCGGTTTCCATCAGGTCGCCCTCCTGCAGGAACTCGGGCGGCGTGCGCGCGAAGCCGCACCCCTCCGGCGTGCCGGTGGCGATGATGTCGCCCGGCTCGAGCGTCAGCGCGTGCGACAGCGACTCGATGAGCACGTCGATCCGGAAGATCATGTCGCGGGTGTTGCCCTGCTGCTTGACGACGCCGTTGACGCGCAGGGCGATCTCCTTCGCATGCGGGTCGCCGAACTCGTCGGCCGTGACGATCGACGGCCCCATCGGGCACGACCCGTCCAGGCTCTTGCCCTTGAAGAACTGCCCGTGGAGGTCCTGCAGGTCGCGCGCGGTCACGTCGTTCACGATCGTGTAGCCGAAGACGTGGTCGAGCGCCGACGCGCGCCCGATGCTGCATCCGGCCACGCCGATCACGACGCCCAGCTCCGCCTCCCAGTCGACCTGCTGCGTCGCCGACTGGTGCCACGGCACGTCGTCGTACGGCCCGATCACGGACGTGGGCGCCTTGGTGAAGAAGAGCGGCACTTTCGGCAGCTTCACGGCGACGCCGCGCGCCCGGGCGCCCTCGGCGGCGTGGGCCACGAAGTTGCGGCCGACGCAGAAGACGTTCTTCGGCGGGCGCGGAATCGGGGCGTGCCAGCGGATCTCGCGCGCCGGGCGGCCCGAGGCGTTCGGGCCGCCCGTCGCGGCCAGGCGTGCGTCGTACGCGCGGACCATGCCGGCGACCCGCTGCCACACCGCCGGGCCGCCGGCGATGAGATCCAGCAGCGTCGCCGGCGGCGCGTCGCCGCCGACCGCCGCGGCAACGGCCTGCAGATCGACGATGTGGTCGCCGGCGGCGACGCCGGGGCGCGGCGTCGGATCCTCGGTGGTGGAGAACGTGAGGTAGCGCATCGGCGACACAGCCTATCATTGTCGGGTCCGCCGCCCGGTGCTATAAGGTTGGGTCGCCCGTCATCGGGCGCTGAGCCTGGAAGGAGGTTCGTGCATGGTTCGTGTGGTGCGCGTGGGGATCGTCGGCGCGCTGGCGTTGCTCGTTGCCGCGGCGCCGGCGCTGGCGCAGGCAACGGCACAGATCAACGGCACCGTCGCCGATCCGAGCGGCGGGGTGCTGCCGGGTGCGACCGTGATCGCGACCCAGACCGACACCGGCCTGCGCCGCGAAGTCGTCACCGACGAGGCGGGAGCGTTTGCGTTGACGAACCTGCCGATCGGTCCCTATCGGCTGGAGGTGAGCCTGTCCGGCTTCCGCAGCTACGAGCAGACCGGTATCGTCCTCCAGGTCGGGAGCAACCCGGTCATCCCCATCACGCTGCCGCTCGGCGATCTGACCGAGACCGTGTCGGTCGAAGCCTCGGCGCCGCTCGTCGAGACGCGCAGTCCCAGCCTGGGCGGCGTCATCGAGAACGAGCGGATCGAGGAGCTGCCGCTCAACGGGCGCAACTCGGCCGACCTCATCGAGATCGCGGGCGCGGTGGTCCGCACCGACGTCGCGTCCAGCCGGAGCGTGCAGGGGAGCGCGGGCGGCGTGGGCTACTCGGTGGCGGGCGGCCAGTCGTTCGGCGTCGCGTACCTGCTCGACGGGGCCATTCACAACAACCCCTATGACAACTTCAACCTGCCGCTGCCGTTCCCGGATGCGCTGCAGGAGTTCCGCGTCGAGACGAGCACGCAGAACGCGCAGAACGGCTTCCACTCCGGCGCGTCGGTGAACGCGGTGACCAAGTCGGGGACGAACCTGTTCCACGCCGACCTCTTCGAATTCTTCCGCCACCACCGGTTCAACGCGACCAACCCGTTCAACGCCGTCGATCGCACCACGGGCAAGCGGCGCGATGACGGCCTCAAGCGCCATCAGTTCGGCGGGACGCTGGGCGGGCCGATCCTGCAGGACCGGATGTTCTTCTTCGGCGCGTATCAGGGCACGCGCATCGACGAGCGCCCATCCGACGACATCCGCTTCGTGCCGACGCCCGCCATGCTGGCGGGTGACTTCACGCAGATCGGCTCGGCCGCGTGCAACACGCGCGGCGCGCTGGCGCTGCCCGCGCCGTTCGTGGGCAACCGGATCGATCCGGCGCAGCTCAACCCGGCCGCCGTCCGGATCGCGCGGGAGCTGCCGGTGAGCACCGATCCCTGCGGTCGGGTCAACGTCACCAACCCCCGCAACATCGAGGAGCTGCAGGCGATCGGCAAGGTCGACGTGCAGCTCAGCCAGAATCACGCGGTGTTCGGCCGCTACATGGCCACCACGTACCTTTACGAGCCGCCATTCGGCGAGTCGCAGAACATCCTGTCGACGCGGCTGGGCGGCCGCGACAACCTCGTGCAGTCCGCGACGGCGGGCGACACGATGGTGCTCAGCAACAACGTGGTCAACAACGTGCGGTTCGCCTTCAACCGATCCGCGATCCGCCGCACGCACACCAACTTCTTCGACGTCAACGACGTCGGCATCAACACCTACAGCTACCTGCAGGACTACATGCTGCTGACCGTCACCGGCGCCTTCCAGCTCGGCGGCGGCACGGAGAGCGACTCGCGGTTCACGACCGACAGCTTCACGTTCAACGACGACCTGACCATCGTGCGCGGAACCCACCAGTGGGGCTTCGGCACGGCGATCGCCTGGTGGGAGTCGCTCTCGAGGGCCAACGTCCGGTCGCCGGGCCTCTTCACCTTCGACGGCGGGGCGACGGGCAACGCGCTCGTCGACTTCATGCTCGGCCGCCCCTTCACGTTCATCCAGTCGGCGCCGAACACGCTGCACATCAAGCAGCGGTACGTCGGCCTCTACGCGCAGGACACGTGGCGTCTGTCGTCGCGCGTCACGCTGAACTACGGCGTGCGGTGGGAGCCGTGGTTCCCCCAGCAGCATCAGAACGGCGCCATCTACAACTTTTCACCCGAGGGGTTCCGTCAGGGCCTGCGCAGCCGCGTATTCCCGCAGGCGCCGCCCGGGTTCACCTACCCCGGCGACGAGGGGTTCCCAGGCCGGTCGGGCATGGACCCCGACTGGCTCAACTTCGCCCCGCGCGTGGGTCTGGCATGGGACCCGAACGGCGACGGCCGCATGTCGGTGCGGGCCGGCTACGCCCTCAACGGCGAGTTCGTCAACGGACAGTTCTTCATCAACGCCGCCAACGCCCCGCCATGGGGATCGGAGGTACGGCTGACGCGCCCGGGCATCGGGCCGTTCGACGACCCGTTCCGCGCGACCGGCGTCGTCAATCCCTTCCCGATCACCTTCGACGCCAGCGCCCCGTTCTCGCGCAACGGGCCGTTCATCTCGACGCCACGTGATCTCGACACCACCCGCGTGCACGCGTGGAACGTGAGCGTCCAGCGGCAGATCGGGACGGACATGGCGGTGTCGGCGAGCTACATCGGCAACTACACGGCCGACCTCTGGGACGTGGTGATCGGCAACCCCGGCACGATCCCGGGCGGCGGGTCGCCGACCGGCCCATGCACGCTCCGGACGCCGACGGGTACCCAGACGTTCGCCAACTGCGCGCAGGCGCCGCTCGACCCGCGGCGGGAGATCTCGCAGCTCGATCCGGCAGTGGGCCAGTTCATCGGGTATCTCGATTACTTCACAGACCGCGGCCACCAGACGTACAACGGGCTGCTCCTGCAGGTGCAGCGCCGCGCGGCGCGGGGCCTGAGCGCCGCGGCCAACTACACGCTGTCGAAGTGCGAAGGACACCCGTCGGGTGGGGGCGGCACCGCCAACGTGGCCAGCGGTTACGTGCTGCCGATCTCGATCATCAATCCGCCGTCCGACGACGAAGTGCAGCGGCGGCTGGACAACGACTACGGTCTGTGCAACACCGATCGGCGGCACGTGTTCACGCTGAGCGGGACGATCCAATCCCCCGACTTCGCGAATCCGGTCACGCGGCTGGTCGCGTCCAACTGGCGCCTGTCGGGCATCTTCCGCGCCGCCTCGGGGCGCCCGATCAACGTGCTGGCCGGTGTCGATCGCGCGCTCGTGGGCCAGGGAACGCCCGGTATCCAGCGCCCGAACCAGGTGCTGGACAATCCGTACGGGGCCAGGACGATCGACAACTGGCTCAACCCGCAGGCGTTCGCGCAGCCGGCGCTCGGCACGTTCGGCAGCGTGCGGCGCAACGCCTACGAGAGCATGGGGAGCCGGTCCGTCGATCTGTCGCTCGTGCGGTCGTTCGTCTTCGCGACCACGCACCGCATCGAGGCGCGGGTCGAGGCGTTCAACGCGTTCAACTGGTTCCGGCCCGCGCCGCAGGGCTCGCCGGAGGCGAACAACGCGCCGGTCAACAACCTCAACAACGCCAACTTCGGCCGCTATCTGGCGGCCGACGAGCCGCGGATCATGCAGTTCGCGGTCAAGTACCAGTTCTGAGGACATAATCGGTACATGCGTCTGTGCCGGTTTGACGAGGGAAGGCTGGGGATCGTCGAGGGAGCGCAGGTCCGCGACGTCACCGCGGCGCTCGAGATCCTCCCCAGCGTCCGGTATCCGTTCCCGCCGTACGACGCGCTCGTGGCGCATCTGCCGGAGGTCGTCGCCCGGGCGGGCGCCCTGCTGGACGGGGCGCCTGCCGTGCCGCTCGATCGGGTGCGGCTGCTGAGCCCGGTGGCGAACCCGGGGAAGATCATCGCGGCGCCGGTGAACTACCAGAAGCATCTGGACGAGGTGAAGTCCGACGTCCAGATCCACGCCAACAACCCGGCGCACACGATCACGATTCAGCAGGCGGGGGTGTTCCTGAAGGCGTCGAGCTCGCTGGTCGGGCCGGGCGAGGGCGTGGCCATCTGCAAGCCGGAGCGGCGCACCGATCACGAGGTGGAGCTCGCGGTCGTCATCGGCCGGCCCGCCAGCCGGGTGCCGGCCGCCGAGGCGCTCGCCTGCGTGGCGGGCTACACGATCGGGCTCGACATCAGCATCCGCGGATCCGAGGATCGCAGCCTCCGCAAGTCGCCCGACAGCTACACGGTGCTGGGGCCGTGGTTCGTCACGGGGGACGAGATCCCCGATCCCGGCGCGCTCGACCTGGAGATCACGGTCAACGGCGAGCTGCGGCAGCGGTCGAACACGCGCTACATGATTCTCGGCGTGCCCGAGCTCATCGAGATGGCCTCGTCGTTCTACACGCTGCACCCCGGCGACGTGATCCTCACGGGGACGCCCGAAGGGGTGAGCCCGATCGAGCCGGGCGATCGGATCGTTGCGACCGTCGAGCGGATCGGCACGATGGAGGTCGGCGTCCGCGCGGCCGGCGGCCCCGAGCGGGCCGGGGCCGCGTACGCATCAGCGAAAGTGTAGGGAGTCGATGGAAAGCGCCACTGCCGCGGCCGTGAAGCCCGCCGCGCTCACACCCGAGCGGCGCGAGCTGTACGCGCGGCTCGACACGAAGAACACGGCGCCGCTCTGGGAGGTCCTCGGCAAGATCATCCCGTTCGAGCCGGCGCCCGACATCGCGCCGGTGCTCTGGCGGTACGACGAGGTGCGGCCGCTGCTCATGGAGGCGGGCCGGCTGCTGACGGCGCGCGAGGCCGAGCGCCGCGTGCTCGTGCTCGAGAACCCCGGCCTGCGCGGCCAGTCGCGCATCACGACGAGCCTCTACGCCGGCCTGCAGCTGATCCTGCCGGGCGAGATCGCGCCGGCCCACCGGCATACGATGGCGGCGCTGCGCTTCGTCATGGAGGGCACGGGCGCCTACACCGCCGTCGAGGGCGAGCGGACGACGATGCACCCGGGCGACTTCATCCTGACGCCGTCGTGGACCTACCACGACCACGGCAACCCGGGCGGCGTACCGGTCATCTGGCTCGACGGGCTCGACGTGCCGATCGTCAACCTCTTCGACGCGAGCTTCCGCGAGAGCTTTCCGGGCGACGTGCAGCCGAACACGGTGCCCGACGACGACTCGCACGCGCGGTACGCCGCGAACATGCTGCCGGTCGACTGGACGCCGGCGCGCCCCTCGTCGCCGATCTTCAACTACCCGTACGCGCGCAGCCGCGAGACGCTCGAGACGCTGTACCGCAACGAAGCCGTGCACCCGTGCCACGGCGTGAAGATGCGCTTCATCAATCCGGCCAGCGGCGGATCGCCGATGCCGACGATCGGCGCCTTCATGCAGCTCGTCCCGAAGGGGTTCACGGGCGCGCCGTATCGGGCGACCGACTCCACGGTGTTCGCGGTCGTCGAGGGGCGCGGCCGCACCCGCGTCGGCGACGAGACGCTCGCCTGGGGCCCGCGCGACGTCTTCGTGGCGCCGTCCTGGATGCCGGTGGCCCACGCCGCGGACGAGGAGGCGGTGCTGTTCAGCTTCTCGGATCGGCCGGCGCAGCAGGCGCTCGGCTTCTGGCGCGAGGAAGCGCCCCATGCCTGACATGCACGCGCCGCGAGCCTATCGCATCGGCCAGATCGTTCCGAGCTCCAACACGACCATGGAGACCGAGATTCCCGCGATGCTGCGCGCGCGGGAATCGGTCGAGCCGGAGCGCTTCACGTTCCACTCCAGCCGCATGCGGATGAAGCGCGTGACGAAGGAAGAGCTGGAGGCCATGGACGCCGAGTCGCATCGCTGCGCCGCGGAGCTCGCCGACGCCCGCGTCGACGTCATCGGCTACGCCTGCCTCGTCGCGATCATGAGCATGGGCAAGGGCTATCACTGCCAGTCCGAGCGCCGGCTCCGCCAGGTGACCGAGCGCGAAGGCGCCCCCACGCCCGTCGTGACGAGCGCCGGCGCGCTGGTGCACGGCCTCAAGGCGCTCGGCGCCACGAGGATCGCGATGGTGGCTCCCTACATGCGGCCGCTCACCGCCCTCGTGTCCGAGTACCTGGCGGACGCCGGGCTGCAGGTGGTCGACGCGGTGTCGCTCGAGATTCCCGACAACGTGGAGGTCGGCCGCCGCGACCCGATGGCCCTCGTCGACATCTACAAGCAGCTCACGCTCGACGGCGCCGACGCGCTCGTGCTGTCGTCGTGCGTGCAGATGCCGTCGCTGGCGGCGATCCCGATCGTCGAGCGGGAGTGCGGCCGGCCGGTCGTGTCGGCCGCGGTCTGCACCGCCTACCAGATGCTGCAGACGCTCGGCCTCAACACCCGCGTGCCCGACGCCGGCGCGCTCCTGTCGGGCAGGTACTGAGCTCCAGATGGACGGCTGTTCGCCCTTCTCAGTTCTCGCTTCTTAGTTCGTGCTCAGCTTCGCTTCAGCGTTCGGCTTCTGCGTTCAGGTTCGGGTCCGGCTGAAGCCGGACGCGACGTGAACGGGGGTTCTTGACGTGCTGTTCCCGACGACCCTGGTCGGCAGCTACCCGCAGCCGGAGTGGCTGATCGACCGCGCGAAGCTGGCGGGCCGCTTTCCGCCGCGCGTGCGCGCGCGCGAGCTGTGGCGCGTCCCCGAGCCCTTCCTTCAGGAAGCCCAGGACGACGCGACGGTCCTCGCCATCCGGGCGCAGGAGGCGGCGGGGCTCGACATCATCACCGACGGCGAGGTCCGCCGCGAGAGCTACTCGAACCGGTTCGCCACGGCGCTGGAGGGCGTCGACATCGACAACCCCGGCACCGCGCTCGACCGCTCCGGCCACCCGAATCCGGTGCCGCGGATCGTCGGCCGCATCCGCCGCCGCCGGGCCGTCGAGGTGGAGGACGTCCGGTTCCTGCGGGCGCGCACGACGAAGCCAATCAAGATGACGGTGCCGGGCCCGTTCACCATGTCGCAGCAGGCGCACAACGACTTCTATCCCACGCTTGCCGACGCGGCGATGGACTACGCGGTGGCGGTCAACGAGGAGGTGCGGGATCTGTTCGCCGCCGGCGCCGACATCGTGCAGCTCGACGAGCCGTACCTGCAGGCCCGGCCCGCCGCGGCGCGCGAGTACGGGCTGGCCGCGCTCAACCGGGCGCTCGACGGCATCGGCGGAGCGACCGTCGTGCATCTCTGCTTCGGCTACGCGGCGATCATCCACGAGCGGCCGTCGGCCTACTCGTTCCTGCCGGAGCTCGCCGGCTGCCGGTGTCAGCAGGTCTCGATCGAGACGGCGCAGTCCGGGCTCGACTGCTCGGTGCTGGCCCGGCTTCCGGGCAAGCGGATCCTGCTCGGGGTGCTCGACCTGTCGTCGACCGAGGTGGAGACCCCGGCCGTGGTGGCGGCGCGGATCCGCCGCGCCCTGCCGCACGTGCCCGCCGAGCACCTCGTCGTGGCCCCCGACTGCGGCATGAAATACCTCCCGCGGGCCGTGGCCGACGGCAAGTTGCGCGCGATGGTCGAGGGAGCGAGAATCATGCGCGAGGAGATCGGGCGATGAAGGTGGTCGTCATGGCCGTCGCGGTGGTGGCGCTCGCCGCGCCGGCGGCGGCGCAAATCGATTTCTCCGGGGAGTGGGCGCCGCGCTTCTGGGAGGACCAGCCCGAGCGGGTGCCGGGTCCCGAGCTCGGCGACTACCTCGGGATCCCGATCAGCGACGCGGCCCGCCTGCGCGCCGACACCTGGGACGCGGCCATCCAGACGCAGCCCGAATGGCAGTGCCGCCCCCACTCCGCCGACTACATCTGGCGCGGGCCGTCGAACCTGCGGATCTGGAAGGACGTCGATCCGGTGTCGCGCGAGATCACGGCGTTCCACGCGGAGTGGCTCCGCTCGGTGGACCGCACGGTCTACCTCGACGGCCGGCCGCATCCGCCCGCCGACGCGCTGCACACGTGGGCGGGCTTCTCGACCGCACGCTGGGTCGGCGACATCCTCGAGGTGACGGTCACGCACCTGAAGGAGGGGTACCTGCGCCGCAACGGCCTGCCGCGCAGCGACAAGGCGATGCTGAAGGAGTTCTGGATTCGGCACGGCAACTATCTGACGATCGTCAACATCGTGCACGACCCGGTGTACCTGACCGAGCCGTTCGTCCGCACGACCGATTACGAGCTGAACCTGCGCCAGCAGGTGCCGCCGTATCCGTGCAGCGTCGTGCAGGAGACCGATCGCGCGAAGGGCGCGGTGCCGCACATCCTGCCCGGCGCCAATCCGTTCCTGACGGAGTTTGCCGCGCGGCACCGCATTCCGTTCGAGGCCACGCGCGGCGGGGCCGAGACGATGTACCCGGATTTCGCGCGGCGCTTGCGGGCGCTGCCGGTGCCGCCGCCCCTCGAGCCGCCGCGCACGGCGGAGGGGCGATGACGGCGCGGCGAACCGCCGCGACC
>Ga0194128_10002460_pt1 | contig 29957 bp, 24 predicted proteins | sample TA2KigCa65mmetaG_FD_148650 | JGI IMG/M metagenome (GOLD analysis project Ga0194128, IMG submission 148650) | Freshwater microbial communities from Lake Tanganyika, Tanzania - TA2015037 Kigoma Deep Cast 65m | ecosystem: Environmental > Aquatic > Freshwater > Lake | place: Tanzania: Lake...
CGCGCCCGCGCCGGTGCGCGGCGACGGGCGGCGTTCCCAGCCGGCCTTCTCCGCCGCGGCGCTGACGACCTCGCGCAGGCGCGGATCGCGCAGGTGGCGCAGCCGGTACTCGACCGGATCGGCCTTCAGGCGGGCCGCAATCTCGTCCATGAAGCACTCGTGGGCGAAGGTGTTCTGCAGGCGCGCCGGCGAGCGGAGCGGGCCGGTGAAGAACGGCGACTCGATGACGTGCGAGAGCGCGCGCTCGCTCGTCACCACCCCGCACCCGCCGCTGCGGGTCCCGACCGTGCCGGTCACGTACGACGGCGCCGTGTTGCTGCCGTTGTCGAAGTTGGTCGGCGCCGGCGCGGGCGCGCGCGGCTGCACGCCCTGAGGGGGGAACCCCGCGAGGTACCCCGTGACCACGTTGCCGGGCGCGTTGTAGCCGGGGCGCCCGCCCAGGCTCAGCGACCACCCCTCGTAGTCCCAGGCGACGATCGTCCCGCTCGCGTCGAGGCCGACGCGCTGCTCGATGACGAACGCCGGGCCGTAGTTCTCCCACCCCATCTCGTCCTGGCGCGACAGCCAGACGCGCACCGGACGGCCGACCGCCTGCGACAGGATCGCCGCGTCGTAGGACACCGTGTCCGCGCCGTTGACGCCGTAACAGCCCGATCCCATCCGGAAGACGATGCGGACGTCCTCCGGCTTGAGGCCGAGGAGCGTGGCCATCGTGCTGCGCAGCGGCCAGACCGCCTGCGTCGCCGAAAAGATCGTCGCGCGCCCCGTCTGCACGTCCGCCACCGCGCACGCCGTCCCGACCGAGGCGTGCATCTGGTACGGGTGGTAATACGTCGACCGTACCACGGTGGCCGCGGCAAGCGTCCGGTCGACGTCGCCGGAGTCGACGGTGAGCGTGTCGCGCGTCGGCGTCTGGCTGCGGAGGTGCTGGTAGAACGTGCGCGGGTCGGGGACCTGCCGGCCCGCGGTCCACTCCACTTTCAGCCGGCGCGCCGCCTGCTCGGCCTGCCAGGCCTTCTCCGCGACCACGCCGACGAAGTTCTTGCGCACGACGACCCTGACGAGCCCCGGCATCCCCTGCACGGACCCTTCGTCCACCGTGACGAGCGTCGAGCCGAGCGCCGGCGGCCGCACGACGCGCCCGTGCAGCATGCCGGGGAGCCGCACGTTGTGGACGTACTCGAACCGTCCGGTGACGATCGCGGGGAAGTCGACGCGCGGGACCGACGTGCCGAGGATCGTCCACTCGCGCGCCGGCTTCCGCTGCGCCTTCGGGTTGAGCTGCAGGTTGAACTTGTTGCCGCCAATCAGATCGCCGTATGCCACGCGCCGCGCCGCGTCGCTGCGGACGCTGACCGCGCCGTCGACGGCGCGGAGCTGGTCGGCCGGGACACCCAGCCGCTTCGACGCCAGCTCGACGAGCGTTTCGCGCGCCGTGGCGCAGGCGAGCGCGAGATTGGCATGGTTGAAGTTGGTGGGGTGCGACTGCGCGCCCGAGGTCGTACCCTGATCCGGCGTCATCGACGTGTCGCACTGGATCAGGGTGACGCGGTCCATCGGCACCGACAGCTCCTCGGCGACCAGCTGCAGCTGCGCCGTGTAGAGGCCCGTGCCGAGCTCGCACTTGCCGGTGTACGCCGTGACGCGGCCGTCGGCGCCGATGGCAATCCACGAGTCGAGGTGCGGGCTGCCGACGCCGTTGATCCCCTGGGCGGCGACGCGCGCCGGGGCCAGGCCGAGGTCGGTGGCGAGCCGCGCCGCGCTGAAGGCGACGATGAGCGCGCCGGTGCGCTTGACGAAGTCGCGGCGCGAGAGCGCCGCCTGGGCGTCGGACGTCAGGGGCGGCAGGGCGGATGGGTTCATGCCGTCCTCCTTTCCTCCGCCCCATCGCGCACAGTCCGCGCGCTGGGGACCCCGGCCTGCCGCTGCTGCTGATATTTCTTGATCGCCGCGAACATCCGGAGGTGCACGCCGCACCGGCACAGCACGGTCGACATCGCCTGGCGGAGCTGCGCGTCGGAGGCGTTGGGCGTCCGGTCGAGCAGCGCCTTGGCGGTCATGATGACGCCGCTGATGCAGAAGCCGCACTGCAGGGCCTGGCCGTCGATGAACGCCTGTTGAATCGGATGCGGGTTCTCGGGCGATCCGAGCCCCTCGATCGTGGTGATCTCGGCGCCGGCGACCGACTGCACGGGCGTCAGGCAGGAGCGGACCGCCTCGCCCTTCACGATGACCGTGCAGGCACCGCACTGGCCGAGCCCGCAGCCGAACTTGGGGCCGTCCAGCGCCAGGTCATCGGTGAGCACGTACAGCAGCGGCGTCGCCGGATCGACATCGACCGTCCGCGCCTGCCCATTGACCCGCAGATTGATGACGCTCATAGGGGAATCCTTTCGAGGTCAGCTTCTGCGCATGCTACCAGATCACAAGTCACAAGTCAGAAGTCACAAGTCAGAAGTCACAAGCTCAAGTCACAACGGCCCAAAGGTTTGGGCCTTGGGCTTTGGGCTTTGTGACTTCTGACTTGTGACTTCTGACTTGTCCAACTACCAGATCGGGACCGGCTGCGCCGACCGGCGGCGCGCCGCCGCGCGCAGCGCCGCGGCGTCGCGCGGCGTGAACCGCCAGTCGCCCGTCGCGCCCCGGCGCAGGACCTCGGGCGACCAGACGCGCCGCATCACGCCGACGTCGGCGTGCGCCGTCGTGCCCAGCAGGAGGTGCCCGATCTCATGGGCGATCGCCCGCCCGAGGATCGCCGACAGCGCGACCTGCGCGGCCGCGGCAAGATCCGCCACGCGATCGACATAGACCGTGGCCAGGGATCCGGCTCCCCGGTGCGTCTCCACGAGCGAGTAGCCGAGCGTCATCTCGCGGGCGCTCGGATCGGGCGCCGGCAGCCGCACCAGCCGCAGGCTCAGCTCGTGCGCGCGGAGGGGCACGAGGCACGGGTGCCCGGTCGCCGAGCCGGGCACGCCGTCGCAGGCAAGATGCGCCACCGCGAGCCCGGCGTCCCCCAGGATGGCGGCGGCGGCGGCCAGGGCCGCGGCGCGATCGACCTCCGGGAGGCCGCTCGCGTCGTAGGTGCGAATGACGACCGGATGGTCGGCCCCGGCCGCCGGCGGCGCCGGAACCGCCGCCAGCAGCACGCCCGACACGGCGATCGACCGGAGTAACGTGCGCATGCGGCCACTGTGGGCCGCCGGCGCGGGTGCCTCAATGCACGGGAGGTGACCGGAAGGTGAAATGTGGGTGACACACTTGGGGCTTTAGACTTTTGGCCTTAGGCTGTAGGCAGAAGCGAGACCCCGGGCCAGAGCCCACAGCCCACAGCCCAGAGCCCACAGCCCACAGCCATGGATACATCGACGTCGACTGGCGGGCGGGTCCGCATCGGGCCCTTCGAGCTCGACGTCCGCTCGCGCGAGCTGTGGCGGGGCGGCCAATGCGTCCGCCTCCAGGATCAGCCGTTCGAGATCCTCCGGATGATGCTCGAGCGCCCCGGAGACGTCGTGACGCGCGAGGAGCTGCGGCGCCGGCTCTGGCCGGACGGCACGTTCGTCGACTTCGAGCACAGCCTGAACGCCGCGGTGAAGCGGCTTCGCGCCGCGCTCGGCGACGAGGCCGACAATCCGCGATTCGTCGAGACGCTGCCGCGGCGCGGCTACCGGTTCATCGGCCACGCCGCATCCGACGGGGCCGCGGACGCCGAGGCGGCCGGGGGCACGCCGCCGAAAGTCCGGCTCGCGGTGCTGCCGTTCACGATGCTGAGCGAGACCGCCGGGCAGGAGTACTTCAGCGACGGGCTGACCGAGGAGATGATCGCGCAGCTCGGTCAGCTCTGCCGCGGCCGCATCGGCGTGGTCGCCCGCTGGTCGTCGATGGTGTTCAAGGGGACCGCCGAGCGCGTGCGCGAGATCGGCCGTGCGCTGCGCGCCGACTACCTGCTCGAGGGGAGCGTGCGCCGCGAAGGGGATCGCGTGCGCGTCACGGTTCGCCTGATCGAAGCGGCCGGAGAGACGCAGCTCTGGGCTGAAACGTACGAGCGGCACCTGGCCGATTGCCTGTCCGTGCAGGCCGACGTGGCCGCCCGCGTGGCGCGGTCGCTCGCCGTGGAGCTCGCCCCCGAGGGACCCACGCCGCCGCCGAGCGCGGTGACCTCGGTTTCCGCCTATCAGGAGTACCTGAAGGGCCGCCACTATTGGAACCAGTGGCTCCGCGCGGCGGAGGACGCCGGCGATCGCGCGCAGGCGTCGTATGCGGAGGCGCTGCGCATCGACGGCGCCTTTGCGCCGGCGCACGCCGGCATCGCCCGCGTGTACATCGCGCGGGCGGGCTTCTACCGGGAGCGGCCGCGTGGGGCCCTGGAGGCCGCGCGCGCCGCGACGAAGCGGGCGCTCGAGCTCGACCCCCGGCTGGCCGAAGCCCACCTGGCGCTCGCCGACATCCGCTGGATGCTCGAATGGGACTGGCGCAGCGCCGAAGCGGAGTACCTCCAGGCGATTGCGCTCAACCCGAGCGAGGAGAACGCCCACCGTCGCTACGGCATGATGCTGAGCGCCGTTTCGCGATTGACGGAAGCCGTGCGCGAGACCGAACGCAGCTGCGAGCTCGATCCGCTCTGCCTGGTCGTGAACACCAGCGCGGCCTGGACGCGCTATCTCGCCGGCGACTATCCTGGCGCGCTGGACCGCTGCCGCCGGACGACGGACCTGGATCCCGAGTACGTGGCGGCGCGCGAGATCGTCGGGCTGGTCTACCTGCAGATGGGCCGCGCGCACGACGCGATCGCCGTGCTGGAGGCGGCGTACGCGGCGGGCCGGCACGAGGCGACGGTCGCCGCCTCGCTGGCGCACGCCCACGCGGTGGCCGGCGACCGCGCCGCCGCCGACACGCTCGCGGACGAGCTGCAGCGGCGCCGCCCGGATCGATACCTCTCCCCGTTCTCGCTGGCGTTGACGCACGTTGGCCTGGGCGACGCCGACGGCGCCTTCCGGGCGTTGGAGCAGGCGGTCGCCGACGCCGATCCCCTCCTGCCGTATCTCGCCGTCGAGCCGCGGTTCGAGCCCCTTCGCGCCGATGCGCGGTTCGGGCGGCTCCTCGAGTTGCTGTGCCTGACGTAGCCCCCCGCCGGCGCGCGCAGCCGGTCGACGTCGTCCGCGTCGACGGCGACGGGATCGAGCGCCGCCAGGATCTGGCGGCGGCCGAAGAGCCGCTCGAGATCCGGCTGCACGGCACGCCCTTCGTGGTCACCATGCGGACGCCCGGCCTGGATCGCGAGCTGGCCGTCGGCCTGCTCGTGTCGGAGCGGATCGTGGCCGGCGTCGACGACATCGCCCTGATCCGGCACTGCGGCGCGGCGACCGACGAGGGCGAGGAGAACGTGCTCGACGTCACGCTGGCCGGCGACGCGGCCATCCGGGCCGACGCGGCGCTCGCCGGGCGGCGGCTGGTCGTGACGTCGGCGGCGTGCGGCGTGTGCGGCCGGCGATCCATCGACGATCTGCTGCAGCATCTGGCGCCCGTGACCGCGGGCTGGTCGATGCCGGCCGCAGTGGCGGCGGCGCTGCCGGCGCGCCTGCGCGACGCCCAGGCGGTGTTCGACGAGACGGGCGGCCTGCACGCGGCGGCGCTCTTCGACCGGCATGGCACGCTCGTCGCGAGCGCGGAAGACGTGGGTCGTCACAATGCGGTCGACAAGGTGATCGGCGGGCAGCTGCTCGCCGACCGGTGGCCGCTCGGCGATCGGGTGCTCTTCGTGAGCGGCCGCACCTCGTTCGAGATCGTGCAAAAGGCGGTCGTCGCGGGGATTCCGATCGTCGGCGCGGTGTCGGCCCCCTCGAGCCTCGCCGTCGACCTGGCGCGGGCGGCCGGGGTGACGCTGCTCGGCTTCGTCCGCGGCGAGGCGTTCAACATCTACGCGGGCGAACAGCGCATCGAGGCCGGCGCCGGCTGACGCACCCGTTGACCGGACTGGCCTTGACCGTCCCGGAGTCTGGCGCGGTCGCGGGCGGCTCGCCGGCAGGTCCGCGCCGCGCGTGGACGTCGAGACCGTCCTACAATGGCGCCGTTGCGCGTTTGCGGGCGCACCACGGCGCGATCCAGCCGGCAGGCCGATCATGGAAGACAGACTCACCGAGTGGCTCGTCGACCCGACCGTCGGCCGGCTCGTCTTCCTCGCCGTCGGCCTCCTCACGATCCGGCTGCTGCTCGGCGGCGTCCAGCGGTCGCTCGCCCGGCGCATCGACGATGCCGGCCTCAGGTACCGCACGCGCAAGGGCGCGACCCTGGTCGCGTACCTGGCGGCCTTTCTCTTCGCCGCCGTGGTCTTCAGCGAGCGGCTCGGCGGGTTCACGGTCGCCTTCGGCGTGGCGGGCGCGGGGGGTGGCGTTCGCGCGCCAGGAAGTCATCGCCAGCGTGGCCGGCTGGCTGGCCGTTTCCTTCGGCGATTTCTACCGTCCAGGCGATCGCATCCAGCTCGGGGCATTCGCGGCGACGTCATCGACATCGGCATTCTGGGGACCACGCTGATGGAGTGCGGCCAGTGGGTCAACGGCGACCGGTACAACGGCCGCATCGTCCGTATCGCCAACAGCTTCGTGTTCAAGGAGCCGGTCTTCAACTACTCGGCCGACTTCCCGTTCGTCTGGGACGAGATCCTCGTGCCCGTGAAGTACGGGAGCGACTACCACGAGGCGCGGCAGCTGCTGGAGCGCGTCGCCGACGAGGTGGTCGGCGAGTACGCGCGCGGCGCGGAGGCGGCGTGGCGGGACGTGGTCGCCAAGTTCCTGATCGAGCACGCGCGCGTCGCCCCGACGGTGACGCTCTCCGCCAACGAGAACTGGATCGAGCTGACGCTGCGCTACGTCGTGGACTACAAGCGGCGCCGCGCCACCAAGGATACGCTGTTCACGCGGATCCTCCAGGAAATCGACGCGACCGACGGACGGGTCGGCATCGCCGCGTCGACGCTGAACATCGAAGAGCTCGCGCCGCTCGACGTCCGCGTGGCCGACGAGGTGCGCATCCGCGGGTCGGTGCCGTGAGCCTGGCGCCGGCCGCGCGCGCCGCCGGAGGCGCCCGATGTCGAGCGGTCTCGCCGCCGTGTGGGCGACCCTGCGCGCGGTGCTCGAGGCCCAGCTCTTCGCAATCGGCGAGACGCCGGTCACGCGCCTCGGCATCGGCCGGGTGGTGCTCGTGGTTCTGGTCGCCACCTGGCTCTCCCGCGCGGTCCGCAGCGGCCTGACGCGCATGGGCGGCCGGTGGCCGGCGCGGGAGCGCTCGACGCTGTACGCGCTCGGGCGCGTGGTGCATTACGTGCTGCTCGCCGTCGGCGTCGCGATCGGCCTCTCGACGATCGGCGTCGACTTCACCAACCTGACCGTCCTGCTCGGCGCGCTCGGCATCGGCATCGGCTTCGCGCTCCAGGACATCGTCGCCAATTTCGTCGCGGGGCTGATCATCCCGTTCGAGCGCCACCTGAGGGTGGGCGACTTCATCGAGCTCGAGTCGGGCATTGCCGGCGAGGTGCGCGAGATCCGGATGCGCGCCACGCGCGTGGTGACCAACGACAACATCGACATCCTGGTGCCGAACTCGGAGTTCGTCCGCGGCCGCGTCGTCAACTGGACGCTCGACGAGGCCGACCGCCGGATCCACGTGCCGTTCGGCGTGGCGTACGGCAGCGACAAGGATCAGGTGCGCGCGGCGGCGCTCGAGGCGGCGGCGCGGACGCCCCACACGCTCAAGGGGAGCCCGGTGCGCCAGCCGCAGGTGGGGCTCGTCCGCTTCGGCGACTCGAGCCTCGACTTCGAGCTGGTCGTGTGGCTGACGCCCGAGGCGGTGAAGCGGCCGGCCCTGGTCCAGGCCGACTACCTCTGGGAGATCCACGGCGCGCTCGGCGCGCGCGGCATCGAGATTCCGTTTCCGCAGCGCGACTTGCACATCCGCAGCCTGGCGGGGCTCGATCCCGACGCGGCGCGGAGCTGGTTCGCTGCTGGCCAGGCCCCGGGCGCCGAGCCCCGTCCCCGCTGACCCCGCCAGGCATGCAGCGGCTCCCCGAGCGCCTGAAGCGGTTCTTCGAGGGGCTCCTCCTGCGGATCACGTTCTTCCTGGCCGGCGTCGCGACGCTGATCGTCCTCGTCCAGATCACGTCCGGGCCCGAACTCCTGGCGGGGCTGCTGGAGCCCGACTCGCCGGAGGCGATCGTCGGGAGCGCCGCGCGGCTGCTGGGGGTCGTGCTGGGCCTGTGGATGATCTACCGCGGCCTCCGCTGACCGTCGCATGACCAGGGCCGGGCGGACGTGCCCCACATGAGCGCCTCGCCCTGCCGCCGGGTGATGGGGCCCATGGCCGGCCTTCTGCTGGCCTCGTGCGTACCCGCCTCGGCACAGACCGACTGGGGCGGCTGGCACAGCGCGACGGTCGCACACCTCGAGACGACCCGAGCGCTGGCAGGTCGGCGGGGCTGGGGCGTTCGAACTGCGGAATCGCCTCGAGCGGCGGTGGCTGGAGCGGCGGGCGGACGTCAACCAGCGATCGCGTCATCGCATCCAGGCGACGTTGCCGGGCGGCGTGACGACCGGGCGATGGTGATGCTGGTCCTGGGGCTGGCTATGGCGGCCGACCAGGTCGGCATCAATATCGGCGCGGCGCTGGCCGGCATCGGGGTCGCCGGCGTGGCGGTCGGCTTCTCGGCCCAGGATTCGCTCGCCAACGTCATCGCCGGCTTCCTCATCCTCCTGGACAAGCCGTTCCAGCTCAACCAGTGGATCACGGTCGGCGATCACTATGGGAAGGGAAACAACATCACGCTGCGCTCGACGCGCATCCAGACGGTGCGCAACACGTATGTGGTGATCCCGAACAAGACGATCATCGACACGATCCTGGTCAACCACTCGCACCACGGCGCGACGCGCGTGGACGTGCCGATCGGCATTGCCTACAAGGAGAACATTCCGCGGGCGCGCAGCGTGATCCTCCACGCCGTTCGGGGCGTCCACGGCATCGCCGCGGCGCCGGAGCCCGACGTCATCGTCACCGAGCTGGCCGCCTCCGGAGTGAACCTGAGCGTGCGCGTCTGGATCGAGAACGCCGCCGCCGAGCGGGGCACCTACGTCCGGGTGATGGAGACGTGCAAGCTCGCCCTGGACGAGGCCGGCATCGAGATCCCGTACCATCACCTCCAGCTCTTCATCGAGAAGGTGGAGGACCGGGTCTGGCAGAAGGCGCTCGGCCTGCTCGGGCCACCCGGCGACGGCCCGTCTTCGGCGCCGGCCCCGCATTCGTCGTAGCGATCGGGCGTGCGCCGCGTCAGATCCTGACGAGGTTGGCGCGCACCCGTGTGTAGCCGTGTTCCCGCGCCCACAGGTCGAGTGCGATCGTGGCGAGATCGTCGACGACCGGCACGACGCGTCCGTCCTTGGTGGCATCGATCGTCTTGAGGTAGCTCCGGCAGGTGTCGCAGGCGTCGATGCGCGCGTGGGGAAACTGCTCGGGCGTGAAGACCGGCAGCGCGTCGAACCGCTGCTCGCCGCACTTCACGCAGACCAGGCGCAGATAGTCCCATTCCGTCAGGCACAGCCCGCACACGAGCCGCCGCCGGGCGCCGTGCCCCTCCTCGCGCAGCACGCCGACGACCGGTGCCCCGCCGCAGACCGGACAGCGCGGGTGAGTGTGTCCGCCGGATCCGTGGTCCGGCTGGAGTCCGACGCCACCGGCGAAGGCGTCCTGGCGGGCCGCCGCGAGGCGCTCGGCCACGGGCTGCAGCACGGCCTCCAGCGCGAACACGGCCGCCTCGCTGAATCGCGCCGCGGCGTCGTCCGGGTCGGCGCGGTACGCGTCGAAGAGCGCACGCCACTCCTCCTCGGCCACGTCGCGCATCGCGTCGGCCGACGCCCGCAGCGCCGGCGGCGCGTACGTGACGTCCGGCTTCAGCCGGACCCGCCCGTCGGCGGTGTCGGGCGTCGGCCGGACCAGCCAGTGCAGCAGATCGCGGACCGCCGCGCCGACCCACGCGGCGTCCACCGCGTCGAGGATCGGCCGGTCCGAGATCGCGTCTCCCAGTTCGAGGCGCCCGCGTGCCACGAGGCCCTGCTGGTATTCGACGAGCGCGGCATAGAAGCCAAGCAGCTCGGCGCCCGGCGAGGCCCCGGTCATCAGATCGCGGGCGCGGGCAGCGCGCGCGGCGGCGCCGGGGGTGTCGACGCGGTGAGTGGACATGAACACGGATCCGGACGCGACGTGCGATTGACCCACGCGCGAGGCTAGACCGCCTCTGGCTTGTCGTCAGGCCTGTCGGCCACCCACAGCGGGTGATGGTGCCGGGCCCACCGTTCGCTCACCTCGCCGTGCACGATCGCGGACAACCCGCCGGGCACCACCAGCAGCCCCATGTACAGGTGCACGATGAAGCCCGCAATCGTCACGAGCGCCGCCACCGCATGGACGAGCACCGCCGCGTAGCGCAGCGCGCGGAGCTCCCACGGCACCGACGCGACCAGCCAGAGGACGAGGCCCGACAGCAGCAGGGCGAGGCCGCCGCCCGCCATGATCCAGAAGAGCTGCTTCTGGCCGAAGTTGAACCGGCCCGCCGGCGGCACGCGCGCGTCCTCGTTGCGGACGTAGTGCACGAGCGCCCGCCGCCAGGCGCGATCGGCGTCGGTCGTCCGCATGTCGCGCCGCCATGTCACGTACATCCCAGCAACCGCGGCGGTGAAGACGAGCCCGATCCACGGGTGCAGCACGCGCGACAGATAGCCGCCGCCCAGCACGATCGCGAGCCAGTACAGCGCGGGCGTCCAGAAGGCGAGCCCCGTCAGCAGGAGGTACACGTACGACACCCCGGCCGCCAGGTGGACCGCGCGCTCGCCGAACGTGTATCGCACGATGCGCCGCGCGCCCGCATCCATCATCGGCGCTCCGACGGAGGCTTTGGGCTTTGGGCTCTGGGCTTTGGGAGGTCTTCCGCGTCCACGTCCGCTTTCCGGCCGAATCTCACGTAGTGGATGGCGGCGAGGGCGAGGCCGCCGAGCATCCCGAGGTTGCCGATCCACTTGAGCGGCCCCTTCCAGAGCCAGACGGCGGCCGGCACGGTGGGGTTGCGCGGCAGGCCGTACAGCTCCGGCTGGTCGCCGAAGGCCAGCACGGTGACGACCCCGGTGCCGCCGACGCCCGGTGGGTCGTAGACCGCCGCCTGCGCGAACCCCGACGCCTTGAGCTGCTCGACCCGCCGGTTCGCAACCTCGAGCATCGCGTCCTTCGTCCCGAACTGCAGGCAGCTCGTCGGGCAGGCCTTGATGCACGCGGGCTGCAGCCCCACCGACACGCGATCCACGCACAGGGTGCACTTGTAGACGCGGCGGGTCTGCGGGTTGAACTTCGGCACGTCGAAGGGACAGCCGGTGATGCAGTAGCCGCACCCGATGCACTGGTCCTGCTGGAAGTCGACGATGCCGTTGGCGTACTGGACGATGGCGCCGGGCGCCGGACAGGCGATGAGGCAGCCCGGCTCGGTGCAGTGCATGCACTGGTCCTTGCGCATCAGCCAGCGCAGCATGCCCGACTGGTCGTCGTGCTCGTTGAACTTGATGAGGTTCCAGAAGTTGGCCGTGAGATCCGGCAGCGTCTGGTAGGTGCCCGTCTGCGTGGTCGGCTCGGGCGGCAGATCGTTCCACTCCTGACACGCGACCTCGCACGCCTTGCAGCCGATGCACGTCGAGGTGTCGACGAGCTTGGTGACCGTCGGCACCGATCGGACGCCGGGCGCCGGCGCCCCGCCGGCCGAGACGCGCCGCAGCTCGAGGCTCACACCTTCTCCAGTCTGACGAGGAAGCCCTTGTACTCGGGGGCGAACGAGTTGGGGTCCACCACGGTGGGCGTCACGAGATTGGCCAAAGCCCCGCGCTGGGTGCCGCGGCCGAGGAAGCCCCAGTGGATCGGGAACCCGATCTGATATACCTGCCGGCCGTCGATCTGCATCGGCTTGATGCGGCGCGTGACCATCGCCTTGCCCTCGATCGACCCGCGCGCCGACGTCACGCGCACCTGGTCGCCGTTGGCGATGTCCTGCTGGCGCGCCAGCTCCTCCGGGATCTCCACGAAGAACTCCGGCTGGAGCTGGACGGCGTACGGGTTGTTCTTGGTCCAGTAGTGGAAGTGCTCCGTGAGCCGGTAGGTCGTGCAGACGATCGGGTACTCCTCCGCGGTGCCGAGCACGTCGAACGCGGAGCTGAAGGGCCGCACCGCGGGGTTCGAGCTGTGCTCCGGATGCAGCGGGTTCGGCACCGGCGACTCCACCGGCTCGTAGTGCTCGGACCACGGGCCGTCGACGAACTGTCCCGGCACGAACAGCCGCGCCACGCCCTCCGGCAGCATGATGAAGGCGCCGAGATCGGCGCCGGGCGGGCTGTCAACCGTGTAGTCCGGCGTATCGCCGACCCATCGCTCGCCGTTCCACGCGATGCCCACGCGCGTCGCATCCCAGGGACGCCCCTGGCCGTCGGCCGAGCAGCGGTTGTAGAGGATGCGCCGGTTGGCGGGCCAGCTGAAGGTCCAGTCCGGATAGCGGCCCAGGCCGCTCGGATCCGCCGTCGAGCGGCGCTGCGCCATGTTGCCCTGATCGGTGTACATCCCGATGTAGAGCCAGTTGCCGGACAGCGTCGAGCCGTCGGCGCGCGTGTCGAGGAAGCGTGACAACTGCTGGCCGCGGCGCACCACGACCGCGCCGCTCGCGTCGCGGACATCCTCGACCGCCCAGCCGTTGATTTCTCTCGACACTTCCTCGAGCGAGGGGCTCGTCGGGTTGGAGTACCACCAGTGCAGGCCCCGGATCGGATCGGGGAAGGTGCCGCCTTCCTTCTCGTACAGCTCGCGCACCTTGAGGAAGATGCGGGCGACGATCTCCTGATCCGGCTTGGCATCGCCCGGCGGATCCACCGCCTTCCACTTCCACTGGATCCAGCGCGCGGAGTTGACGAAGCTGCCGTCTTTTTCGGCGAAGTTGGCCGCCGGCAGCATGAACACCTCGGTCTGCACGTCCTCGGGCCGCAGATCGACGAGCGACAGGATGTCGTCGCGCCAGAACGCCGCCGTCTCCTGCTCGAAGTTTTCGGCGACCACGAGCCAGCGGAGCTTGGCGAGGGCCGCAATCGCCTTGCGGGAGTTCGGGCCGTTGCTGACGGGGTTCATGCCGAAGCTGAAGAAGCCCTCGAGATCTCCGTCGTGCATCGCGTCGAAGATGTACGCCCAGCTCCAGTTCTCGTAGGCGCCGCTCTCGGCCTGCGGCAGCCGCGGGTGCAGGCGATAGCCGAAGTCGTTCGGGCGCGTCGCGGCCGCGCCGTAGAACGCCTTGAGCTGGCTGACGACGAAGCGATCGGTGTTGGACCAGAAGTTGGTCGAGTTCGGGCGGAGCGCCCGGGGCGTCGCCGCCGAGACGAACGCGTCGAGCGTCTGGTCGGCCGCCTTCGGCACCGGAATGTAGCCGGGCAGGTTGTGGTACGCCATGCCGCAGTCGGTGCCGCCCTGGATGTTGGCGTGCCCGCGGAGCGCGTTGAGCCCGCCGCCGGGCCGCCCGATGTTCCCCAACAGCAGCTGCAGCATCGCCGCCGCGTGAATCAGCTGCACCGAGTGGCTGTGATGCGTCCAGCCGAGCGCGTACATGATCGTGCCGGCGCGATCGGCGGTGTAGGTCGACGTAATCACCTCGGCCGTCTTGACGAAATCATCCGCGCTGCAGCCGCAGATCCGGGACACCTCCTCGGGCGTGTAGCGCGCGTAGAACTGCTTCATCACCTGGAAGACGGTCCGCGGGTGCTGCAGCGTCGGATCCGTCCGGGCGAAGCCGTCCGGGCCGATGTCGTACGCCCAGCTCGAGACGTCGGTATAGGCGCGCTGCGCGTCGTCCCACCCCGAGAACACGCCGCGCGCGGCGTCGAACGCGTACCGCTCGCTGACCAGCAGCGGCGCGTTGGTGAACAACCGGACGTATTCCTCGTGAAACCGGGCCCGCGCCAGCGCGTAGTTGATCAGGCCCCCCAGGAACGCGATGTCCGTTCCGGCGCGGATCTGGACGAAGCGATCGGCCACCGCCGCCGTGCGGTTGAACCGGGGATCCACGCAGACGAGGATCGCATTGCGGTTCCGCTTCGCGTCCATGACGAACCGGAACCCGACCGGATGGTTCTCGGCCGGGTTGCCGCCCATGGCGAGGACCACATCCGCGTTGCGGATGTCGGTCCATCCGTTCGTCATCGCCCCGCGCCCGAACGTGGCGGCCAGACTGGCCACCGTCGGGCCGTGTCAAATTCGGGCCTGCTGCTCGATCGGAACGACGCCGAGCCCGGCGCGAAACGCCTTGACCAGCAGGTAGTTCACCTCGTTGGTGTCGGTGCAGCCGCCGATGACGCCGATGGCGGTGAGGGCGTTGATTGTCCGCCCGCGGGCATCCTCGATCCGCAGGCGCCGGTCGCGAGTGTCCTTCACGAGGCCCGCGATGCGATCGATCGCCCAGTCCCAGGGCTTGTCTTCCCAGACCCGGCCGCCCGGGGCGCGGTACTTCACCGTCGTCAGGCGCCGGTCGTTGACGATGTTCTGCTTGAGCGTGATCCCCTTGGGGCAGAGCGTGCCCTGGTTGATCGGGTGGTCGGGATCGCCCTCGACGTGGACGACGGCCGGCGTCACGTTGCGCGATCGATCGCCGAGGGTGTGGATGATCACGCCGCAGCTGACCGAGCAGTACGGGCAGGTGGAGCGCGTCTCGGTGGTCCGCGCGATCTTCAACTCGCGGACCTGCGCGTAGGCGGCCGTCAGGTCGAAGCCGAGCGCGGACACCGCCGCGCCGCCAATCGTGCCCGTTCGCAGGAATTCCCGGCGCGTGAGTCGGACGAGGGGTGGCTGCATCGACCCTCCAGGAGTGCCGTGTCGGTGTTCCGCGTCATGCCGCTTCCGGGGGCCCCAACGGGGGTGGCGTCGCGCGAATCTGCGCGTCGGGGTGCCTGGCGGCAGGTGCGCATTTTATCAAACGGCGGTGCTGCCGGACGGGCGGCGATCGGCGACGTCGTCGCGCTGCCCTCAGACCTTCGCCGTCAGCAGCGTCTCCGCCGCCCGGAAGGCCTGTGCGCCAGTCTCGCCGAACCGGCTGACACGCGCGAGCACGATCACCGGTCCCAGGCCGGCCAGTACGATGAGGAGCGCCGCGATGGCGGCGTCCTCGTAGGTGCCACGCACCGCTTCGCCGTAGAGATGCGTGGCGAGCGTCTCGAAGCCGATCGGCCGGAGGAGGAGCGTCGCCGGCAGCTCCTTCATGCAGTCGACGAAGACGAGCAGCGCCGCCGTGGCGAGCGCGGGTCTGGTCAGCGGAAGATGGAGCCGCACCAGCCGCGAGGCGGCTCCGGCGCCAAGCGTCCGCGCGGCGTCATCAATCGACGTCGAGATGCGGCTGAAGCCGGCCTCCACGCTGCCCGCCGCCAGGGCCAGAAACCTGACGAGATACGCATACACGAGCGCTGCCCCCGACCCGAGCATGAACAGCCCCCACGAGGCTCCCAGCAGGACGCCCGCGGCGCGATCGACGAGGGCATCGACGCCGGTGACGACGGGTAGCAGGCCGATCGCCAGCACCGTACCCGGCACGGCGTAGCCGAGCGCCGCCGCGCGCGCGACGAGCGCCGGGAGCCGGCCGCGGCCGACGCGCACGGCGTACACGACGGCGACGCCGCAGACCAGCGTGAGCGCCGTCGCCGCGAGCGAGACGCCGACGGTGTTGATCGTCTCGGTCACGAGCGCCGGCGACACCCCGGCAAACCGCACGCGCGACACGGTCGCATCCACCAGATACGCCGCCGGCACGAGAAAGCCCAGCGCGACGGGCACCAGGCCCACGGCCAGCGCCGCCGCGCCCGCCGTCCCCGTCAACCGCTGCGGCTGCAGCGGACGCGGGTGCTGGGCGTCGTTGGCGTACCGCCGCCCCCGGCGCGCCCGCCGCTCCACCACCACGAGCAGCAGCACCACCAGCAGCATCGCCAGCGCAATCTGCGCCGCGCCGGGCAGATCCGCGCGCGTGACCCATGTCGTGTAGATCGACACGGTCATCGTCCGCACGCCCAGGAACTCCGAGGCGCCGATGTCGTTGAGCGCCTCCATCAGCGCCAGGCTCAGGCCCACCGCCACGGCCGGCCGCGCCAGCGGCAGCGCCACCCGGAGGAACACCGCCGCGCGGCCGATCCCGAGCGTCCGTGCCACGTCGATCAGGTTGGCCGCCTGCATCAGGAACATCGCGCGGGCCGTCAGGTACACGTACGGATAGAGCACGAAGCCGAGGAGGCCGATGCACCCGATCATCGAGCGGATGTCGGGCAGCCGGAACTCGCGCGGACTCTCGTAGCCGAGCAGCGCGCGCAGCAGGCTCTGCACCGGTCCGACCGGGTGCAGGATGTCCAGATACGCGTAGGCCACGATGTAGGTGGGCACGGCGAGCGGCAGCAGGAGCGCCCAGTCGAGCATGCGGCGGCCGCGAAAGTCGTAGGCGGTCACCAGCCAGGCGGTGCCCGTGCCGATCACGGCCGCGAGCGCTCCCACGCCGGCCAGTAGGACGAAGGTATCGCGTGCGGCGACCGGCAGCACGAACGTGACGAGGTGCTGCCAGAGGTTCTCGGAGCCCTGCCAGGCCGGAACGGCCAGCGCGGCGAGCGGCGCGAGAACGAGCAGGGCGATGACGCCGGAGAGCAGCAGCCAGGGGCTGGCTGGCGGCCGCGGCCACGACCTCTCCGGCGCCGCCCTCGTCAATTATCGAGCCCGACCTTGTCGACCAGCCGGCTCGCCGTGGCGCGGTGGCGCGCGATGTCGGTGAGCGGGATCGCGTCGACGCTCAGCCGGCCGAGCGCGGCGATGAGCGGATGCGCGGCCGCGCCCGCTTTGACCGGATACTCGTAGTTGGCTTCCGCGTACATCTTCTGCGCCTCGTCCGAGACCAGATACTCCAGGAGCCGCACCGCGTTGGCGCGGTTGGGCGCGTGCCGCGCCACCGTCGCGCCCGACACGTTGACGTGGGTCCCGCCGCCTTCGAAGGTCGGGAGGATCACCTTGATGGCCGCGCCCCACTTCTCCTGTTCGGGGCCGCCCGCCCCGCTGCGCATCAGCCCGACGTAGTACGAGTTGGCCACGCCGATGTCGCAGATCCCGCCGAGGATGTCGCGCGCCACGTCGCGGTCGCCGCCGGTGGCCTTGCGCCCGAGGTTGGCCTTGATCCCCCGGAGCCACGCCTCGGCCTTGGCCTCGCCGTGCCGGGCGATGTAGGCGGCGATGAGCGCGGTGTTGTACGGGTGCTGGCCCGCGCGCAGACAGACGCGGCTCTTCCACTTCGGATCGGCGAGCTGCTCGTAGGTGAACGACGACAGCGGCAGATCCTTGTCGGCATAGAGCACCCGGGCCCGCAGCGACAGCGTGAACCACTCGCCCTTGGCCCCGCGCAGGTGCGCCGGAACCGCCCGCTCGAGCACCGCCGACTGCACCGTCTGGGTCACGCCCCGGTCGACCAGCGTCAGCAGGTCGCCCAGGTCGACGGTCATCAGCACGTCGGCCGGCGACTTGGCGCCCTCGGCCGCCACCCGCTCGGCCAGGCCGTCGCGCACGAAGATGCTGTTCACCTTGATGCCGGTCGATTTCGTGAAGGCGTCGAGCAGCGGCTGGATCAGCCCGGGCTCGCGCGTCGTGTACAGATTGACCTCCTGCGCAGCGGCAGGGGCGGCGGCCACGAGCGCCGCCAGAACCAGCAGCATCGCGCGGCGCGCGCGCGTCGGGACGAATGTCGTCATCGCACAGCTCCGTTTCATGAGAAGACCGGACCGTTCATGGGATGTCGTTCGCAAACACGAGGACTTCGTCGGGATTGACGGCGACCTGCACGACGTCGCCGGGGCTCACCTTCGCGCGGCCGAACGCGCGCAGCGCGATCGGCGCGGCGTGGCCATCCACGGTGAGGGCGATCTGCTCCACCTCGCCGAGGAGCGTCGTGTGAAGGACGCGGGCGGACACCCCGCCGGCTCGGGCGGAGAGCCGCAGGTGCTCGGGGCGGATGCAGACGATGGCGGAGGCCCGCTCGGGAAGCTGAGGGGCGGCGAAGCTGCCGAACGGGGTGTCGACCCGGCCGCCGCGGCAGGTCGCGTGAATCTCGTTGACGTCGCTGAACACCCGCGCGGCAAACAGCGAGGCCGGTCGCGCGTAGAGATCGCCGGGGCGCCCGCACTGCACCAGCCGTCCGCCCTGCAGCAGTCCGATCCGATCGGCGATGCGCATCGCCTCGTCCGGATCGTGGGTCACCACGATCGTGGTGGTCGCCGCCTCGCGAAGGAACGCCATCGCCCGATCGCGCACCTCGTCGCGCAGCCGGCCGTCGAGGCTCGAGAACGGCTCGTCCATCAGGAGCACGCGCGGGTTCGGCGCCATCGCCCGCGCGAGCGCGACGCGCTGGCGCTCGCCGCCGGAGAGCACGTGCGGGTAGCTCGTGGCGTAGCGGGTCAGTCCCAGGCGGTCGAGCAGGCCGCGCACCACGCCGGCGATCTCCGACGCGGGCCGCCCTCGGAGGCCGAACGCCACGTTGCCCGAGACGGTGAGGTGCGGGAACAGCGCGTAGTCCTGAAAGACCATCCCCACGCGCCGATCCTCGGGCTCGACGAACGTGCCGGATCCGGCCACCTCGACGCCGTCGAGCAGCACCCGACCGCGGGTGGGCTGCTCGGTACCGGCGACGACCCGCAGGAGCGTCGACTTGCCGGAGCCCGACGGTCCCAGCAGCCCGAGAATCTCCCCCTCCTGAACCGACAGCGACACGTCGTCGATCGCGGTGAGGCCCGGGTACCGCACGGTGATGCGCTCGAGCGCCACCCGGGGCCGCGCCAGATCTGGCGCGGGACCGGACGCCGGCTCCCGCGTCATGAGACCGAGTCTCATAATCCACGTATAGTAGTCCGGCTTTCCATTCCCCGAAAGGGGCACCCGGCCAGCCCGTACACTCGCCAGGAGTGGACGACCTGCCGGCGATCGGGATCGTCGCGCTCGCTCTCCTCGGGGTCTGGCTGTGGCTGCGACGCGCACCCGGCGGATCGCGACGGGCGGAGAAGCGGCTGCGCCGCATCTGCCTCGGCGATGACCGCCAGGTGGAGCGGCTCATCGACGCCGAAATGATTCGCGCTCCAGGAATCTCCCGCGGCGAAGCGGCGAGTCGGGCGGTCGACCGGTATCGGCGCGACAACCGCTGACCGTCCAGTCATGGGACGGGGATCTCCCGCCCTCGCTGATCCGGGCCTGGAAGTACGGCGTCGCGTTCGGTGACGCCCCCGTGGACCCGGCTCCCGCCGGCCCGGGGTGCGAGGCTGCCGACTTGCTATGCTTGAGGCGAGTGCGCATCCTGGTCGTCGAAGACGAACAGAAGGTCGCCAACGCGCTCCGCGAGGGCCTCCAGGGCGAGCGCTACGACGTCGTCGTCGAGCGGACGGGGGAGAGCGCGTTCTTCCGCCTGACCACGGAGCAGTTCGACGCGGTGCTGCTCGATCTCGGCCTGCCGGGGCGCGACGGGATCGAGATCCTCAAGGCCATCCGGGAGCGCGGGATCAAGACGCCGGTGCTCGTGCTGACCGCGCGCGACTCGCTCCAGGACCGCGTGCTCGGCCTCGACACTGGCGCCGACGACTACGTCGTCAAGCCGTTCGCGTTCGCGGAGCTGGTGGCGCGCGTCCGTGCGCTCGTCCGCCGCGGCCGCGCGGCGGAGTCGCCGCGGCTGACGGCGGCCGACCTCGACGTGAACCTGATCACGCGCAAGGTGGCCCGGGGCGGCCGGCCGATCGAGCTGACGGTGCGCGAGTTCGAGCTGCTCGAGTACCTGATGCGCCACCAGGGCCAGGTCGTGTCGCGCGAGAGCCTCGCGCGCGACGTCTGGAAGGAGACGGCCCGCACCACGCCGCTCGACAATGTGATCGACGTCCACATCGCGCGCCTGCGCCGCAAGGTCGACGCGGATCAGCCGACGAAGCTGATTCACACCGTCCGCGGCGTCGGGTTCATGCTGCACGAGGGGGAGCCGTGATTGGACAGGTCACAGGTCACAGGTCACAGGTCACAAGTCACAAGTCACAAGTCACAAGTCAGAAGTCAGAAGTCAGAAGTCAGAAGTCACCATGCACAACTTCGACGTCCCGATGCGCCCACTCCAGGGCTTGGGAGTTGCGGAGTGGATGTGTGGAGTTCCTGTTGTGACTTGTGACCTGTGACTTGTGCCTTGTGACTTCTGCAGGAGCCTCCTCATGACTTGGTGGCGCTCGCACAACGTCCGCGTCCGCCTGACGCTCTGGTACGTCACGGGGATGCTCGTCGTGCTCGCCGTCTATGCGGCGGCCGTCTTCACGATCGTCCGGCGCAACGCGTCGGCGGCCCTCGACGCGCGCATCCGCAGCGACTTCCAGTGGGCGTCGGCGATGGTCGACGAAACGCCCGAAGACGGCATCGCCTGGTCGTACAACGACATCACCGACGAGGAGAGCTTCTGGTTCCAGGTGTGGAGCCCCGGGGGCGATCTCCTGTTCCAGAACGTCGAGGCGCGCAACAGTCCGCTCCCGCGGAGTCGCGAGATCGCCCTCACGACCGACGACACGGTCGTCGCGATCGACCATCCCGTCGCGCCCGTCCGCGTGCTGACGCGGCGCGGCCGCATCGGGAGCACGCCGGTGATCATCCAGGTGGCGCGGTCCGAGGCCGCCATGCGCGGCGAGCTGCAGCAGCTCGCGCTCGTCCTCGCGCTCGGCCTGCCGCTCGCCGTCGCGATTGCGGGGCTCGGCGGCTACACGCTGGCGCGCCGCGCGCTCCTCCCGATCGAGCGGATGACCGACCGGGCGCGCACGATCACCGCCGAGCGGTTGCACGATCGCCTGCCGGTCCACAACCCCGACGACGAGATGGGGCGGCTGGCGACCGTGTTCAACGCGACGCTCGGGCGGCTGGAAGAGTCGTTCGAGCAGATGCGGCGCTTCACGGCCGATGTCTCACACCAGCTCCGCACGCCGCTCACGGCGATCCGAAGCGTCGGGGAAGTCGGTTTGCGCGACCACCGCGACGAGGCGGCCTACCGCGCCATCGTCGGGAGCATGCTCGAGGAGGCGGATCGGCTCGCGAGCCTCGTCGATCGGCTGCTCATGCTCTCGCGCGCCGAGACGGGGGAGGCGCGCGCCTCGGCCGAAGCCTTCGATCTGTACGAGCTGGCAGAGGAGGTGGCCGGCCATCTCGAGGTGCTCGCGGAAGAGAAGGGCCAGGCGATCGTCTGCGAGCGGGTCGGCGACCGCGGGGCTCTCGATGTCGTCGCCGATCGGTTTGCCGTTCGACAGGCGCTCATCAACCTGGTCGACAACGCGATCAAGTTCAGCCCGCCCGACGGCGAGATCCGCCTGCGCGTGGCCGAGGCGCGCGACGAGGCGATGCTCGACGTCGTCGACACCGGCCGGGGGATCGATCCCGCCGCGCGGGAGCACATCTTCGATCGGTTCTATCGCGCCGATGCGGAGACGCCGGGTGCGGGACTGGGGCTCTCGATTGCAAAGGGCGCGGTCGAGTCGAGCGGCGGCCGGCTGTCGCTCACGGCGTCGGGACCCGACGGAAGCACGTTTCGGATCGCGCTCCCGCGGGCGAGGCCGGCGGCCCGACGTGCCGCCGGGTAGCGCGTTCGTTTCCGTCAACCGTCAACTGTCAACTTCAACCGTCAACCGTCAACCTCCAGCTTCCACCGGCAGCCCCGCCGCCTCCCATGCGGTGATCCCGCCCGCCAGCTCGCTGACGTTCGTCCGTCCTGCGCGCTGCAGCAGGCTCGCGGCAATCGACGACCGGTAGCCGCCCGCGCAGTACACCAGGACTTGGCGGTCCGTGGGGATCTCGCCGATGCGCTCGAGCAGCCGCGTGAGCGGGATGTGCACGCTGCCGCCGATCCGCTTCTGGGCACGCTCGCCCGGCGCCCGGATGTCGACGACGACCGGCGTGCCGTTGCCCGCGACCCGCCGGGCGGCGAGCTCCGCGCTGAGGCGCTCGGTCGTGACGATCCGTGCCGCCGAGCCGTCGGCGCTGCGCAGTCCGCCCTCGAGATAGCCGGTGACGTGATCGAACCCGATGCGCCCGAGCCGCATCGCCGACTCGGTCTCGGCCCCGGGATCGGCGACGATGACGATCGGCCTCTCGCGCGAGAGGACGGTACCCGCCCACGTGGCGTACTGGCCGACGAGGCCGATGTTGATGCTCCCCTCCAGGTGTGCGGCCGCGAACTCCGCCGGATCGCGGGTGTCGAGCACCTGGACGCCCTTCCGCTGCTCCGCCAGCAGCTCGTCGATCGACAGCGGCCGCAGCTCCCGCGCGAGCGCCTGCTCGAGCGTCTGCCGCTCCCGGCTGTTGAGCACCGCGTCATACGTGAAGTACGGCGGCGCGTCGGGCTGGTCGGCCGTCACGAGCTCGAGGAAGGCGTCTTTGCTCATCGGCTGCAGCGCGTAGTTCGACCGCCGCTGCTCGCCGATGGTCGACACCGTCTCCTGGCTGATGGCCTTGCCGCAGAGCGACCCCGCGCCGTGGGCTGGATACACGAGGCTCGAGTCGGGCAGCGTCAGGATCTTGTCGCGGAGCGACGTATAGAGCAGCGCGCCGAGATCGGCGGCCGACCAGCCGAGCGCCGCGCGCAGGTCGGGGCGGCCGACGTCGCCCACGAACAGCGTGTCTCCCGTCAGGACCGCCTTGGGCACCTCGGCGCTGTCGGCCAGGTCGTATACCTTCAGGCAGATGGATTCCGGCGTGTGGCCCGGGGTCTCCATCGCCTCGATGCGCACCTGCCCGAACTCGACGCGGTCGCCGTCGCCCAGCGGACGAAACGCGTACTCCGCCGTGGCCGCCTTCCCCAGGTAGATCGTCGCGCCGACCCGGTCGCGCAGCTCCAGGTGGCCGGCGATGAAGTCGGCGTGGAAGTGCGTCAAGAACACGTGGGCGATCCGCAGCCCGTGCTCGGCGGCGAATGCGAGATAGGCGTCGACGTCGCGCTGGGGGTCGACGACGGCGGCCGTCCCTGTCTGCTCGTCGCCGATGACGTACGACGCATGCGCCAGACAGTTGAGATAGAACTGCTTGATGATCATCGCGTTCAGGCCTCGGCTTCCAGGCTGTGGACGTCAGGCTCCGGGCATCGGCTTCGAGCCCTCAAGCTTTAGGCTACCAGCTACCACCTACCGGCTACCATCTAGTAGGTGTAGACTCAACGCGCCCGGCTCCGCCGGTCGGTCCGCCCACGCGGACGACCCGGCGAGGTTCGCCGATGCGTCTCGCGCCGGCGGAAGTTTTCTCGAGGTGGTTCAGCCTATGTCGCTGTCACGACGCAACTTCATCAAAGGGGTCATCGCCGGGGGCGCGGTCGCGTCCTCCGGCGCCTACCTGTTCCGGAGCGCCGGCTCGCTGCTCGGCCAGTCGTCGGCGCCGGGCTCGGTCGAACGCCTCCTCACGCTGAACGTCAACGGCCAGATGCGCCGCGTCGACGTGATGAAGCAGGAGACGCTCGCGATGACGCTCCGCTACAAGCTGGGGCTCACCGGCACCAAGCTCGGCTGCGATCGCGCCGAATGCGGCGCGTGCACGGTGCTCGTCGACGACGTGCCGCACTACTCCTGCTCGGTGTTGACGCACACGGTCCGCGATCGGCGGATCGTGAGCATCGAGGGGCTCGAGGGGGCCGGCGGCGTCCTGCACCCGGTGCAGCAGGCGGTCGTCGACGAGCAGGGGTTCCAGTGCGCCTTCTGCCTGCCCGGCTTCGTCATGGCGGCGGTCGGGTTCCTCAAGACCAACCCGACTCCGACGCGCGAGGAGCTGGCGCACGGCATCTCCGGCAACCTGTGCCGCTGCCAGGACTACGACAAGATCCTGACCTCGCTCATGCGCGGGGCCGAGTACATGCGGAGGACCTGACGTGCCAGGCAAGTACATCGGGCGCAACTACACGCCTCCCGATCACGTCGCGAAAGTCACCGGCCGCGCGCGGTACGCGGAGGACTTCCGCGCCGAGGGGATGCTGTTCACGAAGCTCCTGCTCAGCCCCATGCCGCACGCGCGCGTGCGCCGCATCGACGCGAGCGCCGCGCTCGCCATGCCGGGGGTCCGCGCGATCCTCACGGCCGACGATCTGCCCGATCTGGGCGGCCAGGAGCGGGCGCTCACCAACGAGCCGCGCTACGCGGGCGAGCCGATCCTCGCCGTCGCGGCGGTCGACGAGCTGACGGCGGCCGAGGCGGTCGAACGGATTCAGGTCGATCTCGAGCCGCTCCCGTTCGTCACCGACGCGCTCGACACGCTGCGTCCGGACGGCCCGAACCCGCGGCTGGAGGGCAACGTCTGGGGCCCGCCGCCCGCCGCGCAGGAAGGCGGGGCGCCGGCGATGCCGCCGTTCGAGGAGCTGAAGTGGACGGCCGCCGACTTCGCCGCCGCGGCCGAAGGCCAGCTCCCCATGGGCGAGCCGACCGAGCAGTGGGCGTACGGCGATCTCGAGGCCGGGTTCGCCAAGGCCGCGCTCGTGCTCGACGAGACGTTCGTCACGCAGTCCACCGGACATCACCCGATGGAGACGCGCAGCGCGATGGCGTACTGGCAGAACGGCAAGCTCTACATCCACGCCTCGACGCAGAGCGTTGCGCGCACGCGCCCGAACATCGCGCGCTGGGTCGGCGTGGATCAGGACGACGTCGTGCTGATCTGCGAGTACACGGGGGGCGGCTTCGGCAGCAAGGGGGGCGGCGCCGTCTCGATGTCGATTCCGGCGCTGCTGGCGCGCAAGGCGAACGCGCCGGTGATGATGCGCATCACGCGTGAGGACGAGAGCTACATCGGCCGCGCCCGCACGAACCTGACGGGGCGCGTGAAGATCGGCTTCGCCAGCGACGGCCGCATCACCGCGCTCGACCTCTACATCGTGCAGGACACGGGCGCCTACGGCCCGCTCGGCGACCACCGCTCGGCCGGCAACGCCGCCTCGCTCATCTATCAGCCGCCGGCGATGCGCTGGCGCGCCGTCAACGTCGCCACCAACACGCCGCCCCGCTCGCAGCAGCGGTCGCCGGGGCCGATGCAGGCCAACGGCATCATCGAGCCGGTGATCACCAAGGCGGCCAGGCGCCTGGGGATCGATCAGGTGGCCATCCGCCGGATCAACGCGCCGGCGGGGAAGGCGCCGTTCGGCCCCGTGCTCCCCAGCGGCCGGCGCAACCACGCCACGAGCGCCTTCGTGCAGGAGGCGCTCGACCGCGGCGCGGCGCTCTTCAACTGGGAGGAGCGGAAGGCGCGCGCCGGCAAGCGTCAGGGGTCGAAGATCCGCGGCGTCGGGGTGACGGTCGGCCCGCATGGCGCCGGCACGATCGAGTTCGACAGCATCATGACCATCCGGCCCGACGGCCGGCTCTACGTGCAGTCGGGCGTCGGCAACCTCGGCACGCACTCGATGGTCGATCTGGCGCGGGTGCCGGCGGAGATCCTCGACGTGGCGTGGGAGAAGGTCGAGGTCATCTGGGGCGACACGGGCAAGCACCTGCCGTGGAGCTGCATGTCGGTCGGCAGCCAGACGACGCACGCGATGACGCGGGCGAACCACGCGGGCGCGATGGACGCCCTCCGCAAGCTCCAGGAGATCGCCGCCCGCGATCTCGGCGGCGCGCCCGGCGACTATCTCGTCGGGGGCGAGCGCGTCTTCCAGCGCGGCAACCCGTCGCGCGGCCTGAGCTACGCGCAGGCGGCGCGGCGCGCGATCGAGCTGGGCGGGCGGTACGACGGCCACGAGCTGCCCGAGGACATCCATCCGATGACGCGCGGGGCGGCGACGGCGCTGGCGGGCCAGGGCCTGATGGGCGTGGCCCGCGACAACTACGGCCGCGACGGGGTGACGTATTCGTTCGTCATCGGCTTCGCGGAGGTCGAGGTCGACATCGAAACCGGCGGCGTGCGCGTGGTCGACTGTCTCGGCGTCGGCGACGTGGGGACCGTGGTCAACCCGCGGAGCCTGCTCGCGCAGATCAACGGCGGCGTCTGTCTCGGCATCGCGCACGCGCTGTTCCAGAAGTCGGTCGTCGAGCCGCGGTACGGCGTGTCGCTGACCGATCGGTTCCACTACAGCAAGCCGCTCTCGATTCTCGACATCCCGGCGAGGCTGCAGGCCGACGCGCTCGACCTTCCGGATCCCGACACGCCGGTCGGCGCGCGCGGGGTGGGCGAGCCGCCGGTGGGCGCGGCCTACGGTGCGGTGATGAACGCGATTGCCGACGCGGTCGGCGAGGACGTCTTCCGCCGCGCGCCGGTGACGGCCGACATCATCCTGATGTCGCTCGAGCACGGGCGGCGGATGCACGAGCCGCTGCGCATGCACGTATGAACGAGCGTTCGGATCGTTCGGGACGTTCGGGTCGTTCGGATCGTTCTCGTTCTCGTTCTGGTTCTCGTTCACGTTCTCGTTCACGTTCGGGTCGTTCGTACTCCAAGGCCCTGAACGGCGAACGATCCGAGCCTGAGCGATCGGAGCCTGAAGGCTCCACACGCGAAGGTTCCCAACGCGAAGGATCTCAACGCGAACGACCCGAACGCGAACGACCCGAACGCGAACGATCCGAACGCCCCGAACGATCCGAACGACCCGAACGAGGGAGATTGCTTCAATGGCTGTGATCCGCGACGTGATGCCCGCGTTCGAGCTGTTCCAGCCGACGTCGGTCGAGGACGCGCAGGCGGTGCTGAACCGGTACGGCGCCGACGCGTGGGTGCTGGCCGGCGGCCTCGACAGCCTCGACTGGCTGAAGGACCGCATCCGGCGGCCCCAGGCCGTGGTCGACCTCGGGTCGATCGCGGAGCTGAAGGGCATCCGCGAGCGCGACGGCGGGCTCGAGATCGGCGCCATGACCACGCTGACCGAGGTCGTGCGCCATCCGGCCATCCGCGAGCGCTACGCGATCCTGCTCGACGCGGCCGAAGCCGCGGCCTCGCCGCAGATCCGCAACCAGGGGACCATCGGCGGCAACGTCTCGCAGGACACGCGCTGCTGGTACTACCGCGCCGGGTGGCCGTGCTACCGCGCCGGCGGCAACATCTGCTACGCGGACACGCCCGACGCCATCAACCGCGAGCACGCGATTCTCGGCGCCGACCGCTGCGTCGCCGTGAATCCCTCCGACACGGCGCCCGCGCTCATCGTGCTCGACGCGCAGATGGTCGTCCGCACGGCCAGCGGCGGGGAGCGCGTCGTCAATGCCGAGGACTATTTCGTCGGTCCGGGGATCGACATCATGCGGATGACGGTGCTCGGGCCGGGCGATCTGCTGACGGCCATCCGGCTGCCGGCGGCGTGGGCCGGCGCCCAGTTCTACTTCGAGAAGGTCCGCGACCGGCAGGTGTGGGACTTCGCGCTCGTGAGCGTGGCTTCGGCGATGCGGATGACCGGCAGCACGATCGACCGCATCCGGATCGCCGTCAACGGCGTCGCGGCCCGGCCGCTGCGCCTGAGCGCGGTCGAGGCGCTGGTCGAGGGGCGCCCGCGCGGCGAGGCGACGGCGGTGGTCGCCGCCAACCGGGCGATCGAAGGAGCGCAGCCGCTGCGGTTCAACGCGTACAAGGTGCCCCTGCTGCGCAACCTCGTGAAGCGCGCCATCCGCGGCGTCGAGGCCACGTCATGGAATTCCTGACCTGGGGCCGGAACCCGTGGGACCAGCCGATCCTCACGCACATCTCGTGGGATCTGCTGTGGGCGTCGCTGTTCGCCGGGCTCGTCTTCCTCGTCGCGCACGCCAGCTACATGGTGTTCTCGGCGCACCGGAAGCGCCACGCCGCCGAGACCGACGCGATGGAGGCGGCGCGCGCCGATCTCCCCGAGCGGATTCCCCGGCACTCGCTCGCCGCCCGCCTCTTCCATTGGGTGATGGCGGCGGCGATGTTCACGCTGCTCCTCACGGCGTTCCTGCCGATCGTCGGCATTCAGTTCCCGTGGGTGCTGTGGCACTGGATCGCCGGACTCGTGCTCACCGGGTCGATCCTGTTTCACATCATCCACGCGACCCTCTGGCTCGACTTCTGGTCGATCTGGGTGGGGCCGCGCGATGTGCCCGAGCTGAAGGCCGAACTGCTGCGCGAGCTGGGACACGAGGTGCCGGGACCCCGGCCCGGCAAGTATCCGCTCGGCAACCGGCTCTATCACCTCGCGATCGTCGTCGTCGCGCTCGGCGTCGTGGTGAGCGGCCTGTTCATGATGGTGCGCATCCGCACGCCGTTCTTCACGCGCAACCCGTATCTCTTCAGCGACGCGACGTGGGGCGTCACCTACGTGCTGCACGGCCTCGCGGGCGTCGCGCTGGTCGGCCTCGTCATCGCCCACGTCTACTTCGCCGTGCGGCCGGATAAGTGGTGGATCACCAAGTCGATGATCCTCGGCTGGATCACCCGCCGGCAGTACCTCGAGCACCACGACCCGGAGCGGTGGGCGGTCGGCCGGTCGGACGTGGGCCAGGTATAAGAGGCGTTCGGGTCGTTCGGACCGTTCGGTTCGTTCGGAAGAGCTGTTCGGACGTTCCGACCGTCCGAGTCCCCAGTTGACAGTCCAACCCAACGAGGAAACGATCCGAACGTGAACGATCCGAACGTGAACGATCCGAACGCGAACGATCCGAACGCGAACGATCCGAACCCTCCGAACGGTCCGAACGATCCGAACGATCCGATTCGTTCTGAGTTCCTTCGCCGGGTCGACGCCATCGAGGAAGCCTACGAGTTCATGCTCGCCTACGCGGCGCAGGGCGCGGCGGGCGACAGCGGCGCCGGCAGCCAGGTCCGCGAGTTCCTGACGCGGGCCGCGCAGGCGCTGGCCGATCTCGGCGGCGTGCTGACGACGATCGTCGCGCGCGCGCGGCTCGAGCCCGCCGATCGGTACCGCACGTTCGCGGCCGTCGTCGACCGCGACGCGCGCGACAGCCTTGCGGCCATCGAGCTCGTCCTGGCGCAGCCCTCGATCGGATCGCAGCTCGTGGACAACCTCAATGCCTCGATCCACGTGCGCGCGCTCCTCACCGATCTCTTCCTGATCGACGAGATCCTGAAGGCGCATGATCAAGTCACAGGTCAGCAATCACACGTCACAAGTCAGACAGAGACCTGACCCGTCGCCTTGCATCGTTGTGAGTCGTGAGTCGCGAGTTGAGACTTGTGACTTGTGACTTGTGACTTGTGACTTGTGACTTGTGACTTGAGTTGGAACCTGGCGTCCGGTTCAGCCTGACGCCTGTCTTGCCCGGCGGCTGGCGACGGCCGCTCGATACGCCTCGTGCAGCGTGGCCGCCGCGCGGTCCCACGAGAAGCCGCGGGCGCGCGCCAGCCCCCGCGCCGCGCACGCGGCGGCGAAGCCCTCGTCGGCGAGCAGCCGGTCGATCGCCGCACACAGCCCCTCGACATCGTCGGGCTCGACGAGCAGCCCGGCGTCGCCGAGCACCTCCGGCAGCGCACCGCGATTGGCCGCCACGACGGGAATGCCCGCCGACATGGCCTCGAGGACGGGAATGCCGAATCCCTCGTCGTGCGAAGGGAGCACGAGCAGCCGCGCCCCGGCGTAGAGCGCCTCGCGATCGGCGACGTAGCCGAGGTGGCGGACGCGACCGGCGAGCGGGGGCGTGGCGAGGCGGGCGAGCCAGGCGCCGGCGTCGGGCGTCGCCTTGCCCGCGAGGACGAGCGGCGCGGCGTCGGGGCGGCGCGCGAGCAGCCGGGCGTAGGCGTCGAGCAGCGCCCCGAGATTCTTGCGCGCCTCGAGCGTGCCGAGGAAGAGGACGTACCCGTCGCGCGGCAGGTGCGGACCGCGCCCCAGCGCGCGCCAGGCGGGCGGCCCCGGCGAGCAGACGAAAATCCGCGCCGGCGGCACGCCGAGCGTCCGCTCGACGAGCGAGGCC
>Ga0194128_10002464_pt1 | contig 29942 bp, 22 predicted proteins | sample TA2KigCa65mmetaG_FD_148650 | JGI IMG/M metagenome (GOLD analysis project Ga0194128, IMG submission 148650) | Freshwater microbial communities from Lake Tanganyika, Tanzania - TA2015037 Kigoma Deep Cast 65m | ecosystem: Environmental > Aquatic > Freshwater > Lake | place: Tanzania: Lake...
TGGCGCGCTGCCGGATTGAATATCATAAGGTCATGAAGTAGTGTTATTCCGTGCTCGCCGCCGCGGACCTGACCGGACTGCTCAAGACGCTCGCCGACCCCACTCGGCTGCGCATGCTCGCCCTGTGCGACGGCAGCGAGCTCGCCGTGGGCGAGCTCTCGCGCGCGCTCGGCATGTCCCAGTCGCGCGTCTCCAACCACCTGCGGCTGCTGCGCGAGGCGGGCCTGCTGTCGGAGCGGCGCGCGGGCACGAGCATCTTCGTGCGCGTGGCGCCCGACTTCGGCGGCGAGCCCGTGCGCGGCGTCTGGGCGGCGCTCAAGAGCCGCCTCGACGAGAGTCCCGAGCACCGCCGCGACCTGCTGCGCCTCGAGCGCGTGCTCGGCGAGCGCGAGCGCGGCGCCGCGGAGCTGTTCGAGCACCTCGCGGCCGACTGGGACAAGATCGGCGTCGACTTCCAGACCGGTCAGGCGCGCCAGCGCGCCGCGGCCTGCCTCCTGCCGCGCGGCCTCGCGATCGCGGACTTGGGCTGCGGCACGGGCTACCTCGCGCGCGGCCTCGCGGGCCTGGTCTCCAAGGTGATCTGCGTCGATCGCTCCCGCGCCATGCTCGCGCAGGCCCGCAAGCGCCTCGCCAAGGAGTGCCCCGACGCGCAAGTCGAGCTGCGCCGCGGGGAGCTCGACGCCCTGCCGCTCGCCGCGGGCGAAGTCGACGGCGTGGTGGCCGGGATGGTGCTGCACCACCTGCCCGAGCTCGCGCCGGCGCTGCGCGAGATGCGCCGCGTGCTCAAGCCGCGCGCGCCGCTCGTCGTGCTCGAGCTCGAGCCGCACTCCGAGGACTGGATGCGCGAGGAGCTCGGCGACCTGCACCTCGGCCTCGAGCCCGCGTCGATCGTCACCGCGCTGCGCCGCGCGGGCTTCCAGGAGATCGCGGTCGAGCCCGTCGACGACCACTACACTCCGCGCCGCCGCGCTGCCGAGGCCCACTCCCAGCCGACCCTCCCGCTCTACCTCGTGCGCGCCTGCGCGCCCGGGGATTGCCGTTCGAACTGACTTCCGCACCAACCCTTCTAGGACATCGCTTCCACCATGGCCGCCTCCACCGCCACTGCTCAGGACTTCAAGGTCAAGGACCTCGCGCTCGCCGACTTCGGGCGCAAGGAAATCGAGCTCGCACAAGTCGAGATGCCCGGACTGATGGCGCTGCGCCTTGAGTACGCCGGCAAGAAGCCGCTCGCGGGAGCGCGCATCTCGGGCTCGCTGCACATGACTATCCAGACCGCCGTGCTGATCGAGACGCTCGTCCAGCTCGGTGCAGCTGTGCGCTGGTGTTCCTGCAACATCTTCTCCACGCAGGACCACGCGGCCGCGGCGGTCGCCGTCGGCCCCAAGGGCAGCGTCGCGCGCCCCAAGGGCGTGAGCGTGTTCGCCTGGAAGGGCGAGACGCTCGAGGAGTACTGGTGGTGCACCGAGCAGGCGCTGCTGTGGCCGGACGGCAAGGGCCCGAACATGCTGCTCGACGACGGCGGCGACGCCACCATGATGGTCCACCTCGGCACGCAGTACGAGAAGGACGGCAAGGTCCCGACTCCGAAGAAGGACGACCAAGAGGACTGGGCCGAGCTCCTGAAGTGCCTCAAGCGCTCGGTCGCCTCGTTCCCGAGCCGCTGGACCGAGATCGGCAAGCAGGTCAAGGGCGTCAGCGAAGAGACGACCACCGGCGTGCACCGTCTGTACGACATGCAGGCAAAGGGCGAGCTGCTCTTCCCGGCCTTCAATGTCAACGACTCGGTCACCAAGTCGAAGTTCGACAACCTCTACGGCTGCCGCCACAGCCTCGTCGACGGCATCATGCGCGCCACCGATGTGATGCTCTCGGGCAAGCTGGCGGTCGTGTGCGGCTACGGCGACGTGGGCAAGGGCTCGGCGAAGTCGCTCGCAAGTCAGGCGGCGCGCGTCGTCGTCACCGAGATCGACCCGATCTGCGCCCTGCAGGCCTGCATGGACGGCTTCCAGGTCGCGCGCGTCGAAGATGTGGTGTCGCAGGCCGACATCTTCATCACCGCGACGGGCAACAAGAATGTCATCACCGTCGAGCACATGGCGAAGATGAAGAACAACGCCATCGTCGGCAACATCGGCCACTTCGACAACGAGATCGACATGATGGGCCTCGCGCGCACCAAGGGCGTCAAGCGCGTCAACATCAAGCCGCAGGTCGACCGCTGGGTGTTCGGCGACGGCCACGGGGTGATCATCCTCGCGGAAGGTCGCCTGCTGAATCTGGGCTGCGCCACCGGCCACCCGAGCTTCGTGATGTCGAACAGCTTCTCGAACCAGGTGCTCGCGCAGATCGAGCTGTTCCAGAACTCGAAGAAGTACGACCGCGCGGTCTACACGCTGCCCAAGCACCTCGACGAGAAGGTCGCGCGCCTGCACCTCGCCAACCTCGGCGCGAAGCTGACCGAGCTCTCGCCCGACCAGGCCAAGTACATCGGCGTCGACAAGAACGGCCCGTTCAAGCCGGGCCACTACCGCTACTAGTCGCGGCTGCTACCCTGCGCGCTCCCATGGGGCCGCAGGCGAGCGATCGAACGAGCCCCGTCGTGACCCGGCTTGCGCCGAGCCCGACGGGGCTCCTGCATTTGGGCCACGCGCGCTCATTCGCGCTCGCGTGGCTGCACGCGCGCTCGCGCGGCGGCCGCGTGGTGCTGCGCGTCGAGGACCTCGACCGCGAGCGCTGCAAGCCGCAGCTCGTCGACGCCTGCGTGCGCGACATCGCGTGGCTCGGGCTCGACTGGGACGGCGAGCCGCGCGTGCAGTCGCACTCGCTCGAGCCCTACGAACGCGCCTGCAAGGACCTGCTCTCGAGCGCGCGCGCCTACGCCTGCACCTGCACGCGCGCCGAGATCGCCGTGCTCTCCGCGCCCCATGCCGACGATGGCGAGCAGCGCTACCCCGGCACATGCCGGGGCCGCTTCGCCAGCCCCGACGCGGCGCGTGCGAGCACCGGCCGAGAGAGCGGGCTGCGGCTCGCGGTCGAACCAGGCCCGCTCGCCGTGCGCGACGAGCTGCGCGGCGAGTGCGCCTTCGATGTCGCGGCGGAGGTCGGCGACTTCCTCGTGCGACGCCGCGACAATGCCATCGCCTACCAGCTCGCCGTGGTGGTCGACGACGCGCTCGACGGCGTGACCGATGTGGTGCGCGGCGACGACCTGCTCCCGAGCGCCGCCCGTCAGATCCTGCTGCAGCGCGCGCTCCACCACAGCACGCCGCGCTACTGGCACCTGCCGCTCGTCACCGACGAGCACGGCGCGCGGCTCTCCAAGCGCCGCGGCGACATCGGGCTCTCCCAGCTGCGCGAGCGCGGTGTCGACCCGCGCACCGTGCTGGCCTGGGTCGCCCGTTCCGCCGGACTCGAGCGCGGCCCGCGCCCCACCGCGGCCGACTTGCTCCGGGGCTTCGACCTGCGCGCCCTGCCCCGCGCCCCCGCGCCCCTCTCGCCCGCGGACCTCGACGAGTTGGTTCCTTGATTCCCGCTCAATCCCCGCGCCGACCCCGGCCCGCCGCAGCGCTTGACCTTCGGCCCAACGCTGCTACTCTGGCCGCCCTTCGCGTTCCCCGGTAGCTCAATGGTAGAGCACCCGGCTGTTAACCGGGTTGTTGTAGGTTCGAGCCCTACCCGGGGAGCCACTCGCGCTGGCTCGTGCCGCGCACGGTCTTCGCGCAGGCGGTCTTTGGGGGCGCTCTCGTCCGGCGCCGTGGCGTGCTCGAGAGCCGCGACTTCGGTGGGTGATCGCGAGTGCGCCATCGAACTCTCGCCCCCAAGCGGCGCAACTCACTGTCACGTTTCGGTTCTGGGAAACCCGCGCGGTGCGCTGTTGCGGCCGTCCAGAACGCCTCGGGCGAGGTCGAAGGGGTGCGAAGAGGAGCACCTCTTCCATGGCGCAATCCGAGCTCTCCGTGCTGATCCCCACTTACGGCCGAACAGCGACCATCGCGCGACTGCTCACGCGCCTGTGCGACCAGACGCTCGATCCGGCGCGCTTCGAGGTGATCGTCGTCGACGACGGTTCGCTCGAACCGATTGCGCTCAACGCGGCCGACTATCCCTTCGCGCTGACGCTGCTGCGGCAGGACAACGGCGGTCCGGGAGCCGCGCGCAACGCCGGCGTGGCGCACTGCAACGCGAGTTGGACCGTGATCCTGAACGACGACGCCGTGCCTGCGAACGATCTGCTCGAGCGCCACCTCGCCCGCTCGCGCACCGTCGGCCCGCAGGTCGCGGTGCTCGGCACATTCCGCTTCACCGCCGAGGCCTCGAAGAGTCCGTTCGTGCAGGTGCTCGCGAACTCCGACCTCTTGTTCGACTTCCCGCGCCTGAAGAGCGGAGCGCACCTCGGTTGGAGCTTCTTCTGGACTTGCAACCTCGGCCTTCCGACGCAAGTCCTGCGCGACAACCCGTTCGACAGCGCGAACTTCCGCGAGGCCATCGTCGAGGATGTCGAGCTCGGCTACCGACTCGAGAAGCAAGGCTGGCGCGTGCTCCACGACGGCACGCTCGTGTGCGAGCACGACCATGTGCTCGAGGCGGCGGGCTACTTCCGGCGCATGGTGCGACTCGGCGTCAACATGGCGCGCATGCACGCCAAGCACCGGGACCCGATGCTGCTGCACCTGCGCGAAAACGGCCAGCTCGCCGGTTTCCTCGCTTCCACGCAGCAGAACATCGAGGCCCACCACGCAACCTTCCACAAGGTGCAGGCCAAGCTCGCCGCGCTCGACACGGACCACTTTGGCCGGACGCTTCCGCAGGAATTGCTGCGGCAGGTGTGCCAGCTCGTGAGGCGGATGGGAACGCTGTGCTATTGGCGCGGCCTGCTACTGGAGTGCGAAGGACACGACCCGTTCGGCGTGCTCGACCGCGGACCCGTGACGGGCGAGCTCGTCTCGATCGTCGCGGTCTCCTACAACGCGCTCGCTCGCACGAGGCGCTGCGTCGAGGCCCTGCGCGCGGCCGCCGACCCGCGCCACCCGACCGAGCTCGTCTTCGTCGACAACGGCTCGAGCGACGGCAGCGCCGAGTGGCTCGCCGAGCAGCCGGATGTGCACCTCGTGCGCAATGCGGACAACCGTGGCGCGCCCCTCGCCCGCAACCAGGGCCTCGCGCTCGCGCGCGGACGCTGGCTCGTCGTGATGGACAACGACGCCATGGTCAGTCCCGGCTGGCTGCATCGCCTGCTCACGCACGCGCAGGCGGACGCGAAGTCGGGCTGCGTCGGTCCCGTCTCCAACCGCGCCGCGCACGGCCAGCAGGTGCCCTTCGAGGGCGCGACCGACACGAGTTCGCTCGCGCTGCACGCCGAGAAGTGGGCCGAGGCGAACCATCGCCGCGCCCGACAGCAGAACATCCTGACATCGTTCTGCCTGCTCTTCCGTCGCGAGTTGCTCGACGCGATCGGCGGCTTCGACGCTGCCTTCTCGCCGTGGGGCTTCGAAGACGACGACTTCACGCTGCGCGCGGCACTCGCTGGCTTCCGCAACCGCGTGGCTCTCGATGTTTTCGTGCTCCACGAGCACTACGAAAACGCGGAGAAGAGCGCGCGCCACGACGAGCTCCTCGCGCGCAACTGGTCGCGCTTCGCGCACAAGTGGGCCGGGCGCGCGGATGTGCCCTACGGCGACTACAAGGCGATCGAGCCCGCCCTGCGCGCTGGCGTCGAGCGTGCGCGCTTGTATATGCCGCTCGGCGGCGGCGAGCAACCCGAGTCCGCGCTGCCCGCGACGCTTGCCGTCGGCGCGGCGAAGGCCTGACTCCATGAAGCGGCTGACGCTGTGCATCATCGCGCGCAACGAGGAAGCGCTGCTCGGAGGCTGCCTCGACTCGGTGCGTGGAATCGCGGACGAGATCGTGCTCGTCGACACGGGCAGCACGGATCGCACGCTCGAGATCGCACGCGAGCGTGGCGCGCGGATCGTCGAGCACCACTGGAACGACGACTTCGCGGCAGCGCGCAACGCGGCACTCCCCCATGTGCAGGGCGGCTTCGTGCTCGTGCTCGACGCGGACGAACGCCTCGGTCCGGGTGCCAAGAAAGTGCTGCGCCGCGCGCTCGAGCGCGACGACTTCGACTGCGGCTTGCTGCCGCTGCACGATGCGAGCTCGCTCGATGCGAGCCACGAAGACGTGCTCGCAGGGCGCGCGCGACGCGGCGAGCCCATGCTGCTCCCGCGCCTCTTGCGCTTCACGAGCGACCTCGCGTGGGAAGGCATGGTCCACGAACAGGTCACATCGTGGGCGCTCCAGCACCGCCGCATCGTGCAGATCGAGGCCCCCATCGTGCACTACGGAGCCGTCCCGTCGCTGCGCGAGGCACGCGCGAAGAACGAACGCAACCTGCGGCTCCTTGAGCGACGCGCGCAGGCCGAACCGGAGAACCCCACGGTGCGCGCCTATCTCGCGCGCGAGCACGAGCGCTGCGGCCATGTCTCCGACGCGATCCGCGAGGCGGAAGCCGCGTGGAGCGCTCTCGCGCGCCTTGCCGCGCACGGTCGCCCCGCGATCGATGTCGTCCTGCCTGCGACGCTGCTCGCCTTCCTGCACCTGCGTGCGAAGAACCCCGTGCGAGCGCTCGAAGTGCTCGACAAGGCGCGCGAGTGGAGCGACCCGCACCCCAACCTCGGCTTGCTCACCGGCTGGGCGCACGAGCAGCTTGCGCTCGCAGCCGCGGATGTCGAGCACTTCTCCGCGCACCTGCAGTCCGCCCACGCCTCGCTCACCGGGTGCATCTCGCTCGCCGGTCGGCGCTTCGCAGCGGAGTGCATGCCCGGCGCGAGCAGCTTCACCGGCCAAACGCGCCTTGGCACCGTATGCCTGCTCGCCGGAGACTGGCCGCAGGCCGAGCGAGCCTTCCGCGCGGCTCTCGCCGCGAACACGGAACAGGTGGAGGCGCGCCTCGGGCTCGTCGAGACGCTGCTCGACTCCGGCAAGGCGCAGGTCGCCCTGCGCGAGCTGCAGCCCGCGCTGCGTCCCGAGCTGCCCGATGCATGGCTGCTCGGTTCAGCGATTGCGCTCGCACTCGGGAGCGAAGGCGACGCGCGCACCTTCCTCGAGCGTTGCGATGTGGCCCTCGGATCGCACGCTTGGATCGGCACCTTCCGCGAAGGACGCCGACGCGAGCTCGAGCACGCGCTGCGACCGAGCCTGGTCGCAGCCGCTCGCGCGCGCAATCCGCGCACCGTCTCGGTCGTGATTCCCTGCTACAACCGCTTCGACTTGCTGCGTCCCGTGCTCGAGGGCTTCGCGCGCGAGGCACAGGACACGCAGTTCGAGCTGATCGCCGTCGACGATGGCTCGCAGCCGCCGCTGCAAGCCTTCTTCGAGAGCCTCGGCCTGCCGCCGTCGTTCAAGGTCGTGACGCACGCACGCAACGGAGGTCGCGGCGCCGCGCTCAACACGGGCCTCGATCACGCCACCGGCGATGTGGTGATCTTCTGCGACAGCGACATCGTCCCCACCGCGGGCTTCGTGCGCGCGCATCTCGAGTTCCACCGCACCAGCGGCGACGAGCTCGCCACCGCGCTCGGCGCACTCGACTGGGGCGTCGAGCCCGGCTTCTGGGGCACATGGATGGGCGCGCGCTCCAATGCGCGCATGGCCCAGCTCGAGGGCGAGGTCGACTGGACACACTGGTTCACGGACAACTGGTCCTTCCGACGCGAGCTGCTCACCAGCCGCGGCCTGCGCTTCGATCCGGCCTTCCGCGCCTGGGGCTGGGAAGAGCTCGACCTCGCGCGCGAGCTCGCGCGGCTCGGTGCGCGCAACGTCCAACTCGCGAGCGCGCGCGGGCTGCACCTGAAAGCCGCGACCGCCGCCGACATGCTGCGCAACTTCGAGCGCAGCGTGCCGAACCTGCTGCATCTCGCCGAGAAGCACTCCGAGGCGCCCGAGGTCGCCGGCTGGCTCGCGCTCGCCGCGAGTCCCGACATGCTGCAGCGTGCCGCGCAGGTCCTCGAAGTCCTGCTCGCTCACACTCAGGTCCTTCCTGCCAGCGTTGCCGCGACACCCACTGGCCGCCGCGCGGCCGTGGCGCTTTGCGACCTCGTCTTCCGTATCGGGATCGCGCGCGGACTCGCTCAGGTCGGACGCCCATGGAACCCCGACGGTGACTCGGCGCTCGCCTGCGATCTCGCCGCCGGAGCCACTCGGCTCGGACAGGCCTGCGAGGCCGCTGGCGAGTTCGAACGCCGCGATCTACTGCACGAAGTCTGGCGGAGCGCGCTGGGCGAGCATGCGGAGAGCAAGGCGGTGCGCGACCGACTGGCCTGGGAACAGCGCCAGAAGGCCGCACTGTCGGCCGCCTGTCCCTGAACCGGGATCCACGCCGCGGGACGCAAGTCTTTCCGTTTCTCGTCCGAAACATGGCAGTCGCCGGTTGCCAACCCACCGGCCCAGCCAACGCCATGGAAACGACCCAGCCCCAGATCCCAGCGCCCTTCGCCCTAGACCCCAACGCCTCGGCCAGCGACCGCGAGAGCGCCGCCGCGCTACTCGCGCGCGCCACGGAGGAGCTGACCGCGCCCGCGGCCTCAGCGGAAGCGCCGGTCGAGATCGCGACCGCGGCCGACACGCTCGTGTTCGCCTGGCCCGATTGGCGCGATGACGCGGAGCTCGAGCGCCTGCTCGACACCTTCGCGCGCCACCTAGTCGGCCGCACCGGCTCGTGCCTGTGCCTGCGCCGCGACCCCGCGCTCGACCCCGACGCCCGAGCGGCGACCGAGGCGCTGCTCACGGTCCACGCGCGCGTGCTGGGCATCGACGCCCAGCTCGATGTACTCCTCGTCGACGACGCCTTCGGTCCGGCCCAGTACCCGTCGCTCAAGCGCCTGATCACCTGCGCGATCGCGCTCGAATCCTCTGCCAGCGGCCCGCGCGCGGAGCTGTTCGGCGCGCTCGGCGAAAAAGTCGTGCGCACGAGCGACACCTTCGTGACCGCGATCCTGCAAAGCCTGCCGAGCGCACAGCGGCCGCAGCTGTACTCCAACGCGGTGCTCGACACGGTGAACTGGCAGATGGTCGAGCGCATCCAGGCGCTCCACCCGTGGATGTACCCGGTGGTGCTCGGGAACCTGCGCGTGACGCCTGGCGTCGGCAGCCCGATCCCGCCCGAAACACTGGAGAACGCCATGCGTTGTCGCGCGCAGTTGCTCGTCGAAGCCGCGTTGCGGCGCATCGAGATCCAGGGGCGCGCCGTGCTGGAGGTCGGCAGCAACTGCGGCTTCTGGTCCGCGCAGTACGCACGCCGCGGAGCGACGCGCGTCACCGGCCTCGACACGCGCGAGCTGTGCTTGCGCCAGGCCGACCTCTACTGGCGCACGAACCGCTTCCTTCCCGAGGGCGCGTGGCGCTTCGTCAAGGGCGACATCTCGGATCCTTCGGCACTGTGGAGCGTGCGGCAGCACGGACCGTTCGACATCGTGCTGTGCGCCGGCATTCTCCATCACCTCCACGGCTACCGCGATGTGCTCGCCGGCTGCGCCGAGCTCGCGGGCGAGGCGATCGTGCTCGATACACGCGTCACGGACGGACCCGAAGCTCCCGAGCGCAACCCGAACGAGCCGTTCATCGATGCGCGCAGCTCCGAGAGCGGGAAGGTCGTTCCGAACCTCGACGCGCTGCTCTTCACGCTGCGCGAGCTTCTCTTCGAGCCCGAGGTCCTGCCCGTGAGGTTCGACACCGCTCCGGGAGTGGACGGCGCCGACGACTACAACGCGGGTCGCCGCGTGGCGATCGTCGCTCGTCGCGTGGATCGCGCCCCCGCCTGATCGCGGGCGCGGAAAGCCAGCGCGGGCCGCATCGCGCTCAGCGAGCGTCGCGCCGCAACGGCGCGCCGTTGTCCTCGCGCCGCAACGGCGCGCCGGTGCCGAGCAGCCAGGCGCGGCGCAGGTTGTCGGTGTCCGCGAGTGGCTCGAGCGCCGCATCGACGGCGAGCCCGACGCGCGCCAGCTCGTCGCGCGGGATGGGCTCCTGCAAGAGCACCACTTCCAGCTCCGGAGCCTCCGGAAAGGCGCGCGCATAGGCTCGCTCGAGCGCCGCGAGCGCGGCCTCGACGCCCCCATCGTGCGCGGCATCATGGCGCAGACACAGCGCCGGCGCTTCGGGGCCGAGCAGGGGCTCGACTCGAGCGCGCAGGAAGGCCTCGAGCGCCTCGCTCTCCCACACGGGCCAGGCGAGCACTCGCCGTGCGGCGCGGCTCGCGATCGGCCACGGGACGCCAGCGACCGCGCGTTCGTGGCGCGCGATGCGCTCCTCGCGCTGCCAGATGTCGACGAGCTCCGCCAGCGCGCCACGGACCGCGCCGACGAGCGCTTCCGCCGCGGCAGATTGCCCCGTGGCCTCGAGCGCACCGAGTTCCTGACTTCCGAGCTCGCGCAGCGTGCGCTCCCACAGTGCCAAGGACGGCCATCGTCCGTCGAGCGCTGCGCGGTCCTCGGACACATTCGATGTCGCGCCCGCGCTGGCGCGAACGCGCTGTTCGATTGCTTCGGGCGTCGACGCGCCTAGCAGGCTGGCGCGCAACGCCGGTCGCCTCGCTGCGAGCTGCTCCACAGCGAGCTGCAACGCCGTGCGCGCCTCGCTCTGGCGCGCAGGCAGCGGGGCGCGCCGGGCGCGCCGTTCCGCCGTGTGTCCGGCGAGCTCGCACAGCTCCCCGTAGGCGCGGGCGACACCCTCCGGCAGTGCCTCTTCGCTGTGCGTGCGGCGCAGCTCGGCCTGCGGAAAGGCGCGCGAAATCGGCGCTCCGACGAACTCCTCGAGTCGGCGCTGGCCGGAGGCATCGAGCAGCTGCTCGTAGTTCAAGAACAGCCACTCGCCCTCGTGGCGATGGCGATCGAGGATGCGGCGGTACATGGCGGTCCACGCCGCGAGCGCGCGCTCCTCGGTCATCCGCAGGCTCGCGAGGTAGTCTTCCTGCGCGCACTCCTTGACGATGCTGCGCGCGGTGACGGCCGGGTCGCGGAACACGCACACGAGTCCGGCGTTCCCGATGTGCGGACGCCACATTGGCAGCGTGTAGCACAGGCGCGGGTCCTTGAAGCACCACGGCTTCTGCGCCACGAGCTGCGCGAGTCTGCGCTCGACGCGCGGCGAGCTCGCGCACTCGACGCCCTCGGGCAACCACGCCAGCCAGCGCTGCCACGGCCCCATGCGCTCCGAGGCCGGCACGACCTCGGACAGGAGCAGCTCGTTCACCCCGTTGACATCCGGCGACTCGAAGAAGCCCTTGGGGTTCGACGAGCGCGGCGGGTAGGGACGCGCGCCCACGAACCACCCCGCGTCGGCGAGCATGCCGGCGACCATGCTCGTGCCGCTGCGGCCCGAGCCGAGAATGAGGACATTGCGCACGAAAGACTCTGGAGGTTGCATCGGCCATCCAAGGAACGCGGGCGCGGCCCGTCAAGGTACCGCGCCCGCGCATGTCCCGGATTCGGCGTGGCCGAGCTACTTCTGGCCGCCTTGGCGCTTCTCGACCTTGGCCCATGTGTCCTTCAGGGACACGGCACGGTGGAAGACCGGGCTCCCCGGACGCGAGTCCTTCTCGTCGGCGCAGAAGTAGCCCTGGCGCTCGAACTGCCAGCGCGAGCCGGGAGTGGCCGAGGCGAGCAGCGGCTCGAGCGCGGCGCCGCTCACCACCTCGAGCGAGCGCGGATTGAGGTTGGTCATGAAGTCCGTGCCCTCGGGCACATCCTCGGGATGCTCCGCGGCGAACAGGTGGTCGTAGAGCCGCACATCGGCGCGCAGCGCGTGGGCGGCGCTGACCCAGTGGATCGTGCCCTTGACCTTGCGACCGTCCGGCGAGTTGCCACCCTTGCTCGAAGGGTCGTAGGTGCAGCGCACGCGGATCACCTCGCCCGTCGAGGGATCCGTGTCGAACCCCGTGCAGGTCACGAAGTACGCGTAGCGCAGGCGCACCTCGCGCCCCGGCCCGAGCCGGAAGAAGTCCTTGGGGGGATCCGCGCGGAAGTCGTCGCGCTCGATGAAGAGGCGCGCGCTGAAGGGCACCTTGCGCGTGCCCGCAGCGGGATCCTCGGGGTTGTTGACCGCGTCGAGCTCCTCGCCCGCGCCCGCGGGGTAGTTCTCGATCACGAGCTCGAGCGGACGCAGCACGGCCATCGCGCGCGGCGCGCGCTTGTTGAGGTCGTCGCGCAACGCATTCTCGAGCTGCACAACATCGACGGTCGAGTTGAACTTCGCGACGCCGACGCGCTCGCACAGCGCGCGAATGGCCTCGGGCGTGTAGCCGCGGCGGCGCAAGCCGGAAATGGTCGGCATGCGCGGGTCGTCCCAGCCCGACACGCGCTGCTCCTGCACGAGCCGCAGCAGCTTGCGCTTGGAGAGCACCGTGTAGGTCAGGTTCAGGCGCGCGAACTCGATCTGCTCGGGTTTGGACTGGACGCTGACATTGTCGCGCACCCAGTTGTAGAGCGGCCGGTGGTTCTCGAACTCGAGCGTGCAGAGCGAGTGCGTGATGCCCTCGAGTGCGTCGCAGATCGGGTGCGCGTAGTCGTAGGTGGGATAGACGCACCACACGCTCGCCGTGCGGTGGTGCGGCTTCTTCAGGATGCGATAGAGCACCGGGTCGCGCAGGTTGAAGTTCGGGCTCGCCATGTCGATCTTCGCGCGCAGCGTGCGCGAGCCTTCCTCGAACTCGCCCGCGCGCATGCGGCGCAGGAGAGCGAGGTTCTCCTCGGCGCTGCGCGAGCGGAACGGGCTGTCCTTGCCCTTCGCGGTGAGCGCGCCGCGGTAGCGGCTGACATCATCGCCGGAGAGGTCGCACACGTAGGCGAGCCCCTTGCGCACGAGCTCCTCGGCGAAGCCGTAGATCTGCTCGAAGAAGCCCGAGGCGTAGAACAGGTTCTCGCCCCAGTCGAAGCCGAGCCAGCGCACGTCTTTTTGGATCGACTCGACATACTCGACCTCTTCCGTGGTCGGGTTCGTGTCGTCGAAGCGCAGGTTGCACACGCCGCCGTGGCGCAGCGCGAGGCCGAAGTTGACGCAGATCGCCTTGGCGTGGCCGATGTGCAGATAACCGTTGGGCTCGGGAGGAAAGCGCGTGCACAGGCGCCCGCCGTGCTGGCCGGAGGCGCGGTCGGCGAGGATGCGCTCCTCGACGAAGTGAGAGGCGTGGGGAACGGGATTGGATGCGGCGGGATGGCTCATGGCGCGTGGGTCTCGCCTTTTGGGGGGCGAGACGGCGAACTGTAGCGAGCCTCAGGCCCCTTCAGCGAGGCGCGAGGCGCAGGAGCAGACCGTCGCGCACGGCCGCGAGCGGTTCGAGCTGCACATGCCGCGCGAGGACCTCGGGGAAGGCCGCGGGACGGGCGTTGTCCTGGAACCACGCCAACGAGCCGCCGGAGTGCGCCGCCGCCTCTCCCGCGCGCTCCCACGCCTTCGCGCCCCCGCGCAGGAAGCGCACCTCGATCCCCTTCTCGAGCCACACGAGCTCGGGGCCGTTCGACCAGCACGGCCCGTCCAAGCTCGCCTCGCGCAGCACGATCGTCACGGGGTGCTCCTGCCACAGCCGCGTGTGGAAGCCGCCCGCGCCCTCGGCCCGCCAGTGCTCGATGCGCTCGCCCGTGCGCGGAGTTGCGTCGAGCCATGCCAGTGCGACGAGCACGCAGCCAGCGAGCGAAGGCACCCCGCCGAGGGCGAACAGCGCGCTCCAGCCGACGATCGCGAGCACGGGCAGCGCGGGCAGCAGCAGCCGATCGCCGATTGGATCGAGCACCAGGTTCGAGGCGAGCGCCACGAGCAGCGTCGCGTACAGCGCGGCGAAGGCCGCGAGCAGCGCCAGCGCGCCGCGCACCTCCCGACGCTGGAGCGCGAGCGCCGCGACCGAGACGCACAGCCCCAGCACCACGGCCCAGCCGAGCCAAGTGGCCGTCGCGGGCTCGGCCCAACCGCGCACGGTCGCCGCGGCCGCGGTCAGGGCCTCGGAGAAGCCCTGCGGAGTCTCGTCGCGGCCGCCGGTCCAGCTCGACTCGAGCGAGCGGTTGCGCAGGAACCACAGCGCGAGGGGCGCGAGCGAAACCGCCGCGTAGACGGCGACGCGGCGCGCGCGTTGGGCGAGGCTCCCCCACTCGGGCCGCGCGAGCGCGAGCAGCGCAACGGACAGTACCAGCGCGACTCCGAGGTAGCGCTGCAGGCATGCGAGCGCGCTCAAGACCACGAGCCACGCGAAGCGGCTGCGCGTGAACTCGCGCTGCAGTGCGAGCGCAACGGAGAGCGCGCCGAGCACCAGCGGCAGGAAGAATGTCTCCGAGACGACCTGCACGGTGTATTCGTGCATGCGCGACGAGAGCGCCAGCGAGCCCGCGGTCGCGACGGCAGCGAGGTGCGAACCCGCGACGCGCCAGGCGAGCCGCGCCGACAGGGCGATGCTCACGGCGAGCGCCGCGAGGTGCAGCACACGGAGCGCGTCGAGCACATCGAGCCCGCACCACTCGAGCGCGGCCATGACGGCCGGATACAGCGGCGGCCAGAGCGAGAAGACTTCGCCAAGGCAGGTGACGAGCCCCTCGCCGCGCGCGAGGCTCGCGCCGGCGGAGAGGTGCCACGCCGCGTCGCCGTCGACGCCGAGCCCATAGAGCGAGCTCGCGCGCGCGCTGGCGAACACCGCGCCCAGCGCCGCCACGAGCACGAACGCGGCACAGGCGAGCGAGTCGCGGCGGTTTGCGGGCGCCATGGGCGAAGGTCAGTGTAGCCACAAGCAGCGCAGCCTCGACCGCGCGAGGCGCGGCCGAGGCTGCTTGGTTTTGGAGCTGCGGGCACACTCGCCCGCCGCGGTCACTGGGCGAGGATCTGGTCGAGGGCGCCGATCGCCTCGGGGTCCTCGTTGCCGATCTCCTTGGCCTTGGCGGCGAAGATCTTCGCGCGCGGGATGTCGCTCAGCGGCTGCGAGCACCACATGGCGGCCATGTAGTTCAGCTCGAAGTTCAGGGCCTTGTCGACCATCTTGCCGGTCGCGTTGAGGCCTTCGAGAGCCGTGAGCGCGGCGCGCGCGGTGTTGTCGTCGCGCACGCCGCGGAACTGCGCCTGGACGCACAGTTCGAGCAGGCCGTTTTCGTTCTTCGTGTCGAGCTCGCGGCCCGCGGCGAAGATCGCCTCGTCACCGTTGCCGCTCTTGAGCAGCGCCTTGACGGCGCGCAGCTTGCGACCGGCTTTGTTGTCCTTGTCGAACTCGAGCGCGCTGCGCACGGTGGCGATGTAGAGCTTGGCGGCGACGCTCTCCGAGGAGAGGCTCTCGAGCGCCTCGGCGAGCTTGTCCCAAGCCGCCATGCGGTCGTCGCCGGTGGCCGCCTCGTACTCGGCGACCTTGGCCTTGGCGTCGGCGAGGTCCTTCTTGCCGGTCGCGACGATCTTCTCCATCTCGGGCACGAACGCGGCCGGGCCGCCGGGCACGTAGCCCATCTGGCCGAAGACCTCACCCTCGGGCGTCATGAGGAGCAGCGTCGGGAAGCCCTGAATCTCGTACTTCTCCGAGAGCTCCTTGTTGCGCTCCGGGTTGGGCACCTTGGCCTTGACCGCCTCCGCGCGCGGATAGTCGAGCGCCACGAGCACGAAGCTCTTCTTGGCGGCGCTGAGGAACTCCTCCTTCGAGAAGACCTCGGCGTCGAGCTTCTTGCACCAGCCGCACCAGTCCGAGCCCGTGAAGTCGACGAACAGGTCCTTGTGCTCGGCCTTGGCGAGCTTGACGGCCTCGTCGAAGTCCGCGACCCAGCCTTCACTGGCGAGCGAGGGGGCGACGAGGGAGAGCGAGCCGACGAGCGAGAGCGCGGCGGCGCGGAACGGGAACAACATGCACGATCCTTGGGGTTGAGTACCTGCGATCGGGGTCGGGCGCCGCGCACTCCGGCGCGCCGCGGCACGAGCCCCGTGATGGTGTCAGCGGGCAAGATGGTATCCGCCGCAGGCCGCGCACAGGCACGCTCCCACGAACTTACCGAGCCTGCACCTCGCGCCTGCACGCCACGACGGCCCCTGCTAGCTTCACGCCCATGCAGACGCCCTCGGCGCCCCTCGGTCCTAAGGGTTGGATCGCCCCGGCGCTCGCCGCCCTGTGCGGCGTGGCCCTCCTGCTGGCGCTCTCGGCCTCCCACGGTCCGGGGCTCGACAGCGACGGAGCGGAGTACCTCGCGGCGGCTCAGAGCCTGCTCGAGGGCCGCGGCTGGATCGGCGTCGAGGGGGAGCCCTATGTCCTGTGGCCACCGCTGCAGCCGCTCCTGCTCGCGCTCCCAGGCGGCCTCGGTTGCGCGCAAGGGGAGCGCGCGGTCGCCCTGCACGCGCTGGCCCTCGCGGCGGATGCGCTGCTCGCGGCGGCGATCGTCTGGCGTCTCACGGCCTCGCGCCTGACCGCCGCAGTGGCGTCCTTCGCCGTGGTCGCAATCGCGCTCCCGACGGCCACCATGGCCTGGAGCGAGCCGGCCTTCACCGCGCTGGTCCTCGCCGCGCTGGCGGCGCTGCTGCGCTTTGGCGAGCGACGCTCGCGCGGCTCGCTGGCCGTGCTGGCCTGCTGCTGCGCGCTGGCGCTCGCGCAGCGCTATGTCGGAGTGCTGCTCTTGGGCTGCGTGGCGCTCGCGCTGCTCGCGGATCGAGACGGTGGCAAGCTCGGGCGACGGGCGCTGCGCGCTCTGGCGGTGGGCCTCGCCGCGGCGCTGCCGGTCCTCGCTTGGGCCCTGCGCAATGCGCTGATCGCGCCGAGCGCAGCGGCGAATCGCGGCCCCGCGAGCGACTCCTGGAGCTACGACCTGCGCTGTGCGCTGGAGCAGTTCGTCGTGCTCGAGCCCGCGCCGCAAGCCCTGCTCACCGCGGGCGCGAGTGCGCTGCTGGTGCTCGGAGCACTCGCGCTGCTGCGCCGGGGCGCGGCTCGTCCCGAGCTGGCGATCGCACTGTTGCCGTTCGCGTTCACCGCCGGCCTCGTCGTGCTGCGCCACTGGGTACAGTTCGACCCGCTCGACGCGCGCCTGTTGTCGCCCGCCCATGCGGTCGGCGCGCTGCTCGGCGCCGTGGGAGCGCACGAGCTCTTCGGTGGACGCTGGCGCGGACTCGCTGCGCTGGCGCTCGGTGCGTGGATCGCGTTCGCGTTGCAGCGGCAGTTCGTCGTCACGCGCGCCACGCTCGCGCGCGCACAGTCAGACGGCCTCGGCCTCTACGACAACGCCGCATGGCGCTCGTCCGAGGCACTGGCCGCACTGCGCGCCGCGCCGCCGGCGGGCGCGGGCTTCACCAACGAGCCCCACGCGCTGTTCCTGCACGCAGGCCTGCGCGCGCGTGCCCTTCCCACGCGCCCCTCGGTCTACCCGCGCCTCTACGAACGCTGGAGCGCGGCGCCCGCGAGCGAGCGCTGGATCCTGTGGTTTCCATTCGGCGGCCGCGCCGTGCTTCCGCAGCCCGAGCAGCACATCGAGCTCGAGCGCTCGCGCGCCTGGGCCGACGCCGAGCTGTGGCGCGTGCGCTAGAAGAGGCGCGCAAGCAGCGCGAAGCGGATCTCGTCGAGGCCGTCTTCTTGACCGTGGAACCAAAGGAGCTCGGGCCCCAGCGAAGCGAACGGTGTGTACCACCAGTCGAGGCCGACGGCGGCGTAGGTGCCCCACTGGTCGACGCCGACGAGGACATCGCTCGACTCGTCGCGCCACTCCAGGCCCGCGCGCGCGTGCACGCCGAGCGGAGTGCCTTCGAGGCGCGCGCGCGCGCGCACGCCGGTCTGCACGCGCCACAACTGCACGTCGCCAGCGCCCGAGTCGAGCTCGTGCCCCGACCAATTCGCGCCGAGCTCCCAGCTAGCGACGATCGGATCGTCGTTGAGGTCGTAGCCGCCGCCCACCGACGCCATGAGCGCATCGCCGTAGTCGACCGCCGCGCCGCGCGTCGGATCCGCGACGCCCGCGCCGAACTCGATCCACTCGCGCGGCGCGTCGGGATGCGGCGCCGTGCAAGCACTTGCGGCCGCCAGCACGGCGCAGGCGAGCAGCCCGTGCGCGAGCGAGCGCTTCACTTGCTCCCTCATTCGAACGGCGCTCCGGCGAGGTAGATGCGCGGCGTGCTCGCGAGCTCGTAGCGTTGCTGCAGCAGCGCCGCGAAGAGACTCATCAGAGGTTCGCATTCGGCCTCCTCGCGACCGACTCCGCGAATGTGCGCGAGCTCGCGGAACTCGCCCAGAATGCCGAGCTGCGCGATCGCACCGTCGTAGACGCCCACGGCGACGCAGTAGGGCTGTCCGGCGCCGTGCGTGTGGTAGTTGAGCACCAACTCCTCTTGTGCCGCCACGGCGTTGCGCATCAGCGTTCCGTAGCGCGGATGCGACTCGATGCGCTCCATCACCAGATGGAAGAACTCAACCGGAGTCATGGGACGCATTGAAGCACAAGCGCGCTCGCCGGCCAACCGGGGCCAGCGAGCGCGCTGCGGGCCGTCGAGCCCTCGGGGGGGCCGTGTCAGGGAACGAAGATCACCTGCAACGCGTCGGAGAGGTCGGACTGCGCCCCGTCGCGGAACCAACACTGGAAGTTCCACAGCTCGCCGGCCGTGACCGGAGCGATCACTTCGGTCGGAAGGTCCAGCGCGTAATCGAGCGTCGTACCTGCCCCAGAGTTCACGAGCGGAAGGCGCCGTGCGGGATTGCCGACGCAGCGCGTGCCGCTGCCGAGCGGCGTCGACTGGCGCGCGACCGAACAGAAGAACAGGCCCGACTTCTGCGGCGGGATATTGCTCGCATGGAGCACGAGGTCGTTGGCGGCGATGCTCGTGGAACCGGTCGCGCTGATCACCGAGCCCGCGGCGCCGCTCTGACAGTAGCGCTGCACGAGCGCACAGGCCGTGCGCACGACCCGGAAGGCATCGACACCCGCCTCCACGATCGAGGGCGAGCCCGCATCCGTCGCGGTGAAGCGCACACGCACATCCGAGTTCGCCAACACTCCCGCCGTCGCGAGCTGCGCCGACGTGATCTCCACCGCGCGCCATGTCGTGCTGCTTGTCGTGTGCGCAGCGATCGTCAGCCACGGTCCAGCCGTGCCGTTCGAGCTCGCCTCGACTCTCAGCGAGTCCACTCCGTCCTCGACCGTCAAGTTCAGGTAGTACAGGTAGCGGATCGCGCAGCTGCCTCCCGAGAGATCGAGCGCCGGCGAGGTGAGCTCCACCGAGCCGCCGTCGACATCCGTGTTGCCGATAGCGTTCTGCGTCAGGTAGCACGCTCCCGAACCGTCGCCGTCGCCCGAGGGATCGTAGGCCCAGTTCGGATCGTTGACCGGCACGCCGCGCTGCCACTGTCCCGAGCTGGCGCCGAAGATCGCCGTGGTCCAGCCCTTGTCGGTCTGGAAGTTGTCGGCGAACACGTCGACAGCCACACCGCCGGAGAGCGACAGCGAGTGGAACACGGCCGGCGCGCCGACCGGATTGGTCACCAGCCCGCAGCTCGCGCTCTGCGCGCTGATGTAGAACTGCGGCGTGTCCCCGCACTGCGGCGCCGGCAGACTGGCGGAGTACAGCGCACCGGATCCGGCCGTCATCGCAAGCGCGACGAAGGCCCCGCCTTGGTAGCGATAGTGGAGCGTCGGAGAACCGGCGACAGTGCCGGCGCTGACCTGAATCTGGATCGGCAGCGACATCCCGATGCTCATGCCGGTCGGAATGCCACCGACCACCGTGAAGCCCGCCGCGCACACTCCGACGGGTGCGGCGAGCGCAGCCTGCAGGCCCGGATGGTTCGCGTTGGTGCCGGCGTTCGCTCCGCCGGTCGAGGTACAGCCGCCGTGGGTATGAATGCCGATGGCGTTGCCCGTGGGCTCGTGGATCACCGGCGAGCCACTGTTGCCGCCCGTCGTGTCCGGCGTGTACTGCAGCGTGTTGCCCGAGTTCGTCACCCAGCCTCCGACATGCGTCTCCTGCACCTGATTCCAGGTCGCAGGACTGCTGCGCGTCCCGTAGCCCGTGACGCGGATGGGGTCCGCGGTGTTGAGCGGCGGCGGGATCACGAGCGAAAAACGCACTCCGTAGGCCTGAAACGGCGTCAACCCCGTGTTGGAGTTGGGGAACACCCCGAAGTAGCCCCAGTCATTGCCCACCCCCTGACCGCCGTTGGTCTGCACGTTCGCCGTGTCGATCGCGTACTGGTCCTGCGGCGGCGGATTCTGGATCGTGCCGCTGCTCGTCGAGAGCGGCACATTGAACTGCAGCACTTGCAGGCTCGATCCCGTGCAGTGCCCGGCCGTGAGCATGCAAGCGTTGCAGTCGTTGATCACCCAGCCCGTGCAACCGACCGGAACGAGCCGCCCCGCGCGGTTGTCGCTCGAAAGCACGCGGTCGTCGGTCGGGCCGCAGATCGACTCTGGCAGGCCCGAGAGATCGACGGTGACGGCCTCGAGCACCACGCGGCTGTGCCCGCTGCCCGGCTGCGCCAGCACCTCGACGAGCACCTCGTCCCCGTTGAAGTAGGCCGAGGTGTTGCGCCACTGCTCGAGGTGCACGGCGTTGAGCTCTTGCACGGCCGCGTCGTACAGCGATGTGATGCGCAGCACCGCCCCAGTACCGTCGAAGACACTGCCCGCGAGCTCGACCGTTGCGAACTCAAGGCGCATCCACGCGGCACCCTCGACGATCACCGGAAAGGAGAGCACCACGGCCGGCGCGCCGAGCGGGTTGGCCTGCGCGCCGCTGTCGAACGGCAGCGCAACGCGGATCGAAGGCAGGGGATCCTCGGCGCGCGCGAGCGCGGGCAGGAGGAGCGAGGCGCACAGGATCAAGGCGTGCTTCATGCGGAAGTTCTCGTGCGGGCTGCGGGGCAGTGGCTGCGGGCCAGACCCCCAAGCCTTCAAGGCTAGGGCTAGTGGCCGAGATTCGCCAGACGGGACGGTGGCCAGCGAGCGCGAGTTCCGGGTTGAGCAAGAAAAAGTCCGCGGGCGGCGCGCGGCCCCGATCGGAGCCGCGCTCCGGCCGCGGGAAGCACGCAAGGCGCGCGGGAGAAACTGCCAGACCTAGGCAGGCTTCTCCGAGAGCAGCTCGCGCTTGCTCTCGACATTCTTGAATTCCTCCGCCTCGGGCAGCGGATCCTTCTTGGAGCCGATCGCGGGCCACTTCGAGGCGAGCGTCTCGTTGAGCTCCTTGTACTCCGCCCACTTCTCGGGGAGATCGTCTTCGCTGAAGATCGCCTCGGTCGGGCACTCGGGCACACAGGCACCGCAGTCGATGCACTCGTCAGGGTTGATGACGAGGAAGTTCTCGCCCTCGTAGAAGCAGTCGACGGGGCAGACGTCGACGCAATCGGTGTACTTGCACTTGACGCAGGGTTCGGCAACGACATAGGTCATGGAGGTGTGAAGTCCTTTCGGGCCGCGGATTGTCCACATCCGACCGAGCGGGTAAAGACCTCCGCTGTGCCAAAATCTCTTCTGGCCCAAGGCCCGCCGTGTCCGACCGAACCGTCCCTGCCGAACCCGTCTCGACCCGCTCCATCCTGCGCCTGTGGTGGCCGCTCGCCGCGAGTTGGCTGCTCATGGGGGCGGAATTGCCGCTCTTCTCCGCGGTCGTCGCGCGGCTGCCGGACGCGGAGCGCAACCTGGCGGCGTGGGGCTCGCTCGTGTTCCCCATCGCGCTGACGATCGAGGCCCCGATCATCATGCTGCTGTCCGCGTCGACGGCCCTGTGCCACGACCGGCAGAGCTACGAACGCGTGCGGAGCTTCATGCTGCGCGCCGGAGCGGCACTCTCGGCCCTGCACGCCCTCGTCGCCTTCACGCCGCTGTTCGATGTCCTTGCGCGCTCGGTGATCGGCGCCCCGGAAGAAGTGATCGCGCCGGGGCGGCTCGGCTTCCAGCTGATGCTGCCGTGGACATGGTCGATCGCCTACCGCCGCTTCCAGCAGGGTGTGCTGATCCGCTTCGGCCACTCGCGCGCGATCACGCTCGGCACCGCGGTGCGCATCCTCGCCAACTTGACCGCGCTCGCGCTCGGAGTGCTCGTCGGAGACTGGCCGGGCATCGTGGTCGGTGCCTGCGCCGTGTCCGTGGGCGTGTTGAGCGAGGCACTCTTCATCGGCCTGCGCGTGCAGCCCGTGCTGCGCGATCGCCTGTGGCACGCGCCCGCTCAAGCGGCGCTCTCGTGGCCCGCCTTCGCGCGCTTCTACCTGCCGCTCGCGCTCACGCCGCTGGTGACCCTGATCGGACAGCCCATCGGCTCGGCCGCGATGTCGCGCATGCCCTCGCCGCTCGAGTCGCTCGCCACTTGGCCCGCCTACCATGGCGCGGTGTTCCTCTTCCGCGCCCTCGGGCTCGCGTTCAACGAGGTGGTCGTGGCGCTCGCGGTCGGAAACACGGCCGTGGCGGCGCTGCGCGGCTTCAGCTGGAAGCTCGCCGCCCTCGCGTCCGCCTTGCTCGCGCTGGTCACGTTCTCGCCGCTCGCCACGCTCTGGTTCGAGAGCTGGAACGACCTCGATCCACAGCTCGCGACCTTGGGTGCTTCGGCGATGACCTTCGCGCTCGCGCTGCCGGCCCTGAGCGTGATGCAGAGCTTTTACGGCGGCCTGCTCGTGCGCGCGCACCACACGCGCGCCGTCACCGAATCGGTCGCGCTCTCCCTCGGCGTGACCACGCTCGGGCTCGCGCTGTGCGTGAGGTTCTCGCATTTCCAAGGACTGCCAGCAGCGTCGGCGATGATGACCCTCGGCAACCTCGCGCAGACCCTGTGGCTCGCGTGGCGCGCGCGCCACCTGCAGGTCCAACCCGCTACGGCCGCGGCTTGACCCACGGTTCGCCGTTGCTGGCGTCGGTCGCATACTCGACCGCCGTCCACCAAGCCATGGACACCGGCAAGAACAGGTAGCTGAAGCCGAGCACGAGCGCGGTCCCCACGCACAGCGCGACGGACTGGCTCCAGTCCGTCAGGAAGTACAGGCCGAGCGCGAGTGCCGCGGCGAAAATCTCCGTCACGGCCGCGCAGAAGTACATCGCGCCGGTCTGCGCGCCACTCTCGCGCCGGTAGCGCAGCCCGCAGCTCCCGCACGTTTCGTGCAAACGCGCGAACGCACGGAACAGCGCGCCTGCTCCGCACTGCGGGCAGCGCTTGCGCAGCGCGCGACGGAAGAAGACGAGCATCGAAGGAGGTCCCGCCACGCTCACACTCCCACTCGGTTGGCGACCACCAGCGCGAGCGCAAACAGCGCGAACAGGATCGCCGCGAGCGGCAGGATGAAGCGCAACCACGCGATGTAGGGCACGCGACCGAGAGCGAGGACCCCCATCAGCACGGCGTTGGTCGGAATCAGCATGTTCGTGAGCCCGTCGCCGCACTGGAACGCGAGCACCGCGACCTGCCGCGAGACGCCGACGAGATCACCGAGCGGCGCCATCAACGGCATCGTCACCGAAGCCTGAGCCGAGCCGGAGGGAATGAACAGATTGGTGACGCTCTGGACGCCGAGCATCCCGACCGCTGCGCAGTCAGGGGAGAGCCCCTCGAGCGGCGTCGCGAGGCCCTGCACGACCGCGTCGATCACCTTGCCCTCCTCGAGCAGCACTTGGATGGTCTTCGCGAAACCGATCAGTAGTGCCGTATTCGTCATTTCCGCCGCACCGGCGCTGAACTCACGCGCGGCACGGTTGGGAGTGAGAGAGCCGAGAGGGACAGCGAGCAGCGCGAGCGCGAGGAACACCGCCGCGAGCTCGCCCAGTCCCCACTCGTGCGCCGCACAGCCCCAGACGAACAGCACGATGCCCGCGCCGAAGGCGCCAAGCAGCGCGAACTGTCCCGCGCGCAGCGTCGGCGCATCGCCCGCGGGTGGCTGCCACGGTTCGACGCCGGCCATGAAGCTCTGCGAGTGATCGCCGCGCACGCGCAGCGCGTAGCGCACGAGGTAGGCAACGCCGACGACGAGCGCGAGCCCCCACAGGATCCAGCGGAATCCAGCCGCGGAGTTGGGCTCGAGCCCGGCGATGCGCTGCGCTATCAGCACCGTGAATGGATTGTGCGGCGCGGCTGCGTAGCCGATGCCCGCCGCGACATAGACGATCCCGACGGCGACGATCGCGTCGAAGCCCAGCGCCGCGCACGCGGCCGCGAGGATCGGCACGAACGGCACGTACTCCTCGGCCATGCCGATCGTCGCAGCGCCCAGCGACAGCACCGCCGTCATGCCGCCGACGAGCAGGACCGGTCGTCCCCCAAGGCGCGCGAGCACGCGGGCGAGCAACGCATCGACGGCGCCGCTCGCGCGCAGCACGCCGATCACGCCGCCGCACAGCAGCACGAAGAAGATCACCTCCGCGGCCTTCTCGAGCCCCTTGGGAATGCGCGTCAGCGCTGCATGCCACGGCAGGGCCGCGACCTGCACTTCATGGAAGGTCCCCGGGACCACGCGTGCACGCCCGTCGACCACGACCCGTTCGAACTCGCCCGCGGGCAGCATGTACGTCACGACCTGCGCCAACACGACCAGCGCGACGGTGAGCACGAGCGTCTCCGGAAAGCGCAGCTTCATCGGGAGCGGACGCTCACTGCTTGCCGGACGCGTGACCGCCCGCCTTGACCCACACTCGCCACGCCTCGTCGACATCGAGCGGACTCCAGTCCCACAGCTCGCGCAAGAGCTTGCGCTGCAGCCCGGGCAGGTCCTCGCCGCTCGGCATGCCCTGCGCGTCGAGCTGACCCTTGATGCCGCCGAGGAAGCGCGCGTAGCGCTCGCCGTGCGCGTCCATGAGAAAGCGCGTGATCGACCACGCGGTCACGGAGCCATCGGTCCCAAGCTCGGAGTAGTCCTTGGCCGCCATGAGCTGCGCCAGACGCGGCGCCTTGCCGCTCGCCACGAGCTTCGTCGCGGCCGCCACGAAATCCGCCGGAGCCTTGGTGTCGCGCAGCGACCCTTCCTCACCCTCGGTGGTGCGCGACTGCGGGTCGAACTCCTTCTCCAATGCCTGCGCCAGCCCTTCGTCGAGCCACACCGGCGGGTCGTAGGAGAAGTGCTTGTAGGCGCACAGGAACGCGTGCGAGAGATTGTGCGCGATGTGCGGCCACAGCCCGCGATCGTCCTTGAGGTCCGCGTCCTCCACCGGCACCGACACGAGCAGCTTGTGCAGACCGGGGAAATGCCAGCGAAACGAGTCGTTGACGGCGACACCGCTGAACGACTCCGTGAAGCGGCGGTGGTTCTCGCGCGAGACATGCAGCACGACCTCGAACTTGTCCTTCTCGCCGAGGAAGCGGCCAGCACCCATGTAGGGCGCGTCGAGGCGTCGCTCGGCGGGGAAGTCCGCGTCCTTGACCTGCAGGAGCGCTTGAAACCGCGCGTAAAACTCCTCGCCCTTCATCGCCTGCAGGTGCACGCGCAGCCAAGGGTCGAGCTTGCGCGGCTTGCTCGGGACATCGGGCAAGGCAGCCCGCAGTCGCGCAAGCTCCGCTTCGACGCGCTCGCGATCGCGCTGGTCGATGGCCGAGTCGCCGAGCGCGCTCGCGAAGCGCAAGTGCGCCGTCTCGACGAACCGCCAGCGCGACACGGGCAGCTTCGCGATCAGCTCCTCTCCCCCCTTGTCGGCGATGACGCCTGGCGCATGGGAGAGCACGCCCGCCCCGGCCATCAGCGAGGGATCCTCCTTGCAGTACGGACAGCGCTCCCTGTCCTTCGCCTGCGCGGCGAGCGGCAAGGAGAGTGCCAAGAGCACGAGCAGCTCGCGAACGACCATCGTCCACCAAGCCTAGCGCGCGCTGTGGAGATTCGTCCCCCGAGGCGCGCTCCGTTGCGAGCAGGGTCGGCAGGGGCCGAGCTAGCGCAGCTTCTCCCAGAACTCCGCGGGCATGTCGTGGGCGATCTTCAGGGCGCCGTTCGCACCGCCGTAGATCGGTTCCTCGACGCGCAGCACCTTGCCGCCGCCGAGTCTCTCGTGCATCTGCCGTTCGAGCTCGAGGTCGAGGCCCTTGATCATGCTGCCCCCACCGCCGAGCAGCACCCGGTTCTTCAGGCGGTCCTGAAACTCGGGGTCGAAGTTGCCGATGAGCTCCGTGAGCGCATCGAGCATCGGCGGGACGATCGAGCGACACGCCGTGCGGATCTCGTTCGTGATGTCGAACGAGGTCGGCTTGCCCTTGACAGGCAGTTGCACGACCACGGGCAACATCTGCTCCGCCACGCCCGAGTACTTCTCCTTGATCTGCTTGATCATCTGGGTCGTGAACTGCACATCGGGGTACTTGGCGCGCACGAGCTTCGCGAGTTCCTCGTCGACATGGTCGCCGGCGAAGGTGTTGGTCACTTGGTCCGCGTCCTCGGGCATCGTGCCGCGCATGCGGCAGAAGTCGGTCGTGCCCGCGCCGATGTCGATCACCAGCGCGTCGTCGAGCATGTCGAGGCCGTAGGCCACCGAAAACGGCTCCGAGCAGATCATCGCGCTGTGCACATGCTGGCGCGCCGCGTCGAGGATCGCCTTCTTGCTGTGAATCTGGGCCTGTGCCGGAGCACCGATCACGGCGTACACCAGCTCGTCGGCGCGCGGGCGCGCACGGCGGATGATCTCGCCGATCAGGTCGGCCGCCGCCTGCAGGTTCTTGTCGCCGCCCTCGCCGGACTTGATCACGCCGTGGCCGAGCGGTCGGTAGAAGTCGAGACTCAGGCGCTTCTCGAGCGCCTCGTCGCCGAACAGCACATCCTTCTGCAGCAGCTTGCGCGCCACGATGTCCTTGGGATACCCGACATACGACGCGACGGTCTCGCGCACGCCGTTGGAGGCCGAAACCGAAGTGCGCGACGTGCCGAGGTCGATGCCAAGGTACAGGACGCCTTGGGGCTTGGAAGGAGGCTGGATGGAGGACATGGCGTGAGGAGGACCTGCGAGTGGAGGGATGTCGGACGCGGGAGCCGCGCCTAGCTCGGATTCTCGGGCTGCGCGCCGAACTGGCGCTGCAGCTCCACATTGGCCTCGAAGATCTTCGACATCAAGACCTTCTTGAGCTCGGCCTGCACGGCGGACGCCGACAGGCCCTGCACATTCTTGTACGCCGAGGCCACGCCGGTGTCGGTCGAGCGCTGCGCGAGCACGCGCCGCAGCTCGGCCTCGGTCATGCCGAGCGACTCGGAGAGCGTGGCGATGCGACGCTCGAGCAGCTCGATGCGCTCGGCCTGCCCGCGGGTCTCGCTCGGGAGCGTGCGACGGACCTGCTCTTGCACCTCGCGCAGGGCGCTCGCCACCACCTCGCGCTGGATTCGGGCAAGCAGATCGTCGTCGCCGGGACCGAGCCCGAAGAGCTCGCGAATGCGATCGCCCAAGGCGCCGAGTGCGACATCGCCCCCCGCCGACGAGGGCAGGGGAGGCGGAACGCGCGCGGCATCCTGCGCCCGCTTGCGCTCGAAGAACTCGTACAGGTCGCTGTGCACATAGCGGTTGCCGCCGCCTTCGCGCGCCACGCGCAGACCGGCTTCTGCGACCTCGAGCAGCGTCCCGAACACGAGCTGACCCTTGCGGTTGTTGTGGGCCCCGCCGATCGAGACGGTCACGCGGGTCGTGCGGCCATCGCAGTCGAAGCGCAGGTTGCGCACGGCCTCGAGCACGCGGCGCGCGACCACCTCGGCGCCCGAGGACGGCGTGTGGGGCACGAGCACGACGATCTTGTCGTCGACGAGGTAGCCGAGCGAGTCCGAGGCGCGCGTCGAGGTGCGCAGCACCCCGGCGACTCCGCGCTGGATCTCGTCCTTGACATTCGCGCCGTAGAGGTCCTGCAGCTGGCCGAGGCGGTCGACCCCGATCACGAGCAGCACCAGCGGGTAGCGGTAGCGCTGCGCACGATCGAACTCGACCCGCATCAGGTGCTGGATCTGGGCCTGTGAGAAGAGGTCCTTGTGCGAACCGCCGAAGCTGCCGCCGGTCTGGAAGCTCATGGGGCTGCTGGCTTTCTGGGTCGGGGGAAGGACGGCGTCTGTGGGGGTCGCGGCCCCGGCGCAAGCAGAGTAGCGGTGCCTGGGTGCGAAGTCATGCCCCGCCAAGGGCGCGAGCGTTGCGGGAAATCGAGGCGCTGGCGCAGATTTCTTGAGGATTTGCGGAAGAAAGCAGGCCCTAGCCCAGCGCCTCGAAGTCGGCCTCCCGAACCTGCTCCGCCAAGGCGGAAAAAGCTCCCGGTTCGAGGCCGAGGCAGCGCTCGGCGACCTTGGCGAGGCGCAGCACGGCGGAGTCGAAGGTCTCGCCGCCGGCGCGGTAAGCGAGCTGGTCGGCGATGGCCACGACGCCCACGTGCGGATGCTCGTGGATGGCGCGGGTCGGGCCGTGGTGGAACTCGATCGCTTGCGCGACCTTCTCCGGCAGCTGCCACTGGCGCGCGAGCAGCACACCGACCTCGATGTGCGAGAAACCAAGGATCCGCCGCTCGGCGTCGTGCAACGGCGAGGCGGTGCGAGCCGAGATGCGCAGGCACTCGAGGTACTCGTCGGTGAGCGCGTCGAGGATCACGACCTTGCCGACATCGTGCAGCAGACCGCAGGCGTACAGGTCATCGGGATTGAGCTGGCAACGCCGGTCCGCCGCCGAGCCGATGCTGTGCGCAAGCTGCGCGGTCAGCACGAGATGCCGCCAGAGCTCGTCGAGGTCGAAGTCCGGGAGCTCGCGCAGGTGCTCGTAGCGCTTCACGATCGAGCACTGCATGGCGACATTACGCAGCGCGCGTGCGCCGATCACGGTCACGGCGCGCTCGGCGCTCGTCACCGGCTCGCGCAGTCCGTAGAAGGGCGAGTTCGCAAGCCGCAGCACGCGCGCCGTGATCGCGGGATCTTCGGCGGCGATGCGCCCGATCTGCGCGGCGCCGACGGCCGAGTTCTCGATGGCGGCGTTGATGCGCAGCACCACCTCGGGCAGCGACGGCAGCGAGATCCGATCGCCGAAGGCCTCGAGCAGCGCGCGCCTCTCCATGGCGGGGGCGTATCGGCCGCCCCAGCTAGGGCGCTTCAGCGTTGAAACGGAAAGTCTGTCCAGAGGCGTCGAGGCCGGAAAGTTCGTCGCGCGCTCCGCCTAGTGTCGGCGCACCCACTTCCACAGCTCGGCCGGCGTCGCCGGCTTGCCCGTGAGCAGAATGCCGACCCGGAAGATGCGCGAGGCTGCCCACACCATCCCCACCACGCCGCCGAAACCGACCAGCGAGGTGAGCGCGATCTCCCAGCCCGGCACGGACTCGACCGACGCCACGCGCAGCACCATCGCGAAGGGCGTCATCGGCGGGATGTACGAGATCGTGTGCGCGAAGACGCTGTCGGGGTTCTCCGTGACGAAGAACCATGTGAAGAGCGGCAGGGTGAAGAGCAATGTCACCGGGCCGAGCAGCGTCTGGGCGTCGCGCAGCTCGCTCACCGCAGCGCCGATGGCGGCCATGGTCGCTGCGACCATCAGGAACGCCATCACGAAGTAGACGCCGAGATAGACGAGCTTGTCGGGTGGCACGAGGTGCCCGTAGCCGAGGCTCGAGGCCGCGCTCAGGCCGACGCTCGAGTACATCCCGAGCATCAGGGCACCCACCGCGCACTGCCCGATCACCTTCCCCGCGAGCAGCTCGAGCGGGCTCACCGCGGAGAGCAGCACCTCGATCACGCGGTTGGACTTCTCCTCGATCGTCGATGTCAAGAGGTGATTGCCCGTGACCCACACGCTGCTCCACAGGAGCAGCATGAACGCGAGTGGGACGAACATCTTCGCAATCTGGTTCTCCTGAACATCGACGCCATCCTCGCGCAGCGTGATCGCAACCGGCACGGGCGATGCCAGCGCGGCGCGCGCCTGCGCGACATCGACGCCCACCGCCGCGGAGCGGGCCGTGACGACCGCACGACCGAGCGCACCTTGGAGGTCTTCCACCTGCTGCCGCGTCAGCCCCTCGCTCAAGAACAAGTCGTAGCGATTCGTCTCCTGCGCCAGCGTGAGTACGCCACTCTC